>Ga0181579_10001204_pt1 | contig 21433 bp, 16 predicted proteins | sample 071ome_24_FD_132996 | JGI IMG/M metagenome (GOLD analysis project Ga0181579, IMG submission 132996) | Coastal salt marsh microbial communities from the Groves Creek Marsh, Skidaway Island, Georgia - 071402CT metaG (megahit assembly) | ecosystem: Environmental > Aquatic > Marine > Intertidal... | reverse complement strand
GTCCTTGGTCTCGGGAAATCAATCCCTCGGCCCGATGCTCAACCTGCGCCTCGCGCGTCCGGAAGCGCTGATCGATCTCGCCTCGCTCGACGATCTGCGCGCGGTCGAGGAAACCGACACCCATGTCAGGCTCGGCGCGCGGATCACCCATGCCGAGATCGAGGACGGCGAGGTCACGGACCCGACGGGTGGCTGGATGCGCGAGGCGGCGGGGCATATCGCTTATCGCGCGGTCAGAAACCGCGGCACGCTGGGCGGTAGTCTTTGTCACGCCGATCCCGCTGCTGATTGGGTGATCTTCATGACGACACTTGGCGCGACCGCGATCATCCAAGGACCGGCGGGAGAGCGCCGGGTACCGGTCGAGAAATTCGTCATCGGGCCCTACCTGACCGCTTTGGAGAGAGGCGAGATCCTAACCATGGTGGAGATCGCCAAGCCCGGTCCGGGCGCGCGGTGGGGCTATTGGAAATATGTTCGCCAAGTCGGCGATTTCGCGAAGGCAAGCGCGGCGGTCCATATCGACCCGAGCAAGGGTATCCGGCGCTGTGTCGTCGGCGCGCTGGGCCGCCAGCCCCTGGTGCTGTCCGATAGCGAGGCGATCCTTGATGGATGCATTTCCGCCGGCGCGGCGGTGCAAGCGGCGCTGCCGGAGCGGACGGTCTCTAGCTTGGCAATGCACGCGGTGGCGTTGGAGCGCGCGATCGCACAAGCCAAAAGCGATGGCGAGGCATCATGAGTGAGCGGAATATCAGCTTTACCCTGAACGGCGAGGCGGTCTCCGGGAGCGCGGAACCGAGGGCGCATCTCGCCGATTTCATCCGCGAGGAATTGCTGCTGACCGGCACCCATCTCGGCTGTGAGCAGGGCGTATGCGGTGCCTGTACCGTATTTGTCGACGGGCGGCCCACCCGGTCCTGCATCACCCTTGCCGCCTCTTGCGAGGGCGCGGATGTGCGGACCGTCGAGGGATTTGACGATGATCCGCTCATGGTCCGGATACGCGAGGCTTTCTCCGCTCATCACGCGCTGCAATGCGGCTATTGCACGCCGGGGATGCTTGCCACCGCCTATGATATCGCGCAACGCTTGCCGGAGGCGGATGCCGCGCGGATCCGGCGGGAGTTGTCCGGCAATCTCTGTCGCTGCACCGGTTACGCGGGTATCGTCGCCGCGATCGAGGATGTTCTCGCGGGCGAGCCACCCGCCGCCGCGCTCGCGCCGATGCCGAGAACCATCCCGGCGGGATCGAGCACTGAAGACCGGCGGGGTGAAGGCGCGTCGGCGCCGGTTCAAGCGGACGGCGCCACCGACGACGCGAAAGGGGGATTGGAGACGATTTCCCTTGAGGGTGCTCCCGGTTTGAACCGTTCAATTTTCCTCGGCGTCGGCGCCGACGATGCTTGGAGTGTTCTGTCCAAACCGGAGCGCGTCGTCACCTGTATTCCAGGCGCGACGCTTACGAGCCCCGTTGAAGACGGTGGTTTGACCGGCGCAATCCTTGTTGCCGTCGGCCCGATCAAGGCGACCTTCCAGGGACATGGGTTGGTGTCGTTCGATGCGGAGAACAAGGCCGGACGCCTGGTCGGCAGGGGGAGGGATACGGTCTCTCGCACCGGATTGGAGGGTAGCCTCGGCTTCACGATCCGCGACGAGGGAGCTAATGGGAGCAGGCTGGACCTGGAGATGCGCTACCGCTTGGCTGGGCCGCTCTCGCAATTCGGCCGCCCGGAACTGGTGGCGGAAATCGCCGACCGCCTGCTGAAACAGGTTTCGGGGGCGATCGAACGCGAGGCGCGGGGAGAGCGCGCTGATTCCGCGGCCGAGGCTCCGTCCTCGCTGAACGGCTTGGCCTTGCTCGGCCTCGCGATAAAGTCGATGTTCCGGCGACTGTTTGGCGGTTCCTAGGAGGCCGGGATTCCATCACGCTGCCGCTGGCTTTCCGGGCCGGGTTTTCGGCGCCGCGGCGAGCATGCTAGCGTTTTGCGTCCGGATGGTGGAACGCGCGCATGGAGTGGTATCCGAAACGTCGATTTGGTGATCTCGCCGACGAGACGGCGGCGCGGTTTCCCGATGCCGAGGCCTTGGTTGACGGCGACCTGCGCCTGACTTTCAGCGAATTGGCGGCGCGGATTGACGACGCGGCCAAGCGCCTGATCGCCGCCGGCGTCGCGCCCGGAGAGAACGTGGCGCTCTGGCTGAACAACCAGGCCGAGTGGATATTCATCGCCTTCGCAGTACAGAAGATCGGCGCGGTCCTGGTCCCGCTCAACACCCGGTTCCGCACCCGGGATCTCGCCTATGTGCTGGGCCAGTCGGACAGCGTGATGCTGATCACGCACGATGTCTCGGGGCCGGTCGGGTATCTCGACATGGTACGCGAGGCGGTGGCTCTCCCGATGAACGGAACTGTTGTTTCCGACGCAAACTTCCCGCGTCTGCGTGGTGTGATCATCGTGGAGGATGACGAAAACGCGGAACCGCCCCCCGGCACCCAGGCGTGGCGCGATCTGGAGGTGGCGGGGAAAGGTGTCGCGGGAGAAGTTCTGGTCGAGCGCGCGGCGACCGTCGATCCCGATGCCGTCACCTTCATCATGTATACCTCCGGGACCACCGGCTTTCCCAAGGGAGTCATGCATGGCCACAAGCTGATCCGCAATGTCGAGGAACGCGGCTATCGCATGGGGATGAGCCACAATGACGTGATCCTCAACTATTTGCCGCTGTTTCATGCCTTCGGTTACTCCGAGGGGGCGTTGTTGTCGCTGATCACCGGCGCCAAGCAGGTTCTGACCCGAGGGTTTGATCCCGATGAATGTCTTGATCTGATTGTCGCCGAAAGGGCGACGGTGATTCACGGCTTCGAGGCGCATATGAAGGGCCTGACCGAGGAGCAGGAGGCCGGCCCCCGGGACTTGTCCAGCCTTCGATGCGGTATCTTCGCCGCCGGGATGCTGAGCGCGACACCGATCACCACGCGCGGTGCGCGGGTATTGGCCCCGATCAAGAATATCTCGGGTTTCGGGATGACCGAGACCTGGATCGGCGTCGCGCTCTGTTCGATCGACGACGACGCCTATCATCGCTGCGAAACTTCCGGCTATCCCGGGATCGGCTATGAGATTCGGGTCGCCGACCCCGACACGAACGCCGAATGCGGGATTGGCGAGCCGGGAGAGCTTCAGGTGCGTGGTTACAGCCTGATGCTCGGCTATTACAACAAGCCCGAGGAAACCGCCGCCAGCTATACCGACGACGGTTGGTTCAAGACCGGTGACACGGTGATGTGGCTGGAGCGGGGCTATATCCGTCTGGTCGGCCGCCACAAGGATATGCTCAAGGTCGGCGGCGAGAACGTCGATCCGATGGAGACCGAGGCACTGCTATTGGAACATCCTGGCGTTCATCAGGTCGCGGTTGTCGGCTTGCCCGACGCCGCGATGAGCGAGGTCGCCGTTGCCTATATCGAACGCGCGCCGGGAACCGACCTTTCCGAGGAGGCGGTGATCGCGTTCTGCCGCGGCCAGGTCGCGAGTTTCAAGATTCCGCGCCACGTGGTTTTCGTGGACGCCTTTCCCATGACCGCGTCCGGCAAGATCCGCAAGGCGGATCTGAGAGACGACGCGGTCGACCGTTTCAAGACTTCCAAGGAGTAGACCCCATGAGATTCGGAGCCATGATCGCGCCGAACATTTCCGACTGGCGGATGTTCAAGGACCTGGAGGAGATGGGGTATGACGCCGCCTGGGCGCCGGATTCGCAGATGATCTATTCCGACTGTTACGCGGTGCTGGCCCTGGCGGCGGCGAATACCTCGCGCATACGGCTCGGCACCGGCGTGGCGATCGCGCCCACGCGCCTGGCGCCGGTTACCGCGCATTCGATCGCCAGCATCAACCAACTCGCGCCGGGGCGGACGTTTCTAGCGCTCGGCACCGGGCACACCGCGATGCGGGTCATGGGCATGAACCCGATGAAGGCCGGCAAGTTTCGCGAATATTTGAGGGTCGTCCGCGCGCTTCTGCATGGCGAGGAGGTGGACTTTACCCTCGACGGAGAGAACCGCGATATTCGCTTTCTGCACCAGACACAAGGTTTCGTGAATGTCGAGCAACCGGTGGAGATCCATGTCGCCGCCGATGGGCCGCTGGCGCTAAAGGCCGTCGGGGCCTATGGCGACGGTCGGGTCTGCTCGCACAACCAGTCCAAGGCGCATCTTCAGCAAAGTCTCGAGAAGATGCGGGAAGGGGCGGCCGAGGTTGGCCGCACCCCGCCGGAGCCGTTCCATACAACTGCGCTAACCTATGCCTGCGTGTTGAAGCCCGGCGAAAGCATCACCTCGGACCGGGTGATCGACGAAATCGGGTCAATGGCCATCGCCACCCTGCATTACTGGTGGGAGCTCTACCAGATGAACGGCGATACGAGCACCATCGCCCGCAGCTGTCAGGATCTCTGGGAGGAGTATCTGGCTTTCACCGAGGCGATGGAGATCCCGCTCGAGAAGCGCTATCAGCAGATCCATCTCGGCCACTGCGCCTGGACCTTGCCCGAGGAGCGCCGCTTCGTTACCGAGAACCTGATCCGGGCCACGGGCGGTCTGGTCGGCGAGCCGGAGGAGATTACCCATATGATTCGCGAACGCGAGGCGATGGGGCTGCGGGAGATCGCGCTTCTGCCCGCCGCCGCGACGGCGCGGCGCAATCTCGATGATTTCGCGAAGCATGTGATGGCGCGTTACTGATACCAAACTGGTTTGACCAGAACCCGCGTCCCGTTTGGCGATCCTCTCTCCACCGTCGCCCTGACGCAAGTCAGGGCTCCTGCCGCCGGCGTCGATGGTCGACGGCGGATTTGTCCTCCTGGGAGTCTCCCGCGAGGTCACGTTCGCGGCACAAGCCCTTGCCTTCGCAAGGGCGACGGTAAATAGATGTCTCAACGGGAGTCACCAATACCGCAATTCGGTATAAGCGCACGACGGGCGCGCCGACCAATGCGAGCCGATCAGGAGCCGGGCTATCTGAACAACCGGATGAAGGCGCGGACAGCCTCTTCAAGCGGTCGGTCGTTGCTAAAATGGATCACGTCCTCTCCATCGACCGAAAGCGCCGCCGCGCGGGTAAGACGGGCCTCGATCTCCTCTCGCGATTCGCGTCCGCGCGCCTGGAGCCGGGCGCGTAGGAGGGTCGGCGGAGCCGTCACCGCGATAATTTTGAGATCCGCGTAGCGCGACCGCGCTTCGTCCAAGGCGCCGCGAGAGCCGTTGACGATCACGCTTCGGCCCGCGTCGAGACCCGCGTCGATAGACCGGGGCACGCCGTAACCATGGCCATTGGCCGTCCAGCATAGTGCGTAGTCACCCGCCGCGCGGCGGGCCTCGAAATCGGCCATCGAGACGGGGATATGATCCTCGCCGCCGGCGGCGGCGGGACGGGTGATCTCGCGTCTTGGAAAGACAAACCCCGGATCATCGGCCAGCGCCGCCCGCGCGCCGTCTAGCAGGCTGTCCTTACCGACGCCGCTGGGCCCGACAATCAGCCAGAGGGTGCATTTCCCGGTCATTTTTTGTTTCTCGCCGCATGGTCCTTGCCGCCGCCCGACCGTATCAGATATGTGGCGGCGCACAACGGCGCTTTGCATTGCGAAATCCGCGCACTATGGTCCGGCCATGGAAAGCAATGTCGACTATGTCTTGGGCGCGCGCGTCCCCGAACCCGCCTCGCCGATTGAGATCGCCCCAGGGATCTTGTGGATCCGGCTACCGATGCCGATCGCGCTGGATCATATCAACCTTTACCTCCTCGATGATGGCGATGCCTGGGTCCTGATCGATACCGGCCTCGGCGATCCCGTTTCCATCGTGACCTGGGAGAAACTGCTGGCGACCAAGCTACAGGGAAGGCCGATCCGGCGCATCATCGGCACCCACTTTCATCCCGATCATGTGGGCCTGGCCGGCTGGCTCCAGAACAAGACCGGGGCCGAGCTTTGGATGACCCAGTTGGAGTGGCTGAGCGCCCGACAGGCCTATCTGGATGTCGAGGATGCCTCCTCGGCGCAGATGCGAGGGTTTTATCATCGCGCGGGACTCGATGACGCGGAACTCCGAGCCTATCAGGAACTCGGCAACGATTACCGGAGCATGGTGACGCCCATTCCAGCCGTCTACAAACGCGTGACCGAGGCGACGGTGTTCGAAATCGGTGGGCGGCAATGGGTGCCGATTTTTGGTTCCGGCCATTCACCGGATCACATCTCGCTCTATTGCGCCGAGGATCGAATCCTACTCGGCGGCGACATGTTGCTCCCCAGGATCACGCCGATCATCGCGGTCTGGTGGCAGGAGCCGGACGGTGACCCCCTGGCGGGGTATCTCGATTTCCTCGGCACGCTCGGCCACATCGCCGACGACGTGCTGGTGCTGCCGGCCCATAACCGGCCCTATCGAGAGCTTAGGACTCGGGTCACCGATCTCGGCGATCACCATGTCGAGCGCTTGGCGGTTACCCTGGACACATGCGCCACGCCCGCGACGGGGCGCGACGTTATGAAAGCGCTGTTCACCCGGGAGCTCGATGCGTTTCAGACCCGTTTCGCGATCGGCGAGACGGTGGCCCATATCAACAATCTGCTTCACAAGGGCGAGCTTTCCCGCGATCTCGATGAAGAAGAACGGTACCGTTATCAGCGGGTTTGAGGGTGGATTTTTTTAATAAATTAGATTAAGAAAAATTTATAATTTATTGATTTATCGGAAAATACTTTTGATGTTAGTCAAATAAATTTCCTGTTCGACCGTCTCCACCGCACCGGGGCGAGTGGCTCGAGTCACTTCCAGAGCCTCAGCCAGCGAGACACCCGCTTCAATCAAGATCCGCGCGACCACTGTGCCGCTGCGCCCAAGACCCGCGGCGCAATGTACGAAGACCCTGCCGCCGTCTCGGAGAATCTCGTGGATCCGCGATCGATGTTCATGCCAGGCAGCCTCGAAAGCGGCCTCGGGCGCTTGATAATCCTCGATCGGGAGATGCAGCCACGACAGGCCCGCGTCGGCGATCCAGCCGGGCAGATCACACGCGTCGTAACGCGCCATGTCTTCCTGGGTGACCAATGAGATCACCAAGTCCGCGCCCCAATCCGCGATGGCCTTGGCATCGGACGGCGAGCGTGGGATTGGACCGAAGGCTAGTTTGCCGGTAAAGGCTTCGGTCTCGACAGCGTCGATGGAGAAGCTAATCCGCCATCTCCCGGATGAAGCGGGAGACCTCCGGCACGATCTCCTCGCGCCAGCGCCGTCCGTTGAAGATGCCGTAATGCCCGACACCCTTCTGCAGGTGGTTGCGGCGCCGATCCTCGGGGATGCCGGAACAGATCGCGTGGGCGGCGATGGTCTGTCCGGGGGCGGAGATGTCGTCCTTTTCCCCCTCGACCGTCAGCAGCGCGGTCCGCTTGATCAATGACGGGGTGACCGATTCGCCGCGCCAGACGAACTGTTCGGTGGCGATCCACCGTTCCTTGAACACCCGTTGCAGGGTTTGGAGGTAGAAATCCGCCGTGATGTCCATGACCGACATGTACTCGTCATAGAAGCGGCGATGCGCGGCGGCGGATTCTCCGTCACCCTCGACCAGATGGCGAAACATCCTGAGATGCGCGTTCATGTGGCGGTCGGCGTTCATGGCGATGAAGGCGCCGAGCTGAAGGAAGCCCGGATAGACGCGCCGGTGGGCCGCCGGATAGGTCGGCGGCACGGTGGTGATGCAGTGGTTCTCGAACCAGCTCATGGAGCGTTGATTGGCAAGCTCCGTCGGTGTGGTGGGCGCGGCGGCGGTATCGATCGGCCCGCCCATCAGCGTCATCGTGCGCGGCTGCGCGGGATCATCCATTTGCGCTAATAAGGACACCGCCGCTATGGTTAGGGGCGCCGGCTGACAGACCGCCATCACGTGATGGTTCGGTCCCATTTTACGCATGAATTCAAGAAGATAGTCGACAAAATCATCGACGCCGAAACCGCCTTCCAGAAGTGGTACGCGGGCCGCGTCCTTCCAATCGGTGATATGGACATCGTGACTGGGCACCAGGGCGCGCACCGTGTCGCGCAGCAGGGTTGCGAAATGCCCGGACATCGGCGCGATGATCAGGACCTTGGGATCATCATGTGTGCCTTGCCGGCGAAACCGGAGCAGGTTCGCGAAGGGCTTTTCGAGAACCACCTGTTCCGTAACTCGGACTCGCGCGCCGTCGATCGTGGTTGCCTTGATGCGCCAGTCCGGCTTGCCGCGGCGCTGCATCATCCCCTCGACCACCTCCAGGGCGGCTTCCGACCCCCGGCCCATCACTTCCGTGAAGTCCGAGAGTATCGGGTGCTTGGAAAGCGCGAGGCTGGTACGGGCGGCGGCCCGCAGGGGGGTCATCATCGATCGATTGACGTCATAGAGAGAGTAAAGCAAGGACAGGGCTCGCGCTGGTCAAGGATGCCCATGAGAGGACGCTTTTTCCCGCCCGAGCACAAGCTATTTCAGCCCATTATGATTTCACGGAGAGGAAACGCCGCGCCGTGGAGGCGTGGTTCGGGCGCCGGGCCGATGACATCCGCGTTATTGAGCATTTGGAACGAGTGTCGTGCCTTGCCTTGCCGGGGCACGGCCACCACATTGCCGACATCGAAACTCAGCGGGACACCTAAATATGTCGGAAAAGCTTACCGCCGGCGGCGCAATGCCGGAAATCACCCTTCCCACCGTTGACGGCGGCGAGGTCTCGATCGGTGGGGCCAAGGATCGTTGGCAGATGATTGTGGTCTATCGCGGCCTGCACTGCCCGATCTGCAAGAACTACACGGCGAAGGTCGAGGCCTTGAAGGATCAGTTCGACGCGCTGGACACGGATATTCTGTTTGTCTCCGGTGACAACGCCGAGAAGGCCAAGAGCTTCGCCGACGAGGTCGGGCTGAAGCTTCCCGTGGCGCATAGCCTCAGCGTCGATCAGATGCGGGCGATGGGCCTGTATATCTCCGATCCGCGACCGACCGAAACCGATCGTCCGTTTCCCGAGCCGGGCCTCTTCGTCGTCAATGAGAAGGGCCAGGCGCATATCGTCGATATCTCGAACGCGCCCTTCGTGCGCCCGGAGCCGGAATTGATCATCCGGGGCATCACCCACATCAAGAAGAACGACTATCCGATCCGCGGCACCTTGGCCTGATCGGGGTCTCGACAACCAAAGACCGGAACCGGCCGCTTCCTCGCGAGCGGCCGGTTTTCGTTAGGTTTAGCGGTCGAGTACCTCGGGAAGGACCTCGTTGAAGGCGTCCGCGGCCTCGTATTGCACCCAGTGGCCGGCATTCGGGATCACGCGGAAGTCGACACCGGGGTGGATCTCCTCCACATAGGCGCGCACGCCCTCGAGATCGGGATGCAGGGTCACGTCGCCGGCGCCGAATATGCAATTCAGGCGGCAGGGCAGGTCGACCAGACTGTCGGCTAGCACCGAGGTCCGGGCGATGCCGCGGGACCGCAGCCGCGCCTTGGCCATGTTCGCCATGTGCAGGGTCATCGCCAGTTCGTCCACCGCCTCGGGGGCGTGAACCATCAGATTTTGCAGGTTTCGGCGGTACAGCGGCGCCGATTCCTCCAGCGGCAGATCGCGCGGCACTTCCACCAGATCATTCGCCGGCCCGGTGCCGGTGAGCCCGAGAACCGGTGAGCCGACCAGGGTGAGGCTTCGGATGCGGCGCGCCTGGGCATGCGCCAAAAGCCCGGAGACGATGCCGCCGAACGAGAACGAGACCAGATCGAAGGCCTCCTCTCCCGGAATGGCGATATCCAGCCCCGTGGAAAGGATCTCGGCCAGGCTGGCGCCGGTATAGGGTCGCGGCGCCTCCGCGGAATCGCCGCAGCCCGGAAGGTCCGCCGCGATGACCCGATGCGTCTTCTCGAGCGTGGGAATGTTCCGAACCCAGTGGTTCCAGCCACCGAAGCCACCGTGCAAGAGCACGACGATAGGCAGGTCATACCGACCAGCGTTCCAGGCGCGCCAAGTCATGTGGCCGTCGCCGCAAGGCGTGGTGATCACTTCGCAGCGATCGAGCAGGGCGTCGAGAATGGCCTGGGTATCGGATTTGGTCATGACGGTGGTGATCTCTCGCTGGCGGTCCGGACGGCGCATTTTTTAGCACGCCGCGCGGGGTGGTGAACACATGCCGGATGTCATGGGGCCGCGGATTGAACCCCACGGGCGATGGCGGCATGGTTGTGCTCGGTTTGATCACGGGGACGGTGAAGCGCGCATGAGCGATGAACGCATTGTCTGGGGCATCGGCACGTCGCGCACCATTCGCGCGCATTGGGCCTTGATCGAGCTCGGCCTGGATTATCGCACGGAAGTGGTGCGCACGCGCACACCGGATACCGAGACGCCGGAATTCGTCGCGCTCAACCCGCGCGGCAAGATCCCGGTTCTGAAGGACGGTCCGGTCGTCATCGCCGAAAGCCCTGCCATCGTTATGCATCTCGGGGAGAACTATCGGGGCCGAGGCGTCGAACTGGTCCCCGAGGACCGGGCGGCTCGGGCCAAGTACCTGGAATGGATGTCCTTCATCTCCATGGAGCTGGACGCCACCAGCCTCTATGTCCTGCGCCGGCACTGGTCCCTGCCACAAATCTACGGAGACTCGCCGGTCGCCAATAAGGCCTCGGAAGAATATTTCGCCCGGATGATCAACGCCGCCGCCAAGCTGGTCGATGACGACCGTCCGTTCATGCTGGGCGAGGCGTTCAGCGGCATTGATATTCTGATGATGACGACCCTGGACTGGGCGATCAAATACAATCAGCCCTTGCCCGATGTGTTCCAGGCCTATGTGGAGCGGCTCTCGAAACGTCCCGGCTGGGTCGAGGCATCACGGTTCAATTGGCCGGCATGAGCGGGCCGCTGGCGGGCATACGCGTCGTCGATATCACCAATGTCGTCGCCGGGCCGTCCTGCGCCGCGCAACTGGCCGACCAGGGCGCCGATGTGATCAAGGTCGAGCCCCCGGCGGGCGATCTGATCCGCAAATCAGCGGAATCCGGCCTGCCGCCAATGTTCATCACCTGCAATCGCGGCAAGCGCTCTCTCTCGATCGATCTGAAGCGCCCCGAGGCCGCCGATATACTCTGGCGGCTGATGGAACGCGCCGACGTGCTGGTGCAGAATCTTCGTCCCGGCGCGATGGAACGCCTCGGCTTCGGCGAGCCTGAGGTTCGGGCCCGCAATCCCGGTATCATCTATTGCTCGATCAGTGGCTTCGGCGAGACTGGACCCTATGCCGGCAAGCGGGTCTACGATCCGCTGGTCCAGGCGGTCTCGGGCTTCGCGGACATGCAGGGTGAGGGCATTCAGCCGAAGATGATCCGAACCGTCATCGCCGACAAGACCACCGCCGTCTACGCGGCCCAGGCGGTGACCGCCGCCCTGTTTCATCGCGAGCGCACCGGAGAAGGGCAGCATGTGCGCCTCGCCATGCTGGATGCCAGGCTCTCGATGATGTGGGCCGAGGCGATGGGTCCCTTCACCGTGGTCGCCGAGGGCGTCAAGGTACCGCCTCCGAGTCACGATCGGATTTTCGAGACCGCCGACGGCCATATCACCGCCGGCGCGGTCTCGGATTCGGAATGGCGTGGTGTCTGCGCGGCGCTTGAGAGGCCGGAATGGCTGACCGATCCGCGCTATGTCACGCAGGCGTTGAGGCACCAAAACAAGGATCAGAGATACGGCGACATGGCCGAGGTCTTCGAGACGCGACCCAGCGCCCTTTGGCTGGAAGCCTTGGACAGGAACGACGTGCCGAACGCCCCGGTGCTCAAGCGCGGCGAGATATTCGAGCACCCGCAGGTAGTGAACAACCGGACCGTCCACGAACTGGATCAGCCGGATGTCGGCATGATCAGGCAGGCCCGCCCCGCCGCCCGTTTCGAGAAATCCCCGGCCGTCGCGCCCAGGCCCGCGCCGATCCTGGGCCAACACAGCGACGAGGTCCTCGCCGAACTGGGCTATGGCCGAGACGAGATCGACGCGATGACGGCCTCGGGTCTCGTGGTGGCGAGGGAAGTGTGATGCGTGAGAGTCCTTCGTCGCCCTGGCGCACGGCAGGGCCTCCGGCACCGGTATGTCCTAACGTTGGACGTATCTTCGTCTCGGCTTTCGGAGGATTGAGGTCCTGCCTTTGGCCAGGACGACGGAGGGTATCCATCACGCTCCCGCAACCGTCGCCCCGGTGTTGGGAAGGGCCTAGAAATAGAAACCAGATCGGAGACCCCATCCATGACTCTTCCCCTCGACCCCGGCCTCAAGATCGGCATGCAGACCATCCACCGCCAGCCGGATAACCAGAGCGGCCCCTGGCATCCGACGGTCGAGCAATTGGTGAGCTTTGTTCAGGCCATCGACAAGGCCGGTTTCGACTCGCTCTGGGTCGGGGATCATCTCTCCATGCCGCTGCCGTTCTTCGACCCGTTTCAGCTATTGGCCCAGGCGGCGGTGGCGAGCCCGAGGCTGTTGCTGGGCACCGGGGTTTATCTCCTTCCGCTCAGGCATCCGGGGCCGGTGGCCAAGCAGGCCGGGACCCTGGATCATCTGTCCGAGGGGCGCTTCATCTTCGGTGTCGGCATCGGCGGGGAGTTTCCAAAGGAATACGAGGTCGCCGGCGTGCCGATCAACGAACGTGGCGCGCGGCTTAGCGAGGGTATTCAAGTGATGCGTGCGCTCTGGTCGGGGGAACCGGCGAGCTTCGAGGGCAAGCACTACACTTTCAAGGATGTCCTGATGACCCCGCCGCCGCGCCAGGCCGGAGGGCCGCCGATCTGGTGCGGCGGGCGTCGCGACGCCGCGTTCCGGCGCATGGGACGGCTTGCCGACGGCTATGTCTCCTATGTCATCACCCCGGAAATGTATCGGGACGCCCTGGTCAAGATCGAGGACGCCGCCGGCGAGGCGGGCCGGGCGATCGAGCGGTTCGGCACCGGCCATCTGGTTTTCACGCGCGTCGATGACGATTACGAGACGGCGCTGGACGTGGCGACGGAATCGCTTTCTAAGCGCTATGCCATGGATTTCCGCCGCGCCGCCGAACGCTACGCCGCTCTCGGCTCGCCCCAGGACGTGGCGGAGAAGATCAACGCCTTCCACGCCGTCGGGGTGCGCCATATCGTCATCGACCTGGTCGGCCCTTATGAGAAACGCATGGAGCAGATCGATCGTTTCGCGGGCGAGGTGATGCCGCTGCTAAGGCATCTGCGGTAGCGACCCCAGGGGCGGACGGCCAGGATCACCCGTTCTCGACGGTCTCGGCCTCGATCTCGTAGTAGCCGTCGAGGCTGATGATATCCTCGATCTCCTGGCGAGCCCGCACGAAGTCGTCGGGGGAGAGGCCGGAGAAATCACCGGTTTCCCGCAGCTCACGCAGCATGTCGCGCTGGGCGGCGAAGGCGGTGGCCAGCACCACCTGGGCGTCGATGCACATGACGTAGCCCATGTCCTTCAACTCCTGGCGGGAGAAGAGGGGGCGCCCATCCCGATTGCCGCGGCTTTGCACATAGACCAGCGGCACATCGCAGACCTCCGGCGCCCGTTCGGCCTCTTCCTGGCTTCTCGGAAACAGCAACCCCATGTCGGCGCCGGCTTCCGCGCCTCGGTTGATCCGGCCCGCCGCGTCGTCCAACCCAAGCTCCCGGCAGGTATCGGAACGGGCGATGATCAGGAAGTCCTCGTCGACCTCGTCGCGGGCCTGGCAGGCATAGCGGATCTTGGTTCCGAATTCTTCGGGACTGATCGCGTGCACCTGGTATTTGTGATAGTGGGCGCGTTTCGGATAGAGCTGGTCCTCGATATGGATCCCGGCGATCCCGGCCCGCGCGAATTCCCGCACCGTGCGCATGGTGTGCAGCGGCTCGCCGAACCCGGCCCCGGCATCCGCGAGCACTGGAATGCTCACCGCCGCCGCTGCCTCTCCGGCGATCGCCACTTGCTCGGTCATGGTCAGCAGTGGCTCGGTCGTCGCCTTGGAGCCGCCCGAGACGTAGCCGCCCACATAGGTCGCCTCGAACCCGGCCTGTTGCACCAGCCGCGCCGTGATCGGGTCATAGACCGACGGCAGGTGCAGAAAGGTCCCGGAGGCGATCAGGGTCCGCAGATCGGCGGTGACGGTCATGATGGTTGCTCCAAGCTGAAGGGAACGCGATGAACATGTCGCGGTTATGGCACGGGAATACCGTTCGAAATCAACGCTTTAACGCGTCCACCTTAGATTGCTGATATTATGCCGGCCCTCGATCCCACGGAGCGCGACCACCAAGGGGTCACCGAACTCGAAATCGCCGTGATCCCCGGCCAAGGCGCGGGCGACGTCCGAGACCAGGATCTCGTTGGGCTGAGCCAGGGCCGTGATACGAGAGGCCTTGTTGACAACCGTGCCGAAAAAATCACCTTCGGTTTGAATCACGTCTCCGGCGTGTATGCCGACCCGCAGGCCAAGCGCCGTCTCCGATTGCACGCGACGATTCTCGGTTTGAATCTCCGAGGCGGCTCGCAAGGCGCTTCTGGCGCTGGCGAAGCTCGACATGGAGCCGTCTCCCAAGGTCTTCACCAGTCTTCCCTCGTGCCGGGAGATGGCCTGGGCCTGTTGGTCCAGATGTCGGCCGATGAGAAGCGCCCATTCGCGGTCTCCCATGGCGTTGGCGATCTCGGTTGAATTTGCCACGTCGGTTAACATGATGACCGCCGCGCCTTCATCGCCCACCAAGGTTTCCCCCTGCTTCGCGGCTTCGATCAACTCGGCGAAGGCATTGTGTTCAATACCGGAGAAATCCAGATTGGGCTGGGCCATGGAGCAATGAACATTGATGATCCGCCAGACCCCGTCATCCAATGTGAGCACGAACGAGAAGCGGACATCCAGAACCTGGTCGCGACCGGCGAATATCATGGCGGCGCGCCAAACCGCCCAGCCGACCTCGCCTTGCTCAAATCCCTCGACCACGGCACCGCTGCCGGTCCAATCGGGAACCTCGAAGAGGTGTTTCGCCAAACCCTGTCGTAGCAAGACGCCGGCCCAATATTCCTCGGCGGCCGTTCCCAGATAACGCAGATGCTCGGATGTGGAGAGCAGGTTGGTGAGTGGACGCGCCTGTTTGTCACTGTGCGCATCAAGCCAGCGGCACACGACGGCTTCAACCTCTGGTGATGGTTTGATTGACGCCATAATGGTCCTTCGGGCAATGGGCGACATTCCGGCTCTTCCGCGGATCCGCCCATGTCACGATATCCAGCGTCCTTGGTCTAGGCAATCCAGCAACGCGCGTATTTGGTTGGTGGGTGTGGTTTCCCGGTTGATATCAGGGACGGGGTATGGCGTGGAATTGGATCGTCGGACATCCGCAAACACCCTTGCCAGTCCACTCGGCATGGCTACCCTGTTTGGACCCAGCTAGAGGAGCCAGCCATGATCCGCGTCGCTTTTGATATCGGCGGCACCTTCACCGATTTCGTCCTGCATGACGACGCGGAGGGGGGCGGCACGCATTTCCTAAAGGTGCCGAGCACGCCGCGCGATCCGGGCGCCGCGGTGATGACCGGGCTGGAGGTGCTGTTGGCCAAGGCCGGTATCGAGGCCTCCGCCGTGGGCGGGGTGCTGCACGCCACCACCGTCGCCACCAACGCGGTGCTGGAGCGCAAGGGCGCGGCGAGCGGGCTGATCACCACCGAAGGCTTCCGCGACGTGCTGATCATCGGGCGGCAAAAGCGGTACGAGACCTATGACCTCTACATCAACAAGCCCGAACCCTTGGTCGCGCGCCGCCATATCGTCGAGGTGACCGAGAGGCTGGATTTCGACGGCTCGGTCGTAACCGCGCTCGACATGGTATCCGTCGACCGCGCGATCGACGCGATGCTCGCCGCCGGGCGCGAGACGGTGGCCGTGTCCCTGATGCATGCCTACGCGAATCCCGCGCATGAGCAGGCTATCGGGGACCGGGTCAAGCAGCGCGCGCCGGAACTCTCGGTCTCTCTCTCATCGGAGATCTCGCCGAAATTTCGCGAGTACGAGCGGACAAGTACCACGGTCGCCAATGCCTATGTGAAGCCCATCGTCGACCGTTACATCGCCAATCTGGAGGCCGCCTTGTCGGCGCGGGGCTTCCGCGACGCGCTCTTCGTGATGCAATCCAGCGGCGGCCTGGTGTCGACGGATATCGCCCGGGACTACCCGATCCGAATCATCGAATCCGGCCCGGCCGCGGGAGTCCTGATGGGGGCGGGTGTCGGCCTTGCCGAGGGGACGGAGCACGTCATCACCTTCGACATGGGCGGCACCACCGCGAAACTGGGCGCGGTGGATGGCGGCGCGCCGGCGATCATGCCGACATTCGAGGTCGGCCACGTTCAATACAAGAAAGGCAGCGGTCTGCCGATCAACGTGCCTTCGGTGGAATTGCTTGAGATCGGCGCGGGCGGCGGCTCGATCGCGCGGGTGGAAATGGGAATGATCGTTGTCGGGCCCGAGAGCGCCGGCGCCGATCCCGGGCCGATCTGTTACGGCAATGGCGGGATGCGCCCGACCATTACGGACGCGAACGTGGTGCTCGGCTATATCGCGCCGGATTGGTTCAATGCCGGCGCGATGACCCTGGACGCCGAGGCGGCGCGTGAAGGCATCGAGCGCGAGATCGCCGAGCCTCTCGGTCTCGACGTCGGCGCGGCGGCTTGGGGCGTGCATCTGGTCGCCACCGCGAACATGGAAAACGCGATGCGCATCGTCTCGGTCGAGCAGGGCCGTGATCCGCGCCGTTACGCCATGGTGGCCTTTGGTGGGGCCGGGCCGCTGCACGCCGCGCGGATGGCCCGCACCATCGGCATTCCCAAGGTCATCGTGCCCAGCGGCGCCGGTGTCGGCTCGGCGATCGGCCTGATGGAGGCCGAGCCCAGGATCGATGTATCGGCGACCCGGGTGATGCGTCTCGAACCCGGCGCGTCGGAGGCGATCGCCGACCTCTATCGAGACCTGGAACAGCGCGCCCGCGTGGATCTGCCGAGACTCGGCGACGGGGCGCCGCCGGTTTGGTCGCGCTATGCCCAGATGCGCTATGCCGGGCAGGGCTTCGAGGTACATGTGGACTTGGCTTCCGGGCCGATCGAGACGGGCTATGCCGAGGCCGCGATGGCGGCGTTCCGGGTGGCTTATGAGGGCAAGAACAAGTTCCTCGACCCGGACGCGGCGGTTGAGGTGGTGGACTGGACCCTGGTCGCGCATGTGCCCTCGGGTCGAGAGAGCGGGATCGGTCGTCCCAACGAACCGGCGGCGGTTCACGGGCGTCCAAAGTCCCGCATGGCCTGGTTCCCGGAGGCCGGCGGCTATGTCGAGACCCGTATCCTCTCCCGCGCGGATCTGGCGCGGGAAGGCGCGGTGACCGGCCCGGCGATCATCGAGGATCCGGACAGCACGACGGTCGTGCTACCGGGTGACACGGCGCGGATCAGCGAGGCCGGGCATCTGGTGGTGGAGATCGCTCAGGAGGCGTGAAGGCATTGGCGGCGGTGGAGGACGACGGACCCTCGAAGGGGCGCGTTGATGCCGCCGCAACCGCCTGCATTGGCCGCCACTCTCAACTCGTCCTCCCAGCGAAAGCAGGGACCGACGCCTTTTTCGCTTCCACGCGAAGACCATCCGAGCAATTCCACGGGCCGGCCACATTTTGCCCCATTCGTCACGCTGACCGGGTCCAGGCTTCGGTCCCTGCTTTCGCTCACTGCTGTCCGGGAGAAATTCAACGCCGCGCGTGACTTTGTGAACCCGTCGCGCCGGTATTGGCGCCGCGCCTCCCGCCTAATCAAACACCGCGTCATCTCAATGAGAGTTGGGACCGCCAGTGTCAGCCGCCGATTGCGCCACCTGAATCGCGCGCCAGACCCGTTCCGGGGTGGCGGGCATGTCGACATGGGTCACGCCAAGCTCCGAGAGCGCGTCGGCGATGGCGTTCATCACCGCTGGTAGCGCCCCCGCGCAACCGGCCTCGCCGCAGCCCTTGGCGCCGAGCGCGTTGGTGGTCGCGGGCACCGGGTGGCTGTCGAAACCGAAGCTCGGGACATCGGCCGCCCGGGGCATGGCGTAGTCCATGAAAGAACCCGACAGGATCTGGCCGTCCTCGTCATAGGCGACATGCTCCATCAGCGCTTGACCGAGACCCTGCACCACGCCGCCATGACTTTGGCCCTGGACCAGCAGGGGATTCACCAGGACCCCGAAGTCGTTGACCATGGCATAGCGGTCCACCTTGATGCATCCGGTCTCCGGATCGACCTCGACCTCGCAGACATGGCAGCCGTTGGGAAAGGCCGAGGGGACGCCGCCGTGATTGAGACGAACGTCCAAACTGTCCGGCATGCCGTCGGGGAGTTTCAGGCCGTCGCGCAACTGGGCCGCGAGATCGAGCAGGCTGACCCGCCGGTCGGTGCCGGCGACCACCAGATCGCCGGTATCGAACTCGATATCCTCGACCGCGGCTTCAAGGACATGCGAGGCGACCTGCTTGGCCTTTTTGATGACCTCGCCACTGGCCTCGACGATGGCGCCGCCTGAGGCCATGATCGATTTCGAGCCGCCGGCGCCGCCACCGGTGATCAATTCGTCGCTATCTCCCTGCAAGAGACGAATACGTTCGAACGGAATGCCGAGATGGCTGACCAACACCTGGGCGAAGGGCGCGGCGTGGCCCTGACCGTAGTCGAGGGTCCCGGTGATGATCGTCACCCCGCCGTCGTCGTCGAAACGAATACCGCCCATTTCGGTCTCGACCGGGGCGGTGACCTCCAGATAGGTGCTGATGCCGAGACCCCGTAGCAATCCCTTTGCCTTGCTGGCCTCGCGCCGGGCGGCGAAACCGTCCCAGTCCGAGAAGCTCAGGCCGTGGCTCATGACGGCGGGAAAGTCGCCGCTGTCATAGGTCTGGCCCGATGGCGCCTTGTAGGGAATTTGCGTGGGTTGAATATGATTGCGCCGCCGCAACTCCAGCCGGTCGATGCCCATTTCCCGCGCGGCGGTGTCGATCAGCCGCTCCATGTAATAGTTGGCCTCTGGCCGTCCCGCGCCGCGATAGGCGCCGATCACCGTGGTGTTGGTGAACAGGCATTTGGTGTTTATCTCGATCAGCGGCGTCGTGTAGACGCTGGTGATGTTCTTGACCGCGTTATTGGTCGACATGTTCGGCCCGACACCGGCCAGATAGCCTCCGAGATTGGCGTGGATGTTGAGGCGAACCGCGAGGAACCTACCCTCGGCGTCAAGGGCCAGCTCCCCCAGCACCTCATGATCCCGGCCGTGTTGGTCCGACAGGAAGCTGTGCGAGCGCTCATCGGTCCATTTCACCGGTTGCCCAAGGGCGCGTGCCGCGTGCAACAGGCAGATATATTCCGGATAGACAAAGCTCTTCATGCCGAAGGAGCCGCCGACATTTCCGGTCAGGACCCGGACTTTCTCCGCTTCGACATTCAGCAGATTGGCCAGCAGCCGGCGCATCGGGAAGGCCCCCTGGGAGCCGAGCCGCATGGTGAAACGCTCGTCCGCGGGCTCGTAGGAGGCCAGCGCCGAACGAGGCTCCATCGTTGCGACGACAATCCGGTTGTTGCGGATGTCCAGCCGCGTGACATGCGCGGCCCGATCGAAGGCCGCCTTGGTCGCCGCCTCGTCTCCGTAGTGGAAGTCCAGCGCAAGATTCCCCGGCACGTCGTCATAAAGGATGGGCGCGCCGGGCGCGGCGGCCTCCCGCGCGGTGGTCACGGCGGGAAGCGGGTCGATATCCACCAATACCGCCTCGGCGGCGTCCTTGGCCTGGGCGGCGGTTTCCGCGATCACACAGGCCACGGGGTCGCCGACAAACCGCACCTTGTCCAGAACCAAGGAGGGCCGGGCCGGCTTGAGCAGCGGCGTGCCGTCCCGGCTCTGCATCTTCATGCCGCAGAATATGCCGTTATAGTCCTTCAGATCCGCGCCGGTCAGCACCATCAGCACGCCGGGCATGTCCAGGGCTTCGGAGGTATCGATCTCCTGGATGACACCATGGGCATGGACGCTGCGCACCATCACCGCGTGGGCCTGGCCGGGCAGGGACAGATCGTCGGTGTAACGTCCCTCGCCACGGAGAAGAACAGGGTCCTCGGTGCGCGGGACGGATTGGCCAACGGCGTATTTCATATCCGCGAGATCGCTCTCGGCATTCATGGCGGTGCTCCTGGGAAGCGGCGTGGACGATGGCTCAGTCTAGCAAGAGGCCCGGCGTGCGCGCATGTGAATTAAAGCGTCGGTTCAACGCAAGGCGGATGGATGTGTTCGCTCGGGCGCGGGATCACTCGAACACCGACACCAAGAGCTTGAAGTCATCCGGCAACTCGCTGGTAAACGACACTTCCTCGTCTGTTACCGGGTGGATGAAGGCGAGGGAGTTCGCGTGCAGGGCCTGACGGCCCATGCGCTTGGCCGCCGCGACCTCGAGATCGGAAGAGCCCTTGCGCCGGTCGCCGCCACCATAGAGAGGGTCTCCGATCAGGCCATGGCCGATATGGGTCATGTGGACGCGGACCTGATGGGTGCGACCGGATTCCAGACGGCACTCGACCAGGGTGGCGATCTCGCGAAAGCGTTTCAGGACCTTGTAATTGGTCGCCGCCGACTTCCCGCCGCTGGTCGTGACCGCCATTTTCTTGCGGTTGCGCCGGCTGCGCCCGATCGGCCCGTCGATGCGGCCCTCGAACTGGGCAACGAACCCCCAGACCAGGGCGAGATAGCTGCGCCCGATGGTGCGGGCGGCGAATTGATGGACCAGGCCGTGATGCGCCTCGTCCGATTTCGCCACCACCATCAGCCCGGTCGTGTCCTTGTCGAGCCGGTGCACGATCCCAGGCCGCCGCACCCCGCCAATGCCGGAAAGACTATCGCCGCAATGGGCGAGCAGGGCGTTCACCAGGGTCGTGTCCAGGGATCCGGGCGCCGGATGCACGGCGATCCCCGGCGGCTTGTTGACCACGATTAGATGCTCGTCCTCGAAGACGATATCCAGCGGGATATCCTGGGGCAGGGGCGTGTCGGCGATTGGCGGTGGGACCAGGATTTCGAACGTCTGGCCTTGTTTGACCGCCACCGAGGGGTCGGTTATCGTCTCGCCGCCCGAGGTAACCTGACCGTCGAGTATAAGGGCCTTCAGGCGACTTCGGGAGAGATCCGGCGCGTCGGGCAGAACCGCGACCCGCTCCGCCAGCCAGCGATCAAGCCGGTCCTGGTTGGAGTCGCCGGCGATATACTCGAAGGCCGGATCGTCGGCGTTGATGATCACGCGCGTGTTTTTGAGAGATGTCATGGCGGGCAAGCTAGACCAAACTGCGGCCAAGCTGAATACCGATGATT
>Ga0181579_10001203_pt1 | contig 21443 bp, 21 predicted proteins | sample 071ome_24_FD_132996 | JGI IMG/M metagenome (GOLD analysis project Ga0181579, IMG submission 132996) | Coastal salt marsh microbial communities from the Groves Creek Marsh, Skidaway Island, Georgia - 071402CT metaG (megahit assembly) | ecosystem: Environmental > Aquatic > Marine > Intertidal... | reverse complement strand
GCCGAGCGCGCGGGACAGCAGATGTTGCTGTATGATCGCGTCGTATCGGTCGGTGAACTGGTTGAAAAGATCGAGAACGTGACCCTGGAGACCCTGTCCACGAACGCGCGCCGGCTGCTCGAGGCGACGCCGAGCCTGGCGACGATCGGCCCGGCGACCCGCATGGAATCCTTCGATGCCATGCGCCGCCGGCTCGCGGCATAACGGTCCGAATGCGCCTGTTTCGTTCCCTGTCGGGCAACGCCGGAAGTGTCCGGCTCGAGGGCGCCCGCACCTTCCTGCGCCCGCCGGCGGAACGCGACTGGCGCGCCTATGCGGAGGTTCGCGCCGCGAGCCGCAAGTTCCTCGAGCCATGGGAGCCGACCTGGCCGTCGGATGCGCTCAGCCGGGAAGCGTTTCACCGGCGCCTCAACAGGTATGCGAGCGACTGGCGCAATGACACCGGCTACAGCATGTTCGTGTTCGGACAGGAAAGCGGAGCGCTGCTCGGCGGAATCAGCCTGTCGAACGTGCGCCGTGGTGTCGCGCAGACCGGCACTCTCGGTTACTGGATCGGCGAGGCCTATGCCGGGCAGGGCCTCATGCGCGAGGCGCTGGGCCTGCTGCTCGGCTTCTGTTTCAAGGACCTGGCATTGCACAGGGTCGAGGCCGCGTGCCTGCCCAGCAACGCGGCCAGCCGCGGCCTCTTGATGGCATCGGGTTTCTCGGAAGACGGTTTCGCGCGCAAGTATCTGAAGATTCGCGGCGTCTGGCATGACCACCTGTTGTTTTCGCTGCTGGCCGAGGATTTCAAGGCGGCGGGTGCCGTCGCCCTCGAAACGCCCCGGGCCTGACGGTCCCGGTTCCTCCGCGCCCATGAGCCCCGCGCCCGCCAAGGTTCTGGCCCGCAAGCGTCTGCGCGTTCTCACGGTCCTGCTGACAAGCAGCCTGGCGTTTCTTGCGCCATCGGCCATCGCGCCGGGCCTGCCGGCGCTCCAGGCGGACTTCGCGCATGTGGACAACGCGGCGTTCCTGTCGCCCCTGGTGCTCACCATGCCGATGCTGTTCATCGCGCTTGCCAGTCCGTTCGCCGGTTACGCCGTGGACCGTTATGGCCGGCGGCGGATACTCATCGTCTCGACATTTCTCTATGGCCTGGCCGGCGTGTCGGGCCTCGCGGTGGAGTCGATCTTCGCGCTCCTCACGAGCCGCGCGTTTCTCGGTGTGTTTCTTGCGGGGATCATGACCAGTGTCACCGCACTGGTCGGTGATTACTTCGTGGGCGAGGAACGTAACCGGGTTGCGGGTCTGCAGGGCGCGTTCATGTCGCTCGGCACGCTCACATTTGTTGTAATCGCGGGACTGCTCGCCGAAATTCACTGGCGGGTTGGATTTACGCTCTTCGCGGTCGCCTTCCTTCTCCTGCCGCTCATGTTCGCGAGCCTGTACGAGCCTGACCGTGATGTTGCCAGGACCGTAGGCGGTTCCGAACCGCCACCGACGCTGCGCCAGTGGTCGGCGATCGGCCTGGTTTGCGGCCTCGCATTCGTGACCCTCATATTCATGTTCATGATCCCGTCGCAAACCGCCTTCTTCCTGGTGGAAATCGGCGTCGAGGATCCGACCCGCGCGGGACTGGCGATCGGTTTGTTCAACCTGTCGGCAGGCACCGCATCGCTGACCTACGGATGGCTGCGGTCCCGAGTCAGCCCGGAATCCATCTTTGCGTTGCTGTTTGCGGTCGGGGGCCTTGGCTTTGTCCTGACCGGGTTCTCCGAAAGCTTCACCGGCACGATGATCGCGATGGGGATCGGCGGATTCTCGATGGGGGCGTTCCTGCCCAACATCAATCTGGCGATTATCTCGCGCACCTCGATGGCCGTTCGCGGTCGCGCGCTTGGCGCGCTGACCACGTCGTTCTTCATGGGACAGTTTCTCTCGCCGGTCTGGGCGGTGCCGATCGCTGCGGCAAGAAGTGTCGGCCATGCCTTCCTGGTCAGCGGTTACCTCCTGCTGGCGATGAGCGCGATGTTCCTGGCGATCGTTGTCTGGCGGCGGCTGCTCGGTGCGCGGGAGGAAATGCGCTAGGCCCGGCCGGCGCTGCCGGACAGGACCGAGAGATCGACCCCGATACTGTTGAAGGCGCGCTCCCACTTGTCGGCCGCATCCACCTCGAACATCAGTGCGTCGTCGTAGGGCACCGACAGCCAGGCGTTGTCGTGGAACTCCGATTCGAGTTGTCCCGGACCCCAGCCCGCATATCCGAGCGCCAGGATGGACTTCTCCGGGCCGTCCCCGCGTGCGAGCGCCCGCAGAATATCGAGGGTTGCCGTCAGCCCGACCTGGTCGGTGATCATCAGCGTCTCGTCGTGCCGGTACTCGCCGGAATGGAGCACGAAGCCCCGCTGGTTCTCGACCGGGCCACCGAAATGCACCGTCATGTCGCGCACCGAATCGCCGGCCGGGATGTCGAGCTGGCCCAGGAGTTCCCGGAAATCGATGGAATCGAGGGTCTTGTTGACCACCAGGCCCATTGCACCCTCGTCGTTATGGGCGCACATGTAGATGACGGCCCGCTCGAAGCGCGGGTCGGTCATGGCCGGCATCGCGAGCAGCATCTGGCCCTCGAAATAGGTGCCGGTGGTGGGATCGGTATCGTTCATGACGTTCCTGTCATAGTACGACGGGCCGGCAGAAGTCTCCCCGACACGCGATTGTGAGGCCAGGTGAGTGTCTGGCCGCTATATTCCGGGACATTCTTACCTATATTTCAACCGTTCGAGATTGGTAACTGGCAGTCCAGCCGAGGCATGAACCACATGGTAGCGCGTTTCCGGGAAATCCTGCGTCTGGCCACGATTATGGCCGCCATTCCGGCTTTTTTGTGGCCGAGCCTCGCTGCGGGCGACGCGGCGACCGACTGGCTCGACGGCCCGAAGGCCGATATCCGCCTCGTCTCGGCCACGACAGCTGTCGGCGATCTCGAATCGATCCCGCTCGGCATCGAGGTCCGCCTCGACGAAGGCTGGAAGACCTACTGGCGCTCTCCGGGCGATGCCGGAATCCCGCCCCACGTGGCATGGGACGAATCGTCCAACCTGGCCGCTGCGGCGTTCCAGTGGCCCGCGCCCGTCCGCTTCAAATATTTCGACCTGGAGACCTTCGGCTACGAAAAGCAGGTGGTCTTTCCGGTTACAGCCGAACTCCGCACGGCCGGCGAGGCCGTGAAACTGCGCGCGCAGGTCGATCTCCTGATCTGCGACGATGTGTGTATCCCCCACAGTTACACCGCATCGCTCGACCTGCCGGCGGGCCCGGCGAACCCGTCCGAGTTCGCGAACATGATCGCCCGCTACCAGAACCAGGTGCCGGGTGACGGCAGCCGGTCCGGTCTGGTGTTCGAGGGGGCCGACGTGTCGGGCGGCAACATCAAGCCGCTGATCCGCACGGCGTTTCGCGCCGATACGCCGTTCGCGACGCCTGACCTGCTGGTTGAAGGATCCGAGGACGTCCTGTTCTCGAAGCCGGCCTTCGAGTTTCTCGAGGATGGGCGCGTCGTCCTTGCCTCGGTGACGGCGGAGGATATTTTCGGCGAGGGAACACCGGTCGATCTCGAGAGCGATCCGCTCACCTTCACCCTGATCGACGGCGCGCGCAGCATCGAGACCAGCACGCTGCCACGGGCCGACGGGCTCGCCCATATCGACACGGGCGGTCTCGCGCTTGCGACGCTCCTGTCGATCATGGCGCTCGCACTCGTGGGCGGGCTGATTCTCAACCTGATGCCCTGCGTCCTCCCGGTGATCTCGATCAAGCTCCTGTCGGTCGTGAGCCATGGTGGCGGCGATCCGCGTGAGGTGCGTCTCGGTTTCCTGGCGACCACCGCCGGTATTATCTTGTCCTTCCTGGCGCTCGCGAGCCTCGCGGTGGGCGTGAAGTCTGCCGGCCTCGCGGTTGGCTGGGGAATCCAGTTCCAGCAACCCCTGTTCGTCGTCGCCCTCGTGGTGATCCTGACGCTTTTCGCCGCGAACATGTGGGGGCTTTTCGAAGTGCGCCTGCCGGGGCGGGTGTCCGATGTGGCCGTCGCGGCCGGCAACGGCCAGTCGCTCGGTGGGCAGTTCTTCCAGGGCGCCTTCGCGACCGTCCTCGCGACGCCCTGCACCGCGCCCTTCCTCGGGACCTCGATCGGCTTCGCCCTGAGCCGTGGCGCGCTCGAGATCTATGCGATTTTCCTCGCGCTTGGCGTCGGCATGGCGCTGCCCTTTATCCTGGTCGCGGTGTTCCCGGCGCTGTCGACCAAGCTCCCCCGGCCGGGACCCTGGATGAACGGCCTCAAGAAAATCCTCTCCCTGGCCCTGGTCGCGACGGCGGTCTGGCTCCTGACAGTCATGGCCGTTCAGGTATCGGTCGCGGCGGCGATTGTTGTCGCGGCCCTGATGGCCGCGATCTTCGCGCTGTTCGCATTGCGCAACCGTGTTCCGGAAACGCGTGCCCGCGCCTTGGGAGCCGCTGTCGTTGCCGCCGCGGTCTTTGCCTTTGTCACACCCGCCGCGCTGCCGGCCCTCGGGATCGGGGTTGCGGACCCGTCTGAGGTCGCCGCACGGGACGAGGCTTGGCAGCCGTTCGACGAGGCGGCGATCCCGACGCTCGTGGCGGAGGGCAAGGTCGTGTTCGTTGACGTGACGGCCGACTGGTGCATTACCTGTCAGGTGAACAAGAAGCGGGTGCTGGATACCCAGGCCGTCAACGCCGTCTTCGAACGCGGCAACGTCGTCCTCATGCGCGCCGACTGGACGAAGCCAAGCGACACGATTGCCCGGTATCTCGCCTCGTTCAACCGCTTCGGCATCCCGTTCAATGTCATCTACGGCCCGGAGACGCCGCGCGGCGTTGTCCTGCCGGAACTGTTGTCGGACGACGCGGTGTTCGGCGGGCTTGCCCAGGCCGGGCTGACCACGGCTGTCGCCGCGCGTTAGCCCGGAACCGCGAATTTCCCGCCAACGAAGGCTGGAATCTTCTGCAGGACCGACTATGTTGCGAGCCGGTATCAATGATGCGGCCGGCGCGAAACGCAAACCCCGTTGGCTCGTGGCACACCCGATCGAGGAGAGGACTGATGGCGATCAACAAAGGCGACAAGATTCCGGCGAGCGCGCTCGCCCACAAGACGGCGGACGGTATTGATCAGGTTTCGACCGACGACCTGTTCGGCGGCAAGAAGGTGGTTCTGTTCTCGGTGCCGGGGGCGTTCACTCCGACCTGTTCCGCGCAGCATCTGCCGGGCTTCGTTGAGAAGGCGGGAGAGATCAAGGCCAAGGGCGTCGATACGATCGCCTGCATGGCCGTCAACGACCCGTTCGTCATGGAAGCGTGGGGCAAGGATCAGTCGGTGGGTGACAACGTGATGATGCTCGCCGATGGCTCTGCGGCCTTCACCAAGCAGCTCGGGATGGAGCTGGACCTGGTCGATCGCGGGCTCGGCGTGCGCAGCCAGCGCTTCGCCATGATCGTTGACGACGGCACGGTGACCGAGGTGCTGCTCGACGAGGCAGGCGCCTTCGAGAAGAGCTCCGCCGAGAGCGTGCTCGAGCATCTCTAGGCGCAACCACGCGTGAATTCTGAAACGGGGGCCCTCACGGTCCCCGTTTTCATGTCCGGGGCTATCTATCCCAGTCGGGTGATGGCGTTGCGCGCGAGCTCGTCCGCGCGTTCGTTGTCCGGATGTCCGGCATGGCCCTTGACCCAGTGCCAGTCGATCTCATGCCGTTCCATGGCCGCCTCGAGGCGTTTCCAGAGATCGACATTCTTGACCGGCTTCTTCGCCGCCGTCTTCCAGCCGTTCCGCTTCCAGTTGTGGATCCAGCTGGTGATGCCGTCTCGGACATAGGTGGAATCTGTAAACAGGTCGACGGGCGAGGGCTGCCGCAGTTCCTCGAGCGCCGCGATCGCCGCCATCAACTCCATGCGGTTGTTGGTCGTCTCCGGCTCGCCGCCGGAGAGTTCCTTCTCATGCTCGCCGGACCGCAGGATCGCGCCCCATCCGCCCGGGCCGGGATTCCCGGAACACGCGCCGTCGGTGTAGATCACGATCCGTTCGCTCATCCGTTCACATCCTCGAAGCTGACGCCGTAGGCGCCGGGGCCGTCCACCTGCTGGTGGAAGCGCAGACGGCCCAGGAACTGTTTCGGATCCTTGGGCTGCACATAGGCCGCGGCGTCGTGATTGATCCAGTCGTAAAGCCGCGTTAGCAGGAAGCGCAGGGCGCTGCCCCGGGCGAGCAGCGGCAGCGCGTCATATTCCGCGCGGGTAATTGGGCGTACGCCCGCATAGCCGCGCAGCAGCGCGCGCGCCTTCGTGACGTTCAGGCTGTGGTCGGGCTCGAAGCACCAGGCGTTGATGCAGATCGCAAGGTCGTAGGCCAGCGCATCGTTGCAGGCGAAATAGAAGTCGATCAGGCCCGAGAGCCGGTCGCCCAGGAAGAAGACATTGTCGGGAAACAGGTCGGCATGGATGATCCCGTCCGGAAGATCGTCGGGCCAGAGGTTTGCCGTGTGCTCGAACTCCGCCGCGATCACCGCCGCGAGCCCGTCCACGACCGTGTCGGCCCGGTCACGGGTTTCCTCCATGAGGCCTTTCCAGCTCGCGACCGACATGCTGTTCGGCCGATTCCCGTCGAAGCTCTGCCCGGCCTCGTGCATCCGGGCCATCGCCGCGCCGAGCTCGGCGCAATGCGCGGGCGTGCTCTTTTTCGGCCAGATGCCCGACAGAAACGAGACGATCGCCGCCGGGCGGCCGGCGAGCTTGCGCAGCGCCGCGCCGTCGCGCCCGTGAATGGGCGTCGGGCAGGAGATGCCGTTCTCGGCGAGATGGTCCATCAGTCCCAGGAAATAGGGGAGATCGTCGGGACTGACCCGCTTCTCGTAGAGGGTCAGGATATAGCTCTGGGGGGCGGATCCGTCGCCGGCCACGGTCTGGAGCAGATAGTTCGTGTTCTCGACACCCTCGGCGATCCCCTTGAAGGAGACGACCTCGCCGATGTCGTAATCGGCGAGAAAGGCGACCAGGTCTTCATCGGAAACGTCTGTATAGACGGCCATGGGATATCAGGCGGTCAGTGCGCGTGGGAGGTTGAAGTGCACATCCTCCTCGCGCACCGTGACCTCTTCGATGGTGACGTCATACCGCGCGCGGCATGCGTCGACGAATTCCTCGACCAGGGTCTCGGGCGCCGACGCGCCGGCGGATAGACCGAGGGTCCGGAAGCGCTCGAACCGCGCCCAGTCCATGCCGTCGGCGCGTTCGAACAGGGCAGCGTCCTCGCAGCCCGAGCGCAGCGCGACCTCGACCAGCCGGTTCGAGTTCGACGAGTTGGGCGCGCCGATCACGATCATCGCCTCGCAGCGCTGGGCGATCGCCTTCACGGCCTCCTGGCGGTTGGTGGTCGCGTAGCAGATGTCTTCCGAGCCCGGCTCCGCGATATCGGGGAACCGCTTGCGCAGCGCCGCCACGATGGCCGCAGTGTCATCGACGGAAAGCGTCGTCTGGGTGACATAGGAAAGTGGGGTGTTTTCGGGGATGTCGAGCGCTGCCACGTCCTCTTCCGTCTCGACCAGCGTGATCGCACCCGCGGGCAGCTGGCCCATGGTGCCGACCACTTCCGGGTGGCCCGCATGACCGATCAGCAGGATGTGCCGGCCGCTGCGTTGCTGGTGCTGGGCCTGATTGTGCACCTTGCTCACGAGCGGGCAGGTGGCGTCGAGATAGAAAAGTTCCCGGCGCTCGGCCTCGGCCGGTACCGACTTGGGCACGCCATGGGCCGAGAAGATCACCTTGGCGTCATCGGGAACTTCGGACAGCTCGTCCACGAAGATCGCACCCTTCGCCTCGAGATTCTCGACGACGAAGCGGTTGTGGACGATCTCGTGGCGCACATAGATTGGCCGGCCCCAGCGTTCGAGCGCCTGCTCGACGATCTGGATCGCCCGGTCGACGCCCGCGCAGAAGCCCCGCGGCTTCGCCAGCAGGATCGTCAGGGGTGCCTTCGACATCGAACCGCTCCGTCGAGAGGTCTCGACCGAACTTGTTCTCGGTCCCCCGCTCTCGTAAGGTTTTCGCGCGGCGTGTCGCCGCGCACCCGTAATATCTTAGTGGCGCTGCACGGTGCAAGACGCAGCGCGAGTCGTGGAGGAACGTTATGGCGAAAGGTGAGGTCGCCCGGAAGGAGCCGATCGCCGTTGAGGTGATTCCCGGCCGGAAATACTGGTGGTGCGTGTGCGGCCGCAGCAAGAAGCAGCCCTTTTGCGACAGCGCACACAAGGGAACGGAGTTCGAACCGGTGATGTTCGAGAGCGATGAAGCCAAGACCATCTGGTTTTGCTGCTGCAAGCAGACTGGCGACCGGCCGTTCTGCGACGGCACCCACAACACGCTCTGAATCGAACGGCGGACAGCATGATTCTCCGACGTGCCATGGCCAACAGGGCCAAGACCGGATGGATGGCGCTTGCGCTGTTCGCGCTTGCCGCGTGTGACCGCACGCCTCCGGCGCCGCCGCCGCCCTGTCCCGATATCGTCATCGTGCAGGATGCCGCCGAAGTGACCCAGTTCCTGCCGGGCCCCGGGCGCGACCTTACCGACGTGACGCTCGAGGCGCAGGTGGCCGACTTCCGGGGCTTCTGCGATACGGATATCGGCGACGACGGGACCGGGGCGGTGGATGTCGAGCTGGAGCTGCTGATGATTGCCACGCGCGGGCCGGCCGCCGCGACTCGTGATGCGCTTGTCAGCTATTTCGTGGCGATTGCCGACAAGCAGGAGAACGTTCTGGCGCGCGCGGAGTTCGAAAGCGCGATCACGTTCGAGGGCAACCGCAACCGGATCGGGTTCGCCGAGGAGCTCACCCAGCGCATCCCTCTGGAAAAGGGACAGCTCGGTGACGATTTCAGCATTTTCGTCGGTTTCGTCCTGACGGACGAGGATCTTCGCTACAACCGCAACAAGCGCGGGCGTTAGTCCACAGGTGCCCGCTTGGGGCGGTTGACTCCACACCGCCGTCGCATAATCTCGAAGGAGAGGTGCGGCCCGAGTCGCACCTCGTGTGGAATTACATCGTCAGGAGACCCCAGCGGGAGAGACCGGCTTTTCGGCCGGCGCCGAAGGAGCAACCGCCCCGGAAACTCTCAGGCATCCAGGACCGCGAGGGGGATGACACTCTGGAAAGCAGATCCGGTCCGGCCGTGTGCCGTCGGGTCTCACCGAAGGCGTAAACCCTGCCCGAGCACTGTTCGGGTGTGGTGAATCTCTCAGGTTCGAGGACAGGGTGGGGCAGGCGGCGCAGCGGGTGCGTCGTCGGCTTGGCTCGGACCGGGAGAACGGCGTGGCCCCTGACACGGAACGCAAGACCCCCCTTTACGATCTGCATGTGACGCTGGGCGCGCGCATGGTGCCCTTTGCGGGTTACGCCATGCCCGTGCAGTACCCGGCGGGCATTATCGCCGAACACGGCGCGGCGCGTTCGGCGGCGGGGCTGTTCGACGTGTCGCACATGGGCCAGGCGATCCTGCGCGGCGACGATCCGGCGGCCAGTTTCGAGCGGCTCGTACCGGGAGACATCTGCGGGCTCGAGCCCGGGCGGATGCGCTACACGCTGCTGCTCAACGACGACGGCGGTATTCGCGACGATTTGATGGTGACCCGCATCGACGACAATGGCGCGCCCGCGCTGTTCCTCGTGGTCAACGCCGCGTGCAAGGACGCCGACTTCGCACATATCGCCGCATCGCTCGCGGACGAGGCGGAGCTGCAGATCCTGAATGACAGCGCGTTGCTGGCGCTCCAGGGACCGAAGGCGGAGGGCGTGCTGGCCGTGCTGGCGCCGGCATGCCGCGACCTCGTTTTCATGCAGGGTGCCGAGATGCGCGTCGGTGACGTCGATGCCTATGTTACCCGCTCGGGTTACACCGGCGAGGACGGGTTCGAGATATCGGTGCCGAACGCGGCGGCGGCGGGGCTCGCGAAGCGCCTGCTCGACCACGACGATGTCTCGCCGGTCGGGCTGGGCGCGCGGGATTCCCTGCGCCTGGAAGCCGGTCTCTGCCTGTACGGCCATGATATCGACGAAACCACCTCGCCGATCGAGGCCGGGCTTGCCTGGGCGGTCGGCAAGCGCCGCCGCGAAGCCGCTGATTTTCCGGGTGCCCGGACGATCCTCGATCAGCTGGCGGATGGCCCCCAACGCCGGCGTGTCGGGCTTCGGCCGGAGGGCCGGGCGCCGGTACGCGAGGGCGCGGTGATCCGCGACGGCGCGGGCAATGACATTGGTGTCGTCACCAGCGGCGGGTTCGGGCCCACCGTGGGCGGCCCGGTCGCAATGGGATATTTGGATGCCGGCAGCGCCGGCATCGGAACGAAACTGAACATCGAACTGCGAGGCCGGACGGTGGCCGCCAGGGTGGCGGATCTTCCCTTCGTGCCTGCGAACTACAAGCGCGCGAGCTGAACCGAGAGGAGAACACCGATGGCCGACCGAAAGTACACCGAGGATCACGAGTGGGTCGAAGTCGACGGCGAGACCGGCATGATCGGGATCTCCGACTATGCCCAGGAACAGCTCGGCGACGTTGTCTTCGTGGAGTTGCCCGATGTCGGCAAGATGCTCGACCGCGGCGACGAGGCCGCGGTTGTCGAGTCCGTGAAGGCGGCGGCCGAGGTTTACGCCCCTGTGGGCGGCGAGGTGATCGAGGTCAACGATGCGCTGAACGGGGATCCCTCGCTGGTCAACACCGATGCATTCGGCGACGGCTGGTTCGCGAAGCTGCGGCTGACCGATCCGTCGGAACTCGACGAGCTCATGGACGAGGCGGCGTACAAGACCTTCTGCGAGGGCCTGGGCTGAGATGCGTTACCTCCCCCTCACGGAGAACGACCGGCTCGAGATGCTGTCGGCCATCGGGGTCGGGTCGGTCGATGACCTGTTCGTCGATGTGCCCGGGGACGCACGCTTCGACGGGACCTTCGAGCTCTCCGATCACATGGCCGAGTACGAGGTCGAGGCGAAGATCGGCGCCATGGCTGCGCGCAATGTCACGACCGCCGACGGGCCGAGCTTTCTCGGCGCCGGCGCGTACCGTCACCATGTTCCGGCGGCCGTGGATCACCTGGTCCAGCGCGGCGAGTTCCTGACCTCCTACACCCCCTACCAGCCCGAGATCTCCCAGGGCACGCTCCAGGCGCTGTTCGAGTTCCAGACCATGGTGGCGCTGATCACCGGCATGGAGGTTGCCAACGCCTCCATGTATGATGGCGCGACGTCCTGCGCCGAGGCGGTGCTGATGGCCCAGCGGGTCACGCGGCGCAGCAAGGCGATTCTGTCCGGCGGATTGCATCCCCACTACCGCGAGGCGACCGAAACCCAGTCGCGTTACCTCGATATCGCCATCGACGCGCATGCACCCGACCTTGACGGCACCGAGGAGCTGTCCGGCGCGATCGACGAGGACACGGCCTGCGTCGTCGTCCAGAATCCGGACGTGTTCGGCCATGTGCGGGACCTGGCGCCGCTGGCCGAGGCGTGTCACGCGGCCGGCGCGCTGCTGGTCGTCGCGGTGACGGAAGCGGTCTCGCTGGGCGCGATCCGTCCGCCCGGCGAGATGGGCGCCGATATCGTGGTCGCCGAGGGCCAGAGCCTCGGCAACGCCCAGGGGTTCGGCGGACCCTATGTTGGGCTGTTCGCCGCGCGGGAGAAATACGTCCGGCACATGCCGGGCCGGCTCGCCGGCGAGACCGTGGACGAGGACGGCCGACGGGGCTGGGTCCTCACGCTGTCCACGCGCGAGCAGCATATCCGGCGCGAGAAGGCGACGAGCAACATCTGCACGAATTCGGGGCTCTGCGCGCTCGCCTTCACCATTCATCTGGCGCTCCTCGGCGAGGGCGGCTTCCGCGACCTCGCGCTGCTGAACCATGCCCGTGCCGTCGAGCTGGCAACGCGGCTGGAGGCGGTCGCGGGTGTCGAGGTGTTGCCGCAGGCCTTCTTCAACGAGTTCGCCGTGCGCCTGGACGGCGCTGCACAGGACGCCGTCGATGCGCTCGCGGCGCGGGGCATCCTCGCCGGGGTCCCCGCCGCGCGCCTGTTCGGCCGTGACGCCGGGCTCGACGACATCCTGCTGGTGGCGGTGAGCGAGCTCACCGGTGCGTCGGATATGGATGCGCTGTGCGATGGCCTCTCGGAGGTGCTGGCATGAGCGGGCATTCGAAGGATCTGAGCCGGCCGGCACCCGGACCAACCCCGGCGGGCGGCGTCGAGACGGTGCTCGGCCACCAGGGGTTGCGCCTCGAGGAGCCGCTCCTGTTCGAGATCGACAACCCCGGCGCCGCCGGGGTGGACCTGCCCGCGCCGCCGGCAGGCGCGAACCGGCTCGGCGGGCTGGAACGGACCGCCGCGATCGGCCTGCCGAGTGCGAGCGAGCCCGAGATCGTGCGCCACTTCACGCGCCTGTCGCAGAAGAACTACGCCATCGACATGGGCACCTACCCGCTCGGCTCGTGCACCATGAAGCACAATCCCCGCCTGAACGAGAAGATGGTCCGCCTGCCGGGCTTCGCGAACCTGCACCCGCTGCAGCCCGAATCGACGGTCCAGGGCGCGCTCGAGCTGATCGACACGCTGGCGCACTGGCTGAAGGAACTGACCGGGATGCCTGCGGTCGCCATGTCGCCGGCCGCCGGAGCCCATGGCGAGCTGTGCGGCGTCATGGCGATCCGCGCCGCGCTCGACGACCGCGAGGGCGGGCCGACGACGCGCCGGCGTATTCTGGTACCGGACTCGGCCCATGGCACCAACCCCGCGACCGCCGCGGTCTGCGGCTTTGCCGTCGATGCGATTCCATCGGATGCGCGCGGGCGCGTGGATGTGAAGGCCTTTGCCGACAAGCTCGACGAAGATGTCGCCGGCATCATGATCACCAACCCGAACACCTGCGGGCTGTTCGAGAACGACATGATCGAGATCGCGCGGCTGATCCACGACGTCGGCGGCTACTTCTACTGCGACGGCGCGAATTTCAACGCCATCGTCGGCCGCGTCCGGCCCGGCGATCTCGGCATCGACTGCATGCACATCAATCTGCACAAGACTTTCTCGACGCCCCATGGCGGCGGCGGGCCCGGTGCGGGGCCCGTGGTGCTGTCGGACGCGCTCGCGCCCTTCGCCCCCACGCCATGGGTGGTGCACGGGCCGGACGGTTATGGGCTCGTCGAGCATGCGGCGGATGCGGGCGACGCCCGGCCGTTCGGGCGCCTCAAGGGCTTCCACGGCCAGATGGGGATGTTCATCCGGGCCTACGCCTACATGCTCAGTCATGGCCGCGACGGCCTGCGGCAGGTGGCGAGCGACGCCGTCCTCAACGCCAACTACGTGATGTCCGAGCTGTCGGATGTGATGACGGCCGCCTTCGACGGGCCGTGCATGCATGAGTGCCTGTTCGACGACAGGTTCCTCAAGGATTCCGGCGTGACCACTCTCGACTTCGCAAAGGCGATGATCGACGAGGGTTATCATCCCATGACCATGTACTTCCCGCTGGTGGTGCATGGCGCGATGCTCATCGAGCCGACCGAGACGGAATCGAAGCGCGAGCTGGACAACTTCATCACCGTCGTGCGCGCGCTCGTGGCCCGTGTCCAGGCGGGCGAGAGCAACGCGTTCGCATCCGCTCCGCGACTGACGCCGCGCCGGCGTCTCGACGAAACCGCGGCCGCGCGCCGCCCGGTCCTGCGCTGGACGCCGGACATCCCGACCGCTGAAGCAGCCGAATAGGCCAGCGCTGCCCTGGCAGCGGACATGAAAAAGGCCCCGAACGGGGCCTCTTCGTCGCGCTGTCGCCGTTCCGGCGGGGGCGCTTGTCTAGTTGAGCTTGCCCGGCACTTCGCGGATCGCTTCGTCGACGATCTCGTCGCCCTTCTGCCCCGCGACCGTCTCGGTGAGGATGCGCCGGGTCGCGTCGATCGCGATGTCGGCGGCGAGCGCACGCACATCGGCAACGGCGCGCGCTTCGGCGGCGGCGATCATGTCGAGCGCCTGCTGCTCGCGGCGCTTCAGGGTCGCCTCCGTCCGCTCCTGGACGTTTGCCTCGATCCGCTTCGCCTCCTCGCGAGCCTCGTTAATGATGCCCTCGGCCTCGGCCAGCGCGTCGCGCTGCTTGCGCTGGTATTCGGCCAGCGTGTGCTGTGCCTCCTCGCGCAGGCGCTGTGCCTCGTCGAGCTCGGTCTTGATCGCGTTGGCGCGGTCGTCGAGCTTGCCGCCGATCATCTTCGTTACCGGGCGATAGACCGCGGCGATGAAGATGATGAACGCGACGAGAATCCAGGTCTCCGGCTTCTCGAGGAAGGGGACATCGTCGCCCGCGGCAAGCGCGGGGCCGGCCGATGCCAGCAATGTGCCGGCAGCGATCGTGAGACGCGTTGTCATCATGAACGTCCTCCGGCGGCCTCGTCGATCGCCTTGCGGACGGTGCCGCTGTCCGGCGTCACGCCGATCAGCCGCTCGACGGCCTGGCTGGCGATGTCCTCGACGAGCTCGGACACATTGTCCATGGCGGTCTGCCGGGCGTCGCCGATACGCGCATGCGCGGCATCCGCGTCTGAGGACAGCTTCTCCGTCAGGGCCGCGTTGCGCGCGTCGGCATCCGCCGTAGCCGCTTCCGCGGCCTTGTGCAGCTGCTCCTGCGCGTCGGCCCGCGCCTTCGCCAGTTCCGCCTCGTAGGCGGCGAGCACCTCTTCCGCCTCGGAGGTCAACTCCTCCGCGCGCGCGATGTCGCCATCGACCCGCTGGTGGCGGCTCTCGATTGTCGCGGAAATCCGCGGCAGATAGACCCGCCATGCGAACAGGAAGACGATGGCGAAGCACACCACCAGCCAGAAGATCTGGCTAATGAAGGAGGAGGGTTCGAACTGAGGCATCTTGGCGCTCTTCCGCTCTTGATCCGGTTTGCGCCCGGACGGCCCATGGGCCGTTGGCCGGACGTAAACGCGATCCGTTGCGGCCGGTCTCGACTAACCGGCGAGGATGATGAAGGCCATGATCAGGGCGAACAGCGCGATGGCTTCCGTGACCGCGAAACCGATCCAGATGAACGCGCCGATTTCGTCCTTGGCGGCCGGGTTGCGGCCAATCGCCTCGATGTAGCTGGCCCAGATGCGACCGACACCGATACCGGCGCCGACCATTCCGATGGCGGCCAGGCCGGCACCGATCAATCGCGCGAACTGCGTTGCGACTTCGAGTTCCATCATTGAATGCTCCTTCAAGCTCTCTCGTATGAGGATTAGTGCAGATGCAATGCGTCGTTCAGATAGACGCATGTGAGAATGGCGAACACATAGGCCTGGATGACGGCGATCATCACCTCGAGCAGGGTGATCGCGATCAGGAAGGCCAGCGGCAGCAGGCCGGGCAGGACCCAGAAGCCGCCTAGTGCGACGACCCCGCCGCCGATCACCTTGAGCAGAACATGACCGACGGTCATGTTCGCGAACAGGCGCACGGACAGGCTGATCGGGCGCGAGAAGTAGGAAATGATCTCGATCGGGATCAGGACCGGCGCCGAGACGATGGGCGCGCCGTGCGGGAAGAACAGCGTGAAGAACTTGAGGCCGTGCTTCACGAGGCCGATCAGCGTGACGCCGACAAAGATGAAGGCTGCCATCGCGAAGGTCACCGCGAGGTGGCTGGTGAAGGTGAATGCGCCCGGGATCAGTCCCAGCAGGTTGCCGAACATGATGAACATGAACAGGCTGAAGATGAACGGGAAGTAGGGCCGACCCTGGGAGCCGACATTGTCGCGGACCATGTCCGCGATGACCTGGTAGAAGTACTCCGCCGATGCCTGCATGCGCCCGGGCACGAGCGCGCGGCGCTGGGTGCTGACGACCATGAAGATCACGAGCACGGCGGCGGTGATCGCCATCCAGAGCGCAGAGTTGGTGAACGAGATGTCGAGCTCCGCGACTTCGAGCTCGACGATCGGAACGATCGTGAATTGTTCGAGAGGACTAGCCACCCGGATACTCTCCAGTCTTCTTCGACGTTTTGACCGGCGCGAACATGCCTATGCGCCGGTATCGCCGTTTGTCTTCCGCCGGCTTGCCTGATCTGCGGTGCGAATAACGTTCAGCAGACCCGCGACAAACCCAAGCATCAGAAACACCACCAACAACCAGGGCTTCGTGCCCAACCACCAGTCCAGGCTCCAGCCGATGCCACCGCCGAAACCCACCCCGGCGACCAGATCGACGACGACTTTCGCGCCGACGCCGATATCCGAAGCGCCACTTTTCGACCGGGACGAGGACTTTGCTTGTTCCCCCGCGCGCCGGTCGCGAATTTTGCCGAGGCGCTGCTTGAGTTCAGGCAGTTCAGGCGGCTGGTCCGGATCGGTCATGGACCCCCTCATCCCTGAATTGCTGTCCCCGCGGCCCGACTGGGCCGGCGCCCGAAAGCGAGCGCAACGTAGCGACCGCTCCGGGGCAAGTCAAGGTGACTTTCCGCACATGCGAAAAGGGTTGGAGGCCGCAGAAAACCGGGAGAAATTCGCTGCGCGCGTCTAGGCGATCGCGCGGATTTCCTCAGCACCGCGGAGGTCGACCGAGACGAGCTGGCTGACACCGCGCTCGGGCATCGTCACGCCGTACAGCCGGTCCATGCGGGCCATCGTCATGCGGTGATGGGTGACGATGAGGAAACGGGTCGTGCCGGTTTTTGCGATGTGGTCGAGCAGGTTGCAGAACCGGTCCACGTTGGCGTCGTCCAGCGGCGCATCGACCTCGTCGAGCACGCAGATCGGGGCCGGGTTGGTCAGGAAGACCGCGAACAGGAGCGCGGTCGCCGTCAGCGCCTGCTCGCCGCCCGAAAGCAGCGACAGCGCCTGCAGCTTCTTGCCCGGCGGGCTCGCGAAAATCTCGAGCCCGGCTTCGAGCGGATCGTCCGCGTCGGTCAGCTTCAGGTGGGCGCGGCCGCCCCCGAAGAGGCGCACGAACAGGTCCTGGAAGTGCTTGTCCACCTCCTCGAAGGAGGCCAGCAGGCGCTGCCGCGCCTCGCGGTTCAGGCTGGCGATGCCGCGGCGCAGCCGGTCGATCGCCGCGACGAGATCCTCGCGCTCGGTCTGGATCGTCTCGATCTTCTCGATCAGTTCCTCGGATTCCTGTTCGGCGCGCAGGTTCACCGGGCCCATGTTGTCCCGCTCGCGCAGCAGGCGTTCGAGGCGACGATCCGAGGCTTCCAGATCGGGAATTTCCTTGCCTTCGGCGATCTCCGCCAGCGCCAGTACTTCCTCGGGCTTGCATTCGAGCCGCTCGGTGATCCGCTCGATAACGGTGTCCAGCGTCTGCCGGGCCTGGGCGACGGCCGACTCGGTGCGCACCTTGTCCTCGCGCACCGTGCCGAGTTTCGCTTCCGCGTCGCGCATGGCTCGCTCGGCCTGGGACAGGCGTTCGTCGGCGCGCGCCACCGCATCGGCGGCCGCGTTGCGGCGCTCTTCAGAAGCCGTCAGCCGGTCCATCAGCGCCCGGCGCTGGCTCTCGATCTCTGCCGGTCGCTCGGCGAGAGTCTTGAGTTCGCCGCGGGCCTCGCCGTCGCGGGCCTCGAGTTCGGCAATGCGCTCGCCCGCGCCGTTGTCCCGTGCCTGCCAGGAGGTTTCCTCCGCCGCCAGCGCGGTGATACGCCGATGGCGCTCCTCGGACTCGCGCACGAGCCGGTCGTGCTCGCCCTGTGCCGCCGCGGAGGCCGCGCGGGCCTCGTTGAGCTGTGTGCGAAGCGCGCCGGTCTCGCCCCGCAGCGCATCCAGATCGCCCACATCCGCGCGCCGCGTGCGCGCGTCGGCGATCTGCGTATCCACGTCGGCGATGTCTGTCGCGATCCGCGCCAGGGTTTCGCCAAGGTTCTCGTGCCGCGCGACCCGCGCGGCGAATTCCCGCGCCAGGCCCGCATGCGTGCGTCGCGTCTCGGCCGCATGATCGTCGGCGGCTTCAAGTGCCGCGCGCGCGGTGCGCGCCGTCTCGCCGGCCGCGTCGGCAGCCTCGCGGGCACCGCGATGTTCTGCCTCGATCTCGGCGAACGCAGCCTCGGCGCTCCGGATGCGGCTGCCAAGCTCCGCCAGGCGGTTGCGCTGGCGCAGCCGGGTCGAGGTGGTGGCGCGCGCGTCGTTGCGCGAGACGTAGCCGTCCCAGCGCCAGAGATTTCCCGACCGGTCGACCAGCCGCTGGCCGGGCTTGAGCTCGCGCGCCAGGCGCTGCCCGCTTTCCGCATCGCCGACGATGCCGATCTGCGCCAGGCGTCGCGCCAGCGGGCCGGCGTTGCCGACATATGTGGCCAGCGGTTCGGCGCCGGCGGGAAGGCCGGGGTCGCCGGCGGCGTCGGACGTTTGCCAGTGACGTGGGGCACGATCGTCGGAGGGCGCATCCAGGTCTTCGCCCAGCGCGGCACCCAGCGCCGCCTCGTAACCCGCCGCCACCTCGATCGCATCGATCATCGGCGTCCAGTCGGCGTCGAGAGCCTCGGCCTCGGTGGCGAGCAGATCCTCGAGTGCGCCCGCCTCGGCGCGCAGCCGCGACAGGGCCTCGTCGGCCTTCGACCGTGCGTCGCGCGCCTTGTCGCGCGCGGCGTCCGCGCCTTCGCGTGCCGTTTCGGCCTCGTCCAGCTTTGACCGCGCCGCCTTCAGCGCGTCTTCCGCGGCATTGAGACGCGTTTCCGCGCTCTCCAGTTCGCCCGACGACAGCCCCTGCTCCTCGATTGCGGTGCGTTCCGCCCGCGCTTCGTCGCCCTGGGTCTCGAGCCGGCGCCGGCGCGCGGCGAGTTCGTTCATCTCGCGCTCGAGCGCGGTGATCTGCGCTTCGCCGGTCGCGAGTCGTTCCATCAACCCGGTGAGGTCGGCCTCGATCGTCTCGACGCGGGCGGCGCGCGCCTCGAGTGCTGCCCGGGTCTCGGCGATGAGCTCGTCCTCGCCCGCGCACGCGCGCTCGATTTCGGCCTTCTCCGTGCCGAGCCGGGTCAGTGCATTGCGGGCCTCGGCGGCCAGCCCGCGCTCGCGGCCCAGGTCGGCCTCGATCTGGGCGAGTCGGGTCTGCCACTGCTCGGTCGCGGTGCGGTTGCGTTCCTCTTCCGCATTCAGCTCCTCGCGCGCGATGTTGAGTGTCTGGAGCTCCGCCGCGGCCGCCGCCTCGGTCTCGCGCAGCGGGACCAGTTCCGCGGCGGCGGTTTCGCGCAGCCGCGTGGCCTCGGAGACGACCTTGGTCTGCTCGGCGACGATGGTCTCTGCGCCGCGCAGGCGCTCCTCGGCGCCCGCCAGGTCGCTGCCGGCCGCCGTCCAGCGGTGATGCAGCACGGTCGCCTCGGTGCGGCGGATGTCGTGGGAAATGTTCTTGTAGCGCCGTGCCTGGCGGACCTGCTTCTTCAGCCCCTGGAGCTGGGCGTCGAGGGTGACGAGCACATCGTCGAGGCGCTCCAGGTTGTTCTCCGCGGCGCGCAGCCGCAGCTCGGCCTCGTGGCGGCGCGAGTGCAGGCCGGTAATGCCCGCGGCTTCTTCCAGGAGAATGCGCCGGTCCGCCGGCTTGGCGCTGATCAGCGCGCCGACCCGGCCCTGGCTGACAAGTGCGTTGGAGCGCGGACCGGTCGCCTGGTCGGCGAACAGGATCTGGACGTCGCGGGCCCGGACGTCGCCGCCGTTGATCTTGTAGTTCGAACCCTTCTCGCGCTCGATGCGCCGGGAGATTTCGATGTCATCGGAACTGTTGAACTGGGTCGGCGCGGTCCGGTCCTGGTTGTCCAGGCTGAGAACGACCTCGGCGGCGTTGCGCGCCGGGCGGTCGGAGGTCCCGCCGAAGATCACGTCGTCCATGCCGCCGCCGCGCATCTGCTTGGCCGACGTCTCGCCCATGACCCAGCGCAGGGCTTCGACAAGGTTCGACTTGCCACACCCGTTGGGGCCGACGATACCGGTCAGGCCGGGCGCGATCTCGAGATCGGTCCCGTCGACGAACGACTTGAAGCCAGTCAGTCTCAGCTTGTTGAACTGCACCGGTACGTAACCCCCCTAAAAGAACTCTGTCTGTGCGACGCGGCGCATTGTGAACACCGAATCACTACTGCGCCAGAAGCGGATCGATGATTTCCGACAATTCCTCGATCGAACGCGAGCCGGCATAGAGCTGGCCGCCGATATCGAAGGTCGGGGTGCTTCGGACGCCCCGGGCACTCGCATTCTGACGTTCCGTCAGAATGCCGTTGGCGAGCGCCTCGGACGCGAGGCAGCTCTCGAATGTCGCATCGTCGATGCCGGCCAGCCGGCCGATCTTCGCGATCTCCGCGATCGGGTCGCGCGCGCGCGTCCAGTTGGGCTGGCTCTTGAACAGGACCTGGATCAGGCCCGAATAACGGCGCGGGTCGGCGCAGCGCGCCATCATGCCGGCACGCAGGTCCACGCCGTCGCGCGGAAACTCCTTGTAGACGAACCGCACCTTGCCCGTATCCAGGTACTTTTCCTTCAGGTCGTCATAGACATCGTTGTGGAAGCTCGCGCAGGCCGGGCAGGTGAGCGAGAAATACTCGATCATAGTGACCGGCGCGTCCGGGCTTCCGATCGAGCGTTCCTGCAGCGCCGCGGCGGCATCCACCGCATCCTGCGCGGACGCGGACATGGTTGCGCAGGCAAGCGATATCGCGCCCGCCAGGGCAATGCCTATTCCTCTATATAGACGCACAGAGACCTCCAAACACTATATGTAGCTGATTATACGGCTGCTTGTTCGACCGGCCAAGGGCGGAAAAACCGCATTCTGACAGTCGTTTAGCGACCTTCAGGGGGACCCTGACAGGTGATTGTGACGGAATGGAGACGCTCGGCCTGTCAGTCGTCGGCGGATTGGTCCTCGGACCGGGTCTTTCCCTGCGCCAGCACGGACGCGCCGAGGTTGCGCAGCGCGCGCCGCAGCTCCGGGTCGTCGATCCCCGCCAGGTCGTTGTCGAGACGGGCGAGGTCGGCCGGGTCTGCCTCGGCCGCCGGGGCGGTGGCGGGGCGCTCGGGTGCGGAAATCGGTCCCTGGTGGAGGCGCATGGCTGCGACGGCGCGGAACCCGTAATAGCCGTTGATCCGCTCGAGCACCTGGGGTTCGAGATGCTGGAGTTCGAGGGCGAGCGGACCGGTGACACGGACATGCAGTGTGCCGCCCGAGCCCTCCGCACCGCGCACGAGACGCAGCGGCACGCACTGGCGTGCGAGGTCGGGCCCGACGATCTCGGGCCAGTCCGAAAAGACGCTCGCCTCGTAGAAACCCCGCTTGCGCCGGATCGTGGCCGTCGCGCGGCTGCTCTCGGCGCCGATCGCGCGCAATCCCCGCGCCCGCTTGCTCGTCATCTCGTCAGGTTTCCCCGCATTCGATATCGCCCGCCATGTTAGAAGGCGGGGCCAGACGTC
>Ga0181579_10001195_pt1 | contig 21482 bp, 19 predicted proteins | sample 071ome_24_FD_132996 | JGI IMG/M metagenome (GOLD analysis project Ga0181579, IMG submission 132996) | Coastal salt marsh microbial communities from the Groves Creek Marsh, Skidaway Island, Georgia - 071402CT metaG (megahit assembly) | ecosystem: Environmental > Aquatic > Marine > Intertidal... | reverse complement strand
CGATCGCGGCGAGGAATATGTAATCTGAAGGCCGACTCACCAATTGACGAAACGGCGCTGTGAGGGCAGATTGCGGCCTGTCGCCGGTGGCGTCATGAAGACCTTTTCGCCCGTGACATCCTTAGGAGATTTTCATGGTCAATTCCTCTGAGCGTCAGGATATGGCAAACGCCATCCGGGCCCTTTCGATGGACGCCGTCGAAGCGGCGAAATCCGGTCACCCCGGCATGCCCATGGGCATGGCCGATGCCGCCACGGCGCTGTTTGCCGACCATCTGAAATTCGACGCCGCGGCGCCGGACTGGCCGGACCGTGACAGATTCATCCTGTCCGCCGGCCATGGCTCGATGCTGATCTATGCGCTGCTGCATCTGACCGGTTACGAAGACATGACGATGGCGCAGCTTCGCAACTTCCGTCAGATTGGCGCCATCACCGCCGGCCATCCGGAATTCGGTCATGCCGGCGGCATCGAGACGACGACCGGCCCGCTTGGCCAGGGATTTGCCAATGCTGTCGGCATGGCAATGGCGGAAACGCATCTGGCGGCTCACCATGGGCGGGACCTTGTCGACCATTTCACCTATGCCATCGCCGGTGATGGCTGCCTGATGGAGGGTGTAAGCCACGAGGCCGCCTCGATGGCAGGTCATATGAGGCTTGGCCGGTTGATCGTGCTGTTCGATGATAACGGCATCTCGATCGATGGCAGCACCGACCTCGCCGTTTCCGACGACACCACGGCGCGCTTCACCGCCTATGGCTGGCAGGTGCTGGCCGTTGACGGGCATGACATGAAGGCTGTGTCTGAAGCCATCGCCGAGGCGCGCGCCGAAGAGGACAGACCGACATTGATCCGCTGCCGCACGGTGATTGGATATGGCGCTCCTACCAAGGCCGGCACATCCGGCATTCATGGCGCACCGCTTGGTGGCGAAGAGATCGCCGGCACGCGCTCGGCACTTGGCTGGAGTCATGAGCCATTCGACATTCCGCAATCGATCATCGACAGCTGGCGCGCCGTCGGGGCCCGCGGACGGGCCGCACGCGAAGCGTGGCAGGCACGCCATGACGCCGCCGACAGCGCCGCCTTCGACGCCGCGTTGGCCGGAGATTTCGACGCCGCCATCGATGACGCTGTCCAGGGGTGGAAATCCGCCCTTGCCGTGGCCCCGCAGAAAATCGCCACCCGCGTCGCCAGCCAGAAGGCGCTTGACGCGATCGTTCCGGCCTGCCCGGCATTGATCGGCGGCTCCGCCGACCTGACCGGCTCCAACAACACCCGTGCCGGCGGGCAGGACATCTTCAGCCGTGACAATCCGGCCGGCACCTATGTCTATTACGGCGTTCGCGAACATGGCATGGCGGCGGCGATGAACGGCATCGCGCTTCATGGCGGGGCGATCCCCTATGGTGGCACCTTCCTGATGTTTGCCGATTATTGCCGTCCCTCGATCCGCCTGTCGGCGCTGATGAAACAGCGCGTTATCTATGTGATGACGCATGATTCGATCGGCCTTGGCGAGGATGGACCAACGCACCAGCCGGTTGAACATCTGGCGGCACTGCGGGCCATCCCGAACCTTCTGGTGTTCCGGCCCGGCGATGCTGTCGAAACGGCGGAGGCCTGGCAATGCGCGCTGGCCGCGCATGACCGCCCGTCGGTTCTGGCGCTCAGCCGCCAGGGGCTGGAGCAGTTCCGCCTTGGCGATTTGACGGCCAACAGGACAGCCGAGGGTGCCTATGTCGTCGCCGGCAGCGATCAGGCCAGCCATCAAGAGAGGCAGGTGACGATCATGGCCTCCGGATCGGAGGTCGGCATCGCGCTTGCTGCCCGCGACCAACTGGCGGCCGACGGGATCACCGCCAGCGTGGTGTCGGTTCCCTCGATGGAATTGTTCCGGCAGCAGGACGCCGCCGCACGCGAGGCCGTTCTTGGTACATGCCCGCGCATCGCGGTCGAGGCGGCGATCCGCCAGCCATGGGACTGGATGCTGCGCGACGGTGACGATTTCATCGGCATGGACGGGTTTGGCGCGTCCGGACCGGCCGGCGCGCTGTTCGAGCATTTCGGCATCACCGCCGACGCCGTGGCGGCCCGCGCCAGGGCGATGCTTGCCTAGCACCACGACACCGGAAAGACGACCAGCGACATGAGGACAGGGCTTTGACAATTCGACTTGCAATCAGCGGCTTTGGCCGTATCGGGCGCATGGTTCTTCGCGCCCTTGTAGAAACAAAGCGCAAGGATGTCGAAATTGTTCTGATCAACACCCCCGGCCCGGTCGAGACCTCGGCCCATCTCTATGAATTCGACTCCGTACATGGCCGCGCCCGCGCGCCGGTCAGCCATGGCGACGGCTGGATGGATGTCGGTACCGGCCGCATCGCGATGACGCATGAACGCGACCCGTCGATGATCCCGCATGCCGATCATGGCGTCGACATCGTTCTTGAATGTTCCGGCAGGTTCAATGACCGCGAGAAAAGCGCCGCGCATCTTGCCGGCGGCGCGAAGCGTGTTCTGGTCTCGGCACCCTGCAAGAATGCCGACGCCACCATCGTCTATGGCGTCAATCACCAGGAGATCACACCAGACCAGCTTGTCATCTCGAACGCCTCCTGCACCACCAACTGTCTGGCGCCTGTCGCCAAGGTGATGTCGGACTCGGTCGGCATCGAGGCCGGCTACATGACGACCATCCATGCCTATACCGGCGACCAGCCGACGCTTGACACAAGCCACAAGGATCTGCGGCGGGCCCGCGCCGCGGCGATGTCGATGATCCCCACCTCGACCGGCGCCGCGCGATCGGTTGGCGAGGTGTTGCCGCATCTTCGCGGCCGCATGAACGGGTCGGCCATCCGCGTGCCGACAGCCAATGTCTCGGTTGTCGATTTCGGCTTCACCTCGAACCAGGATACCAGCACGCAGGAAGTCAACGCCTTGCTCAGGACCGCCGCCGAAGGACCGCTGAAAGGCGTGCTGGGAATCAATGAGCGGCCGCTTGTCTCGATTGACTTCAACCATGATCCGCACAGTTCGATCGCCGATCTGACACAGACGCATGTCATGAATGGCCGCCTTGTCCGGGTGTTGGCCTGGTATGACAATGAGTGGGGTTTTTCGTGCCGGATGCTGGACAACGCGGCCGAAATCGGCAAAACACTCTAGCCATTCACCATAGTGCGACATCGAGGCCCCGCCCCGATGCCATCATGACGCCGCCCGACGCGGCATGCCTGCAGCGAGGTTCAAGATGAAACTGAACGGTAACGCCATCAAGCCCGGCAATGTCATCGAACATAACGGCCGGCTGTGGAGCGCGGTCAAGGTCGAGCATGTGAAGCCCGGCAAGGGTGGCGCCTTCGCCCAGATCGAGCTTCGCGATATTCGCGACGGCACCAAGCTGAACGAGCGCTTCCGCTCCTCGGAAACGGTCGAACGGGTGATCCTCGAGGAACTGGAATGCACCTTCCTCTATGATGATGGTGACAATCTGGTCTTCATGCACAGCCAGACCTATGAGCAGATGGCGATCAGCCGCGATATGGTCGGCGACAGCGCCGCCTTCCTGCAGGACGGCATGACGGTGACCGTCAACAGCCATGAGAGCGAAGCGATCTCGGTGCAGCTTCCCGACAAGGTGGTGATGGAGGTTGTCGAGGCCGATGCGGTGGTCAAAGGCCAGACAGCATCCTCAAGCTACAAGCCAGCCATTCTGGAAAATGGCGTGCGGGTGCTTGTGCCGCCGCATATCGAGGCCGGCACACGCATCGTCGTCCGGCCCGAGGACGAAACCTATGTCGAGCGCGCCAAGGATTGACCCTTCACACGCTTGACGACGCCCGATACTGAAGGCGCCCAATACTGAAAGCGCCCCGCTCCGGGCCCAGAAAAGAAAGTAAAGCTATGGCCAGCCAATCGGCGCTGATCAACGTCATGCAGAAAGCCTCGATCTATGCCAGCAAGGGGCTGCTTCGCGATTTCGGCGAAGTCGAGAATCTGCAGGTCAGCCGCAAGGGCCCCGGCGATTTCGTCAGCCGCGCCGACATCAATGCCGAAAAGACAATCCGGCGCGAGCTGTCAAAGGCCCGCCCCGACTGGGGATTCCATCTCGAGGAAGGCGGTGTTGTCGAGGGATCCGATCCCGACGCGCCAGTCTGGGTGGTCGACCCGCTGGATGGCACGACGAATTTCCTGCATGGCATCCCGCATTTCGGCATTTCGATCGCCGTTATGGAAACCGACGCCCAGGGTCGGCGCAGCATCACCGCCGGCAGCATCTTCGACCCGGTGAAGAATGAGTTCTTCTATGCCGAGCGGGGCAAGGGCGCGTTCCTGAATGAGCGGCGGCTTCGCGTGTCGGGACGCCGGGCGATGGCAGATTCGCTGTTTGCCACCGGCATACCGTTTCTTGGCCGCGGCGAAGAGACCGAGCATGCAGCCTTCCTGAAGGAACTCGGGCATGTCATGGCGGTCAGTTCGGGCGTGCGCCGCAACGGCGCCGCCGCGCTTGATCTTGCCTGGGTGGCGGCCGGCCGCTTTGACGGCTTCTGGGAACGTGGCCTCAGCCTGTGGGACATCGCCGCCGGCGTCATTCTGGTTCGCGAGGCCGGCGGGTTCATTTCCGATTTCGCCTCGCGCGACAAGGCGCTGGACAGCGGAGACGTTGTCGCCGCCAACCCGTCCATTCATGGCGACCTCATCCGTCTGCTGCGCGGTTGATTGAATCCGGCCTCATTCCTGCCATTCTTTGACAGCAATTTGCAGATGTCATTTCCTCTGCCGTACCACGCCGTTATGGGAGACCAGGCCATGATGACCGACCCGCGACGCTATCTTGTGCGCATGCTGATTTTCCTGTTGATAGTTGTCGCCATCGCGGCGCTGCTTCATGCACCCCTGTGGCGCGCGTTCATGGGCAATCCGGCGCTGAACGGAGTGATTGTCGGCGCGCTTGGCCTTGGCATCCTCTATACCTTCCGCCAGATCCTGCGGTTGGTGCCCGAGCGGCGGTGGCTGACCGGCATCCAGAAGACCGGCAAGCTCGACAACCGGCAGGTCAAGCCGGTCCTGCTGGCGACGGTCAACGCGATGCTGGCCGACCAGCGGCAGGAGGCGCAGCTTTCCGCGCTGTCGCTACGCTCGGTTCTGGACGGTGTCGCGGCACGGCTTGATGAAGGGCGCGAGATTTCGCGCTACATGATCGGGCTGCTGGTATTTCTTGGCCTTCTCGGCACCTTCTGGGGGCTGTTGCAGACCATCGGCGCGGTCGGGCTTGTTGTCGGCTCGCTGGATACCGCCGGCACCGATTTCGAAGCCATGATGGCACAGCTCAAGGGCGGCCTCGACGCGCCGCTGTCGGGCATGGCCACGGCATTTTCATCATCGCTGTTCGGTCTCGCCGGATCGCTCATTCTCGGCTTTCTGGACCTGCAGCTTGGCCAGGCGATGGGGCGTTTCTTCAATGAGCTGGAAGACTGGCTGTCCGCCTTCGCCCGCTTCAATGATGGCGGGCCGGCCGGCAATGAAGGCGTCACGCCTCTGGCCGGCGGGATGAGCGAGGAAGCCGCCCGCTCACTGATCCATCTTGGCAATTCCATTGCCGCTGGCGAGGACAACAGGCAGCGTGTCCTCGAACAGCTGTCCAGCATCAACATGACGCTGGCCGCGCTGAACGAGGCGATGACAGACGACCGGCGTCTTCGCGAGCAGCTGGCGCAGCTGAACGCCGGCATCGCCCATCTGGCGGCCGACCTGCGCGATGACCGGACGCGCTCGGCCGATGCCGTCAGTGCCGAATTGAGGTCACTGTCGAACGCCATCAACAAGATGGCCGGCACGACCACCCGTAGCGGCCGCCAGACGAAAGGGTCCTGACGATGGCGCTGGCGCGGCTCGGCGGCGCCCGCCGCCCTGACAGCTACACCTGGCCCGGCTTTGTCGACGCGCTGGCGACCTTGCTGATGGTCATCATGTTCGTGCTGCTGGTGTTCGTGCTGATTCAGGTCAACCTTGCCTATCGGGTGGCCGGCCAGGACGCGACGATGAATGACATGCGCGCGCAGATCGCCAGCCTTGGTGAATTGCTGAACCTCGAGCGCAAGGCGAATGATGATCTGGCGTCGGAACTTGCCCGCATTTCTCGCAATCTTGCCGATGCCACGCGCGAGCGTGACGCGCTGGAGGCGCAGCTTGCCGATACCAGCACCACCCTTGAGGAGCGCGAATCCGAGGTTGCGCGCCTGACCGCTCTGCAGGTGGACAGCCAGGCGGCGCTGGCGGCGGCCGAAGCCACGCTTGCCGATCGTCTCGCCGCGCTGGAACGCGCCAAGGCGGCACTGGCGGAGTCGCAAGAACGGATCGCGGCGCTTGAACTGACACTCGAGGAACGGGTCGCCGCTCTCGAAGCCAGCGAGATACAGCGTCAGAAGGCTGAAAGTGACCTTGCCGACGCCGCCGACAAGAACACGCTGTCACTGGCGAGGATTGGCGCGCTTGAGGAGGAAAATGCCGCCTCGAAGGCCGAAATAATCCAGATGACGAACGCCCTCACCGCGCTGCGGCGGCGGATCGAGGAGCTGACCACCCTGCTGGCCGAAAAAGAGGCCCAGGCCGCGCGCGACAAGATCGCCATCGCCAGCCTTGGCAAATCGTTGAACAACGCGCTGGCTTCGCGCGTACAGGAGTTGCAACGCTTCCGCTCGGAATTCTTCGGCCGACTGCGCGACATCCTCCGCGGTCGCGACGATGTCCGGATCGTCGGTGACAGGTTTGTCTTCCAGTCCGAGGTACTGTTCGCACAGGGGCAGGCCAGCATCGCCGCCGCGGGTGAGCAGCAGCTTGCCAAACTCGCCATTGCGCTGAACCAGATCGCCGCCGAGATTCCCGAGGATATCGACTGGGTTCTGCAGGTTGAGGGCCATACTGACGATATCCCGGTGCGGGCCGGCCGTTTTGCCGACAATTGGGACCTGTCGACCGAGCGGGCGCTGTCGGTGGTTCGCTTCCTGGCCACGCAGGGCCTGCCGCCAAACCGGCTCGCCGCCGCCGGCTATGGCGAGTTTCAGCCGCTTGACAGTGCCGGAAGCGATGAGGCGCGGCGCCGTAACAGGCGTATCGAAATGAAGCTGACACAGCGTATTTCCGGCAATTGACCACAACCTTCACCTTAAAGTGAGGTGACGCCCGGCTTTCCTTAACTGCGGCGTGACTTACCTGAAAGCATGAACCTTTCAGGTAAGTCACGCATCGGACCGGGCAAGGTGACCGTCATGGCGGTTGGGCTGCTATGCGCCACGACAAAAGTCCTTCCGGCATTTTCATGCAGCCCCGACAGCTCGTGCGCAGCGTCGGCCATTGACGGATTCTTCCTGCCCTTGATCACCTCAAGCCTCGGTGACTCCCACAGTGTCCCGCTGGCCCCGCCAAAGCCGGCATCCGCGCGGCGCGTTACCATCATACCGGAGGCACTACCGGACAAGCCACCGCCGGTATCGCCCATAAATGAACCGATGCAGAGACTGGCGGTTACGCAGACACTTGTCGCCGGGTCAGTTCCGCATGGCGGGGAGGCGGATATGTTCTTTGAATTATTGCCGGGTGCCGACCCGGAGCGAGGTATCCTGCCGGCCCAGGCCACGCTGCCGGGCCTTACGCTGATGACAGAAGGGGGTGACCCCGGCATCCTTGTGATGACGCGAATTGCAGTCCTGCCGACAGACAATGCCTGGCCTTTGCAATCGCTGTCGCAACCGGTGACCATGCAAATTACATGCGGCGCCTGTGGACCGAACGGTTCCTTTCTGCGATTTGATGGCACCGGCAGGTTGGAGATGCAGATCAAACCCCTTGGCGAGGGGCGGATCACCAATATCGATCTGCGCGGCGCCAGCGGGCAGACGGCCCATGGCGAGATGGAATTCACGCTCCATGATTCGAACAGAAATGTCCTCACCGCCGATTTGGCGATGCTGCGGCTTGCGATCGATCAGGACAGGATGGATCTGGCGACCCGCCTTCTGCTATGGCGCGGCGCGCGACAGATGATGGAGGGCGCCTTTATCGGGACTCCAACCGGGGATTCGCTCGACAAGGGCGCTTTCGCCGGTCAGTTCAGCGGCGACGGATGCGTACCTGTCTGCGGCGTCGAGAACTGAAGATCGGCCAGATGGCGGTAGAGCGGTGATTCAGTGATCAGCTGTTCGTGCGTGCCTGTGGCGACAATCTGACCACCATCAAGAAGAAAGATACGGTCCGCCCGGATCACCGTTGCAAGACGATGCGCGATGACGATCGAGGTGCGGTCCTTCATCAGCGCCTCCAACGCCGCCTGCACAGCCGCTTCCGAGCGCGCGTCAAGCGCGCTCGTCGCCTCATCGAGAAGCAGCAATCCCGGATCGCGCAGGATGGCACGCGCGATGGCGATACGCTGGCGCTGGCCACCTGACAGGCGAACGCCTTTTTCACCAACAGGCGTGTCATAACCCTGATCAAGCGCCATGATGAAGTCATGCGCCTCGGCCTGGCGGGCGGCGGCGACAATCTCCGCCTCGGCCGCGTCGGGGCGTCCAAAGGCGATGTTGTCACGAATGCTTGTCGAGAACAGCGCCGGATCCTGCGGCACCAGCCCGATGAAGTCGCGGATGGCGGCAAGGTCGAGATCACGAAGATCCTGTCCGCCAAGCCGCACCCGGCCGGCGCCCGGATCGTAGAAGCGCAACAAAAGATGGAACAGTGTGGATTTGCCGGCCCCGCTAGGGCCGACGAGCGCCACCCGCTCACCGCGCCTGACGGCAAGGTCGACACCGCTCACCGCCGGGCGGGACGCGCCGGCAGGATAGGCGAAATCGACATTCTCGAATTCACAGGCGGTTTCATGATCGCGTGGCAGTGCCACCGGTTGCGCGGGCAGTGGCAGGCTTGCCGATGCCAGCAGCGCCTGCGCGATTCGCTCAGCGGCGCCGGCGGCACGCTGCAGTTCACCGGCCAGCTCCGACAGAAAGCCGGTCGAGGCAGCCACAAGGAAGGCATAGAACACAAAGGATGACAGATCACCGGGGCTGATCCTTCCAGCCAGCAGATCCTGCCCGCCGATCCAGAGAATGGCCGCGATGCCGCTGAAAACGAGAAAGATGATAATGCCGCTCATCCAGCCCCGTAGCCTGACCCGTGCCAGCGCCGCTTCAAGACTGGAATCCACCGCCTCGTCGAACCGCTCACGCATCAGCCGCTGGCGTCCAAAGGCCTGCACGGTGCGGATGGCGGTGACGGTTTCCTCGGCCTGAACAGCGACATCGGCAAGCCGGTCCTGGGCCAGCCGCGAGGCCCGCCGAAGCCGCCGTCCAAGGAAAATCAATGGCACCACGACCATTGGCACCACAACCAGCACGACAAGTGACATTTTCGGACTGGACAGCACCACCATCACCAACCCGCCAAACAGCAGGATGACATTGCGCGCCGCCATCGAGATGGTGGAGGTCATGACCGTCTGCACAATCGCGGTGTCGGTGGTGATCCGCGCCAGCACATCGCCGGTACGAGCCGTCTCATACCAGGCCGGCGACAAACTCAGCAGATGGCCGAACAGCGCCTGCCTGATATCGGCAAGAACGCTCTCGCCGATCTGGTTGACAAGGGTGGTGCGAAGATAACTTCCGGCGGCGAGGACCAGCGCGATCACGGCGGTGCCGATTACCGCCCGGTCAAGCAGCGCCGGATCCTGGCGGCCAAGCCCCTCATCAACAAGATAGGCAAGTCCCCGGCCCATCGTCAGCAATGCGCCGGCAACCATCAACAGCGAAATCACCGCACCGACAATGCGATGCCGGTGCGGGCGCAGATAAGGCCAGAAGACCCGCCACAAAGCCGCCGTTGTAAAGTTTCTGTCGGCTGGCCGAGGAGAAGGAGAGGAGGTCACGCTGCGTTGCCTGTCTGTCATATGGTATGATGTGGCCACGCCAAGCAGTACGGGCCAATTCGGGCTTGCCTTGCGGGGTGGTTGACGATATACCACCGCATCCGAATATTGACCAGCGCCGCCGGCAGGCGCGCGCGGAACAGGGCGGTCCGGCAGAGCGGCCGGACAAGACAGTCTGACAGGCAGGAGCATGTTATGAAGAAGGATATCCATCCCGAATATCACGAAATCACCATCGTGATGACCGATGGCAGCGAGCGCAAGACGCGCTCGACATGGGGCAAGCCAGGCGATGTGCTGAAGCTTGATATCGACCCGAAGACACATCCCGCCTGGACCGGCCAGCACCGGATCGTCGATTCGGGCGGTCAGGTGGCACGCTTCAACAAGCGCTTCTCGAATCTCGGCATCAAGTAAACCGCCGCGATCTCGTCCGCGACCGGCAAGCCAATGCCGGGCGCATGAAAAAAGGCCGGGACATCCCGGCCTTTTTGTTTGTCTGCCTTTTTGTTCAGAGACATGCGTCAGCCGCGGTGGCGGATCGCCGCCTGCGCGGCCGCCAGCCGTGCCGCCGGCACCCGGTAGGGCGAACAGGACACATAATCCAGCCCGACCTCCTCGAAGAAGGCGATTGATGCCGGATCGCCGCCATGTTCGCCGCAGACGCCAAGCTTCAACCCGTCGCGTGTCGCGCGGCCCTTTTCGGCCCCCATGCGCACCAGCGCGCCGACACCCTCGCGGTCGATCGAGACGAACGGGTCGGTCGGATAGATTTCCGCATCGGTATAGGCATGCATGAAGGCACCGGCATCGTCGCGGCTGATGCCAAGCGCGGTCTGCGTCAGATCATTGGTGCCGAAGGAAAAGAATTCGGCCTGGCTTGCCAGATCATCAGCACAGACGGCGGCGCGCGGCAACTCGACCATCGTGCCGACAAGATAGTCGATCCTGGTGCCGGTCTCGGCCATCACCGCTTCGGCCTCGGAATCAATCACCGCCTTGCACAGTTCCAGCTCCTTCGCCGTCGCGGCCAGTGGGATCATCACCTCGGGAACCGGTGCCTCGCCGCCGCGGCCGGCTATGGCGGTGGCGGCCTCGAAGATGGCGCGGGCCTGCATCCGGCAGATTTCCGGATAGGTCACGGCAAGACGGCAGCCACGATGCCCCAGCATCGGGTTCGATTCGGACAGCTTCAGTGAACGTTGGCGCGCCGTTTCCGGCGAGATGCCGGCCGCGGCGGCCACATCGGCAAGCTCTTCGGCGGAATGCGGCAGAAACTCGTGAAGTGGCGGGTCCAGAAGACGGATCGTCACTGGCAGCCCGGCCATGATGGTAAACAGTTCCTCGAAATCCTGGCGCTGCATCGGCAGCAATTTGGCAAGCGCCGCCTCACGGCCTTCGCTGTCGACCGCCATGATCATCTCGCGCATCGCGATAATCCGGTCGACATCAAAGAACATGTGCTCGGTACGGCACAGGCCGATCCCCTCGGCGCCAAAACCGACAGCGGTGCGCGCATCTGCCGGTGTTTCGGCGTTCGTGCGCACAGCCATGCGGCGGATATCATCGGCCCATTCCATGATCGTCGCGAAGCCGCCCGACATTTCCGGCTGGATGGTATCGACACGGCCAAGAAACACCTCGCCCGTACCCCCGTCGATGGTGATTGTGTCGCCTTCGGAAAGTTCATGGTCGCGAACAATGACCTTGTTGTTCACCTCGTCGAACCTGACCTCGCCGGCACCGGACACACAGGCCCTCCCCATGCCGCGGGCGACAACGGCGGCGTGGCTTGTCATGCCCCCACGCGCCGTCAGAATGCCGGCGGCGGCATGCATGCCATGAATGTCCTCGGGGCTTGTCTCGAGCCTGACGAGAATCACCTGGTGGCCATTCGCGGCCATTTCCTCGGCCTTGTCGGCGGTCAGGACGATCTCGCCGGCGGCGGCACCCGGCGAGGCCGGAAGCCCCTGGGTGATCACCGTCTTCGGCGCGTTGGGGTCAAGCGTCGGATGCAGAAGCTGGTCGAGGGCAATCGGGTCAATCCGTAGCAACGCCTCATCGCGGCTGATCAGCCCCTCCTCGGCCATTTCCACCGCCATGCGGAGCGCCGCCGCGGCGGTCCGCTTGCCGCTGCGCGTCTGCAGCATGTAGAGCTTGCCCTTCTGGACGGTGAATTCGAGATCCTGCATGTCGGTGTAATGCGTCTCGAGTTGCGCGCGCACCCTGTCAAGCTGGCCGAACACATCCGGCATCGCCTCTTCCATCGACAGCTCATCACCACCACCGGCGGCGCGCGCCGCCGCCGTCAATGGCAGCGGCGTGCGAATGCCGGCCACGACATCCTCGCCCTGGGCGTTGATCAGATACTCGCCATAGAAGCTGTTCTCGCCAGTCGACGGGTCACGGGTGAAGGCAACGCCGGTGGCGCAGTCATCGCCCATATTGCCGAACACCATGGCCTGGACATTGACCGCCGTGCCCCAGCTTGCCGGAATGTTGTTGAGCCGGCGATAGGTGGTGGCGCGGGCGTTCATCCAGCTGTTGAACACGGCGCCGATGGCGCCCCACAGCTGGTCATGCGGGTCCTGTGGAAACGGCCGGCCGGCTTCCTCCTCGACAATCGTCTTGTAGGTGGCGACCAGCGATTCCAGATGATCACCGGTCAGCCCGGTGTCATCAAAGACGCCGTGGCGAAGCTTCAATTCCTCGAGCTCATCCTCGAACAGCCCATGATCGACCTCCATCACCACATCGGCATACATCTGGATGAACCGGCGATAGCTGTCATAGGCAAAGCGCCTGTCATCGGCGCGGCGCGCCAGACCTTCGACGGTGTCGTCATTCAGCCCCAGGTTGAGCACCGTATCCATCATTCCGGGCATCGAGGCGCGGGCGCCCGAGCGCACCGAGACCAGAAGCGGGTTGTCCGGGTCGGCGAAGCGGGCGCCGGTCTCCGCCTCGATCCGCACCACCGCGTCGGCGACCTGGCCACCAAGCGTTTCGGGATAGGTGCGGCCATTGTCGTAATAGCGGGTACACACCTCGGTCGAGATGGTGAAGCCCGGCGGCACCGGCAGGCCAATCCCGCTCATTTCCGCCAGATTGGCGCCCTTGCCGCCAAGCAGGTTGCGCATGCTGCTGTCGCCGTCGCTGCCCCTGGCCCCAAAGCTGTAGACCCACTGAATCGAACTGTCGTTCATCGACCGTTACCCCTCTAGTCTGGAGAAATCCGCGACCCGTTGCATGGCCTGCCTGACCATGGCCAGAAGACCGAGGCGGTTCAGCCTGATCGCCGCGTCTTCATGATTGACCACGACGCTGTCAAAGAAGCTGTCGATAGGCTGGCGCAGGCCGCCAAGCGACTGCATCACGGCAAAAAGCCCGTCAGGTCCCTGCATCTGCGTTCCGGGGTCCGGCAGCGCGGCAAGCGCCGCATGAAGCCCGGTTTCGGCATCCTCGACAAACAGGTGCGGGTCGGAAGCGGGGGAGAACACCTGCTTGGCCTTGCTTTCCTCGGCCTCGAGAATACTTGCCGCACGACGCCAGCCGGCCACAAGGCCCGCCCCGTCATCACCGGCAAGGAAAGTTGACAGTGCCGCCGCCCGGTCGGCAAGCCCCAGAATGTCGTCATGGCCCGGCCCGGTGCCGTCACCAAGCGCCGCCGCGACAATGTCATGCGCCAGACCGGCATCACGCAGGCTGACGCGCAGCCTTTCCCGGATAAACGGCTCCAGATCGGGATCAGGCGCGGCAAAGCCATGCGCGCTGGCGGCTTCGGTCAGGATTGGCAGAAGCGGCATTCTGATACGTGTTTCCAGAATGATCCTGATGATGCCAAGCGCCGCGCGGCGCAGCGCGAACGGGTCCTTCGAGCCGGTCGGTTTGGCGCCGACGCCGAAGAAGCCGACAAGACTGTCGATCTTGTCGGCAAGCGACACAACGCATCCCTCGGCGCTGGTCGGCAGGGCATCAGATGGCCCCTGCGGGCGGTAATGCGCCGCGATGGCGGTGGCGACGGCCTCTGCCTCGCCATCATGACGGGCGTAATAGCCGCCCATGATCCCCTGCAGTTCGGGAAATTCGCCAACCATGCCGGTGACCAGATCGGCCTTGGCAAGACGCGCCGACCGCACCGCCATGTCACCATCGCACCCATCCACCGACGGTGCCATCGCGGCAGCAAGTTTTTCAAGGCGCGCCACCTTGTCGCCAACGCTGCCAAGACCCTCATAGAAGGCGATGTCGGCAAGCTGTGGCAGCTGCGCGTCAAGCGTCGCCTGCCGGTCCTCGTTCCAGAAGAATTCGGCGTCGGCAAGGCGGGCCCGCAACACCCGCTGATTGCCGGCCAGAATGACCGCGTCGCGTTCGGTGTCCGGCAGCCGGTTGCTGATGACCACAAAGCCGGGGTACAGCGCGCCATCGGCGCTGCCGGTTGTGAGATATTTCTGATGTGTGCGGATCGACGCCTCAAGAACCTCGTCAGGCAGGCCCATGAAGCGGTCCTCGATGGCACCCAGCAGCGGCGTCGGCCATTCGACAAGGCCGCAGATCTCGTCGATCAGACCCTCATTGGGGCGCAGTGACGAGCCGGCATCCGCCGCAAGAGCGGCGGCGCCATCGACGATGGCCTGCCGGCGTTCGGCGCGGTCGACCATGACATGGCCGGCGCGAAGGCGCGCCACATAATCCGTGGCAGCGCCGATACCGGCAAGGTCGATATCCTGCGGGCTCTCGAAATAATGGCCGCGGCTTGCCGATGTGAAAGGCAGGCTGGCCCCGCCAAGATCGAGCTCGCCGGCAAGCGGCGCGCCGCCAAACAGCAGATTGACGCGGTGAAGCGGGCGCACCCAGCGGAACCGCGTGCCGCCCCAGCGCTGGCTCTTCGGCCACGGAAACTCGGTCAGCACGCCGCTCAGCATGTCAGGAAGCAGGGCGGCGGCATCAACCCCCTGTTTCTCGATTCTGGCGAACAGGAAAGTGCCCTTCGGCGTATCCTGCTGGACAAGCTTGTCGCGTGTCAGGCCGGTTGATTTCAGGAACCCGTCGATGGCCTTTTCTGGGGCGTCGGCGCGGGGGCCACGGCGTTCCTCGCTGATATCAGGCTGACGCTCTGCCACATCCTCGACATAGAGCGCCAGATGACGCGGCGCGACGAAGCCGTGCGCGGCACCATGCGCAAGGCCGGCATCAGCAAGCCGCGCCAGAATCATACGTTCCAGATCGGCCATCGCACGCGGTTGCATGCGGGCCGGAATTTCCTCGCAGATGATCTCGATCAGCAGGTCAGCCATTCCCGCCTCCCGGCGCGTCGGCCGTCCCGCCCTGCCCAATCCACGCCTCGCAGCAGCCGCGCGCCAGCGCCCGCACACGGCCGATATAGGCGGCGCGCTCGGTCACTGAAATCACCCCGCGGGCATCCAGAAGATTGAACAGATGGCTTGCCTTCATGCACTGGTCATAGGCCGGAAGCGCCAGCGGCGGTGTCGCCGCCAGCAGCCTGTTGCATTCATCCTCGGCGTCGCGGAAATGCCGCAACAGCATATCGGTTTCGGCATGATTGAAGTTCCAGTCCGAGAATTCCACCTCGGCGCGGTGGAAGATATCGCCATAGCGTTTGCCGCCCTGTTCGGCCGGCACCCCGTCCCAGTCGAGATCATAGACATTCTCGACACCCTGAATGAACATCGCCAGCCGTTCCAGACCATAGGTCAGTTCAAGCGGCACCGGGTCACATTCCAGACCGCCAACCTGCTGGAAATAGGTGAATTGCGAGACTTCCATGCCATCGCACCAGACCTCCCAGCCAAGTCCCCAGGCGCCGAGCGTCGGCGATTCCCAGTCATCCTCGACAAAGCGGATGTCATGCGCGGCCGGATCAAGGCCGATGGCGGCCAGGCTGCCGATATAGAGCGCTTGCGAATCCGGCGGTGACGGCTTGAAGATCGTCTGGAACTGATAATAATGCTGCAATCGGTTCGGGTTCTCGCCGAAACGCCCGTCGGTCGGGCGCCGCGAGGGCTGCACATAGGCCGCGCGCCAATGGTAATCCGGGCCAAGCGAACGCAGCGTCGTCGCCGGATGAAAGGTGCCGGCGCCGACCTCCATATCATAGGGCTGCAGGATCACTGCGCCCTTCTCGGCCCAGTATGCCTGAAGCTTGAGGATGATGGACTGGAAGTCCAACCCGGGCTGGGTCGTAAAGGTTTTGGCCATCCGCCGATTTTCCGATGAACAGATGCTCGCAAACTAGCCGCAAACCGGGCCGCAATGCAACCCGTTGAATCGTAACTCACGACCGGTAGGGACAGCTCTCGCGCTCGCATGGCTCACCGGCCACCCAGGCCCGGCAGACCGCGCATTCCTCGAGGTCGAGCGCGCCGTTACCGGTACGGTCCCCGGAGGTGTCGGGCGGGGTGCCTTTCGAGTTGCCGCCGCGACGCTCCAGCAGGCGGAAACCCATCCAGACAGCCCACAACACCGCGGCAAGGGCAAGAAGCTTGGGAAGCGAGGGTATCATCGTCAGCGATCTCCGGTTATCGGGCCATCAATTTGGCAAGTCGGCAAGTCACAGACCGTATCGCGAGAGGTGCGCGCGCTCAACCGCCAGTTCAACAGCCTCCTCGACGGCATGCGCCGCCGCCGCGCTGCCGATGGCGTGGCCGAACGCGCCCGGACCGAACGCGCCCGGACCGAACGCGCCCGGCAGGCCGCCGACACCGCCGAACAGGCGCTTTTTCGGCTGGATGGTGATCAGGTCAACCGTCTCGCCAAACCTGTCCGTCACAAAACGTCGGCATTCACCGATGCCATCGATCAGGCCGAGCGCCACCGCCTGCTGGCCGGTCCAGAAGGCGCCACTGAACAGATCGTCATGGTCGCCCGCCAGTTTGGCGCCACGCCGGTCGATGATATGATCGATGAATTGCCGGTGGATTTCCTGCTGCAGCGATTTCAGCCGTTCGACATCGCGTTCGGATTCCGGCTGGAACGGATCGAGGATCATCTTGTTGTCGCCGGCCGTATAGACCCGCCGGTCGACGCCGATGCGATCGATCGCGCGGTCAAACCCGAACCCTGCCGAGACGACACCGATCGAGCCGATGATCGAGGCCGGGTTGGCGTAGATTTCATCGGCGCTGGCGGCAAGCCAGTAGCCGCCGCTGGCCGCCACATCCTCGCAGAAGGCGAGAACCGGCACATTGGCCTTGCCGGCGAGGTCGCGAATGCGTTGCCCGATCAGCGAGGACTGCACAGGCGAGCCGCCCGGGGAATTGATGATCAGCGCCACCGCCCTGGCATTCCTGATCGAGAACGCCTTTTTCAGCTGCGGCTCCACCGCTTCCAGCGAAATGCCGCGCCTGAACCCGCCGCCGCTGGCGATCACGCCTGACAGGCGCACCACCGGCACCACCGGGCGCCGACGACGCCAGAAAAACAGCCGCGACAACACCGGTCAGGCCTCGCTGCCGTCGGCACCGCCGCGGCGGCGCGTTCCGGATAGCGGGCGCGCCGGGTGAATGACCGACAGGGGGGTGCCGCCCATCACCTGTTCGGCGGCATCGGTGAATCCGCCATCGTCGCGGTGCAGAACCAGCCCCGGAAGGACCGCGCCCGGGCCGGCTACATCACGGCGGACCTGCACGATGACCCGGCCTGCCGGGCTGGAATGGCGCGGCCAGAGCGGAAACAGCACCGCCTCGCCGGCACCGTTGGCATCAAACAGGCTGATCAATTCCGGCACCCGGTCGGCGCGGCAGATGAAGGTGATCTTGGCCCGCGGCTTGGCCGCCCAGACAGCCGCCTTCACCCAGTCGGCCATTTTGGTGTTGTCGCCCATATGCGCCATCGCGCGGGATTCGTTCTGTGGTTTCGTGCCATGCGAATTGTGATAGGGCGGGTTGCTGACGACATGGTCGAAACTTCCGGCCAGCACCGGCGGCAGCTCGCGAATGTCGGTTGTCAGGACACGCACCCGATTGGCGACCCCGTTGGTGGCAGCGTTTTCAGCGGCGATCGCGGCAAGATCAGCCTGTTTTTCAACCGCCGTCACCTGAATCTCGCGAAGCCGGTGCGCGAGGCACAGACAAACCCCCCCGACACCGGCCCCCAGATCGAGGATTCGTCCGCTGTCGGTGGCCACCGAGGCGGCCAGCAGCACGGCATCGGTGCCGACACGGTAGCCGTCGGCGGGCTGCGTGATCTTGACCGCCTCGTTCAGCAGATGGTCATGCGTGACCTGCATCATCTGCATCTCGCCATCGGCGACGCCGCTTTTGACCTTCTTCGTCATGATCGAACCCGGCCTTCACACCGTTCAGTCATCGTAATATTCCTCTGCATCACGCAGAATTGTTTCCGCCGCCAGCCTTTGGCCCGGCGACACGGCAAGCCGCCGGGGAAACACCCCGATCCCGGCCTCCAGCGCCGAGATGTTGCCATCGAACACCTCAGTGCGGATTCCCGACTCCGCCAGAAGCGCCTGCAGGAAGGACAGCCGCACGGGATTGGTTGTCCGGACCAGCGTCACCATGCCACAGATATGCGCCAAAAGCCGACATTAGCCAAGACCTGTCGCAAAAAAACCGCCATCCGGGCATCCCTGCGGCGAATCGCCTGAGCATCGGGTCGGGGGCTGTTTTCGCTTGCCCCGGGCCGCGTCGGGGGGATACTAGGGTCACTCTCAAAACTTGGATTTCCGCCCGCCATGAAGCCCTCCCCTGCCACGCCTATGCGCGACGACACACCGTCGCTGGCGCCGCTTGTCTCGATGCTGGCGGCCGACATGGACCGGGTCAACGCGACGATTCTGGCGCGGATGGGCAGCAAAATTCCCCTTATTCCGCAGCTTGCCGGCCATCTCATCGCCGCCGGCGGCAAGCGCATGCGCCCGATGATGACGGTGGCCGGCGCGATGATGGGAAGCCGTGATGCCGCCATCCGCGAGCCGGCGATCAAGCTGGCGACGGCGGTGGAATTCATCCATTCGGCGACCTTGCTTCATGATGATGTCATTGATGAATCGGCGCTTCGCCGCGGCCGCGACACCGCCAACGCGCTGTGGGGGAATGATGCCTCGGTTCTGGTCGGGGATTTCCTGTTCGCCCGCGCGTTCGAGCTGATGGTCGAGGCCGGCGATCTGACCGTTCTTGGCAGGCTGGCATCGGCGGCGGCGCGGATCACCGAGGGCGAGATCAGGCAGATGGCCATTACCGGCCAGCCGGATACGTCGCTGCAGGATTATTATGACGTGATCGAGGGCAAGACGGCGGTGCTGTTTTCCGCCGCCGCGGCGGCCGGGATGGAGATCACCGGCGGCGACACGGCGCGGGTCGAGGCGATGCGGACATATGGGATGAAGCTCGGCATGGCGTTCCAGATCATGGATGACGCGCTGGACTACTCCGCCTCGGCGGATGATATGGGCAAGAATGCAGGCGATGATTTCGCCGATCAGAAGATCACCCTGCCGACAATCCTGGCCTGGCAGGATGGTGATGATGATGAGCGCGCCTTCTGGCAGCGCACGCTTGGCGACGCCGATTTCGCCGATGGCGATCTTGCCACCGCGCAGGCCTGTCTGGCCCGGCATGACGCGGTGGGCCGCGCCATCGCCGTCGCCCGCGACTTCGCCGACGAGGCCGCCGCCGCGCTGGCCCCGTTCATGGATGACGCCACCACCACGCCGCTTGCCACAGCGCTGGCCGACGCGGCGCGCTTTGCCGCCGCCCGCAGCAGCTAGAACAGAATTACCCGGAAGTGCCGCGCAGCATCGCCGCGATCTCGGTGGCGCGGTGGCCGGTCTGGGTGGCCCAGCGGCTGTCCAGCGCCTCGAACGCGGCGGCCTGCCAGTCACCGCGACGCACTGCGGCGCGAAGCCGTGTGAATCCGGCAAGGCGCGGTCCGCCAAGATTGAACGCCATCGAGACCAGCGCGTGCCGCCGCGCCAGTGAGGCATCAGAAAGGGCATCGCCGAACCGGTCCTCGCAGATCGATCTTGCCAGTGCGATGTCGTTCGCCAGCAACAGATCGATCTCATCATCGGGAAGCCCGCGGTCGGTCAGGTTGCGGCCAACCCCGATGGTCAGCCTGCCGACGGTGTCGGTATAGGCAAAGGCGCGCCGCCCCTCATGCCGGGTCAGCAGCCGGACCAGGTCATCACACATATTTTTGGCTCGGCTATCCGACCCGTTATCACTTTCCGGCATGCCGTGCGGCCTTTGTCCGTGTGGCGGCACCCCTTGTGGCCAGATTTCCAGTGGTCTTGGTTTTGACGGACTTGGTGGCGCCACCATTATGGCCGCCATTATGGCCACCATTCAGATGACCATTGGCGATCTGCGGCGAGATCTTCTCGACGCTGCGCCCGACGAAATAGCCGCCAAGCCCGATCTGCAGCAGCAGCCAGGCCTGGTCGGCAAGCCGGAAGGCCAGCATGCCGAACGCATCGGCGATGACCAGACCAAGGAAGCTGAGCATGGTGATCGGGCGCCAGTTGCGCTGCGGCCATGACGCGCCGCCAGCCTCGGCAGACACAATCGCGGCCTGCGCCGCCAGCCTCTCACGCTCCAGCGCCAGCGCCAGTGCCAGCGCCTCGTTCTGCAGCGCCGTCATCGCGGCCAGGAACCCGGGCGCCAGATTCGCCGCATTCTCGGCCGTCGCGCCGCACACCAGAACGGTATCCGGCGCCGCGGCAAGGTCACGAAGCCAGCGGCGGGGCCGCGGCGTGGTGGTCGCAAGGCAGCGCGGCACTCTCCCACGGCGCAGGGCCAGCATCAGATTGTCCCAGGCCGCCGGGTCGGGCCATTTGCCGATCTCGTCTGCCCAGGCATGATCGAATTCGGGGCCGCGAAGCTGTTCCGGATCCACCGCCGCATAACATCGCGCCACCGCGCCGTTCGGCCATTCCAGCCGGCGCAGCGAGCGTTGCCATCGCGGCCTGCACGATGAAGGTGCCACGGCAAGAAGGCCGGACGGCCCCTCCACCATCACCTGGCGCACATCATCGGCCGTGTCGCCGACAAGCGCGATCGAACCGGCGGTGCCGGTCTCGGCAAGCTGGCGCACCCATTCCGCACCGGCCCGCGTCTTGCCAAAGCCGCGCCCGGCCATCAACAGCCAGACCCGCCAGGTCCCGGGCGGTGGCAATTGTGCCTGCCGCGCCCATAGCGGCCAGGCATGGACAAGCCGTTCAGCCTCGCCCGGGCCCAGCGTGGCAAGGAATTCGTCAATCGCCACCGGCGTCGCGCCGGTGACAAAGCGCCTCCATGCGTCGGCCAAGCTCTGCCAGGTATCTTTCGTCATCCTCCATGCCTGTAGTCACGGCCCGGTCAGCCGGGCGCGGCCCGAACCGCCCGGGGCGGCGCGCGCGAAGCAGAAACATCAGCAGGCTGTCCGAATAACGGGTCACCTCGCCAACAGCACTGCCCTGAAAGAACCGGTCCTCACCGACGCCGGTGACGGCGCGCCGGAACGCCTCCATCTCCAGCCGGTCCGCCGCCTCCTCCAGAGCATCGGCCCAGGCGGCGGCGAAGGTCCGGTAGCGCTGGCGCCATT
>Ga0181579_10001190_pt1 | contig 21564 bp, 17 predicted proteins | sample 071ome_24_FD_132996 | JGI IMG/M metagenome (GOLD analysis project Ga0181579, IMG submission 132996) | Coastal salt marsh microbial communities from the Groves Creek Marsh, Skidaway Island, Georgia - 071402CT metaG (megahit assembly) | ecosystem: Environmental > Aquatic > Marine > Intertidal... | reverse complement strand
TCTGGAAGAGCACGCCAGATGTCGGCTAACTTTCGCGCTGGGATTGTCACCTCGCCCGCTTGCTCTACCGGGACGCTACAGCGCGCAACCATCTCAACTTCGAGATCTGTGCCTGTTAGAGACAACCCGCTATCGTCGGCCTTGATCAACAAATTAGCCAGAACAGGGAGAGTTTGCCGGCGCTCCACCACACCAGTCACAAGTTGAAGCGGCTTTAACAGGACTTCTCTCGGGATTGTAAATTTCATGGTCGCGACCCTTTCTTTGCTTGGTTTCCCTGATGGATCCAATAATAGTCTTTTTCGTTAACAACGCCGAGCGGTAGCTTTCTTCTCAATTAGCGGGCTTCGTGGGCGCTCAAACCCCGCCTAAAAGTCTACCGCCAGTTGGCTAACGAAGCACTTACTAGCGAATCAACCACTCAGCAAACGTGACAGATTTCGATAGTCTTCGGCAATGTCTGCATTGGAGGCGCGTAACTCTGCAACTTTTCGGCAGGCATGCAATACCGTGGTGTGGTCCCTGCCGCCAAACGCGTCTCCAATTTCTGGCAACGAATGATTGGTCAATTCCTTGGCAATCGCCATAGCCAGTTGTCGGGGCCTAGCGATTGTCCGACTGCGGCGCTTAGACAGAAGATCACCAACTTTAATATTGAAGTATTCGGCAGCGGTTTTTTGGATGTTGTCGATGGAAATTTGTCTATCTTGAATCGCAAACAGATCCCGCAGCGCCCGTTTTACCTGCTCAATGGATATTCGGCTGCCGGTGAACCGCGCATTAGCAATAACTCGGCGCAGAGCGCCCTCAAGCTCTCTCACGTTGGAACGTATTCTTTCAGCGATAAAAAACGCCACCTCCTGATCGAGATGCACCTGTTCTGCTTCCGCTTTTTTCATCAAAATCGCTACTCGAGTTTCGAGTTCTGGTGCCTCTACCTCAACGGTTAAGCCCCAAACGAAGCGCGACTTTAAGCGGTCCTCCAAGCCATCGATTTCTCGCGGATATTTATCGCTGGTCAAAATCATCTGTTGACCACGCTCCAACAAGGAATTGAACAAATGAAAAAATTCTTCTTGGGATCGTAATTTCTTGGCGAAAAACTGAATGTCGTCGATCAGCAACGCGTCAACGGACCGATAAAACTGCATAAAATCTTGCATTGTTCCCGTTTGCAGGGCTTTTACCATGTCCTGCACGAACCGCTGAGAATGCAGGTACATTACTTTGGCTTCTGGTTTTCGCCGCAGAATCTCGTTCCCAACAGCTTGCATTAGGTGCGTCTTGCCTAGGCCGACACCGCCATACATCAGTAGGGGGTTGTAGCTTTGGCCTGCATTGTCCGCCACCTGGGAAGCAGCAGCCTTAGCCAACTCGTTAGACTTGCCTTCAACAAAGGCATCGAAGGTAAAGTCGCTGTTTAGGTTGTGTGACGGTTTGACCAACTGCTCACCGTGTTTCAACTGAGTCTTGTGAGTAGTCATCCCTGAACGGGTCTTTGCTTCTGCTCGCAGTGGCTGGGCTTCTCTCATGCCACCTACGGAAAGAAGCACTTCTTGCTGTTCACTTGACGCGGCAAAATATTCGCTGATGCGGGCTAAATACGTGGTCCGTACTTTATCTTCAACGTAAATGTTCGGTGCAAGCAGCGTCAGCTTGCCCTTACTAAAGTCGGCTTGAAGGGGACGCAGATAGGTTTCGAACTGATCTCCGCTTATCTCACTTTGAAGCTGGCCCAAGCATTCTTGCCAAATTGCTTCTTTCACTCGTTCATGCCCCCTATCGACATCAATTGCTCATCTCGTTCGCGCAACACTGCCAGATCACCCGCTACTATGTGGCGCACCCCTGAGGTGCTATCAATCCAAATCAATCCAATCCAGCCCAATCCGACCCGCCAGAACCCTAAACCGATGCGTTACACGCAGTTTAGTCGAGCCGATGTGTGATTCTATTTATCCAATTAGCCAGGTTATCCAAGTTATCTAAGCTGGTGTGCGATTCTGTGCTCATTATCCAAGCCGGTGTGAGATTCTATGCTCATGCTCTGGGTAGACGCCATGCCGTCAGTAGGAAAAAAGACTTTTATTTTACGATGCACGCAGAATCAGGGGCTTAGATGACATAGCTTTGGTGCTATCTACGAGTTAATGGCTGTGCCTCTGTGCGCAAAAAACTTAAAAACCTGTGGATAACTTTTTGCCGTGTCGTTATCCAAAACTCTCAACCTTGTAGTCAATGGGTTGTTCACACCCTGCAAAAGACGCTCAGCTCCCGTAAGCCGTAGGTTCGACAAGCTTACCCACAAAATTGAGGGCCCTTAACAAACAACAACAAATTCTTATTTATAAACCTATTTAATTGACACTCTTTAGTTCTGTTCATAGAATCGCCCGCCCCACAGCAGAGCTGGCGTAATCTGGTCTCGCAGAGGGGCCTAAATTGACCCATCAATTGCCGAAAACACACGAGCCTTGCCATGAAAAGAACATTTCAACCAAGCAATTTAAAGCGTAAGCGAACCCACGGGTTTCGTGCGCGAATGGCTACCAAGGCTGGCCGGCAGGTCCTAAACGCAAGACGCGCTAAAGGACGAAAGCGTCTCACGGTTTAACTCGCTATTACGCCGGAAACATTTCCCCGCTGCCGCAGACTGCTGCAAGCCGAGCAATTCACCAAGGTATTTAAACGCGGTCGCTTCATTCGAAGACACGGAGCCGTGCGCGTGCGTTGCATGGAAAACAACCAAGCTTCCCCAAGGCTGGGAATCATCGTTCCAAAAAAAGGCAATCGAACAGCCGTTAGACGTAACCGAATTAAGCGTATTATACGCGACCAATTTAGGTTGACGCAGACACAACTGCTACCGCTGGATATCATTGTTCACGTCACTTCGCCGGTGACAGATGGAGAGCTACGCAACACCGTGACTCAGTGTTTAATGGATATGACATCGCAAAGGCCCAAAGAGTAGATATGAAAACGCCAACACGCGAACGCCAAAGCTCAGGCAGCGGTGCCGGTTCAGTAATATCCAACATTGTTTTTGTTGGTTTGAAGGGGTTGGTGCGCTGTTATCAAATAGCGGTAAGCCCGCTTGTTCAACCTCGATGTCGCTTCCAACCCACATGTTCCCATTACGCCATGGAAGCGCTGGAAACCCACGGTTGGCTAAGTGGCAGCGTTCTTGCGCTCAAAAGATTGGCAAGATGTCATCCTTGGACAGTCGGCGGAGTCGATCTTGTTCCAAAACCGAAAACTGACGGATCCATCGATTAGTCAAAATTTGCCGTGGACTGGCTTTAAGGAATTTAGGTTATGTTACCTCCAGAAATTCAAAGGATCGTTCTACTCATTGGCATGGCCGCCACGGCCTATCTGTTGATCCTCGCTTGGAACGACGACATGGAGGCTGCTAAGAAGCCTACCGTATACAGCGATGCGCCGGTCATAGCCCAATCACCCTCAGAACAAGGGCAATTGGAAACCGCTGCGGTTATGCCTGGTCCATTAGAACCCAATGACATGGACATTCCGCCGGTTGCGCAAGCGTCAACTAGCTCTACGCTCGATATCGTCTCTGCGCCCGGTTCGGACCGGTTGGTGACAGTGCAAACCGATGCCCTCAAAGTTTGGGTCGATTTGTTAGGTGGCGACATTGTGCGGGTGCAGTTGCCGACGTTCCCGGTGGCGCTGGATCAAAAAGAAACGCCGTACTTGCTGCTAGATCAAAGTCCAACCCACACATACGTCGCTCAAAGCGCTTTGATAGGGGCGGACGGAATCGACAAGACGGGGGAGCGGCCTCTTTACACAAGTTCTGTGAAAAATTTAGTAGTAAACGAGACCGGTGCGCTTGTGTTAGTTACCAGCCGCGACGGTGTGGAGGTAGCAAAGACCTTTAGTTTTCAGAAAGACAGTCACCTTGTCGATGTGACGTACGATGTTAGGAATACCAGCGCCGTTCCTAAAACCATGCGCATGCTGACCCAAATAAAGCGCGATCGCCGGGCGCCACCCACTGATGAAACCGTGCCGTTGGCTCCCTCGCCGTACTTAGGAGCGGCCTTAACCACTGCGGAGAACAACTATCAGAAAGTAGATTTTGACGACGTGGATGAGGGTAGTTTTCAGGCGACCACGGTGGGTGGCTGGATGGCCTTCTTGCAGCACTATTTTATATCCGCGTGGATCGCTCCGGAGGATCAAGCAACCTCCTATCACGCGAGAAAAACATCCGATGGTTATTACCTCTTCGGTTTCACAGGACAAAATCAGACACTTCAGCCGGGCGCAACAGGCCGGTGGACCTCAGAGTTTTACGCAGGTCCCAAGGATCAAGTGGTTTTGGAAGAGATATCGCCGCACCTGAATTTAACAGTCGATTACGGTTTTTTGTGGTGGATTGCCATACCGTTGTTCAAAGCCCTAACGTTCTTTCACGATATCGTTGGTAATTGGGGCTTAGCAATTATCCTGCTGACGGTTTTAGTGAAGGCGTTGCTGGCGGGGTTCTCCGCAAAAGGATATCGGTCCATGGCCAACATGCGCAGGGTTGCGCCGGCCATGAAGCGTCTTCAAGAACGATACGCCAACGATCGAGAAAAGCTCTCCAAAGAAATGATGGTTCTGTATCAGAAAGAGGGAGCCAATCCTCTGGGCAGCTGTCTGCCTATGCTCCTGCCGATGCCTGTTTTTCTGGCGCTCTACTGGGTGTTGCTGGAATCCGTTGAATTGCGCCAAGCGCCCTTTATCTTTTGGATAGAAGACTTGGCGGCCATGGATCCTTATTTCATCTTGCCGCTGCTGATGGGCGCAAGCACTTACCTAATGCAGGCACTAAATCCCCAGGTTGGTGACCCTATGCAGGTGCGGATGATGAAGTTGATGCCCATCATGTTTACGGTTTTGTTCCTATTTTTCCCGGCGGGATTGGTGCTCTACTGGCTAGTTAACAACCTGTTGTCGCTTGCCCAGCAAACATACGTGTATCGCCAAGTTGAGCGAGAACAAGCAGCGAAAACTAAGTAAAACATGCTGCGATCCAACGCCGTGAGCTAGATATGTCATCGCTAGATACCGATCTGATTTGCGCCGTAGCGACGCCTCCTGGTGAGGGTGGCGTCGGTATCGTGCGCCTGTCGGGGCCGGGGGCAAAGCAGGCGGCCCAGTTGCTCTTTGCTAAGGAACTGTCGCCGCGATCGGCTCACTACGGCTTAATTCGTGTTGCCGGCGAGCCGCTAGATGACGGTATTGCCATTTGGTTTCCCGGCCCTAACTCCTTTACCGGTGAGGATGTAGTGGAATTGCAGTGCCACGGCAGCCCCGTAGTCCAGCAAGCGATGCTGCAGGCGCTCTGCGATGCGGGTGCTCGGCTCGCTCGGCCGGGGGAGTTCAGTGAACGCGCCTTTCTGAACGGCAAGTTGGATTTGGTTCAAGCCGAGGCCATTGCCGATTTGATTGCTGCTAAATCCCGAACCGCGGCCAGGGCGGCGTTGTCATCCTTTCAGGGGGTATTCTCAAGCAAAGTCACCGCGTTGGCCGATCGTTTGCTGAGAATGCGCATCGAGGTAGAAGCCGCCATCGACTTTCCCGAAGAAGACATCGAGATCTTGGAACAGGCCAAGGTGGCAGAAACCATCGCCTCGTTAATCGCCGATCTGAATGTGCTGATTGACCAAGCGGAACAGGGTCGCAGGCTGAGTCAGGGCGTCACGGTCGCGTTGGTCGGTGCGCCCAATGTTGGCAAGTCGAGTATTCTCAACGCGCTCGCTGGGGAAGACGCAGCCATCGTGACGGAGATTCCCGGCACGACGCGAGATTTGTTGAAGGTGGATGTGGTTATCGACGGGCAACCGCTCCGCTTAGTGGATACCGCAGGTCTGCGCGACAGCGATGACCCAATCGAGCAAATTGGTATCGGGCGTGCGCGCGAGCAGATTGCCCAAGCGGACACCATTGCCTTGGTGGTATCTGCGCAAACACTGTTAGAAGCAAAAAAAGAACTGGATGTGGATCGTTACTGGCTTGCCATTGCCCAACAGACGGGTTTGGATCAGGAACAAATCCCGGCGCAAAACGTGCAGTTGGTGGTGAACAAAGTTGATATTGGCATGCCGGCGGTAGACCCAGCTTGGCAGGATCGAGCCAATTTTGTTTCTGCCACCACCGGTTTCGGTCTTAACGAGTTGGGAGCACGCCTAGTGCAGGACCAAGCGACCGCAGCTGAAGCCGCCGGATTTAGTGCGCGACAACGCCACATCCAAGCGCTGCAGCGCACAAAAGACCTGTTGGGTCGCGCTGCATCTGGCTTTGATCAGCAAGTCGGTCCAGAACTGATCGCTGAGGATTGTCTGCTAGCCCATCAAACATTGGGCGAAATTGTAGGACAGTTAACCCCGGATGATTTGCTCGGTGAGATATTTTCCTCTTTCTGCATCGGCAAATAACGCCCTGACGTCTGGCTTTTAATCCAGAGTCATGTCTCTATACTAGCGCGCCCGTTTGAAGCCCAGCTATTGCTATGGATTTTCCAGACACTTTTGACGTTATTGTAATTGGCGGCGGTCATGCCGGAACCGAAGCGGCCGCTGCTGCTGCGCGCATGGGCGCCCAGACCCTTTTGTTGACTCAGAACATCGAAACCATTGGTCAGATGTCCTGTAACCCAGCCATCGGCGGTATTGGAAAAAGTCATTTGGTGGCGGAAATTGATGCCCTGGATGGCGTCATGGCAAGGGCGACGGATAAGGCGGGCATCCACTTTCGTGTACTCAACGGCAGCAAAGGCCCAGCGGTTCGGGCGACGCGGGCGCAGGCCGATCGGGCGCTGTATAAAAACGCGGTTCGCGATATTTTGGAGCATCAGCCCAACTTGAGAATCTTCCAGCAGTCGGTAACGGATCTGGTGGTGGAAAGCGACCGGGTTGTGGGCTGCGAAACCCAAATGGGGCTAACCTTTCGTGCCAGCGCCGTGGTGCTGACTACGGGCACCTTTCTGGGCGGTAAAATCCACATCGGTCACGAGCAGCATCCGGGTGGTCGGGCGGGCGATGCCCCGGCGAATGCCCTGGCTGACCGGCTTCGCGCGCTCCCCTTTCGCGTTGGGCGATTAAAAACAGGCACGCCCCCCCGCATCGATGGCCGCACTGTGGATTATTCTCAGCTGGACTTTCAACCCGGCGACGACCCTAGACCAGTGATGTCGCAACTTAGCAGGCGGGAAGATCATCCTCGACAGGTGCATTGTCATATCACCCACACAAATGAAGAAACACATCAAATCATTCAGGACAACTTATCAAAGAGCGCCATGTACAGCGGCAATATTGAAGGAGTCGGTCCGAGGTACTGCCCCAGCATCGAGGACAAAGTTGTGCGCTTTGCCGATAAGGCCAGCCACCAGATTTTTATTGAACCAGAAGGCTTAAACACCACAGAGCTCTACCCTAACGGCATTTCAACCAGTTTGCCCTTTTCTGTTCAGTTGGCCTTTGTTCGTTCCATGAAGGGTTTTGAACGAGCCCATATTTCTCGCCCGGGATACGCGATTGAATACGACTACTTCGATCCGCGGGATCTAAAGCACACGCTGGAAACCAAGGCCCTTGAAGGCTTGTTCTTCGCCGGGCAGATAAACGGTACAACCGGTTACGAGGAAGCTGGAGCCCAAGGGCTGCTAGCCGGCATTAATGCCGCTAGCTTGGCTTCGGGTAAACCGCCCTGGGAACCGCGACGAGACGAAGCCTATATCGGGGTGTTGGTGGACGATCTGATTCACTTAGGCACCACGGAACCCTATCGAATGTTCACCAGTCGAGCCGAGTTTCGGCTGCGCTTACGCCAGGACAACGCGGATCAGCGGTTGATGCCTGTCGGGTTGGCTATGGGGCTGGTGAGCCCCGAGCGTCAGGCGGCGTTTACTGAAAAAATGCAGGCGTTGGAACAAAACCAAAAGACCTTCGCGAAAACTGTTGTTTTTCCAAACAGCGACCTAGCGAATGCCTTGGCGCTCAATCTTCGGCGCGAAACCACGCTGTCGGAGTGCTTAAAAAGGCCTGAGATAAACGCCTCAATGATGGCCAATGCCCTCGGTATAGCGGTCGATCAAGGCGTTGCCTACCGTGCTTTGGAACAATTTGAGATTGAAACGAAGTACGCGGGGTACATAAAACGTCAAAACGACGAAATAGAAAAAATCAGGCGCCACGAAGGGTTGCAAATTCCACCCCAACTGGATTTCTTAAACATAGAAGGGTTGTCTAACGAGCTGCGACAAAAACTCGATCACCATCGGCCTGAGTCGCTGGCTAGGGCCGCGAGAATACCCGGCATGACGCCAGCGGCCCTTTCGGTTTTATTGGTGCATGCGAAAGCGTTTCAAAACAAGGCCGCACAAAGTAAGGCAGTAGAACGCTGAGCGATCGAATCTCATTACTCCAGCGGGGCGCTAATGAGATGAACGTAGGGCTGACAAAGGCCCAAGTTCAACAACTCGATCGCTATGCCGGCCTTATCGAAAAGTGGAACAAAGGCATGAACTTGGTTTCACGCCAAGACATACAGCGCTTGGTGCCCCGACACCTTTTGGACAGTTTGGCCGCAACGCCGCATATCAATGGCGACACCCTTTTGGATGTGGGGACAGGGCCAGGGCTTCCCGGCATTGTGTTGGCCATTGCCAAACCAGACGTTTCTGTGACCCTGTGGGAGCGGATGGCTCGGCGAGTCAGATTTTTGCAGCTAACTTGTCGAGAGCTACAGCTGAGTAACGTGGTGATCCAGGAGCGGGACCTATACGATTCAGAGCCGGCCGACTTACCGGGGCGGTTTGATGTCATCGTCGCTCGAGCGGTAGCACCGGTTGAGCGTTTGTGGCCGGCAATGCAACAGTACCTCAGTGCTCGGGGCCACTTGATCGTTTACAGTCACGTTGTAGACCCAGACCCAGAGCAGCTGACGGTACCCCGGGTCAATGGGTTGGTGGAATACGCTTATCAGGTGCCAGGATTGAAGAACGAACACTTTTTGCAGCTCGTACCCAAGTCCGCGCGGCTCGGCGACCCACCCCCTACAACATTAAGGCGGTAGCACAGTGACCCACGTAATCGCGGTAGCGAATCAAAAAGGTGGTGTAGGCAAAACCACAACCAGCGTGAATTTGAGTGCGGCTTTGGCAGGACTGGGTAAGCGCGTGCTTTTGATCGACCTAGACCCCCAAGGCAACGCCACAATGGGCAGTGGCGTTGATAAACACGATTTACCGTTGAGTATTTACCACTGGCTAATGGGCCAGTGCACGCTGCTGGAATGCCGCCGGTCATCGGTAGGCGGTTATGACCTGTTGCCGTCCAACATAGATCTCACTGCAGCGGAAGTGGCATTGCTTCAGGTCGAAGAGCGGGAATTTGTTATTGCAAAGGCTTTGGGCGCTCAAGCTCAAAATTACGACTACATTGTGATCGACTGTCCGCCGTCGCTGAACATATTGACTGTTAACGCCTTGGCGTCGTCTACCGGTGTCCTTGTGCCGATGCAATGCGAATATTATGCACTGGAGGGCTTATCCGCACTGTTGGATACCGTTGAAGGCATTCGATCCAAGGCAAATCCACGGTTGGAAATAGATGGCCTGTTGAGAACGATGTACGATGCCCGCAACAGCCTGAGCCGAGATGTCTCTAGGCAATTAATCAAGTACTTTGGCGATAAGGTGTATCGTACGGTCGTGCCCCGCAACGTTCGCCTTGCCGAAGCGCCCAGTCATGGATTACCCGTCATGATGTACGATGCTGGCTCAAGAGGCTCTCTGGCATACAAAGCTCTGGCCAGCGAAATGCTGAAGCGGCATGGCGCCATTGCTTAACGTGAGCGGATGCGGAATGGGCGTTCTGCTCAACAAGCGCTGAAACGGCGCGCTGATGGAAATGAAGGCGATGAAAACGCAATGAGCAAATCCCGACTCGGTAAAGGTCTCGACGCCTTGCTGTCGGCTGGCGTCAAACCGGCCATGCAAAGGGCGGATGATGCAAGCGCAGCGGACCCAATATCGGTAACCGAACAAAGTGCCGGTTTATTGACGGTTTCTGTAGACGACATCGTAGTCAGCCCCTATCAGCCGCGCCGGCATTTTGATGAACAGGCGTTGGATGACCTTGCCGCGTCCATTGACAAGCAAGGACTTTTGCAGCCGTTGGTGGTGCGATCTAGGCCTCAAGGCGGCTACGAGTTGATGGCGGGGGAACGGCGCTGGCGAGCAGCGCAAAAAGCGGGCCTGACCCAGGTGCCCGTGGTGAAGAAGGAAGTTTCGGATCAAGACGCTTCTACGATTGCATTGGTGGAGAATATCCAGCGTGAGGACCTAGGGGTATTGGAGCAAGCTGTGGGTCTTGAGCGACTTCGGACAGAGTTTGAGTTGACCCAGCAGCAATTAGCGGACCTTGTTGGGAAATCTCGAGCCGCCATCGCCAACAACCTACGTTTGCTGAACTTAGGCGCTCCAGCGCGTAGCGCATTGGAAGCCGGAGAATTGGAGATGGGCCACGCGCGAGCCCTATTGGGTCTTTCTGGCCCACAGCAAGACGAGGCAACCAAACGCGTGGTTAGTCAGAAACTGACGGTGCGAGACGCAGAAAAATTGGTGCGGCAACTCTTGTCCGGCAAGGCGCCGAAGCAAAAGATGCCAGCAAACGTGGATCCCGACGTACAGGTTTTGCAGAGAAGATTAATGGATCACTTGGGCGCCAGCGTACGAATTAAGCAAAAAAATAACGGCGCAGGGGAGTTGGTGATTCAATACGCGAGCCTTGAGGAGTTGGACGGTCTGCTCAAACGTGTTGACCTGCCCGAGTAATATTTCCTTTAAATCCAATTGAATGGCGATGAACCCGTCTCTATACTACGCGCCGCCTAAAGACCGAGCGTGAGTATGTTGCGCGATTCTGGCCCTTGGGGGGTCATTGCAAAACAGGCCGTCATTGGCCTCGTCGGCGTGATAATTGTCGGTGTGTTTTCCGGGCTGGCTGGAGTCTTGAGTTTTGGGGCTGGCCTGTGTTGTGTGGTGATTCCCAGCGCTTATTTTGCTTGGACCAGCCAACAAACCATGGAGCCGGGCCGCATTGTTGGCCAAGGCGTGGTGAAGGTAGTGAGCACCGGCGGGTTGATCGCCGTGGTACTTGTGAATGACTTGGTTGCGCCCGGGTGGTTTTTTTCTGGGTTAATAGCCGGGCAAGGCGCATATTGGTGGGCGCTGGCGGGAACGCCGAACGACAACAAGAGCTAGGACGGTAGCTAGACTAAAGTCTTGGAATACAGCGCGCGCATCGAGCAAAAGGTAATAATCGTTTGGCCGGCCCTGTCAGAGACATGGCGAACAGTAGTAGGACAGTAAAGACGCAATGAGCAGCGGCACAAAAACAACAGCAGATTACATTCAGCATCACCTAACAAACCTGACTTACGGGCAACTGCCGGACGGTAGCTGGGGGTTTGCTCACAGCGGTGCCGAAGCAGCGCAAATGGGATTCTGGTCCGTTAATGTAGATTCCATGGCTTGGTCGATTGCTTTGGGTTTGGTCTTCGCTTGCGTTTTTCGCGCTGCCGCCGCGTCAGCCACGTCGGGAGTACCCGGTGGTTTACAGAATTTTGTAGAAATGATTGTCGAGTTCATTGACGAGACAACGCAAAGTATTTTTCAGTACAAGAACGACCTAATAGCGCCGCTTGCGATGACAATTTTTGTCTGGGTGTTTTTGATGAATCTGATGGACTTGGTGCCCGTGGATTGGATTCCGGAGCTGGCGGTTGTGCTGGGCATATCACATATGAAGATCGTGCCTTCCACAGACCCCAACATCACGATGGCCATGGCGCTCTCGGTGTTTGCGCTCATCCTTTACTACAGCATCAAGTGCAAAGGTGCTATTGGGTTCCTTAAAGAGCTGACGCTGCATCCGTTTCCCTCGATCTTCGCTATTCCGGTGAACTTCCTACTCGAGTTTGTATCCCTAATTGCCAAACCGTTGTCCTTGGGTTTAAGACTGTTTGGCAACATGTACGCCGGTGAAATGATTTTTATCTTGATCGCTCTCATGTTCGGTGGCGGCATTGGCTTCTTTATATTCGGTGGCGTTTTGCAGTGGGTATGGGCGGTTTTTCACGTCTTAGTGATCACGCTGCAAGCCTTTATTTTTGCTGTTCTTACGATCGTGTACCTAGCTCAGGCTCACGACTCTGAGGAACATTGATACGCCTTTAGATGGGCACAATGCGGCTTGGCCGCGAACCTTAACTGTTAGATTGGAGTTGAAATGGAACTTACGGGTCTTTTGTTTATTGCCGGTGGACTGATGATGGGCTTAGGCGCTGTAGGCGCCGCTATTGGAGTGGGTGTACTTGGCGGTAAATTCCTCGAAGGTATTGCGCGTCAGCCAGAGTTACTACCCATGTTGCGTACCCAGCTTTTCATCGTCTTGGGTCTAGTAGACGCGGTACCGATGATTGCGGTTGGTATTGGTCTCTACGTTGTCTTCGCGGTAGCCGCGTAATCGACGCCAATCTTCTCTTGGCAGCCCAGAGGTGCGGCCAAGAAACGATGAAAAAAGGAGGGGCTTGGTTGAGATCAGCTCGACTGGGTCAAACCGACGTCATAGGAAGCGACGTGGCCAAGGTCTAATTGGACCGGCTGTGGCAGATCTACCGACAGGTAATGAGCAACAGTGAGCAGCGCGCCGCCAGTGACGGCTGAGACGATAAATTTGAAACGGATAAGAAGAGAACTGCGATGAACCTAAATGCAACGCTACTAGGCCAGAGCATAACGTTTGTTATCTTTGTTTGGTTCTGCATGAAGTACATATGGCCGATGCTCGGCACCGCCATGCGTGAGCGACAAGAGGCGATTGCTGCGGGCTTGCGCGCTTCAGAAGAAGCCGACCAGAAGCTCGCCAGTGCTGCCACGAACGCGGAAACCGAGCTGGCTGCAGCAAAGGCCGAGGCAAGCTCAATTATCGAGCAGGCGCGAGGTCGTGCAAACCAAATGGTTGAAGAAGCCAAGGATGAGGCACGCCAAGAGGGCCAGCGTTTGTTGGTGGCTGCCCGTGCCGAAATTGATCAAGAGATGAACCGAGCCAAGGAAACGCTTCGTGCGGAAGTGGCGACCCTCGTAATAGCAGGGGCCGAGCGCGTTATCGAAGACAACATCGATGCGTCGAAGCACGAAGCGATGCTTACCAAACTTGCGGCAGAGCTGTAAGCCATGGCAGAGCTAGCAACCCTATCTCGCCCCTACGCCAATGCAGTATTTGGTTTGGCCCAAAGTGCGGGCAGCTTAGAAGTGTGGTCAAAGTCTCTGGATACCCTGGTGGCAACCAGCAGCAACGACGTTGTTCAAACCATGCTGAACAGTCCAGACCTAGCGGCCCAAGACAAAGCGACCAAGCTGGCAGAATTGTGCGGCGACGAGATTGATAGTCAGGCGGGGCCTTTCTTGCAGGCGCTGGCTGAACACGATCGGCTTTCGTTGCTACCAGAGGTTCGCGATCAATTCGAAGCTTTGCGAGCGGAGCAAGAGCAGACTCTGGATGTGGAGATCGTCTCCGCCTTTGAGCTGACTCAAGCGCAGAGCGACACGCTGAAATCAGCGTTGCACGCGAAGTACAACAAAGAAATCAACATCAGCTCGCGCGTTGACCAAGGCTTGGTTGGCGGTGCAATCATTCGGGCGGGTGACATTGTCATCGATGGCTCGGTTAAGGGCCGGTTAACAAAATTAGTCGAAACGTTAGTGCAGAAGTAACGGCGCGGCACGTAGCCACCGTTCATGCAAAACACAGAGTTAAAAGGAAGCTAGCATGCAGCAACTGAATCCATCGGAAATCAGTGACATCATCAAAGGCCGTATTCAGGGCCTTGATGTAAAAGCAGAAGCCCAAAACGAAGGCACCATTGTTGGTGTCTCTGACGGCATCGTACGTATTCACGGCCTCGCCCAAGCCCAATATGGCGAGATGATTGAGTTTGACGGCGGCCTCTACGGCATGGCGCTGAACTTAGAGCGTGACAGCGTTGGTGTGGTAGTGCTGGGTGATTACGATGCGCTAACCGAGGGGATGACCGCACGCTGTACTGGTCGAATCTTGGAAGTGCCTGTCGGTCCCGAACTGTTGGGCCGGGTGGTTGACGCTCTTGGTAACCCGATTGATGGTAAAGGACCGCTGAATGCCAAGGAGTCATCACCCATTGAGAAGGTGGCGCCCGGTGTTATCGCTCGTCAATCCGTTGATCAGCCAGTGCAGCTTGGCTTCAAGTGTATTGACGCCATGGTTCCGGTAGGGCGCGGCCAGCGAGAGCTCATCATTGGCGACCGCCAGATTGGTAAGACCGCTATCGCAGTTGACGCCATCATCAATCAGAAAAACAGCGGCATTAAGTGCATCTACGTGGCCATCGGCCAAAAGATGTCGACCATTGCCAACGTGGTTCGCACCCTAGAAGAAAATGGTGCTATGGAGTACACCACCGTGGTTGCTGCCGGCGCAGCTGACCCAGCATCAATGCAGTTCATCTCTGCCTACTCTGGCTGCACCATTGGCGAGTACTTCCGCGATACCGGTGAAGATGCGCTGATTATCTACGACGATCTCACCAAACAAGCTTGGGCCTATCGTCAAATTTCCCTGTTGTTGAAGCGACCGCCTGGGCGCGAGGCGTATCCGGGTGACGTTTTCTATTTGCATTCGCGCTTGTTAGAGCGTGCTGCCCGCGTAAATGCCGATTACGTAGAACAACAAACCGGCGGCGCTGTGAAGGGGAAAACCGGTTCGCTCACGGCCCTGCCGATCATTGAAACTCAGGCCGGTGACGTATCCGCCTTCGTACCGACCAACGTGATCTCCATCACTGACGGGCAAATCTTCTTGGAAACAGAGAACTTCAACTCAGGCCTGCGACCTGCGATGAGCCCGGGTATTTCCGTGTCTCGAGTGGGCGGTTCCGCGCAGGTACCGTTTATGAAAAAAATCTCTGGCGGCATCAAGATGGCGTTGGCCCAGTATCGTGAGCTGGCGGCATTCTCTCAGTTTGCCTCAGACCTCGATGACGCAACCCGCCGCCAGTTGGAGCATGGTGCTCGCGTTACCGAGTTAATGAAGCAAAAACAGTTCTCTCCAATGTCTGTGGCTGAAATGGGCACCGTATTGTTTGCAGCCAACGAAGGCTACTTGGAAGACGTACCCGTTGAGAAAGTACTGGATTTTGAGGCAGGCCTGTTGAGTTTCATGAACGCTGAATACGCAAGCTTTGTGCAAAGCACGAACGAAACCGGCGCCTATAGCGACGACGTTGTGGCAACGCTGAAAGAGATCATCGAGAAATTCAAGGCTACCCAAGCGTACTAGGCTCAGCCTAGAACAGGTCCGAATTAGCGCGAAAGGATAAAAGATGGCCGTCGGCAAAGAGATAAAAAACAAGATCGGCAGCGTGCAAAACACGCAGAAGATCACCAGTGCCATGCAAATGGTTGCGGCCAGCAAAATGCGCCGCACGCAAGACCGCATGCAGCAGGGAAAGCCTTACAGCGACCGAATACGTGGTGTGATCAGTCACTTGGCCAATGCCAACCCTGAGTTCACCCACAGTTTTATGCAGGCCAGAGAAGTAAAGCGCGTTGGTTTCATCGTGGTTTCTTCCGATCGAGGGTTGTGTGGCGGCTTGAACGTAAACCTATTTCGTACGGTGGTGAAGCAAATGGCCGAGCTCGATGCCAAAGGTATCGAGATCGACATGGGCTTGATCGGTAATAAGGCAGGCCCTTTTTTCCGCTCAGTCGGCGCGAATATCGTGGCGGTTATGCCCGACGTGGGCGAGACCCCCGCCATCGCCGATTTGATTGGCGGCATTCGCGTGATGTTGGACGCCTACGCCGAAGGGACCATTGATCAGCTTTTCTTAGCCAGTAATGACTTTGAAAACACCATGACCCAAGTGCCAACGGTTCGTCAGCTGTTGCCGTTAGACCCCAGTGACGACGAAGCCTACAAGCATCGCTGGGATTACATTTACGAACCGGATGCCCGACAACTGATCGAAGGGTTGCTGTTGCGTTACTTGGAATCACAGGTTTATCAAGCTGTGATTGAAAACGGCGCCTGTGAGCAGGCTGCAAAAATGATCGCTATGAAGAATGCGACGGAAAACGCTGAAAAGCTCATTGATGAGCTTCAGCTAATTTACAACAACGCGCGTCAGGCGGCGATTACGCAAGAAATTGCGGAGATCGTTGGCGGTGCGGCGGCGGTATAGCCTGAAGGGCGATACTGCGAGAAACGACAAATTAAACTAAAGAACTAAAGAGGCTAGAAATGAGTAGCGGTCGAATCGTACAAATTATCGGCGCGGTCATCGATGTAGAGTTTGATCGAAACAATGTACCGAAGGTTTATGACGCTCTTTCTGTTGCAGAAAGCGGGCTGACCCTTGAGGTGCAGCAGCAGTTAGGTGACGGCATTGTGCGCACCATTGCTATGGGCATTTCCGACGGCTTATCTCGTGGGCTGGAAGTAACCAATACGGGTGCGCCGATCTCCATCCCAGTTGGTGAGGAGACCCTTGGACGCATCGTCGACGTGCTGGGTACGCCCATTGATGAAAAAGGGCCGGTCAACGCCAAGGAAGTGATGCCGATTCACCGTAAGGCGCCTGCCTATGAAGACCAAATCGGCGGTAACGAAGTGCTGGAAACGGGTATCAAGGTCATCGACTTGATTTGTCCTTTCGCTCGTGGCGGTAAGGTTGGCCTGTTTGGTGGCGCTGGTGTTGGTAAGACCGTAACCATGCTGGAACTGATTCGTAATATCGCTATTGAGCACTCAGGGCTGTCGGTATTTGCCGGCGTCGGCGAGCGAACTCGAGAAGGCAACGACTTCTACTATGAAATGGAAGAAGCCGGCGTTCTTGACAAAATTTCCTTGGTATTTGGCCAAATGAATGAGCCCCCGGGGAACCGTCTGCGCGTGGCGCTAACAGGCCTGACAATGGCAGAAAAATTCCGTGACGAAGGCCGTGACGTATTGTTGTTCGTAGACAACATCTACCGTTATACCCTAGCGGGAACCGAAGTATCAGCGCTGCTGGGTCGTATGCCTTCGGCAGTGGGCTATCAGCCAACGCTGGCTGAAGAAATGGGTGTTCTGCAAGAACGAATCACCACGACCAAGGCTGGCTCCATCACGTCTGTACAGGCGGTATACGTACCAGCGGATGACTTGACGGACCCCTCTCCTGCGACCACGTTCGCGCACTTGGATTCCACGGTAACCTTGTCACGGGCCATCACCGACTTGGGTATTTACCCAGCGGTAGACCCGCTGGATTCCACCAGCCGTCAGCTGGATCCATTGGTTGTCGGGGAAGAGCACTACAACGTCGCCCAACAGGTACAGCAGGTACTCCAGCGCTATCAGGAGCTACGCGACATCATCGCTATTTTGGGTATGGACGAGCTGTCTGAAGAAGATAAGCAGCTGGTTTATCGCGCCCGAAAGGTGCAGAAGTTTTTCTCCCAGCCATTTTTCGTAGCCGAACAGTTCACCGGTAACGCGGGCAAATTCGTAAGCCGTGAAGACACTGTCCGCAGCTTTAAAGCCATTTTGGATGGTGAGTACGATGACCTGCCGGAAGACGCTTTCTACATGGTAGGCGGTATCGAAGATGCTGTTGAAAAGGCGAAGACCCTATAAGGAAAGCTCAAACAAAAGGCTGAAAGCAGTCAGAGCATCTACGATGGGCATGTGTGCGCTGGCATAGACAGGCGCACACCACTGAGGCAAAAGAGGAAAAGATTTTGGCAACAATACAGTGCGAAATTGTCAGTGCAGAGCAATCGCTGTTCTCGGGCGCCATCACAGCCCTGTCCCTGCGCGGAACAATTGGTGAATTGGGCATCACACCTGGCCACGCGCCCTTGTTAACGGGCATCAGCCCCGGAGCGGTAACCTTGCGCCTAGAAGACGGCAGCGAGGAAATCTTTTTTGCCTCGGGTGGGTTTTTAGAAGTGCAGCCCGGTTTTGTAACCTTACTTGCCGATACGGCGCTTCGTGCCGAGGATCTGGATGAAGCACAGGCCGAAGAAGCACGTTTGCAGGCAGAAAAGGCCATGGAAGATCGCAATGCCGAAGCCGAGTTTTCTTCTGCAGCGGCGATGATGGCGGAGGCCTTGGCCAAGCAGCGGACCCTTGAGGAGCTTCGACGCCGCCGTCGCTAGACTTCGATCTAGATCCACCTGCCTGAGTATCTGTTGCGACAGCGCCGCTATCATTTGGGCGTCTGGTAGGTACACTGAGTGTCTACCGCCCTCCAACATCGTTATGGGTAACAGACCATGAAGCTTCACGCGATCATTCTGGCTGCTGGAAAAGGCAGCCGGATGAAGTCCAACATTCCCAAAGTCCTCCACCCAATTGCCAGCCGGCCCATGCTTCATCGGGTGCTGGAGACGGCGAATACCTTAGATCCCGAGCAGTTGAACCTAGTGCTTGGTCATGGACGAGACCAAATCGAACAAAGCTTGGCTGATTCGACCAAGACGGTAAATGTTGTGCTCCAAGCAGAGCAACTGGGCACAGGTCATGCGGTTAGTCTGGCATTGGATCACATCCCCGATGAATCAATTTCTCTGGTGCTTTACGGCGATGTGCCATTAATTACTCGGCAGACGTTAACGAGATGCGTTGAGGCTGCTCAACAGCAAAACTTGGGTGTTGTGACCGCAAACGTGGCGGACCCAGCGGAACTGGGCCGGATTGTGCGAGATGCCAACGGGTCCATCGAGTCAATTGTGGAATACAAGGATGCGACGCCCCAGCAGCGGGCTATTAACGAAATCAATTCCGGCATTCTTGCCGCCCCCACGGCCTTACTTCGCGGTTGGTTGAAAAACCTGAAAACGGACAACAGCCAAGGGGAGTACTATTTGACTGATGTGATCGCCATGGCGGTTGCTGATCGGGTAGCGGTAACCGGCATCGTCGCGGAAAACGAACACGAGGTGCTGGGCATTAATGACCGGGTGCAGTTGGCGCAAGCCGAGCGTATCTTGCAGCGCCAGCAAACCCAGGCACTTATGCAACAAGGCGTGACCTTTGCAGATCCCGAGCGCGTGGATATCCGCGGCCGTTTGCGCTGTGGCACCGATTGTTTTATCGACGTCAACACGGTCTTTGTCGGCGATGTGACGCTCGCAGATGAGGTCATCGTTGGCCCCGGCAGTGTGGTCCAAGACAGCGTTATTGGTAGCGCAGTCACTATTCAGGCCAACACCATTGTGGAAGGTGCCGTCGTCGGCGACGACTGCACATTGGGGCCCTTTGCCCGAATTAGGCCGGGCAGTAATTTTGCTGAAGGTGTGAAGGTCGGCAATTTTGTTGAGACGAAAAAGGTCGAACTCGGCGCCGGGGTAAAGGCCAGCCATTTAACCTATCTCGGTGATGCCAGTGTTGGCGCCGAAACGAATATCGGAGCGGGTACGGTAACCTGCAACTACGATGGCGTTGACAAGCACCGCACGGACATCGGCCAGAGCGCCTTTATCGGGACGAACAGTACCCTGGTAGCACCGTTGGAAATTGGCGACGGTGCTTTCGTTGCGGCAGGTTCAACGGTGACCAAAGACGTTGATGAAGAAACGTTGGCGGTGGGTCGAGCGCGTCAGCGCACCATAACGCAGTGGGTGAGCCCAACCCGCAGGAAACAGTCGCCGGAATAATAGTCACAAGATTGGGATAGTTATATGTGTGGCATTGTAGGTGTGGTTGCAGAACGCAATGCAACTCCCATTCTGATTCGCGGCCTTCAGCGCTTGGAGTACCGCGGATACGATTCCGCGGGTGTGGCTGTGCTGGATGCGGCTAGCACCATTCAGCGTTGCCGAGAGGTCGGTAAGGTTCAAAACTTGGTAGATGCGCTAGACCAAGAACCGCTCTCGGGCGGTACTGGGATAGCCCACACTCGTTGGGCGACCCACGGCAAGGTAACCAAGGATAACGCTCACCCCCATCGTTCTGGGGGGCAAGGGGCGTCCAAAGATTTGAGCTTGGTCCACAATGGCATCATCGAAAATCATGGCGTGTTGCGCGAGGAGCTGCAGCAACAAGGCTACGATTTCCGGTCGCAAACCGATTCCGAGGTGGTAGCTCACCTAGTTCACTACTACTGGCAGGATGGCGGCGATTTGCTAAACGCGGTGCGTCACGCGGTGCGGCGCCTCGAAGGCGCCTACGCCATTGCGGTGATTGCCAGCGGTGAACCTAACCGCATCATTGCGGCCCGTCAGGGATGCCCACTGATACTTGGCAAAGGGATTGGCGAAAACTATTTAGCCTCAGACGTTCTTGCATTGCGCGCCGTAACCGATCGCTTTATCTATTTGGAAGAAGGGGATCTGGTTGATTTGAGGCCAGACTCTGTAGCCATTTGGAATATCGACGACGAGTCGGTGATTCGCGCTGATGTACGAGTGAAAATGGAAGCTGATGACATGGAGCGCGGTAATTATCGCCACTTCATGCAGAAAGAAATGTTCCAGCAGCCTGAAGTTGTTCTGCGCGCCTTGGAAGGCCGAGTCAGCAAAACCAGTGTGTTGGATGCGGCATTGGGTGAAGGATCACAAACGCTGCTCGGCCAAGTAGAGGCAGTCACCATAGTGGCCTGTGGCACCAGTTATCTGGCCGGCAGCGTGGCTCGGTACTGGATTGAAGAGCTAACGGACCTGCCCTGTCAGGTGGAAATTGCCAGCGAGTATCGGTACCGACAGCCAGCCACCCCTAAGAACAGTCTATTTATTACTATTTCTCAATCCGGTGAAACCGCCGATACCTTAGCCGCGCTTAGATTGGCGAAAGAGAGCGGATTCTTAACGACGTTAACCCTTTGCAATGTCCCCACATCGGCCACGGTTCGAGAATCTGACCTGGCCATGATGTTGAACGCTGGCACAGAGGTGGGTGTCGCCTCGACCAAGGCCTTCGTGGCCCAGACCACGGCGCTCATGCTGGTAACTCTGCTGCTTGGTCGCCATCATGGCCTGACCCGACAGTTCGAGACAGAAATTGTCGAAGAGCTGCATCAGCTGCCCGAGATTATCGAGGCGCTGCTAGCCTTGGATAAGCCCATAGAAAAGTTGGCAGAGAAATTTGCTCATAAAGAGCACGCGCTGTATCTGGGCCGAGGCAGCTTTTATCCCATCGCTCTGGAAGGAGCGCTAAAGCTCAAGGAGCTGTCCTATATCCACGCCGAGGGGTACGCTGCCGGAGAGCTTAAACACGGCCCGTTAGCCTTGGTGGATGAAAACATGCCGGTAGTGGCGATCGCCCCTAACGATGATTTGCTGGAAAAGCTCTATTCTAACCTGCAAGAGGTGCGGTCCCGAGGCGGGGAGCTTTACGTATTTGTGGAAGAGGGGGTCGATGCCCAGCCTGAAGAGGGCATTATCCGTATAGTACTTCCAGCTTGTAACAAGTACCTAGCTCCCATCGCTTACGTTGTGCCCTTGCAGTTGTTGGCGTACCACAT
>Ga0181579_10001188_pt1 | contig 21568 bp, 23 predicted proteins | sample 071ome_24_FD_132996 | JGI IMG/M metagenome (GOLD analysis project Ga0181579, IMG submission 132996) | Coastal salt marsh microbial communities from the Groves Creek Marsh, Skidaway Island, Georgia - 071402CT metaG (megahit assembly) | ecosystem: Environmental > Aquatic > Marine > Intertidal... | reverse complement strand
GCGCCCGCACCATCGCCGAGCGCACGTCGGAAAACCCGTTGATGCGCTCCTGGAGCGCGGCGATCCGTTTCTGGTTTTCGGCGTCGGCCGCGCGGAGCAGCATAACGTCCTTTTTGGCGTCCTCGAGCTCGGATGCGTCGGCTGTGGCGGCGCGAACCCTGGAAGACGGTTAGGTGCGCACGTTCGCCGCGCCCCCTGGCCCTCTCCGCGCTCCCGCCGCTCCCCCCCCCCGCCCCGCCCCGACCGGCGGGTGGCCCCAGCTCTGCGCTGCCACGCGGGATTCGTACCTGGCGTCGAGAGCGGCGTTTCGCTTGACGAGCTCGGCGAGGCAGCCCTGCATGATGTTGACGAGCTGCACTACAGACGCGTCCTTTATCGACACCATCCCGGCCGGGGTGGAGATCGGCACGTCTTCCCGGGAAAGCTGCTCGGGCATGGTCCGCCGCAGCAAAGACGGTTAAATTCTGCCCGGCCACCGCCGTGGACTCTGATTGGGAAAACTTTATGAAATCTGGGCAACGGGGCCAGATAGAGAGGGGCGTCCGTCCGTTGGGTGGTCAGTCAGAGCAAGCTCGGCAAGTGTGAACGCCCCCCAGTGAAAGGCCGCCGGGTGGACCACCGGTCGTCCGTGTGCCGGCGCAAGGACGTAGACGACCTCGTCTTTCCGCCGGACGTCGCCGTGGTGGTGGTGCCAGAGCGCCGACAAAAACAGTTCCGCGGCGCGGTGCCGGGCTGGATCGAACGAGTAGTAGTCTACTGCCCCCGACTTTTCGAGAACCAACTCGGCAGCCGGCTGGTCGGTGGACTGATCTGTCTCAGAGAGCCGGGCCCGTGCCTCGAGAGCAGACCGAACACACCTTTTGCCGCGTGCCGGTTCGGCCGAGCCCGCGGGGGCAACCAGAGCGGCGATGAGGGCGGCATTGGCGAGCTCAGAAAGACACTGGCTCGTCAAGAATCCGACCGAGAGCCCGGTTGCCGAGATCGCTCCGGAAAATTCGTCGAGATCTGAGTGGTCGGCCACCCGTTGCGACACCGCCGCCTCGAGCATCGCGATGAAGCGGGCCGGCGAGTAGTGCAGGGTGAGGAAAAACGCCGACGTGGAGAGCCCGGCCATCGAGCTGCCGGCCGAGAGGTGCGTCCAGAGCTGCGACGCCGCCGCCTCGGCCCGGCCTGCGTCGCCAGTGTAGATCACATGGTACGCGAGCCGCTCGAGCAGCGCACGGCTCATGTCAGCCTCCCCGAGCAGCCCGAGCTCGGCGAGGAGCGCCGTGTGCTCGACGGCGGCGGCGGTCTGGGTCGCAGTGCGCGGTCGGTTGCATCGCGCACAGGTCGTCCAGTCTGGTTCAAAAAACTCGGGGGAGGCGATCGGCGCGCAGCGGCACAGCAGCGACGACATCATTCAGAGTTCTGCGTGTCCCGTGTCAGAAAAAAAAAGGTATTTTAAATTTAATTGAAATCGTGCCCCGCTATCTACTACCGCCCTTCGGGGTTCCAGTGAAACACGCTCCACTGGACGGCTTTGACGGCGAGGGCGGCCACGAGGATCCAGCCGACCGTTTCGGCGCCGGTGCCGGCCGAGGCGCTGCCGAGCTGGTACAGGTACCCCGCCGCAATCCCGACCAGGGTGGCCTGGAGCGTTTCGATGCCCACCAGCGCGACCCGGGCCGGCCACCCTCCGCGGGCTATGTCGCCCATCATCCAAACGATCAGCGCAAGCGAGCCGGCGGCGGCTATGGCGGCCCCAATCGCGACCCCGGTGGCAACATCGTCGAGCTTGCCGTTGCCGGCCTCGATCGCGGCGGCCACCGTGGTTCCAAACTGGATAACGGCGAGCGAGGTCGAGACGATGTTTTTCCGGTCGGACCGGGCGTCGGTCGGCGTCTCCCAGTGTGCGACGGTGGTGGTCGCAACCACGATCGACCCGAGCCCGACCACGAGAAAGGCCCAGTTGGCAATGTCGGCGGCCTCGGCCCGGAGGTACCGCGCCGCCGTGTCGACGTCGTACTCAATGATGATGCCGGTGGCGAGCGCCGAAAACGGCAGGACCGGGAGCGACACCGAGACTGCAGCGGCCTTCAGCCCGGTCGAATCCCGCTGCACCCCAAGAATCAGCAGTACGAGCGCGCCGGCCGCGAGCCCGCCGGCGAGGTAGCTGTAGACGGTCGCCGTCTCGACCGTGTCGGCCCATCCCGGCACCGACGGCGCGACAAAGTGAAACACGGGCGGCGCGATCGCCAGCACGATGGTGGCCGTCGCGCGGAAAAAGACGCCCCAGTCCATTGCGGCGGATCGGTCTCTACTCGGACCCCGGCCGCCCTGCATATACTGCCGGCAGCAGAGTGATGGCCACCGGCCGCGTTTCCGGCCCGAGCCCCGTGAGCCGCGCCGTCACGTTGGCCGGCGCCGACTGCCGCCGGACGGCGTCGATCGGAACTGAATACTCGCGGGGAATCTTTTCCATGCCAAGCGATCTGATTATTGAATTTGAGTAGAGAACACGACCAGTATCCGAGGTGAGCCGTAGCTTTTCAACGTCCCGGTCCTGATACATCTGTGGATGGTCGTGCCCTCCATCGGCCACCTCGACGCCGATGCCGGCGACGGCGGCGGGTTCAAGCATCCCGACAGTGAGGCCGGCGCGGACAAAGCGGCGGTCTGCGACCATGTCTGGCACCGCAAAGGTGGTTTCCGGGTCCGCGCCGAGCGCTGCCCCCAGATCCGGCCACGCCGAGACGTTGTAGACTGTTCCGTCGCAGACGAGCCAGCCGGTGGGGAGCGGCGGCGCGGTCATGAAAAACTGGACGACGCCGACAGGGTAGCCGCCGGCCGCCACGACTGCCGCGGCCGGGCCAGGCGGTCCAGGCGGGCCAGGCGGTCCAGGCGGTCCACCCGGGCCGCTGCTTCCCGCCGTTCCTGCAGGCCCCGGTGGCCCGGGTGGCCCAACGGCGCCGGGTGCTCCGGGCGCTCCATCAACACCATCCACCCCGTCAACACCATCCACTCCGGGGGCTCCGGGTGCTCCGGCCGGCCCGGTCGCCATCGAGGCTGCCGTCTCGGTGCGCTGTTCGACGCCAGAGACTCGGGCGATCGATGTCACTCCGGCCGCGATGGCGCCGCACAGCAGCCCAAACGCCACGATGCCGGCGACCCGTGGCCACAGTTTCCGCGGTTTTGGCGGGACTGGGCTCGGTTCCGGGTCGCCGATGCTTTTCCGGGTGCCGACGGGCTCGTAGACAGGAAGCGGACCGCCAAAGCTGTCGTAGCCGAGCTTGAGCGACGGCCGGTACGGCACGGCGGGGGGCAGGTAGGCCACCGGCGGCGGTACCAACTGCACATTGTCCGTTTCGGTGAGCGTCGCCGGGTCGTAGACGCGGTCGGTCATGGAGCTGGGCTCATCGACGTCGGTGGTGGTCGAATCGGTCGGATCGCCAATGTGGTCGAGGTAGCCGTCGTCGAGGTCGGCGGCATCCACTCTATCGTCGGATTCGACCATTTCGGGATCGGCGTAGGCGTAGGTGGCGTCGTCGTAGAGCGGCTGCGGCCCCGGCATGGCAGCGTGTGTGTCGACGTCATGGCTGAGACGCGTATATACAGTCCCTCGAGTAAAAACGCATCCGGGAAGCGGCCGGGGATGGGGGTCCCCACCGCCTTCCTCATGCTCCTGTCCGGCGATATGGCGTCCGTCCCGGTGACGCTCGAGAGTTTCCAGTCGCCTCCCGGGACGGGCGGCATCTCGGGCAGCTTTTTGGTGGCCGAGCACGTCGCCTCGCTCAACTCGGTGCCGAGCATCAGCCTGCCCGAGCTGTCGCGCCGGATCGACTCGACCTCGCTGTGGTACGATTTTTCGAGCCGTGCCCTGAAGGGCCTTTCGCCCGTCGACGGCGGCTACCCGCTCCGGCCCGGGCTGACCGACCAGGTGGCCCGGGCGGTCGGCGCCGGCTCGCCCTTTTTCACCACCGACCTCCGGTTCTCGGACGACGATCTCGGGCACATCCTGCCGTTCGAGGCCGGAACCCGCGTCCGGATCGAGCTCATGAGCTACGACGGCACCAACGTGGCGTGGGCCGGCGAGGTGACCGTCTCCTCGCAGAGCACCGACACGCTCCGGCCGTCGCTGTCGCTCAAGGCGCTCCGGGCGATTGTCGAGATTGACCGCGGCAGCGTCCGGGTTGTGGTGCCCGAGAGCGGCACCTCGATGGGCCTCAGCCTCCTCGCGGTGTTCATGACCATCTTCTATCTCTTTGTGGTGCTGCAGATGATGCACGAGCTCGACCTCGACCGCACCGTGCTCTCGGAGCTCGCAAACAGCCTGAAGCTGTTCCTGATGAACGGGCCCACCAACGCCGCCGCCACCGCCATCAGCGGCCTGATCGTGTCGGGGTCGGCGATCCAGACGTTCCGGGAGACGGTCACGCTGATCTACGCCCTCGTGGGCGCCGGCTTTGTTGCGTTTGGGCTCTGGAAGAAGAGCGACACCCCCTGGATCCGGCTTCCCACGGTCCGGGTGGTGGTCGAGTCGTGCCTGCTGGCCTCGATCGCGCTCCCAATGGGCGTCTTTTCGCGGCTCGCGCAGTTCTCCGGTCTGCTCCTGGGGCTCGGCATCACCGTGATCGCGCTGATCCGGTTCCCGCGGCCCGGCGGCGACGAGTGGTGGCGGCCCGGCACGTTCCCGCACCGCTCGACTGTGGTCGACCTCGCGTTCCGGCTCGCCGCGATTCTGCTGCTGGCGCCGGTGATTCTGTTCCCCGTGAGCCTCACCTCGTCGATCGAGTACACGGGGGCCGTCTTCCTCATCTACCCGTCGATGGTGCTCACTGCAATGTGCGGCGCCGCCATCGCGCACACCTGGCTCGATACGGCCCCCCGTGTCCAATTCTCCCTCGACCACAGCGTGGTCGAATCGGTGCTCTTTGTGGCGCTCACACTCTTGCTGAAACCCGAGCTGATCTCGCCGCCCGGGGGCCGAACCTGAGATGCCGACGACGACGACCTTCTGCTTTCCGGTGCAGGGCATGGCCAAGACGGTGCCCTCGATCGCCGACTTTACCCGGTCGCAGCCCGGCCGGCCCTCGAAGCAGCCGCCCGGCCGCCCGCGGGACCGCAGCGCCGCGATCCGGGTCCGCCCGGGCCCGGGGGCCACGTGGCACGCGGTCGACCCCGCGTTTCTGCTGCTCCACCTTGAACTCCGGGACGGTGGCGAGGTGGCGGCGGTCAGCGAGGCGCTGGTCAGCTTTGTCGTCCAGTGCTGCATCGATCGGCCCGGCCGCCGCCTCCGCGTTTCGGGCCCGCCGACCCCCGCGACCCGCGCGGTGAAGCGGGTCTCGGAGCTCTCGCTCAACCTCCGCCACTTTTTTACCGCGACGCGGTGCGCCGTCCGGGAGTGCGGGGTGCCGGTGGTCGCGGGCAATTTCTGCCCTCAGCACCTCGATGCCCAGTTTCACAATGGCCAAAAACTCTCGGCGGCGGCCACGGCGCACCGTGGCACCATGGCCTCGCCCAGCGGCGTGGCCGCCGAGTTTCGCGCCATCGAGACGGGGTTTGCCGCGTGGTGGAGCGCCATGGCCGAGTGGCTTTCGGGCGGTCCGGCCGGCAACCGGGACGACGTCTGCCGGTTCTTTGTCAACTGGGCCCTCGACGCCATGCCGATGCTCGCCGCAGCGACCGAGGCGAGCGTCGACCGCCTCGCCCTGCTGGCCTACACTGCGCCGCCCAGGGTCCAAAAAGTCCAGACGTTCCTGAACCTCGCGACGACGGCGCAGTGTTTCCGGGAGCTCCGGGCGCGCTCGCCCGCGGCGGCGCGCACGGCGGCCGGGGCGGTGGCGGCGCACGGCATCTGGGCCGTTCCGCTCGGCGACCGCACGAGCGCCCTGTTCCGCGACCGCGGCATCGTCCCCTTCCTCGCGATGCCGGTGCTTCCGGGGCTGCTCCGCCGCGGGCCCACCGGGATTGCCGGGCTCGTCTGCTCGACGATCCTGCCGCCCGTCTCGGCCGACCAGCCGGCGGCGGCGGCGATTTTTTCGGCGACGGCGGCGGTGGTGATGGCGCATCTGCTCGGCTACGCCGGCGACTTTAGCTTTAGCGTGCTGCATGGGCCGCCGCCCGATCCCCCGGGCCCGCTGCTCGACGCCGCGGCGCCGCTCTCGGTCCGCGCGCACCTGGTGACGTCGGGCGAGGCGCGGTCCCGGGCCGTGCTCACGGTGATCAACCCGGCGGCGCTGTCGCCGGTCGTACTGGCCGAGATCATTTTCACGCTGCGGTACATGCATGTCCGCTTCTGCGGCCCCCGGCTCGGCGCCCGCGGAATCCGGCTCCCGACCTTCCCGGCGGCGCCCGAGCTCGACCCCGCGGTCGGGTTCCTGTGGGGCGTGATCCAGACCGAGGCCGCGTCTCGGAATCTCGTATCGGCACCGCCGGCGGCCGACGTGGGGCTTCTCTTTGCGGCGCCAGGAACGCCCGGCGCGTTCCTCGACGCGTTTGTCCGGCCCTCGACCCCCGTACGGTGCGCCGAGGGCTGCGACCGCTGCACCGCGGCGTCGGGGTGGCACCGCGACCGGCTCCTGGTCGAGATGGCCTTTGGCGACGCCATCGACACGACCATGCCGCCGTGCGCCCGGCTCGGGGTCGACACCACAACCGACGCCGAGTTTGACCGCGCCCTGTCGTTCTACCGATGTCTCTGCGATTTGACACCGGACACGTCCGGGCCATATTTGGAGGCCGAAGAGTAGCGGCGTGGGCCCCGTCCCACGGCACACAAACGGACACCGGGGACCATGGGCAGCCATCTCGACACGACGGGCCTCGAGGGCGTGCATTACCTCATCCTGGGCGACTCGGTGTCGGTGGATGCTGCCTCGTCGCTCCGCGTCGACTACGGAGAGGACACTGCGCCGCGGTCGGTCGCCGTGACCGTGACGGCAAAGCTGCCGCAGCTGAGCGGCGACCTCAAGGCCGTGCTGGTGCGGACGGGGCTCCGGAGCGACGGCACGACGCCCGTGTGCGACCGGCGGCCAATCCCGGTCAAGGCAGAGACGGTCGTGGCGACAGACGCCTCGATTGTCCCGGTGCCCGTGGCGGTGGCGATGGCGACGGGGGACCCAAGCCCGGCAAAACGGCGGCGGAAGGTGAAAAAGGCGTCCGAGCTGCTGGCGTGGCAGACCCAATTTTCGGTCACGGTTAATCCGGCCGACTACAACGCGAGCGACCGCGCCATCATCACCCGCGCCAACGGGGACGTGACCGCGCTGTACCACACGGGCTTTCGCGTCGAAATCTTCTTTGTGGCGAGCGTCCGGGGGAAAGAGTACCGGATGTCGCTCAACGTCTATGTGCGGGCGCCCCTGTCGATGCCGTTCAGCCCGGTGGCCTGCCCGGCCCGCGCGCGCGACGCCATCCGCAAGTTTGTGGGCTTGCCGAGACTCGCGGGCCGCGACGCCGAGGCGACGCTGTGCACTGTCCCGCTGTCGTTGCTCCGGAACATGCGGCAGTCGGGCGACGCGGTGCACGCCGGGGTGGCGCAGGCCATTTTCGCGCGGGCAATGTTTGGCTACGTGACGGGCGAGACGTCGGTGCTGCTGGTGGCGATGCGGCCCGAGATCTTCCGGCTGCCGGGCATCAAGGCGATATCGGTGGCCGAGGCGTTTATTGCGCTGAGCCTGCTCTCGCAGCTGCCGCTTGGATTCCGGGTGGACGGGGGCGGTCGGGGCGCCCTGGAGCTGAATGCATCCCACTGGACGCAAATTTATTCGACTGGCGAGCAAAAGCTGCACACGGCCGGGCCGCCGGCCTTTTGTCTTGGGCCGCGGCTCGAACTGCGGCCCCACTTTGACGCCGCGGTCGACCCGCGGACTACCAGACGGTACTGGTGCAGCTCGCGCTGCGCCGAGCGGCTGCCAATGCTCAGAAAGAACCTGGCTAGCTTCTCTAGGGCGGTGCAGCTGGACTGGTGTCCGGTGCATTAAAGTCCCGCGTCACGTCAATGTAGAGCGTCACCCTGTCCACCCCCGCGCCGAGCACCACGCCGATCGGGTACTGCGCAGGGTCCTTGTCCGGATAAAACGGCTCGAGCGCCCCGCTCGCAAGGTTCCACGCCGCCGTCGAGAGCGGCCGGAACACGTCAAACGCCGCCGGCCCCCCGAGCTCGGCGGTGAACGCCACCTCGACCGCGCCCTTGATGCACGTCGTGGCCTGAAGCACGCCCGTCTGGGCCCACCACGCCCGCGCTGACGGGGTCAGGTTGTCGGGTACCATCACCCCCAGAAAGAGCGGGCCCTCGAGAAACAGGCCGTCAATGTCCCGGCGGGCGTCCTCGGTGCCAAACTTGGATACTTGCCTGACCTGTGCGGCGTTGAGATCGGGCAGCTTTGCCAGCGTCGTCTTGATCTTTCGGACGTCCTTCGCCGCCTCGACCACGGCGGCGGTCGCCTCGGCGTCAATCTTCAGCCGCTCGGGGAGTGAGGCGCTGTCCCGGAAGTAGTGCGGCGCGTTTATCGGCCAAAACACGAGCCGGTTGTGGTCGTCGACCCGCGGCCGCATCGCAAACACGGCCGTGCCGACGGCGGGGATCGGCACCTGCGGCTGGCACCGAAGCAGGTGCGGGTGGTAGGCCGCCGCGGCGGCGGGCGGAGCTTCCTCCTCCATCGGTATAAGGAACCGGCCCACGCGGAATATACAGTGACCCGGTGTGGCGCCGCATGCCCATCTGGCTCTGTGTTTGGCTGCTCGTGCTCCCGTTTGGCTGCCTCGCCCAGCCGGTCGAGACCCAGGTGCTGCTCGGGTTTGCCGCTGCGACGCTGGTTGTCGGACGGCGGTTCGGGTCGAAGAAGACTAGAACGCGCGTCTCGGTCTTTCTTTTCACACCCTTGCACGTCCTATGCCTCCTGTTCGGAAACGAAGACCAGTTGGCGCTGGTCGGGCTCGCCCTGGTGGCCCCGCTGGCAATGGCCGGATGACGACGGCCGGGCTGCGGGTCGGGCAGCGGCGCGGCGAGTTTGCCGCCCACATGAAGGAAATCGAGGCGCTCTACGAGATTTCGGGCATCCAGAACGTGGCCGTCAACGCCTACATCAACAGCATTATCGCAGGTGGGCTCCGGTTTGCCGGATCGAAAGAGCCTGTTTCTGGGATGCTGCTCTCGGCCGTGGTCGACATGATCCGGAACCTCTGTCTCTTTGGGTTCACCGCCTACCGGATCCTGTCCGTCGACGCCGAGGTTGGATCCGACGATCTGGCCATCCAGGTGCCGTCAGGCACCGAGGTGAGCGTCCGGTTCTCGCAGTCCCGGATGAAGTGGGTGCCGGACATTGCGCAGTCGGACGACGCCGCCGCCGACGCCATGGACATGTCGCTCTTCACCGTCGGCGAGGCGGCCGAGTCGGACGACGAAGACCCCGACGGCGATCCAAACGGGTGGAAGTGCATTGTCTGGATGCCGCCGACCGAGACCCGGCTGTGCTCGTTTGCGGCGCAGTCGCAGCAGGACGCGCTCCGGATCGAGGAAATCTACAAGAACATTGCGACGCGGGACGCGTTCAACAGCCGGCCGGCGTGCTACACGGTGGTCAACGAGTCGGAGCTGAGCGCGCGCGGCCGGGCCGGCGGCCAGCCCTTTCTCCGGAGCTCGCTCGATGTCGACGCCACCTCGGGCACCGAGGGCATGACCCGGGGTATGGACTACCAGGAGCTGCTTGCGACCCGGGCCGCGGTGCTCCGGGGGCTCGCCGACTCGACCGACCGGACCGACCACGCCTCGGAGGCCGCCGGCTCGAGCTACGACCGAACCGGGGTCGGTCTCCGCGGCGACATGCTGTTTCCGGAGCGCGAGGCGTTTCACCGCGAGCTCTCGATCACCGAGGGCAGAAAGGCGACGCCGGTGCCGTCGCTCCAGGCGCAGGACCACATCGACCGCTTCATCATCCGGCTCCGGCTCAACGTGCTGGAGTCGTTCGGTGTTGCCCCGCAGTTTGTCGGCGAATCGGTGAGCGCCGAGCGGGTTGGCTCGAACGCGCAGTCGACCACCAACGCGATGCGGATGTTCGAGCTCCGCGCGCGGACGCTCCGGGACACGCTCCCCGTCGACCTCCTCGGCATCGAGTGGATCAACCGACCCCCGATCAACCTGTTTGAGCGCGTCTACCCGATCCTCAAGGCCGAGGCGGCCGTCGAGATGGCCGCGGCCGTCTACAGGATCGATCCCGACATCCTGGATGTCGACCGGATCAAGCGGCAGCAGGACGCGATGCTGGGCGACAAGAAAGACTCGCCGACGGCGCCCGGGAACGCCCCCGAGGCACTCAAAGGCGAAAAACGGAAGCGAAAGACGGAGATGGAGAAGGAGGTCACCGATTTAAACAAGGGCGAAACGATCTAATCGGCCTTTGACTCGTCGATGAGGCGCAGCCCGAGGCTATTGGAGTCGGAGATGGCGCCGATGTCGGTGTCAATGTCGTTGGGCAACGCGGCCAGCGTCATCGAGTTGAGCATCGTGCCCGGCGGGGTGCTGGGCCGGTTGGGCACTGACCGGCGGCATCGGCGTCGCGTCTGGACGTCGACAAACCACAGAACCAACAGCACCACGACAAAGCCGGCGACATAGAGCGCGACGGTGGAGTGTCCCTCAGTCTCTGCACCGTCGTCCGTCTCGGCGTAGCCCGACGTGTCGTCGTCGAGAGCGGGCATGCCGTCTGCGGTGTCGCCATCGGGCTACTTTGTATATAGTTTTCGAAGAAACGCAACCAGTATTTTCCGCAATGCCCGTCGATCCGTCGGCCGGCGACGAGCCGCCCTTTCTCATGGTCGGTGAAGACGACGACAGCCGGAAGGAGCTCACGCCAATCTACTCGGCGCTGACCAAACGGACCCAGGGCCGCGCCGGCAACCTGACGTGCAGCGGCTCGAACGAGTTTTGCTTTCTTTGCGCCTACACCTCGACCGAGGACTGCGAAGTCGATCTCCGGGCGCACATCCAAGAACTTGCGGGCCAAGGCCAGGAAGTGGTCACCATTGCCAATGCCGTGTCGGCCATCTACAACGAGCACATCCGGCACACGGTGGCCCACGAGCGCGCCGATGGCACTGTCGAACGGAGCCCGCGGTGGTCGGTCGACAGCATCCGGCGGCACCTGCTCCTCTCGCCCGAGTACGAGTCGGTCTTCAACAACTACCAGCATTTTCTGTTCAAGTCGATCATTCTGCGGCAGGCCGACAAGATTGTCGACGACGAAGGGGACGTCGACTCTGAATCGACCAAGCAGCTCCTCTCGACGCTCCGGCAGTATGCCGACTTTCGACAAAAGGGCCAGCCCGCCGCCAAGCGCCAGTGCCGGAGCAGGAACGAGACGCCCAGCTGATCACCGCATCCGACGCGCGGCGTTTGTATAAGCCGGGCACACTATAGTAGCATAAACGGAGCATCATGAGTGACACTCATCATGATCTGGGAAACAAGTCGGCCAACATTACCGTCACTGTAGACCGCAGCGATTTCGTCCCCTCTCAGGTCAACCCCAACAAAATGGTTGCGACCAAGGAAATCCCGCACCACCATCTCACCGAAATCATGGGCGTCAGCTGCCCCGACATGCTCGGCATCCAGGGTGCGCACATTGAGGCCATCGAGCCGCACCGCGCCGAGGGCCTCCCCACCGGTGCCGTGCTCGGCATGGTGGCCGGTACCACCAAAGACGGCGTTTTCTCGCCCATCATGACCGACAAGACAACCTCGCACGTCGACGCTGCCGGGGACACCAACATTTACACCACCACCTTCTCGGGCCGGAACGGTACGCCGTCGCACAGCCGCATCGAGTTTAAGCACCCGGTCGACACGGCCTACGCCGACCCAGTGGGCGCAATCAACAAAGAGGAGCGATGGAAGGGCGTAGACGCCGAATCGGCGCACGAGGGATTCTCGCTGTTCACTGGCACCAACGTGGGCGGGCTCATGAAGCAAAAGGCGGCCGTCAAGAGCGGTTCGGCGCTCCACAGGTTGATCGAGGTCAACAAGGACAGCGCCCAATTCAAAAAACGTGTTGGCGAAATGCGCACCATCTCGCACAGCGAGACTGCCGGGGAACCGCCGTCTGATTTCACCGTGATTGACGCCGCCAAGGCCACCTCGCTCGCCGACGGGCTCAAGGACGCCCTCACGCTCAAGGGGCCGATCGTCGGCCAGGGAACCACCACCATCAAGCTCATTACCGACAAGGACGTCGTCGATGCGTCGAGCTGCCCAATTTCGACATCGTTCACCCTCCACCGCGCCGACGGGACCAAGGAAGTCCCGCGCGGGAGCTCGGCGGGCGTCGCCGCCGCCCTCGCGGCCAGCACCGACATGGAGCCGGGCGTGAGCTCGCTCGCCGCGCGCGTGTTTGAGGACGAGCAGAACGTGGTCAAGATCGAGGAATCCGCAGGCTCTGACTAAGGTCCGCCGCACACCCCCGTATCATGCCTAGTTTAAAGTCTCAATATGAACACGCCGCGGTGGCCGAGTGGCTATTTGGACCGCAGCACGCCTTTGTGCTCCGCGCGGCCGCCTCTATCCCGGCTGGGTTTACAGCGCACATGCTCGCGGCCGCAGTGGGGAGCGATCGGCCCGATCTGGTCGCCTTTGTGATCGGCGACCTCCTTTCGGCCGAGCTGCTAACCCAGCATGGCAGCGTCTACCGGCTACGTCCCCTTTCGGCCATTCACAAGGCTGTAGAGACTATCACGAACGGGGACCTGGTCGAGGCGGCGGAGATGTCAGTCGCAGAGCGCACGCAGCGCGCGGCCGGGGACGACGACGACGCACCTCCTTTGGCGTCTTGACGGCGCACAGGATTGACCGGGCCGCGGCCGCGCCGTCGGTGCCGGCGTAGGCAACGAGCTCAAGGAAGTGGAGCAGCGCCGAAATGACGGGGAAGTGGAACTCGCGCTGCGGAAAGAGGAGCGCCCCGCGGTGCATCACGCCAAACTGGCCCGCCTCCCACACGAACAGGGTCGGTGCCGGGTTGTCCACCTGAAACCCGAGCTCGGCCGCCGTCGAGATGGCGCTGTAGAGGTCGCCGCCCGTCTCAAACAAGATTGTGGCCGCAAAAATAAAGTCTTCGGGGGTGCCGGTAGTTTCCCACGCCGTCGTCGTAAAATCCGTCTCCACGTTTCGCTCAAAGTAGCCCCGGACCCGCTTGTTGGCGCCCTCCCCAAACGTCTCGCCGGCGAGCCCAAACGGCATCTCCATCGTCGACAGCCTGGCGGCCTTTTCGGGGGGCACCTGTGTTAGGATCGTTTTGTGCACCATGGCGTCGCCCGTGCGGCCAAACGACGTCGTAGCCGCCACTCGCTGCAGCAGCGAGACGAGCCCTCGGCAGTGGGACACCGGCGGCGGTGGGCAGACGACCGAGGGGAGCGCCTGGTAGAGCTGCCGGACGTAGGCCATCCGGATACTGCCGTAGTCTTCGGCCAACGCGTCGGCCGCCGTGACCGAGGCCCCGGCCGAGACTGCCGCCGTGCGGTACCGACCCCACACCATCCCCACCTCGCGCATGTAGTTGGGCAACGCCGACGGAAAGGTCGCGAGCAGCGTCCCAATGCAGTTGGCCATGTCGGCGGCGGTGTTTTCCTGCACTGCCGCGTCCGACAGATAGAGGAGCTTGGCCGGCGGCAGCGCGTCCTCGAGCAGTTTCCGCTTGACGACGGTGAACATCCCGGGCTAGACTGGCTGGCTATTGGCGTTTGTCCGCGCACGCTTTGCCGTGTGGTGTGTCGCGATTCGGAGCACCGGTTTTGGCCGGGCCGGGATCGAAGCGACCGGCACGGCGTCGTCTTTGGCGACTTTGATGGCGCGGGCACCAATCTGCAGCAGCTCGGCCACGGGCACCGGTGGCACAAGGTCGTCGATCAGATCAAACTGCACCTCGGCGAGGTGTTGGTACGCTCTGAGCGCCATCTGCTCGGCGGCCTCGACTCGGCCGGTCGACTGCAGGAGCGCGGCGGTCATGAACGCGCCCGCCCACGGCAGCGTCCCGGCCGCGGCAGTGAGCTCGGTCGGTGTCATGGTGTGCCGACGAGCCACCCAGACGTACCGGTCCCAGCAGCGTTTCGGCCCGAAACGGCAATCCGCAGGTCTGCAATGATGAACGCCAGCTGGAGCGCGTTGGCGTAGCACTGAAACGCCAGCAGGAGCGCGGGCATCCCGACGTCGCTTGCCGCGCCGACGACGGCGGTCTGAAACAGCGTGGCAACGATGCCAGAGCCAATGGTGCCCATCGCGATCGGCGCCACCTTTCCTTTGAAGAACAGATCAATCACCACAAACGCGACCGTTACAAAGTGGAACACGACCACGGCGGTTGCAAGCGCCGGGGGATCCTCGCCGGCGGCCTGGGTGATGACCAGCACGGACACGACGCCGAGCAGCGCGACCCCCAGCGATATCTCGGGGGTACTCGGCTTGTAGAACGGAAACACTGACGCCATAGCAAACCGTAGATGACCGTTGTGGCCGCGCCAATTTATACGACCACCCCCGTCGTTGTCACACGGGCAACACAAAGTCCACCGTGCAACGTGGACTCTCTAAGATAGCTAACTGGGAGGATCTGAGATTTTGAGAAATTTATTTTCTGTGCCGCGAGCCAGATGGACTTTGTGGTTGGACGAGTGGACTTTGGACACCTCGGCTCGGCGGTAAAAAAAATTTCCGAAATCTCAAATCCTCCCAGTTAGCTATTTCAGAGAGTCCACTATGGATGGACTTTTGAAAATAGCTAACTCGGAGGATTTGAGATTTTGCGAAATGTAGTTTCTGTGCCGCGAGGCAGATGGACTTTCTGATTGGACAAGTGGACTTTGGACACCTCGGCTTGGCGGTAAAAAACATTTTCAAAATCTCAAATCCTCCGAGTTAGCTATTTTACAAAGTCCACCATTAATGGACTTTTTAACATGCCACATAGGACGTTCGACCATACTGACCCGGATGTGTCTACGTCGTGTCCAATATCAACACAGCGGGTCTGCCCTCTTGAGCGCTGCGCGGCACACTCGGTGGCACAATCAACGAACACCATGCCAGAGAGTGAAACGTTTTGGACATTTGAAGGGGCAGAAGACGCGCTTACAGTGTCAATCAACCGCACGGCCCAGCTGCGGAAAGTGGTGGCTGCGCGGACTGCTGCCGCCACTGCCCACGCCCACTACGAGGCGATGCACCGGAAGCTGGTGTTTCGGTTTGGGCATGTCACGAACAGCCCAGATCGACTGGCCCCGCACGCGCAGTTTATCCTGCAGCACAACGAGACCATTCTGGGAAACGAGCTCAGGACGACCAACGATTGGGTCGATCCCTACATGCCGGACGACGAGCTCGCGGCGCTGGTCGATACGGAGCAGCAAAACTTTACGCGGATCGAGGCCCGAAACTCGGTGCGGCGGCGAGCGCTTGCTTCAAAGGCTGTGGCACTTGCCGACGGGTGGTGCGGCATCAACCCGGTCGCCGGCGGCGGGACGGGCAAGTCGCTCGGCGGCGTCGTTGCCTTCTTCGAGGGCATGGCAAAGTACCTCTCCAAGAGCGAAGTCCGAAAGTTTGCGCTGGCCGTTCAGGTGTCGCCGGCGGTGTTTGGAGTGCCGGCCTGCTTTGCCCGGCCATTTGCCCAGATCGGACGGTGCCTCACCATGTTCCGGAGCGAGACTGACATTGTGGCGTTTGCGCTTCCGCCAATGCAGCGGATGACGGCGCGGGCAAAGCCGCGGCCCAGCCGACTGCAACCGGCGCAAGAGACCGAACAGGAGTGGGAGGCCGGCGATTGGCTCGTCAACGACATCGAGCTTTACAAAGAAGACGGAGGCATTCCGATTGTGATTACCACCCTCGACGTCGTCCGCCGCATCCGGGAGTCGTTTGTGGACCTCGATCACGTGGCGTCGATCCACGCGCACCTGTCGGGATCCCTTCTGTTCAGCGACGATCTCAGGGCGATGATACAGGCCAAGCGCGCAATTATGTACTACGACTGGGCTGCCTCCGAGTCCAAGTCGGTCATTCACCAAGCCGTGCGCGTGGTCAAGGTGGGCGAGAACGACATCCGGCTGATGCGAGGCAACACGGTCGTCGAGCGCTTCGTCTCGGGCATCAGGCACCAAGACGTGCTCATGCGGTCCGCGGGGGGGTGCACCGGCGGGCTGTACGGCAAGGGGTTTAGGACGGCCGCGCCGCCGACCCCGGAGGTGCCGGGCCCGTATCAGGACACGGACGTTGGCCTACCGCGGCCGTTTCCGACACAGCGCCAGTCGCGCGGATCAGAGCCGTGCTTCATCACCATGGCCGGCCGAGAATCGGACAGACGTGGCCTCATTGGTATTCTGGCAGGCCGCATCCCGCTGTTTCTCTTCTGCCCCTATGGCATCTTCCACGTCTCCCTGGGCGAGTCGGACGCGCCGTACATGAATGGCAACGTGCTCTGGAGCGGCGAGTGCACTCTTGAGGCGGACGGAACCATTCGGTGCACTGTGCGGTCGAATCGGTTCCGCCCACGGGGAATGCCTGTGCACACGGTGGTCCGGATCCCGATGGAGCGGCACCGTCTGCTGCCCGCCTACAACGCGGCACCGTACCAGCAAGGCACGGTCGAGCCACCCATGGCAGACCGGGACCTCAATCTCGACGCTGCATACCGACGGTCGGACTCTCGCTCTAAGATTGCGTGGCTCGTGGCTCGATTTTGGGATGCGCCGACGCCGGCCCGGTTTTTTCACATTGTAGCCGAGATGAGCTGTCACACCAGACCGTCGATGCTCGTCAGTGTCCAGACCACCACGGCGGCGTCCGAAGCGTTTGTACAGAGTGCACTGAACCGCGTTATCGACGGCCGGTTGCCAGAGTGCGAGACGCGGCGCGTCGACACGACCAACCCACTGTTCGAAGACATCTGGCTGGGGGAAGTGGGCCGGCTCCCGACGGGCGAAGCACTGCACCTCGTCACGTCCGGCGCATCTGGCAACACGTGGCTCTTTGCCGGCCCTCCCGCGCCATCCCGGAAGCGGTTGATCGAGGAAGCGTAGCGTGCAGCCCTAGCATCACTTTAAAGATATTAATCGCCATGTAGAGAGCCGCTGCGGTTCAGTCCAGCGACACTGCACACGCCACGTTCAACGCCGCAGCGACGTTGCCGAGCACCCCGCCCCACGAGAGATCCCATGCAATCGAGGCGATGCACACGGCCTGGGTGGCGGCCGACGGGGAAACGCCCGCCACGGCGAGGACCAGCCCGAGCGTCGAGAGTCCCCACGCCTGCATCAGCCGGCGGTCGGCGTCGACCACGGCGGGCCAGAGCGCCAGCATTCGTTCCGGTTCGATGATGGCCATGATAGCCGTTACGCCGCCAATCACGATCGGAACCACGCGCCGGTTCATCAAAGGTCTGTCGCAGACCCACGGAGCCATGTACCCCGACTACAACATTCTCAAGTATGCCCCCGACGCCGAAGGCGAGTTTGTTGCGGCGGTGCTGGTCCCCCTGCTCGAAGCCGTGCGGCGGGCGATGGAGACGGCGATCCCGCCGCTCCCGATGCTCAAGTATCGCGCGTGCCTCGAGGCGCAGTTTGCAGCGACCCGCGAGTTCAAAACGGACTCGTTGGTGCGGACCGAGCTCCGATACTGCCCCATCGAGATTGACAGCGACCCCGATGCGTCGCCGGTGCCCGACTCGGTCGTGATAGGGACCGAGATACTCGATTTTGTGGTCGACGACTCGGACGGCAGCGGTGCCAAGGTGGCGATCCGGGTGCTGCACAAGAAAGAGTACGGCGCAGGCGAGGGGTGCGCCGAGCTCGCCCGCAAGCGGGAAAGGCTGCACCGCGGCATCTGCGGAGTCGAGGGCGCGGGCCACGGCGTGCTTGCCGTCGTCGACCAGCTCAACGCCACGGTGGACCTGTGGCTTGTGAACCGCGGCGGTCGGTTCGAGCCGATCGAGCCGGGGTGGGACGGGGTGCAGCTCGAGTGAGCCGGCCACGGCGGAGCTGGATTAGGATAGAGTTGCGCTGTATACTACTTTCATACACTACATCCCAAACCGACACAATCTAAAGCATCATGACGCGAGCAGATGTTCCACGCGGCGTTTGAACGTGCTAAAATCGATCATCCGTTTTTTTCTAATTTCTTTGTAAATTGTACGCAGCTCCTTGGTTGTTGTTGCCTCCGCGAGTCGCTTCCACCGCGACGGCTCAAGAAGAAGGTCCGTGAGGGGATCGCACGAGGCTGACTTTGCCCAGATCGTGTCGATGATAGACCGTCTTCTGATGTTGGTTGCAGCTAAACTCAAGGTTGGCGATGGCCGGGGTGGGCGGCGGGCTCGGGTAGGGATTTTTGAAGTCGAAGGCGACCAGAGGTGCTCAGTCGATTGGGCAGAGCAGAGCCCACTCTGATTCAGCAGCGAGGGCTCGCTGCTCTCGAGCAGTGTCTTGTGTCCGTGGCAATTTGGGCACAGTGCCTGCAAATTTGAGATGGCATTTGCTGCCGCTGTGGCAGAGGCGTCACAGATATAGTCCCGCCACCGAGGCGACGAAAGAGGGACAGCATGATCAATGTGCCACGCAACCGGAAGTTTGTCGCCACAGGCGGCGCATTTGTAGTCTTGACGGTGCGCAACAGTTGCCCGGACCGCAGCAGACGGCCGCTTCCGTGCTGGATACACCATTGGCGGCCGAAAAGTCGCCGAGATCGACCTCTTTATATCTATACGATAATCGATAAATATTTTGCTCGAAAAGGTGCAACTAGGCGATTCGGAGGTTGGCGGCGCCGTGAACCGGGCCCGGCCGGAGGAACTGGGTCACCTGCGTGGAGCAATCAAAGAGTCGCGCCGTGGGCGACACTGCGTCGGGCGCCGCCGGGGTCTTGTCGATGCCGACAAAGCTCCAGTAGCTCAGCAACCAGAGAATGGGCTGGAGATCGGCGTGAAAGTCGTCGAGAAGCCGCTTCCGTTTCCGAACCGGCCCGTCGATGCCGAGCCGAGCCGCCTCAGCCACCGCGGCCGGCTTGGAGATGAAGCACCCGTGCTCGCGGTCAAACGAAAAGACGTCGCGGGGATTCTTCCCCGTCGCCGCCTGCCGCAGCGCGGCAACCACGCCCTCGGCATCGACGGTGGCAAAGAGCCCGTCTGAATTGACCGTGAGCGCCGGCCGCAGCCTCGAAATGCCGCGGTCGATCGCGACGGCGGGCGACAGGCCGGCCCCTGCCAGACTCACGCTGTAGTCGGTGCCCCCAAGCGCCATCAAGAGGGCGATCGAAGAACCCGAGCCGTCTACCGGCAGCCCGATCGTGTCGATGTACCGGATCTCGCGGCACTTTAGCGTCGAATGGGGGAAAAATCCGATGTAGGCGTCGCGGAGCTCGGGCGGCCGCCGGGCCGCGATGCACAGCATCTGCGCCAGCATGTCCGTGTCCACTGTCAGCACGACCGCGGGGCCCGGGATGGCGCGGGGGAGAAAGGCGATGGCGTGTGCCGCCTTTTGATCAGCCTCGCCAAACGCGATTTTCCGCGGGCCCCAGGTGACCCTGACCACGGCGTCCGACCCCGCGCCGCCGTCGCGGACGAGCTCGGCCACGGCCCGCGGCCCGGTCCGGCTGCCGTCCACCACCACCCGGAGCGGAAATTCGGTGAGGTCCTGCGCAAAGTGGACCAAGATCTGCTCCTCGAGCAGACCCCAGACCCGTTCCTTCCCCGCCCGGCTATTCATTGCGCGCGGAAAAAGGAACGGACGGTTCAGGTCAAGCTCGTCAAGCTCAGCGGCAGTCATGGGCTCGAGCCCGCGTTTGAACAGCCGGCCGTTGACCTCCACCCTGGAGTCGGTCGGATCGGATCGCGCCTTTTTGAGCTCGGCCGGGGTGGCCGGTGGGTTCCGGGCGTAGGCGACGGCCTCGCGTTGCATCGGCATGTTGACCTGCGTGTCGAAAAAGACGTAGACCTCGCCGCCGGGCTTGACCAGCCGTTTGATCTCGGAAAAGAGGCGGTAGCACAGCTGGTCGACGGTAGTGGTGGCCTTGGAGGGCGCGACCATCCGGAAAAAGGTGAGTGCATCGACCGACACGGCGGCAAACTCGGACGGCGTCCCGGCGACACCGCCCCGGGCCTCGGCACCGCGGGCGTTGAACCAGTCTTCGTAGAGACGGCGCGCGTCGGCGGGAATCTTCAGGCCCATGACGGATTGTGCCGCGGTGTGTGTATTTATAGAAATCAAAGCTATTCTGGTTCGGATCCTGGATCAGGGGCCGGATCGTCGGCGCAGGCGTTCCGGCGGTGGTATGCCAGATGGCGCCGGAATGCAAAGAGGGCGCCGCACCGGCTGCACGGGGTGGTCGGCGACGAAAGGCGGCACCGGTGGAGCTTGTGCTTCAGCATGTTGTCCCTCCTGGTAAACCGTTCGCCGCAGTCGGGGCACTGGACCCGCTTCTTGGCGCCGACAACCCGGCCCGGGTGGAGCGAGGGCCGCGTCCGCCCTTTGATGAGCGCCGCCATCTCGGCGCCGTGCCGGTTGTTGAGATGGTCTTTGTACCGAACGCGGCTGGTAAAGTTTTCGCCGCAGAACGTGCACCGCCGCCACCGCTGGCACCTGTCGGCGTGCGCCTCGATCTTGGCGGGGTCCACCAGGGCAAGACACGCGATGCACGTGTCCCCCCAATGCCCGGCCTGGTGCCGCGAAAGGCTCGAGTAATGAAAGAACCTGGCCGTGCAGCGGCTAGTGACCAGCCTCCCTCCCTCGACGCAGACCACCCGGGCATTGCACGCTATCCCGCCCTCCGACTTGGGCCGCCGCCCACTCGGCTCGGAAACCTCGCCCACCGCGCCGCCCGGCTCACCCATGCTGACACGTTGTGTGCATCCTAGCCGTTACAAAGACACTCTTCTGAAAAAAAAAACGTGTTCAAGGACCGGATTCCTTAGTAATCTGGGCTAAAGAGATTTATTAATCAGTCTGACTCGCTGACGGCGTTCTCTTCAACAAGGATCTCTTCGGCGGCCGGATCGGTCTCGACCGGGGCGTCGCGCGGCGGCAGCTCGAACACGGGCTTGCCCTCGCGCGCCATCTGCATCTTCCGGATGGTTTCGAGCGCCTCTTTGGTGAGCGTGCTCTTCTTGGCAAACTCGAGCAGGAACGAGGCCTCGTTGGCGAGCGTCACAAACTTCTCCTCGGCGAGCAGGTGCAGCATATTGACCGCCTTGGAGGCAATCGACCGCGCGCCGCCCGACGAGCCGTCCTCTTCGATGACGGGGTAGTCTTGCAGGATGTCGCGCACGATCCGCTTGATCGCGACCCGCGAAATGGCGGTGCGGTTCGTCGCGCGCTCCTGCTCCTTCCGGATCTCTTTCGCCTGGCGCTTCTGGAGCATTTCGCGGCGGTGCAGCATTTTCTTGGTCGGTTTCGACGATTTCCGCTTGCCCGCGCCGGTTTCGGCCTTAGCCTTGACGAGTTTTACTTTGGTGCTGGCGGTGCCCGGCCGTCCGGAGAGGATGGCGGTGGGTTTGCGAGTGGCGAGCTGCTTCCGGACCATATCGAGAAGTGTGTGCAGGTGTGCAGGTGTGCAGGTGTG
>Ga0181579_10001187_pt1 | contig 21573 bp, 20 predicted proteins | sample 071ome_24_FD_132996 | JGI IMG/M metagenome (GOLD analysis project Ga0181579, IMG submission 132996) | Coastal salt marsh microbial communities from the Groves Creek Marsh, Skidaway Island, Georgia - 071402CT metaG (megahit assembly) | ecosystem: Environmental > Aquatic > Marine > Intertidal... | reverse complement strand
ACTGCCTGGCAGGCTGCATTGGATAAATCGTCCAACGGCAAAATAGCAACGTGGTTACGAATGCCGACACGTTTATTTTCACGGCGATAACCGAAAAATGAGTCGGCTTTGAACAGCTTGTCCTTACGGATGGCCTTACCTTTAGCCGCTTTTTTCTTTGTGGTTTTCTTCTTTGCTTTCTTAGCCATCTCTACCACCTTTTCGTCTTAAGATTTTGGGTATGCACATGATCACCAAGTTTAGCGGCTTTAATCATGCGGCCAATATCGTTACCATACTTAATAATCGTATCGCCTTTTTTTAGATTGGTGAGCGCGACCTTGTGGCCAAGGGGAACATTGGCAAGGGCTTTAACCTTGATCGTTTTGTTCCCTTCCATAACCCAGCCTGTCAGGGTTTTGCCCTTTTTGGCATCTTCAACCACAACAACGCCAACATTATCGATAGCGTCGTGAACAATGAAATCCGGTGCTGGCAACGAATCCTCCTCTGGTTCGGAAAATATATATTAGAAAACTCAAAAGTGGCGCAAAGCTAGGCCCGGGACCAAGGCCTGTCAAGTCGCCCCCTCAAGGACATTTAGATAAAAATCTTACCTGATGGCTCTCAGCCAACCGGAGGTTGTGATGTGGTTTACCGCAATATTAAGGCGGCTTTGCATATTCGCAAGTATACCACATACAAGCTATTGAAAGTCTGGCAAAAAACTGATCTATTATTTGAGCACAGAAATTACTTTAAAATACTGATACTTACTTTTGGGAGGACACCATGACTAAATACTTTAAAGCTGGGGGCATCGCCCTTGGCGTCGTGCTGGGCATGGGCCTGGCCGCTCCGGCAATTGCAGCCGACAAATTTCCGAAACGCCCGTTAACGATGGTCGTTCCATACGGCCCCGGTGGCGGATCCGGACAAGTTGCCCGCGCCATGGCACAAGGAGTTGAAGAGGCGACTAAAGTTTCCATTAAACTCGTTTACAAACCCGGTGGTTCCGGACTGGTCGGCTTGAAATCCTACATGGCTTTGCCGGCCGATGGTTACAACATCCTTGAGCACATCGATGATGCGGCTTCCGCTTACGCTTCCGGGCAATCCAAAGTTCATCCAGCAAAAGACCTGATTCCGCTTGTAATCTCGCAAATTACGTTCAGCCAAATCTACATCCGGGCTAATGAAAAACGCTACACGGATTGGGCTTCCTTCGTGAAGTTTGCGAAAAAAATGAAGGGCAAAACAACCATCGCCAATGTGTCCCGTGAAGGCTCGATGGAACGGGTCAACCTCGGCAAAGTGAACAAGCATTTCGGCATTAAAATGCAGCAAATTAGCTTCGATAAGGGCGGACCCCGCTACGGCGCCCTTAAAGGTGGCCAAGTCGATGCCTTGTTTGAGCAACCCGGCGATGTTCGCGGTTTCTTGGATTCCGGTGACTTCAAGCCGATCCTCACTTTGTTGCACGACCGCCCGGCTGCGTTTGCCAAAGTCCCGTCTATGAAGGACGTTGGACTGAAGTTCACGCCGCTGATGCGGTATCGCGGTTTCTACGTCAAAAAAGGTGTGAAGAAGAGCCGCTTGAAATGGCTGCAACAAGCTTTCACCAAAGGCTTTAACACCAAAAGCTATCAGGCGTTTAACGAGAAAAAATACATGAATCTCATTCCCAGCTATCGGGACACTAAAGGTGCCAAGAAGCTGATCAACGAGACGATTGATATTTACAAAAACGTCTACAAAGCCATGGGTTTGATGAAGAAGTAACTTCACGATTCATGTTAAAGAAGGCATGACGAACTCCGGCGGATTGATCTCCGCCGGAGTTTGCTCACAGGGACTAAAATGGGGAGTTCGCCAATGCGTAAATTACCTCGAAACCAATGGATTGAATTTGGTTTTTGGATGTTTTTTACAATAAGCGCCTTTGCGTTGACCTTCGGCTTTGACCGGGAAGTCAATATGTACAAATTTGGCGCAGCCGGCTGGCCCCGCATCATCATTGCCGTTGTTTTCTTTGCAGCACTCGGCCAACTGCTTCAAAGCCTCTTTAAAGCGGAAGACCCCGACGAAAAAAGCGCCACGGATGTCGTTTCCGAAGAAACACACGAACCGCTTGGCATAAACATGTGGCTGATGCTCGGTGTCCCGCTCGTTTATGCCTTGACCGTGGAATCTCTGGGCTTTTATTTCACGACACCCTTTTTCTTGATGGCTTATCTTTATTTAACTGGCGAGCGCCGTTTAGGCTTTTTGATTGGTGTTCCCATCGGGATTTATCTTTTCCTCAGCATCCTCTTCACCAAATTTCTTTATGTCGGCCTGCCGACCGGGAACCTGCCGGGGTTCTACGGGTTCGGCACCTGGGTCGTCGAAATATTGCAATAGGGGCGGATCATGGAAAATTTCATTCAAGGCACCCTCACCCTCTTCAGCGACTTTACCAGCATCATGATTTTCATTGGTGGCCTGTTGGGCGGCATGTTCTTCGGTGCCATCCCCGGCGTCAGCATGTTGACCCTCGGCGCGATCATTTTGCCGTTTACCGGCTCCATGACGCCGACCGACGCCATCATGCTGTATTCGGTCATTTATTGCTCCGGCGTGTTTGGGGGCGCCATCACGGCCATTCTCTTCAATATCCCCGGCGCGCCGGAAAACGCCCCAACCGCGTTTGACGGTTACCCCATGACGCAAAAAGGCATGGCCGGTAAAGCCGTTGGTGCTGCCGTCTTGTGCTCTGCGTTCGGCGGAACATGTTCGGCCCTATTGATGATGTCGGCGACACCGCTTCTCGCGAACTGGGCGATCTCGGCATTCGGTCCGCCCGAGATTTTTGCGCTCGTGTTCTTTGGTATCGCTGTTGCCGCATCCGTTGGTTCCGCCACCATTTGGAAAGGCTGGCTTTCAGTCGGCCTAGGTCTCTCGATCGCACTTGTCGGTCTTGATCCGGTTGCGGGTATCGAGCGGTATACGTTTAGCATTACGTATTTGCTGGCGGGCATTCACTTTATTCCGGTTATTCTCGGCATCTTTGCCATTTCCGAAGTGCTGCTTCAGGCGGAAAAACGTGCAACAGGTGCATATAAAGCGCCAAAAGTTAATCTGGATTTTCCAAGCTTCCTTGAATTTTGGAAATTGAAAATCGCCGTCGCCCGATCCGTCGTCATCGGCTTCTTTGCCGGCATTCTGCCCGGCATTGGCGCAACATTAGCCGCCTTTATGGGTTACAGCGAAGCGGTCCGCTGGTCGAAAAAACCTGAAGAGTTCGGCAAAGGTCAACTCGAAGGCGTGGTTTCCTCGGAAACATCCAACAACGCCGCGACGGGAGCTGCCATGATCCCCCTACTGGCGCTTGGCTTACCTGGTGGTGCGCTGACGGCGATGATGATCGGCGTGTTTCAAATGCACAACATGGAACCGGGTCCGCTTGTTTTTCAAAACAGCTCGAAACTGGTTTGGGTCGTATTCGCCGCCATGTTCTTCGCCAATATTTCGATTTTCGTCTTGGGCTGGCTGCAAACAAAAACGGTTGTGCATTTGCTGCGCATTCCGTTCCATTTCCTGGCACCGGCCATCATGCTGCTGGCGACCATCGGCTCGTATGCAATCCGCAGCTTGACCATGGATATTTTCGTAATGTTCGCGGCCGGTATCCTCGGATTCTTCCTACGCCGCTCCGGTTACTCCGTCGCCGGTATCGTGCTGGGCTTGATCCTTGGCAAGATCGGCGAACAGAACTTCGCCCAGGCCAGCCAAATGATGCATTACGACATCATGAATTGGATCGGCCGGCCGATCGCCGCGGGACTACTCATTTGCGGTATCGGCACCTTTGCCATGCAGTTCTACCGGCTGGTCTTCACCAAGAAGAAAACCTATGTCATTGACGATTAATGCTTGATGACCCCGTAGCCTCAGTGCATTGACCGTTATATTATAAAATTGTAATGAAACGCCCTGATATTGAGGGAGCTCAACTATGTCACAACCCGCACCACTTCAAACCGAAGAACGCGATGATGCCGCCGTCATCAACGGCCTGATCGATAAGGCACGCGCCGCCATGGCGCAGTTTGCCAATGCCGATCAAGCCCGGGTCGATGAGGCCGTTACCGCATTGTGCTGGTCGATTTACCAACCCGAGCACGCGAAGGAAGCCGCTGAAGCTGCCGTCGCCGATACGGGACTGGGAAATGTCACAGACAAGATTACGAAAAACCAACGCAAAAACTTCGGCACGCTACGCGATCTCATGCGCGTTAAAACCGTAGGTGTGATTGAAGAAATCCCGGAAAAAGGCCTGGTGAAATATGCCAAGCCCGTCGGTGTAGTCGGCGCGGTCGTTCCCTCGACCAATCCGAGTGCCACGCCCGTCAATAAAGCCATGATGGCGATCAAAGGCCGCAACGCGGTAATTATCGCCCCCTCGCCGTCTGGTTACACGGCAACGGAAAAAACCGTGATCTGGATGCGCGAAGAACTTGAGAAGATTGGCCTGCCTGCGGACTTGGTGCAAATCTTGCCTGCGCCTGTCACAAAATCACTGACCAACACCCTGATGGGGGCCGCCGACCTGCTGGCGGTGACCGGTTCGCAAAACAACGTGCGCAATGCGTATAGCTCTGGTACGCCGGCCATCGGTGTCGGTGCGGGTAATGTGCCTGTGATCATTGATTCAAGTGCGGACCTGGATGACGCGGCACAAAAAATCATGCTGTCGAAATGCTTCGACAACTCAACGTCGTGTTCGTCGGAGAATTCCGTCACCATCGTTGCTGATGTTTATGACGATGCCATTAAAGCACTCGAGAAAGTCGGCGGCTACATGTGCTCGGCGGAAGAAAAAGATAAAGTCGCGAAAAACCTGTGGGTCGACAGCAAACTGAACCGTCATGTGCTGGCGAAAGACGCCGACGTCTTCGCCGATGTCTGCGGATTGCCCGAAGAAGCCAAAAAAGCGAAATTCTTCATGGTCGAAGACGAAGGTGCGGGAAAAGACAAACCGTTTTCTGGAGAAAAACTCTCGCTTGCCCTGACGGTTTACAAAGCGCCCAACATCGATGCGGCTATCGATCAAGTCCAAGAAGTGCTGAACTATCAGGGTATGGGCCATTCAGTCGGCATTCATACCAAGGAACAAGCTAACGCCAAGAAAATCGCCGAGAAAATGGATGTGGTCCGTGTTCTCGTCAACCAAGCCCACACGTTCGGCAACGGCGGCAGCTTTGATAATGGCTTGAACTTTACTCTCACCATGGGCTGCGGCACTTGGGCCGGCAACTCCATCAGCGAGAACTTAAGCTACAAGCACTTCATCAACATTACCCATCTCGTCAATACCATCCCGGAAGACAAACCGAGCGAAGAAAAATTGTTTGGTGCGTACTGGGAAAAATTCGGCAAATAAACAACGGGGACCCATCGATATGAACTTCGAAGAATACGCGGCCAAACCCGTTCTTGCCGCGGCCGGAATCCCCGTGCCGCCGAGCCAAATGGCAACAACCCCCGATGAAGCCGCCCAGGCCGCCGAAAAAATCGGCAAGGTCGTCGTGAAAGCACAAGTGCCGACCGGTAAACGCGGCAAGGCCGGCGGCATCAAGCTGGCCGACACGCCGGAAGAAGCGAAAAAGGTCGCCACAGCCATTCTCGGCATGACCATCGGCGAGTTTACGGTCGAAAAAGTCCTCGTCGAAGCACAAGCCCCGATCGAGAAAGAACTGTACGCCGCCATCATCAACGATTCCGAAAGCCGCGGACCGATGGTGCTGTTTTCAACCCTCGGCGGCATGGACATCGAAGAAGCAGCCGAAGAAGATCCCAAGCAAGTCCGCCGCCAGCCTATCGATATTCGCACCGGCCTCGATAAAGCCGGTGCGCTGAAAATTCTCGACGGCCTCGATTTAGGCAACAGCACGGACAAGGCAGCCGATGTTCTGGTGAAACTTTATAAGGCCTACCGGAACAACGACGCCGAGCTTTTGGAGATTAATCCGCTTGTCATCAAAACCGACGGCGATTTGATCGCCTTGGATTGCAAGTTCTCCATGGACGACTCGGGTATCGTACGTCAGCAGGACCTCGCGCCGAACGGTACGCCGGACAAACTGACCGCACTCGAAGAACAAGGCAAAAGCGTCGGCCTGAAATATATTGAACTCGATGGCGATGTCGGAGTGCTTGCCAACGGTGCGGGCTTGACGATGACCACCATGGATGTGGTGAAACATCACGGCGGCGTTCCCGCCAACTTCATGGAGATCGGCGGTGAAGCTTACACCAAAGGCAAGCCCGCGCTCGAGTTGGTTCTCTCAAACAAAAAAGTCAAAAGTCTGGTTGTTAATTTCTGCGGCGCGTTTGCCCGCTGCGACGTAATGGCCGAAGGCATTATCGCGGCATGGGAAGAGCTAAAGCCCACCCTGCCGGTTTTCTTTTCCGTGCACGGCACCGGCGATGAAGAAGCCCGCAAATTGCTCACGGAGCGTCTCGATATCACCCCCTACCCGACCATGGATGAGGCCTGTAAGGCAGCGGTCGATGCTGCAAAAGGAGGCGCGTCATGATTGTTCGCCAGCACGAACGGGTGATGATTCAAGGCATCACCGGCAAGCAAGGCACCTTCTGGACCGAACGCATGCAGGAGTACGGCACGACCATCGTCGGTGGGATCGTTCCGAAAAAAGGCGGCCAGACGCATTTGGGTGTACCGGTCTTCAACACAGCGCAAGATGCCATGAAAGAAGTCGAATTCGACGTTGCCGGTCTTTTCGTCCCGCCTTTGTTTGCAAAAGCCGGTGCGCTGGATGCCATCGAAGCGGGTGTCAAGAAACTCGTCATCCTGACTGAACATATCCCCGTGCAGGATGTTATGGAGATTGTTGCGGCCGGCAAAGCCAACGGCACGCAAATCATCGGCCCGAACACCACCGGAATCGCGACGCCGGGCGAATGCTTCGTCGGGTTTATGCCGGCGTTTAACAAGAACATCATGCGTGAGGGCAACGTCGGCATCATTTCCCGCTCGGGCAGTCTCGGTACGTTGATTAGCTTGAACGTGACCCAAGCAGGCCTCGGTCAATCCGCCTTTATCGGCATCGGCGGCGATCCGGTGATCGGCACCACAACCCGCGAAGCACTTGAGTGCCTTGATCAAGACGATAAAACCAAAGGTGTGTTTATCCTCGGCGAGATCGGCGGCACCATGGAAGAGCACGCCGCCGAATACGCGGCTACCATGAAAAAACCGGTGGTTTCGTTTATCGCGGGAGGCGCCTCGCCCAAGGGCAAAAAGATGGGCCACGCCGGCGCCATCGTCATGGGAAACAAGGGTACGTATCAATCGAAAGTCGAAGCGCTCACCAAAGCGGGCGTGCGCGTAATCGACACCCCGTCGGACGCCGGCAAGGCGATGGTCGAAGCGCTTAAAGGCTAAAACCCATGCGCGCCATACAAGCGGCAACCTATGGCGATTCATCTGTCCTCTCCCTAAACGACGCACCCGTGCCCGAACCAGGCGACGACGAAGCGCTCGTCAAACTCGAATACGCCGGAATCAACTTCATCGACGTCTACATGCGCGAGGGTCGCTACAAGGAGTCGCGCACGTATATCAACAGCCCCCCCTTCACCATCGGCATGGAAGGTTCCGGCACAATCGCGAAGACCGGCCCCGGCGTTTCGCACATCAAAGAAGGCGATCGCGTCGCTTATTGCCTAAGCCTCGGCAGTTACGCCGAATACGCCGCGGTGCCCGCGTGGCGGCTGGTCAAAGTTCCCGATGATGTCGATTTGCAAATCGGCGCCGCGCTCATGCTGCAGGGATGCACGGCGCATTACCTGTCCCATTCATTGTTTCCACTTGAAGAAGGCCACACCTGTTTAATTCATGCCGCCGCGGGCGGTGTCGGGCAAACGCTCGTTCAACTGGCGAAGCTGCGCGGTGCTTACGTGATTGCGACCGCCGGAACAGACGAGAAAGCCGAGATCGCACGAGCTTGTGGCGCGGATTTTGCCATCAACTACAATGAAACTGATTTCGCCCAAGTCGTCGAAGACATCACCGACGGACGCAAAGCCGATGTGGTTTACGATTCCGTCGGCGCCGCCACATACGAGCGCAGTATGAAATGCCTCAAGAAACGCGGCACGCTCGCACTGTTCGGTGCCGCCTCGGGGCGCGTGCCACCGATCGATCCGATCGAGCTAGCGGAATCGGGATCAATTTTCCTCACCCGCCCCCATCAGGCCGATTACATGCAGAACTTTAGTGAGATTAACAACCGCGCGCAGGATTTATTCGGCCACATCGCCGCCGGGCGGCTTAAGGCCGTGATCGACACCGTGTTTCCGATCCAAGACGCGAAAACGGCCCACGATACAATCGAGGGCCGCCTCACTAAGGGAAAACTGCTGCTTGAAATTTAAGCGACTTGTTCGACCTGTTGTGTTTCGACCGACTTGACGGCGGCTTCCAAAAACGCGGGCACGCTGACCATCTGATCCTGGGTCATCGGGAACGGTGCGACGCCATTGACCGCATCGGCAAAGGCTTCCAATTCCGCGCGTTCGAGATCGACTTTACCGAGGTCTTTCACCACCGGGTCCTTATCGCGCATATGCACGACGAGTTCCTGCCAGCCGCGCATTTCGGCGCGCCCTTCGGTGCCGTAGACTTTCATCCACCAATAGGTGGTCGTCGCATCGAGTGTGCCGAGATAACCGGTCATGCCTTCTTGAAACCACAGCATGCATGACGTGGTGTCTTCCTTGCCGCCGAGCACCCGGCTGAAGCTTTGCGCGAATGTTTTTTCGATCGGCCCGCAAATGCTGACCAGTGCGTCGATCACATGCAGCCCCTTGCCGGTCATCGAACCCAACGGGGATTCGGTGCGGTCCTGACGCCATGAGGTGTCGCCTTTGCGTTTGAGACCCGAGTCACCGGAGAAGTTACCTTCGACGTGGGAAATCGTGCCAAGTTCACCCGACTCGACAAGGCGACGTATTTCCTGCACCACCGGATTGAAACGGCGGTTGTGCAAGACTGAGAGCGTCACGCCCGCATCGTTTGCGGCTTTAATCGCAGCTTCGGCATCTGCTTTGTTCAACGTAAACGGCTTTTCACACGCAATGTGCTTGCCGGCGGCTGAAGCAATTTCAACTTGCTTGCGGTGTACACTGTGTGGAGACGCCAGGATGACCGCGTCGATATCGTCGCGCACAATGGCTTCTTCGTAGGGGCAGGTCAGCAGCTCGAAACCTTGCTTCTTCGCGTATGCCTTCGCTTCATCGGATGACGTCCGGGTCAGGCCATAAACGACCTCGATTTTATCGCTCTTGCCCTGGATTGAATTAACCAACTCCTGTCCCCACCACCCGAGGCCGACAGTCAATGCTCTAATCATCATGTTCTCCCATTTTCATGTTACCGCCCAGCTATTGAACCAAGGGTCTGGACCTGACCGGCGGTGTCTGCTTAATTGACGCTCAACATACGGTTTAAGCCAAAGAATTCAAGGGAGGATTACATTCATGAGCCAAGCTGAACCCTTATGGGCAAAACAAAAAGAAGGCCGGACATTTACAAAAATTCATGTCACGCAAACCCTCTTCAACGACAACATGACCCTGCCCTTGCATGTGGTAACCGGCAAGCAGGACGGACCGACCGTCGGCATCCTCACCTTGGTGCACGGTGACGAATTTCTGACCGCCATGGCCGTTCGTGCGCTGCTGGAAAAAATAGACACCGCCGACCTTAAGGGCCGGATTGCCGCCATCCCGGTCGCCAACACCTTCGCCATGGCGGCCTTTAACCGCCAAACACCGGAAATGCACGGCAAAACGGACCTCCATGAAGTCTCGCCGGGTAATCCGAAAGGCAACCTCACGCAAATGGTCGCGGCAAAAGTTCGTGAAAACCTTCTCGATCATGTCGATTTGTATTTGGATTTTCACACCGGCGGCCAGGGTGGCCGGCTGCAATCGCGCATCGATTACGACAACGAAGGCCCGCAGGAACTGCAAAACAAATGTTTCGAGTTATCGCGCATGTTCTGCTCGCAATTCGTGCATCACAACAATCTCATCGGCACGGCATCGCGTTACCTTCACACCCGCAACGTTCCCGGCATTAACCCGGAAGTGGGCGGCGTGTATCTCGGCCCTGACGCGACCAACGCGTATCTCGATGAAATGACGCATGGGCTTTATAACGTGCTCGCCGCTTTCGGCATGCTGCCGAATGTGAACCCGCAAAAACCGCCCAAGCAATTACACTTCGGCGTCAAAAGCCGGTTCGAGATCAACCCTAGCAAAGGCGGTTACTTAAGATCCAATTTCGAACAAAAATCCGATCTTGGCACTCTGATCACAAAAGGTACCGTCTTGGGCGAGATCATAGACCTGCACAGCTTCGAGGTAATCGAACAACTCAAGGCGCCGGTCGACGGCTATCTGTTCTGCGGCCGTTACTCGGGCGTCCTCGAAGCCGGCACGAAGGCCTACTTCATCGCGGAAGAATCCACATCCGAGTGGTTGGACTGATCAGATTCCGAGTGGTTGGACTGATCAGATAATGGCGTTTGCGCGCTTCTGAGTTTTATCGTGCACAAACTCGCCGTCGAAATTGATCCGCTGCATCAGATAGCACAGGCAATCGAGGCGCACGGCGCGCGGATCGAGCGTCAGCATCGACGGAATCGCATATTGAGCGAGCCGAATTTCATCATCCGCGTATTCTAAAATATTCGAAAACGGCGCTGCGGCGTCCCATTCGACATTCAGGCGCGCGTCCGGCTTGCAATTCCCAAGCACAGCGCCCGGCGCCAGTTCCGTAAAATTGATGTGATCGATATCCTCGCGGAATTGAATATCGGCATCCTTGCCGTGAAACGAAAACGTCGTTTCCGGCGGCACCTTTACAACGGCGAAGGTCCGAAACAAATCGATGTCCTGGTGCGCCGGCGGATGATGAGGAAATTCGGATAGCGCCAAGCATGCCTCGACGAATTCGACGGCATGCTCCGTCGCCGAGCTCTTCCCGGGCTTTCCGCACTCCACCGTCACCGCAGGACAATGCCGCGCCATGGCCGCCGACTGAACCCCTTCGGGCTTTTCGAAAAACACGACTGTTCGGCTGAACAACTGCGCCAGATGCAGAAACGCGCTATCGAGCGTATTGAGGCAGGCGTAATGCGGATTAAGCCCCGTATTATTATGGATATCGATACTGGCAAAGGGCCCTTGCCCGGCAACATAATCAACAACCTCGCGCATGGGTTCCGCTTCGGACGAGTCCGGGTACAGCGTGCCGGGCCAGACGCGATTGAAGTCGAGTTGCTCGTCCAGCCGGCGCAAACCGGCGGCAGCGGCGGTGACGTTCCCCACAAACAATAAAAGTCTGCGCGGTAAAATTTGGTCTTGATACCGGCGCAAAACATGCTGAACGGCCATAAGTCCCGTATCTTCGTTACCGTGAAGCAATACGGAAACAAACAAAGGCGCTTCCAGCCGGCCGGGAAGATCGAACAGCGTCGGAGACGGCAGAACATGAATGAGATCACGCGCCGAAACGTCCAAAAACCGATCCGGAACGCGGTCCAGCACCGTTATCGCCAAGGGAAAACTCCGCTTTGTTTTTTTAAAGTTTCCATTGGTGAACTGGTATACCGCTTCGCTGACATTCGCAATAGACGGACATCATCTCGAAAATATTGCCGTTGCGGCGATTGAGTTCGGCCCGTTGCCATGCGGCTCCAGTCTGCCCGCTTTGGACCCGCGCCTCGAGGACCCCGAGAAATAAATCACGATCCTCCTGGTCCACGTCGAAGGCAGCCAACCCCCGATGCGCCGCTGGAATGATTTCATCGAGCATCAAGCCCCGTGCCGAAACCGTTTTACCGCCCGGCCAAGTGAGTTGTGCATCGAGTCCCTGTTTTGCTGCTTGGTAAAAATTGAAACGTGCATCGTCGAAAGACAACTCGCCTGTTTCATCGATGCCGGAATCGACGATGGCGCGCACCAGCCCGAAATAACAAGCAGCATTCGCGATCATGTCGATAATTGTTGGACCGGCGGGTAGCGTACGATGCTCGATCCGAAAATGAGGTGTTCCGTCCGCTTCAAAACCGATCAGTGGCCGGTTCCACCGCCAGATTGTCCCGTTATGAAGGCGAAGGTGACTGCCCCGATGCGCCGGATCATCAAAATGAAACGGCAGCAAGATGGGATAGGACGTCAAATTCTCTTCCAACACTTCGAAAAGCGTTTCGTTTGCATAGCCCGAGCCAAACGAAACCCGGCCGCAGCCCCCCTCATAGTCCGATAAAGCGATTGATTGCTCGAAAATCGGGATGCGCGTTTCGCTCCATAACGAATGACCAAATAAATACGGCGCATTTACACACGCACTGAGGAGCGGCCCGGCGGCAATAATGGAGGCGTTGTAATAACGATGAGCGACGCTTGCTGGTGTCTTAAGGTGCACCTGAAACGATGTCGCTGCCGCTTCCATCATCACGTCATCATGCTTGCTGAATAGTGATTCCTCACCTTCAATGTTAATCACAAGAGGACGGCCGTCCCGCTGGCGTAATATCTCGCTGTTTAAAGCCTCGAAACGTTTGGACGACGACATGTTTTCAATCGTCAAGTCCTCATCGCGCAACAAAGGAAGCGTGCCGATCATCACCATGTTTGCATCGAGGCCATGCGCGACACCGTTGCAATGCTCCCAAAGCTCCGTGAGCGTTACGTTCGCCTTTTGCAGAACGCTGCCGGTTAATGCTAACGGCTCGCAATTTAGCTCGACATTGAAACGAGACAGTTTCGGGACAACGAGCGGATTTGAAAGCTTTTTCAGAAATTGCTCGTTGCACGGCTTGGAAAAAACCCGTGATCGAGCAGCCATGCTTCGATCTCGAAACCAATGACGAAGCCTTCTTCCGAAAGCTGTTTTCCGGCGACTAAATCGGAAAACAGTCCTGTTTCGTCACGAAGGCTCTCGTAAAAACGGTCAAAGTCGCCTTGACCGAATTGTGACTGAGCAATTTCCTTCCCCATGGCTTTTTCATCTTACCTGAAACGTGTACCGGCAGTGAAATTTATAAAATACCGGACAACCTAATTCCTACGGGCTTTTCAAACAGACAAATCCGGATCATAGTGGTGCCGGGAGGACAGAGATGAGTCAATCGAAACAACCGGAAAATACACAGTGGGACGTTCTCGTCGTCGGCAAAGGCAACGCAGCGCTTTGCGCGGCACATGCCGCCGTTAATCAGGGGGCCACGGTCGCCATACTGGAAGCCGCCCCCGAGGACGAACACGGCGGCAACAGCCGGTTTGCCGGCGGCGTCATGCGGTTTACCTACGACGGCCTCGATGATCTCAAAAAGCTGTGCGACTTATCGGAAGAAGAAATCAAAGACACCGATTGGGAGAGCAACACGGCTGAACAATTTTATGATGACCTTTACCGGGTCACAAACTTCCGCACCGATCCGGACCTGAGCGAAATTCTCATCACGCGCAGCCTCGACACCATGGTGTGGCTGCGCGAGCAAGGTGCACACTTCGTGCCGAACTACCGGCATCAATCCGCCGTTACCGACGGCAAGCGCCATTTCTTCGGGCGCATGCCGATGTGGATCGTCGGCGGCGGCCCCGGTCTCGTTGAAGACCTCACCAGCAAAGCGCTCGAGAAAGGCGTCGAAATTTTTTACCAAACCCGCGCGACGTCACTGTTGCGCGACGGCAAAAGGGTCATTGGCGTCACCGCCGACACGCCCGACGGCATTCTCGAATTTCACGCGAAACAAACCGTGCTCGCCTGCGGCGGGTTTGAAGCCAACGCGGAATGGCGCACCCGCTACTTAGGTCCAGGTTGGGATGTCGCCAAGGTACGCGGCTCGCGCTTTAACATGGGCGACGGTTTGAAAATGGCGCTCGACATCGGCGCCTGCCCCTACGGCAACTGGTCGGGACGGCATGCGGTGTCATGGGAACGGTACGCGCCCGAATACGGCGATATCACAATCCGGGAGAGCTCTTACCGGCACAGCTTTCCACTTTCCATTATGGTCAACGCCGACGGCAAGCGTTTCGTCGACGAGGGGCAAGATTTTTACAACTATACCTACGCGAAATACGGCGCCGAGGTTCTCAAGCAGCCGGACCAATTCGCCTATCAAGTGTTCGATGCAAAGGGCGCCGCCCTGCTTCGGCCGGAATACGGTGATAAAAACGTCACGCGCATGGTTGCCGACACGCTTGAGGAGCTCGCGGACAAAATGGAAGGCGTCAACAAGGAGGGATTCCTGCGCACGGTAAAAGAATATAATGCCTCGATTAAAAAAGACGTAGCGTTCGATCACTCGATTAAGGACGGCCGCTGCACGGTCGACATCGATCCGGTGAAATCGAACTGGGCGATCGTGCTCGACACGCCGCCCTATGAAGCTTACGCCGTCACGTGCGGCATCACGTTCACCTTTGGTGGTTTGCGCACCATTCCTGACACGGGTCAAGTCGTCGATGTTCATTTCAATCCAATTGCAGGGTTGTTTACCGCGGGCGAGATGCTCGGCGGTTTGTTCTATTTCAATTACCCGGCCGGCACCGGTTTGGTGTCGGGTTCCGTCTTTGGCCGCATTGCGGGGACCGCTGCCGGAGCGGCAGCCTTGTCTGCGGCCTGACACTTGCTTAAAGTCCAGTCATCATGCAAATGAGCGCGCCAAAAACCGAGCACCGCGATTTCTCTGATGTCAGCTACGACGAAGCTATCGAACGTGCCCGGTCGTTAATTCCGTTTTTGCGCGAACATGCCGAGGCCAATGAAAAAGCAACAATGTTGGTCCCCACGGTTGTCGACGCCCTGCACGAAACCGGTATGTTTCGATTTTTACAGCCGAAAGCCTGGGGAGGCATGGAACTCGATTTCGTTTCGTATTTTAATGTACCTGAAATGCTCGGCCGGGGAGATGCCTCGACCAGCTGGGTCGTTGCCAACTTGGCGTCCCACCAGCGCGGCGTATCGTTGTGGCCGAAACAAGCGCAGGAAGAGATATGGGGTGATAATCCGGACGCGATGATCGCGTCAGGCATCGCCTACCCGCAAGGCAACGGCAAAATCGTCGGCGGCGGCATCGAACTGACCGGCCGCTGGGGCTTTTCATCCGGCGTGGACATTTCCGAGTGGGAACAACTCGCCTGTATCGTCAAAAATGATGACGGCAAGCCAATCGATTGGCTGATGTGCCAAGTACCGTTGTCAGAATGCGAGGTGATCGATGATTGGCAAACATTGGGTTTACGCGGCACCGGCAGCCGCACGGTCACGTGTGAAAAGGTTTTCGTGCCAGAACACCGCGCGCTCAGCATGTACGTCGGCAAACCCGGCCATGATTTTCCAGGATTAAAAATACACACCAACCCGACGCTGAAAGTTCCCGTCTCGGCGCTTGGCGGGCATTGCATCGCCGGGGTTATGACCGGCAACGCCACGGCCATGCTCGAGCACACGACGGAACTGGTAAAGCAACGCAGCACCAGTTACACGGGATCGAAAATGCGCGACTTTCAAACCGTGCAGCTTCGCATTGGCATGGCCGGCGCTAAAATCGATGCGGTTCGCTTATGGCTCAGCAACGATTGCGCCGAAGCGCACGGCATCTACCGTGATGGCGGCAGCCTCGATATACCCACCCGGCTGCGCTACAAACGAAATTGCGCCATGGGCATGAAGTTGCTGGGCGAAGCGGTCGACTCGCTTTTCGAGATGCTCGGCGCCAACGGCATTTACGATTCAATCGTCATGCAGCGGTTATACCGCGATCACCATGCCGCTGCCGGTCATTTCAGTTTCAGCACGGATGCACAACTCACCCCTTGGGCACAAGTCGAGCTCGGTGGAGAGTTTAGCAGCCCTACACTTTAAACGACGACAAGGGGAAACGATGAAGCCGCTAGCCAAACACCTCCAAGATATCATCGAACAGGAATATCCCACCTTCAGCGACGATGAATTCATGCGCCGGCGCAAACTGTTTGATGCCTGTATGGCCGAACGCGGCGTCACGTGCACGGTTGTTTGCGCGTCAGAACGGGTTGGGGCTGCCGTGCATTGGTTTACCGGATGGCCGACATCCCACGACGCGGTGATCATCGTGCGCCCCGACGAACAACCGATTTTGTATGTTAATCATTATAATCATGTTCCCCTCGCCAAGCGGATGGGACGGCTCACGGATGTGCGCTGGGGCGGGCCCAATACTCTCGACACAGCCCTCGAAGAGATGAAAAAACTCGGCGAAACAGGCAAGAATATCGGTGTCATCGGTAAACTCACGACCAATCAGCACAAAAAACTCGAAGACGCTGCAAGTGACCTTATTGATATGAACGCCGATTACAGCCGCCAACGCTGGATTAAATCTGAAGAAGAGCTCGATTGGCTGCGCATCGGCGCTTATTACTCAGACGTCGCTGTCGAAGCAATTCCTGCAAACCTCAAGCTCGGCATGAACGAACATGAGTTAGGAGCAGCGGTCGAGAACTCCTACAAACCTTTCGGCATGCAGAACCGTACTCATTATTTCTTGATCAATAACATGGAAGACGACGGCTATTGCGTGCCGCGCCAACATGGCTCTATGCGGCCGATCGCGAAAGGTGACGTCATTGCCGTCGAGATGAGTGCCGAGTTCTGGTCATACGCGGGACAGGTTTTACGCACGTTCACTGTCGGCTGCGACCCGACGCCACTTTATAAAGACCTGCACGACGTCGGCATGGCGGCCTATCACGCAATCTGTAACGTGCTGAAACCCGGCTGTCGGCCCGAAGAAATTATCGAGGCGGCATCCGTGATTGAAGACGCGGGCTTTTCCGTTTGGGATGATTTGGTGCACGGTTACGGTGGCGGCTACCTGCCGCCGGTCTTAGGCTCGAAAAGCCGCTCGATATTGCCTGTACCCGATATGACTCTCGAAGCCGGCATGTGCCTCGTGGTACAGCCGAACGTGATCACAACGGATAACAAGGCGGGTATTCAAACCGGCGAGATGATGCTGATTACCGAAACCGGCTGCGAACGCATGCACGATTATCCACAAGGGCTTCAACGCATAGACCCATAACGTAAAATATTATTCGCCGGCAGGACCTTTTAATTCGACTGTATTGCCTTCCGGGTCTTGGATATAGATCGACGGGCCAGTGCCTTCCGCACCGTAACGCATAACTTTTTCAGGTGCGTCAATTTGATGCTTCGCCAAGTGCGCGCGAATGACGTCTTCATCAAACGGCTCCACGCGCACACAGAAATGATCCATGTTGCAAGCATCATCGCCGGGCGCCGCCCCGCCCATTTTGCCGAGCTTGCCGTTGACATCGACAAGGTCGATCAAAGCACTACCGGCACGCATTTGATACAACCCCATGTCTTCGTTGCGGCGCTCCTCGGGACAACCCAACACGTCCCGGTAAAACGCGATCATTTTCGGGATATCCTTGGCACGGATCACGACGTGATCGATATTTGAGATTTTAATCAAGTGTCTTTCCTTATTTAGATATGATTACGCAATTCTCACAACGGCCGAGGCCTGATCGATTTTAATCATCCAGCCGATATGGCCTTGCACGCCCTCAAATTCAAGAGGCAGCCAAGTACAGCGCGCCCACCAGAGCGAACCGTCTTTACGCCGCATTTGTATATCCAAGTTTTCAACCCGGCCCGCTTCGACCAAACGCTGATAAAGCCGATCCCGGTCTTTGGAGTCGGCATAGTTTAAATGCGGATTGATGCTCAGCACCTCTTCGCGAGAGCCGCCGTATTGTTCGGCATAGGCTTCATTACAATAAAGTCCCTTGCCGTCCCGGGTTGCAATAACAATACCGATGGGGCTCGTATCCAGCGCGGCGCGCAAATGCCGCTCGCGAGCAATCACATCGGCTTCAGACGTCTTTATACGCCTAAGCAACTCTTCGCAGAGTTGCGATGCAATTTTAAAATCATGACTGCCGTCAGCAGAAGCACGGTTCCAAAATGCTTCATCCGCCACAGAAGACGCCGCCGCCGAGATGTGTTCAAGAGGTTTCTGCACGAAGAATCTAAGAACAACAAAAACGACGAGAACAATTGTTGATATCAATAACAATATCAACATCGTGTTTTGGAAAACCTGCTGTTGAATCGTATTTAATATTCGTTGCTTTGAGAAAACAATGTCTAGCGTTCCCAACACTTCCCAGTCAGCATCATCGGCAATGACATCTGTGATGACGCCGAATACAGGATGAGCATAGTGTTTTTGCGATTGACCTTTAAAGCCGACTTTTGCAACGGACTTATCGGCAAGGTCTTTCACTTCGGCATAAAAAACATCCGGATCGGTGGTGATAATTTCAAGCACCCGCTTTACGCGCTTGATGTCGTTTTTGGCCATAGGCTCGACAAGCGCAATGCTGTTATTGAAAACGATTTCTTCCTGTTTACGAGAAAACTCTTCTTGCAGGGTTTCAAATGTGAAGTACCCTTGCAGCAAAACAACCGCCGCGGTGAAGATTAAAACAGGCGGTAGAAAAACAATAAAAAAACGGCTTGGGATGCTTTTAAAACGGCCCAGCATAAGGCTCCCCTACCCGTTTTCGTATTGAAGAGGATAGCAAATTCACCTCCCGGATCATAGGATTGCTTCACACAACGATTACGCCTGGTATTCACCACATGACTTTAATAAGGTGCAACTTTAAATAATTTACACGAGAATATAATGACTGACGAAAACAGAAAAATTTCGACCATGATGAACAAGCTGAGCGCCTATATCGCGGGCGCCGGCAAACGCAAATTATCGAATGCGGTCATCGAAAAAACCAAACATCATTTACTTGATACCTTGGCGGCCATGGTATCGGGCTCGCGCCTTGATCCCGGCAAATACGCCATCAAATTCGCCCGTGCGCAAGGCGGTAAGGCTGAAGCCTGTGTGATCGGCAGCAAGCTCGTAACCAGTGCAATTAACGCCGCCCTCGCCAACGGCATGCATGCCCATGCCGATGAAACCGACGACTCTCACCAGCGCGGCCGGTATCATCCGGGCTGCGGCACCATTGCCGCCGCGCTTGCAGTTGCCGAGCGGCAACGCAGCAGCGGCCTTGAACTTATCAAGGCCATCGCACTTGGTTATGACATCGGTGTGCGTTTTAATTTATCCCTCGGCCCATCTCATTTGAATGACGAAGAACACAGTACACACTCCGTTGGATCGATCTTTGGTGCCGCCGCCGCCGTTGCGCTGCTCATGAAGTTCAATCAAACCCAGGTGCGCCATTTGCTGTCCTACACCGTGCAACAAGCGTCCGGCGTGCCGTGCTGGACGCGAGATCTCGATCACATCGAAAAGGCGTTCGATTTCGCCGGCATGCCCGCCCGCGATGCCGTCACAGCAGCAGTCATGATCGAGCTCGGTTTTACCGGTGTCGAAGACGCGCTGTCGGGCAATAAAAACTTTTTCAAAGTGTTTACCGACACACCGAAACTGGCGGAAGTGACAAAGGGCCTTGGTAAGCGCTATGAGATTCTGGACGCGCAAATCAAAAAATGGTCGGTCGGCATGCCCAATCAATCGGTTCTCGATGCGCTGGAAATCCTTATTCGCGAACATGACTTTAAAGCAAATGACGTAGATAAAGTTTCAATCCGCATTCCGAATAAAAGGTTCCATGTGTCCGATAACAGCTTGATGCCGGATATATGCACGCAGCATTTGGCCTCGATCATGCTGCTCGATGGCACGGTAACGTTTAAAAGCAGTCACGACGAAAAACGCATGAAGGATAAAAAAGTCCTGGCCATGCGTAAACGGGTGCAGCTCATCCCCGACGATGCGCTGGTGAATGCTAAGCCTTTACGTCAAGGTATTGTTGAGATCCGTTTGAAGGACGGCCGGAAAATCCGCCATCACACTAAGGCCGTTCATGGGACGCCGCAAAACCCCATGAGCCGTGAGGAGGTCGAGAAAAAAGCACTTGATCTCATGACCGGTATTCTCGGCAAGACCAAAGCCGACAAGCTTGCCGGTACGGTTTGGGGAATGGATCAGGTTCCGAACGTGCGCACGTTACGGCGTTTGCTGAATTCCTAAATATCATATCAAGCAAAATTTTATTACAATGACCAAGTGACATTAACATAAGTTATTTGCAATCCGGCTGTGATACCAGCACTATACCGTCATGGCGACTGCCTCAGATTGGGGACTATTGTCCTATTACGACCGAAACGGCATTTACTGCGAGATGTTCGGTTGCGATGCTTTGCCAGCCGATCACACCAGTGCCATTCGCGACCGCCTTGATAAAATTTCGCTCAGAGGTTTACGCCGGCGCTCAATTGCCGCAGAAAAAGAGCTGTTTAACCTGGGCATTACCTTCACGGTTTATTCCGAAAAGGACGCCATCGACCGGGTCTTGCCGTTTGATGTGATCCCGCGCGTCCTCTCGCAACTGGATTGGCAAACACTTGAAACCGGTGTGCAACAGCGCGTCGCCGCCATCAATGCATTCCTGCACGATATTTATCACGACCAACACATTCTTAATGATGGAACCGTTCCCAAGGAACTTGTTCTGAACAACAAAAATTATCAGCCGGCCATGGAAGGCCTAGACGTACCGCACGGCACTTATGTTCACATCTGCGGGATTGATATCGTGCGTGATCCGAACGGCCAATTTCTGGTGCTGGAAGATAATGCCCGCACGCCTTCGGGTGTTTCCTATGTGGTCGAAAACCACTACCTCATGCAACGGGCGTTTCCCGACCTTATGCGTGGCATGCGCATTCGTTCTGTGTCCGACTACGGGCCGAAGCTGCAACGGGCCCTTGCCGATGTTGCGCCGAAAGGAGTCAGCGAGCCTAATGTCGCCCTTCTCACACCCGGCGTTTTCAATTCAGCCTATTTTGAGCATGTCTTTCTCGCCCGTGAAATGGGCGTACCGCTGATTTCCGGCAGCGATACGTATGTCGATGATAACGACAAAGTTTTTATGAGAACCACGGCGGGGCCGGTTCGGGTTCATGTCATTTACCGGCGCGTTGACGATGCCTTTCTTGATCCCGAAGCCTTCCGCCCCGACAGCCTGCTAGGCGTTCCTGGCCTCATGCGCGCTTACCGCAAAGGGAATGTCACCATCGCGAATGCGATCGGCACAGGAGTCGCCGATGATAAGGCCGTTTATGCCTATATGCCGCGGATCATCAAATACTATCTTGATCAGGATCCAATTATTCAAAACGTACACACGAACATTTGCCGGGAAAAAGACGGCCTCGATTATACCTTGGCCCATTTAAATGAATTGGTCACCAAACCGGTCGGTGAGTCTGGTGGCTACGGCATTGTCATCGGCCCCCATGCTAGCGAAGCTGAACTGGAAGAAAGCCGGAAGAAAATTATGGACGATCCGGACAACTTCATCAGCCAGGCGAATTCGTCGACATGGACATCAATGTCACGGTAAAAAGACTAGAACCAACCTCGGATAAGGAATCCACTTCGTGACCTACTGTGT
>Ga0181579_10001186_pt1 | contig 21577 bp, 37 predicted proteins | sample 071ome_24_FD_132996 | JGI IMG/M metagenome (GOLD analysis project Ga0181579, IMG submission 132996) | Coastal salt marsh microbial communities from the Groves Creek Marsh, Skidaway Island, Georgia - 071402CT metaG (megahit assembly) | ecosystem: Environmental > Aquatic > Marine > Intertidal... | reverse complement strand
GCAGCATATGCCTATGAGGTTGAAAATGACAGCATTATGTCAGATCATGAGTTTGACGAAAAATGTAAAACCGTAAATCTTGATGTTAAAACAGGAAACAGAAAATTAGATAATTGGTTTAAGAAAAATTTTGATCCTTCCACGGGCCAGTGGATACACAGACACCCAGAAAAGCATAAAATAAAGTATGTGTACGAAAAGTGGTATAAGGGGAAAGGATGAATGTTTACCATAGAAATGGACGGGGATGAAACCCTAATAACAATATTAGACGCCTCTGGAGAATTAGAGGATGTCGGTATACTTCTTTATGACGAATATTGCCATATCAGACAGTGGAACGAAAAGACCCAGATGTTTGATGTGGTCACGATGAAGCCAGAAATGTATTTAAAAATGATGGAAGCGTGGAAACTACCAGAAGGGGCATATACCCTTGAAAAGACACACAAAAATGAATTTGAAAATATTTGAAAAAAAATTAAAAAAAATCGTTCCAACGTGTTGACATTTTGCTTTTAATGTATTATATTAGTACTATAAGGTGAAAAAACGGAGATACATTATGGGTACTGCATCAATGATTGCTTATGAAAAGGCTGACGGAACTGTAACGGCGACTTATTGCCACTACGACGGTTACGTTTCTTATAATGGTAAATTGTTGGTTCGCAATTACAGCGAATCATATGATGCTGAGGCAGTTGCCAATGCTGGTTATCTGTCAGGTTTGACTGAAAACCTATACGAGGACCTGGAAAAAGCGGTCCACAAAAATCAATTCCCAGAACAATATTCGGATCGAAATTCTTACCTAGCTGATGCTGGTGATTATTTTGGTGCTGAATATCTTTATCTTTACGACTCACAGACAAATGAGTGGTTGGTCGCCGATCTTTACGGTGACGAGTTCCCTTGCTTCAAACCCGTCGAATATTCCTTGGACAAAGAGGCAGCGTAATGTACACAGTTAAAAACGCTAATAATGAGGTCATCTGCTTTTGTAGTCGGTCTGAAGATGCTCAAGCATGGGTAACGACTAAGCTTGATAAAACTCATTACACTATTGAAAATGAAGATTTGTCAGAACAACACGATGCATTGCAACAAAATGAAGGCATTGAAAAAAGTTTAAATTAATCGAAAAAAGTTGTTGACATTTGCTTTAAAATGATATATATTACTATATGATGATTGAAATTGAGGAGATACATCATGGCACATGAACTTGAAATTGTAGCTGGCCAGGCTCAAATGGCATACCGTGAATCCAAGGGTAAGCCTTGGCACGGACTTGGTACTCCCGTACACGACTTTATGACTCCACAGATGATGATGGAGGCAGCTGGTCTTGATTGGGAAGTAGAGAAGGTTGACACGTTTATTCGCTATAAAGGTGATAATGTTGCGACTGGTTCACAAGCTCTCGTACGCTCAAGCGATGGTAAGATCCTAACTCAGGTTGGCCCTGGTTGGAATCCTGTACAGAATGCTGAGGCGTTTGACTTCTTCACGGAGTTTGTTTCTAACGGTGATATGATTATGGACACCGCTGGTTCGCTTAAGGACGGTCAAATCGTCTGGGCTCTTGCTGATGTCCGTGATGGTTTCAGCCTATTTAATGGTGACGAGGTAAAGGGCTACCTTCTGTTTTCTAACCCACACCAATACGGAAAATCAATCGACATCAAATTCGTTATGGAACGTGTCGTTTGCAATAACACCTTGACTGTTGCTCTAAATGAAAAGGGTATGCCTGGTGTCCGTGTTAATCACCGTTCTGAGTTTAACCCTCAGCGTGTGAAGGAGATCCTTGGTCTGTCTCACCAGCGAATTGAGAAATTCGAAGAGGCTGCAAACTTCCTTGGCTCTAAGCAATACAACAAGTTTGATCTTCAGAAGTTCCTTGTTGAGGTGTTTGGTGAGTCTAAGAAGGAAGGTAAGGAATTGTCTCGCACCGCTCAACGAGCCATGGACATTGTAGAGTCTCAGCCTGGTGCTGAATTCCGTCCTGGTTCATGGTGGAATGCATATAATGCAGTCACCTATTTGACTGACCACGAGTTGGGTCGTTCAGCCGATACTCGGATGACCTCTGCATGGTTCGGTACAAATGCCAAGCGTAAGGTTGATGCTCTCAACGTTGCCTTGGAAATGGCGGAGGCCGCTTAATGTTTGATTGGTTGAGCCGTCTTAACACAAAGGTGTCTGAACTGACACCTTTGGAAGTTGTTTTCTGGGGAATTGTAGGTGCTCTTGTTTTACTTATCATTGATCATGCTATAATCCCAGGACGAGGATTTTTCTAAAGGAGGTAATATGGCATTCGTATTTAAAATGTTTAATGTGTCACCTATAGGAGAACGGACTCCTGTAATGGACGAAACAGATCCTTCTGTTCAGTTAACATTTACGGACGAACTGGAAGCAAAACGTTGGGCTCGTGATAATACAAGTCCAGAAGGTGCTAAATACTATCTTGTATTCGAGTCAGAAGAATAAAGTCGAATTTGATGGAAGAGGTACCCAAAAAGATTATTTTGCTCAGTGAGGTCATTGAGCAAAAACTCCGCAAAGAAAAAGAACTAGAGTTTTACCAAAAAGAGCTCGAGAAATTACAGGAAAAAATGTATTGGCTCAGGCGTGAGGTAGACTTAACAAATACTATCATTCGTGTGATTGAAAATGAACAAGTTATAGATATAAGGGACGAAATGTCCAAGAAACTTTTAGAGAGGTCAGACGAATGACTTGGTTTTTACTGGTGCTATTTGCACAATGGGAAGAAGTTCCTGCTTTTGTTTTTACGAATCCAACATTTGAAACACAAGAAGAATGTATGGAATCAATGCAAAATCAGGAAGATATACAAAAATACGTACAGAGATTGGTTATAGAGTTTGCTCGACCGATGCCTATTGTGGGTGTAGCATGTATAAACGAACAACAATTGCAGAAAGATTTGATTCCCTATCTCGAAGGGAAAGCAATTTAAAAGGTACTTTAGATAATGATGACACCACTTGAAATATCTGAATATAAAAATAGATGGATGGCCTCCGGCGATAATTATAGAGTAGCAGTCCATAGTGATTTGGAAAGTTCTGCGAAGGATTGGTGTAAACGCCACCTAGAAAAACAAAGTTGGCATGTGGTCCGATGGACCGACGTGTACCAGCACACGTTTTATTTTGAGGATTCTAAACAAAGCCAGTGCTTTACTATGGAGTTAAATAATAGGTTCAGAGGTACCTAATTGACTATATACTTTCCTGACACAAAAGTGGCTTTTATCCACATCCCTAAGAATGGGGGAATGTCAATAGACAGATGGGTAACAAATCGAGAAGGATTTGACACTCGGTACCGTGCACAGCCACATGAAAGAATTGGAAGAGACTTTACCGCAAAACATGCTTCGTGTTTAGAATTTGAAAATAATTTTTTAAAAAAATATCCTGGGCAGGATTACAGATACTTTTTAGTGTCTAGGAATCCCTATTCGAGAATGGTGAGTTGGCAACATTTTTGGAGGGAACAAATGGATAGACTTCAAAAAATGTCCGAAAATAAGGCAAAATTTAAAGGTCAGCCAATCCCTCCTCGCCCAGAGAATATATATGATGGATCGTTTAAAAATTTTGTAAGAGAGGTTCTAAAACAACCAACGGGTGGTAAAGTTAGACATCCGAATTTTCATCTTTTGGTAGGCCAGGTATGGTTTCTGCATCCTAAAAAAAGACCAACATGGGTTTTAAGGATGGAACATTTAGAAGAGGATTTTAAACACATACAGAGATTGTGTAATAGAGATATGCCACTTCCACATGAAAACACGTCAAAACATCGGCCATGGCAGGAGTATTACGACGAGGAAACAAAAGATATGGTATACAATTATTTTAAACGAGACTTTGATTGGTTTAGATACGAAAAGGATTTTTAATGCGAGAAGGATACTACGATTATATGCTTCGGCGATATAAGGAAGAAACTCAAAGGGAGGAACTATCAATGCAAGAAGGACCATTTAAATCAGCTTTTGATTCTGACACTGAAGGTGTAATTCGTAGGGAAATGTCGACATATCGTTGGCGAAATGGTACTGTATATAAAGATGTCGTTACTAGAGTTTATTCAGCAGACGGTGATTATCACGACACGAGTACAACAATGCCTCTTGCAAAACCTAATGTAGAATCCTTTAATCCGAGAGGGCCAAAACAGCTTAATTTTTCTTTTTAATTTTGGAGTGAATTATTAATGGACAGCAGAATTAGTGCAATTCTTGCACGAGAAGCAGACAGACAACACACAACAATTGAACTAATCGCAAGTGAAAATTTTGCAAGTGATGCTGTCATGGATTTAGCAGGAAGTTGTTTTACAAACAAATATGCCGAAGGTTATCCTGGAAAGCGGTATTATAATGGCTGTATGCATATGGATGAGATTGAACGGTTGGCGATTGACCAACTGAAGGAAATCTATGATGTAAAATTCGCAAACGTCCAACCACACTCTGGTGCAAACGCCAATGTTGCTGCATTTCAAGCATTTCTAAAACCAGGTGATAAGATCCTCGGTATGGATCTAGCATCTGGCGGTCACTTATCTCACGGTGCTCCAGTAAATATTTCTGGTAAAAACTACGAAGCACATCATTATGGTGTTGATGATGCTGGTTGGTTGGACTATGATGCAATAATGCGGCAAGCAGCAGAAGTTAACCCAGCAATGATTATTGCTGGTGCTTCCGCATATCCTCGGCAGATTGATTGGGAAGCGTTCCGTGTTATTGCAGACCAGGTTGGTGCTCTACTGATGGTTGATATGGCTCATTATTCAGGGCTGATTGCTGGTGGAGTTTATGATAATCCTTGTGATTATGCAGATATCGTAACCAGTACGACTCATAAAACGCTACGAGGGCCTCGTGGTGGTATTATTCTTTGGAACGATAATGCCTTTACCAAAAAGATTAATAGTGCTGTTTTCCCAGGAACTCAAGGCGGTCCACTAATGAATATCATTGCCGCAAAGGCTCAATGTTTTATTGAAGCAAACACACCTGAGTTTAAAGAATATGCGGCTCAAGTCGTACGTAATGCAAAGGCAATGTGTGACACCCTACGTCAACGTGAATTGACGGTACAGACTGGTGGAACCGATAGTCATATCATTCTGATTGATCTAAAGGACAGTAGACATAGTGGTCGTGAAGCAGCAGATCTTCTTGAAACTGTTGGTGATATTACAGTAAATAAAAATGGCATTCCTAATGATCCTAGATCATTTATGGAAACAAGTGGCATCCGAATTGGAACTGCTGCGGAGACAACTCGAGGCCACGACGAAATGTGGTTCCGTCAACTAGCCCATAAAATTGCAGATATTCTGGAGTAATATGAAAGTTAAAATAGGACCCTATCCCAACAGATGGATCAGTAATATCCATACAAATTATATGAACGATAAGTATGGATACGTAGATTGGCCACGAGCTAAGGAATATACTAGATTTGAACAATTCCTTGAAAAGTTCGAGGATCTGTTACAGAGCATATATAACTGTACGATTAATCTATTCATCGATCGCAGAGAACAAAAAGTTAAGGTTCACATTGATCCATGGGACACTTGGAGCATGGATCATATACTTGCTCCTATTATCTTGCCTATGCTCAAACAGTTACAGAAAACTAAACACGGTGCTCCGTTTGTTGATAATGCCGACGTGCCAAAAGAACTTCGTGCTACAAAAAAACAAATTGAAGCCTACGGTATGAACGGTGAAGTTGATCCTAAATATTTTGCTCGTTGGGATTGGGTTATGGATGAAATGATATATGCCTTTGATTGCAAGGCAAATAAGGACGATGTGTTTATTCGTTTTGAAGATAGAGAAGAAATGAAAGCAGAACAAGAAAGAATAAGTAATGGCTTCCGACTATTCGGAAAATACTTTGAGAACTTATGGGATTAAAATGTTAATACTTTTGAATGATGATTGGCAATTAGGACATATAAACGACGATCCGGTTCGGCCGCATTTAACAAAGGAATGGCGGACATCTGATGGGCGTGAAGTCTATGGCTTGACAGAAGAAGGCGATGGTATTATGAGAGCTGTCGTATGTGTCGCATATACGAAAGGTGTTGGTATCACCGAGGATGATCTAAACAATACTGACGAACCAGATACTGCAATGTTCTATACAGTATGGAGTTATGCTAGAGGTGCTGGTAGACAAATTATTTTTGATACAGCCGATGTCATTAAACGAGAAAAGCCACACATTAACCGGTTTTGTACATTGAGTCCTTTAACCGAAATGGCTGAAAAGTTCCATCTTCGGAACGGTGCTAAATTTTTACGGCGGGGTGAAACCTGTCAGAACTTTGAATATGAAATATGAGGGCCAATGAACTTGGACGAGACTACTACTCAGCAAGAATTTAAGGAAGCTTCCAGAGAAAATAGAGCATCAGCACTTGCGGCTGAGCTTTCAAAGGAACGCAAGCGATTAAAACAGGAACTTGCTGAATTACAAAGTGAGGTTGAGGACCTCACGCCAACTACCCCTACTGGAACTTTGGACTGGTATGTAAAATGGATTGCTATGATCCTTGCAGTTATAGGGGTCTTTTCAATAAGTGCCAATTTTGTACAGATTGGTCAAATAGCATATATCCTCAGCTCAATGGGCTGGGTATTTGTAGGTATGCAATGGGGCGATAGAGCAATTATGATTGGATCCAGTATCAGTGGGACCGCAGTTGCTATGAATCTAGTATCCTCACTTTCTTTATAACAAAGAAATATATCGTTATAACAAAAAAATTTAAAATAATTTCAAAAAAAGGGTTGACATTTGCTCATAGTATGGTAGTATAGTTATATAAGGTTTGAAAAACGGAGAAATTCTTATGAAAAACTATGTAACTGGATATCAATACTCTGGCAAAAATGCAGCTATCTTGGCAGCTGTTGGTGTGGATTCTGTTTGCACATTCAAACAAGCCGTTCGTGAGATGGGTGTGTCTGGAAAGAATATGAAAGGCATCAAGGCTGTTGCTTCTCTGTTCCGTTTCTCTAAGGAATTGGATGAAGAAGGAAATCGTAAGATGATCTGGTATTCTGTATTTGATGCTGAGGCTGTCCTTGCTCGTAAGGCAGCCTAAAAAAGTTGAAATTTTTTTAAAAAAATGGTTGACTTTTACTATAGATGGTATATATTAGTTATATAAGGTGAAAAAAAGGAAATATATTATGAGTTCTGTTGCTGTTATCCACTCTGCTTTTCTTGACGTAAATGAGGCACCTCGTACGGTTGCTCTCGTTGAGGTTGGCGAACGTACTGGTGATGAAGCCTTAGAATATGCTTATCGCTGGACACAAAATATCATGGACAGCTGGTCAAAGAAAATGCCACAAGATGGCAATGATGACGTTACTGTTATGGCTCCCTTGGAAGTTGTTGACGGTATTGAATACGGTTTGCGTTCAACATCTATGGGTGACCAAATGTTCTTTGAAGGCAAAAAATACGAAGTTGCCGCTGTTGGGTTTAAAGAGATCGCTTAATAGGAGATCATTATGACTACTCTTCTTCAACACATCGAATCCCTCAACGCCGAAAGTCAGGCTTGGCTTGATGCCAATCCTGGTTCTTGGACTGGCATGATCACTACTGATCTTGACCACTGGGCCGAGTACGGTGTGCACACCGTCGAGGACTTCAAGCGGCATGAGCTTGAGTCCTTTATCTGGGACGCGTATAAGGATGCGTATGGCATCCGCCCTCGTTTCATGGATTTTAAATCCATGTCAATGGAAGAGTTGCAGAAGGAGGCCGACCGGGTCGCTGAGGCTGCTCGTGAACAATATGAGCTTGAAGTAGCCCAAGCCGAGGCCGATCTTCGTGAGTTCAAAGAATTGGTCCAAAAGACCATCGACATGGGTGCAGGCGATGAGGACACTGCTCTTCGCTGGTTGACTCAAGGTGATGATTTTTATCACGGTCAGGATGTCGAACATTGGGTTTGGAACCGAGGCATTCTATTTACTGACTATGGCCGTGAGCTGGTCAAGCGGTTGGAAAACATTGTTGAATTTACTACATGGGAGGCAGCATGATTACTTACGAGGGAACTGAAGTTCCGGAATTAACCCGGATTAACGATCCGATTGACGATCTTGATATTAAGCAATATCGTATTTATCTTGCGGATAAGATTGATGAGGATATTTCAAACCTATATCAGGGTCCTCGTCTGCTACGTCGGCGCTTTGGCCTTAACCGAGATGAGGCGATAGAAATTTTCTATGAATGGTTCGAGGAAACTTATCATGATTAATACTGAAACTATTTCAATTGGCTTGGCCGTTTTTCTTTTAGTGTTTGGTTTTACATATGCCATGCTGTCCGCAGCAGAACTGCCTGATGTTTGGTTTAGTCATTCCACTGGTGAGTGTGTCAAAGTTCTAAACTATGTTGAGGCTGACCAATATTCATGTGAAAATCTTCCTGAAAAATTCCATCACGTATGGGTGGAATAATGACCACATATAAAGTAGAAGATTTATTCCAGGATGATCCAAACGATGCAAACAACGTTATCTTTACTATTCCAGAGGAAATATGTGAGGAGATAGGTTTAAGACCTGGCGATACAATTGAATGGGAAACCGATAATGGTTCCTTGGTATTCCGTAAAAAGGAGCAGACCAGAGAGGAGTACGAGGAGATGAGAGCACAAAAAATCCTCGATAATCCTGGGTTTGAGGTAGAATGAAATTTTCTGATTTTGAAAAAAGAAAAACAAATTCTCCCATTGGAGAACAGGTAATTTTAGATTTTGGAAGGTGGGAACTTAGTATTGTTCGTAATGAGGCAAGCTACGGCCACCAACAAAATCTCTGGGAAGTGGGTGTTTTTAAGGATGGTTCTATGGTGGAGGCACCTGGAATTACTGAAGCTGGTGATACCATAAAAGGATGGTTGACAGAGAACGACATTGATGTTATTATAAAAAAGATGGTCACAATGACAGGAAACGAACCTATTCAGATTTAGGAGATGTTATGAGTAAAATGGGTAATGTAATTGTACACATTCAAGAGCTTGCACAGCAAGGTGTTCCTAATAACGAAATTGCAAAATATACAGATACCTCTATTAATTTTGTAGATGATGTAGTGCGTGATTATTTTGCTTATGATTCTGAGCCTTATTATGAAGGTGATTATGAAGATGAGTGACAAATATGGTATAAAAATGTATCGTCCAGATATTGGCTGGGTATGGGTCACTGAAACAAAAACTAGTCGTTTTTTAAAAACATCTAAAACGTTTCGTAAGGAATTTGACACAGTTGACGAGGCAAAAAAGTGTGCAGTTCAGACTGCTGGAAAATGTGTTGTTGTTAAAATTGGATCAAAGGATGAATCCATGTATCCTGGTCCTGAAAACTTTACTGGGAGTTTGATGTGAGATATTATACACTTGAACCTAAATGGAAAAAATCCGTATATGAATCTGAGCGTTTCAAGAAAACACTTGAGGATGGTACCACCGTATTTGCCACATTAGAAACATGTTGGCGATGGGGGAAATATTTAATTCAGGTTCCAGAGACAAACGAGGAACTTGACGCCTGGGCTGAAAACCGAGATATCCTTGTAGAGGATTATGGCGGCTATGACGAGTGCCGAGAAGCCTTAATGCCTGTCGATGATGAGGAAACGACTTATCACGAGCTTGATGATTATGATTATGAACTGATTGAAACCTGGGATGGCATTTCAGAGGAGTGGCATATTCATGCATGGGGTCCTTCTAAGGATGAAGTTCATGCAAACATTGATGAATACGTAGAGGATCTTGAAGAGGCCTGGCAAGAAAATTACAACGAAGGTGTAAATGACCTCGGTTATGATGAAGATATTTTCTTTGTTGAAATTCATTGTCCAATTATTCTTACACCTTGCGACGAGAGTGGTAACCCTCTTGAGGTAAATAACTAAAAAAAGAGGTTAATATGGCAAATACAGAAATAGAAGAGATTGACGATCCTCGGATGTCAGCACTGACAATCAATGATATGATATCAAAAGGAATGTTTAGAACCGTACCTGGTGAAAATTATGAACAGGTTATTTTACAATGGGACGGTGCCTTTCAATTTGTGATTAATAAGACGGAACAATCAAACACAGGCTACGAATTGATGACGCTTGGGCCAGACTTATTTGAGGAATCTTGGCCGTATGATAACGAGGCTGGTGTTCCGGAGGCTCAAAAAGCAAGAAACGCAGGCGGTCTGGAAATCAATAAATTAATTAAATTACTTATTAGAACAGAAGGCCCTTTGAGAATTATAGATTAGGAGAATATTATGTCCTTTTCAATCAAACACGCCAATATCTTTAACGTAGATGAGGTGGTGAAGATTTATGAAAAGAAAGATGGTGTACCAATAAAATATGTATGTACGACCGACCTGCGTCAGTCTGATCGCCCATATGATGTATTCTATAGGGAAACTCCTCACCCAGAATTTGGTAATAGATATTTTGGTTTGACATATTCATACGAAAATGATATATTGATTACCAATGCTGATGTCATTGAAGAACTAGAGTTTGCGATGATTGAGGATAAGGATAATAATCTATGGTATAGTCAATGTCATCATGATATGCTTGTTATTGATGGGAATATGATTGACGGCGGCAGAGAATATGTCAGATTTTCTGGTGAATTATTTGGTACATTTGCAGTAAAAAATGGTGAGTTTGAACTTAAAATTAAGGAGTAATTATGGATAATAATGGTGGTCTACCCACGACAATTACAGACAAGGATCGCAAGGATATTCAAAATGCTCTGCGTGAAATGTCAGATTCAATGACTCGAGTGTCAGCAGAAAAAGATCTGCAAAAAGATATTGCACAAAAAATGCTCGATGAAATTGGTGTTCCCAAACGAGAGTTTAATAAATTAGCAAAAATTTATCATGCGTCCAATCTCATGGAAGAGGCGGCTCGAAATGAGGAATTTATGGAATTTGCCGAAGCAGTAATGGCACCATTCGAACGCCAGATTGCGAGTGACAATGGGTGAAGTAGCAACAGCAATTAGTATCTTAGCCGTAATTATAATTGGCTTTTATATTATCGCAGTAACAGAAATGAATAAATGATACGTTGGTATGATTATATCGCAACATTTATAGTAGCAGATTTAACAGTCGCACTTTTCTTTGGTGTACCTATTTTTGGTGGTATTGCTGCATATTTTTTAGTCTTTCATGTTTGGGATTATTATTGCGAATGGCGAAAAGATATGGAATAAAAAAGTAAAATTAACTATTGACATTTGTTTTCATATGATATAATATGGTTATATCAAAAGGAGACACGGAATGTGGAAAAGATTTTACAAAATTACAGTTACTAACGAAGCCGGAGTTGTTGTTCATAAAGGAGAAGAATATTCTGGTTATGCAACTTCAGAAGAACTTCTCTATCTTGACCGTAAATATCCTAACTGCAAAGTAGAAGCAGAGTTTATTGAACACGAATTAGAAATGAAATAAAAAAAGGGAGATCCGAAGATCTCCCAAGTTTGTTGGTAAAGTGGGGCGGTTGATCCGCCCTTCTTTTTATTATCAGAACAAGTTTGCCACACGTACACGACGGTAGTACTTGTTAGCATTAGCTGTAAGAGCACCAAGACCTTGTGCATCTTGAACTGCGCCTTCCGCGAATGGGTTTGCAACCATGCCGTAGCGAGTTTTGAACCCGATTTTTGGCTGGAAGCTGTTCTCACCGATGGCACGGACCATCTGTAGAGGAACGTATGGGCAGTAGAACAAGCCTGCATCAAATGCAGATGAACCTTTGTAACCAACAACCATGTAGTTTGAACCAGCATATGGGTCAATGTATACACGATAGCGGCCGTTAAGAACACCAGCAAATGTGTTGCCTGTGTCATCAACTTCCAAAGAGTTACCATTAAGAGCAGGTGCATAGTCAAGTACACCAGCCATTTGAAGAGCAGAAGCTACATCTGAAGAACAGATAACCATGTTACCTTTTCCACGTCTTGTGTCTTTTGCGATTTGGTTAGCTTCTTGTTCAATTTGGAACATAAGTCCTTTGAACTTCTCAACAGACCAACGGCCGTTAGCATCCACATCCAAGTCAAAGATGCCTGAAGAAGCAGTGTTTGTAGCACCAGCAGAAGCAGTGGTGTAGATTGTACGAACAACTTCACGGTTGATCTCAGTCAGGATTTCAGACTGAAGGATGTTCGCCAACTCAGATTCTGCATCCAAGCCATGAACTGCCTTAAGGTCCTGAGCAAGTTCAGTTGTGTATTCTGCTTTCAACGCACGTGACTTAGCAGCAACAGTAACCTTCTCAATAGAGAATGCCATTTCTGCATAGTTTGTACCGTTACCGTCGCCTAGAGCTTCAGCCGCAGCAGTTGCCATACCTGCACCTGTGTCAAACAGTGAAGTATTACCTGTGCCTGCACCACCAGTTGAACCAACCTGTGCACCTGTACCTGCGTGAGTTGTATCTGCCTCACCATAGAATGCCTCGTTACCCGCTTGAGTGTCATAGCGTGAACGCATTGCAAAGATAAGACCTGTTGGGCCAGTCATTGGCTGAACACCACAGATATCATATGCAATCAAGTTTGGCATAGAACGGCGAACAAGTGAAATCAACACTGGGTCATAACCAGCAGTTGGTCCACCTTCAGGAGAGCCTGAACCGAAGCCACCAGTACCAGCATCATTGGTAGGAGCTTCTGTAAGCATGCTCATGTTAGCAGAAAGATCACCAGATTCCTGTAGGGCTTTTTCTGTGTTCTCCAGAATTGTAGCCGTTACGGACTTACGGTGAGAGTCCTGAATAGGTGAAAAAGATTCGTGCTCAAGGATTGGCCCCCACTTTTTCACAAGCTTTTGATAGTTTGTCTCTGACATATTTCTATCTCCTTGTTATTATTTGATTACTGTTAATATTTATAAAAATTTAATTTTCAATTATTTTCTTGCGTTGAGCGCCTCAACAAGAGCGTTGACAGAAGCATAGTCAGAGACTGTCTTCTTCACCGTTTCCTGTTCTTCTGTGATAATCTCATCTTCCTCATCAAGAACATCTTCTGTTGTCGTAGCCGAGGTTGACTCCGAGACGAAGGTCTCCCTAATTGTGTTGAGGTTTTGAGTATACTCATCAATGTCTGACGTATCAAGTGTTTCAGCAAGAGTACGTAGTCTCTCTTTTTGAGTGACAGTCAGATCGGAAGTAGATTCCTCAAAAACTTTAGCACATTTTAGAGAGGCAATCTCTTTTGTGAGCTCAATATTTTCATTAACGACCTCATTGGCACGATCATTAGATTCTGCCAATTCCTCTTCCAAATCTTTGACGATATCAAACTTCTCGTCATCGATTTCGATGTTATGCTCAGTGAATAGATCTTTCAATCCATCCATAAGCGATTCTGCCATTTCTACCTTGATTCCGGCTTCAATAGCAACTTCATTCTCTGTCATCCATTCATTGACTACATAGTCAAGATAGGAATCAAGATTATCAACGATCTCTGTAACCTTTGATTCAACAGCTTCAGACAATTCAGTTTCAAGCTTTTCGTTAAGCTCTTCTTCGATTTTCTGAACACGAGCCTTTACAGACTCATTAACTGCCGCTTCAAAAACAACGGAAATCTTAGATTTAAATTCTTCTGAAAGATCCATGCCTTCGATAATTTGTTGGATTGATTCCTCAACCTCAATTACCTCTTCTTCCACAACTTCGATTTGCTCATCAGTTGCTTCAACTTCAGCATCTTCCTTCACACCACCGGCTTTATCGCCAGCAGCAGGTGTTACGGCATCCATTTTTTCTTCTGGCTTGCCTTTCTTCTTTTTGTCTTCGCCACCGGCTGGGGTTACAGGCTCTGGTACGCTTGAAACACCGTCATCGGCAACGAATCGCTTTCCTTTATCTTCTGCCATTGGTATTCTCCTCTGTTCGATTATGAATTATTTATTACTAAAATATTTATAAAAATCACTTTTTTAACGAAGAAATAAACGTTTCAAACATCCGTGCCGCAGCACTTTCATCGATCGTATGTGTGATTCTGTTATAACGTACTTTAGCTTCCTTCTGTATTTCCTCAATAACCTCTGCAACTTCTTCTTGGACCTGAGCAGGCAACCAAGCGTTAGAAGCAATGTCATAATAGTATTCCACATTTTCCATGATTCCATTTACAAAGGCGCTAGGAGCAGAAGGATCAGTTACGATGTCAACAGTTGAAAGATGAAAGTCTGGTTGTACTTCCATAATACCATCTTTAGTTTGTTTAACGGAACCTAAGCCTCTTGTGGATACACCAATTTTAACCCCTTCATCAATGAAGGTTTTAACAATCTCACCCATTGGAGTTCCAAGAATTTTGGCCTTACCATAAAAGTTAGAACCATCTCTTTTCAACTCAGTAATGAGGTGCGAAACTCTGTCGCCGTTGATCTGTGGCCCATCTGGGTGGCCAAGTTCACCAAGCGATCTTTTTTCGTTAATAAAATCTTTTTGGTATCTTTGCATTTCCTTGTCAAGAATGTCACTAGCGTATACTCGACCGTTACGATTCTTGATATCGCCTTGCATAAAAATACCTTCGATGAAGTAAGACTTTTTGCCTTCCTCACTTGCTTCGGTAAGTACCTCGCAATCTGTAACCTCGGTTATAAGCTTCATAGTAATATACCTTTTCTTTATAATTTTATTTTATTTATAACTTATTCAGCTTCCTTTGCAAATGCAATAATGTCCTTAAATCCTTGCGAATCCTTCATCATTGTGGATTCCATTTCCTTACGGTTTTTAGGATTTAGAGATTTCATTACGTCATTTAGCATTTTAGCTTCCTGAGCAGATACCTTGACTGATTTGCCATCTTTCAACCTCATCATCCCAGGCTTCACACCTTCCTTTAGAGACGATGGTCTTTTACCTGACAAATAATGATGTAAGGCTTTTTCATGAGCCGCTGCATCAGCTGATTTATTAGCACCAACAGTACGTGTAGACATTAGAGCTTCTGCTGAGTCCTTATCTGTGTCTCTTTGATATACGTGGTGATTAGTTGTGGCACCTGTTTTATTATTTGTAACTTTGACATGAACTGTATCGCCGTATTCACCTGGTTCATTGTGATGTGGGATTCCAGCCTTTGTCATCTTTGATCTTTTTGCCGCTACGTGAGATGGAGCACCTTCACTGCCACCCTTTTTCTTAGGGCCGACCGTAAATGTATAATGTCCATGGTCCACAGTACCTTCTTCCAATGCCTCATAATATGATGAATACATTGGATAACCAGCCGCCAATTTAATGATATCTTCATCATCGTCATCATCATGCGGAGGTTCATATCTCTTACCTTCGGCATATGCATGAAGTGTTTTCAATTCGCCGTGAGCCGCGGCCAATTTGTTCTGGAACCATTCTTCTGGATCCATTGTGGTATCCGTAATAAAGTCCTCGATTTCTCTTGCAGCATATTCAATGAATCTTAGTTGACCGACCATCATAGGAATCTCTTCAGATGGATCCTCGTTCAATTCAGTAGATTCATACTTAGGAGCCCGATCAAGTTTTGCCTGACCTTCTTTTCTCTGAGAATGAGCCTGATCATAAGCCGTTTCATCCTGGCCTTTCATATAATCAGCCAATCGCTTTTTCGGCATTGCCTTTGGCTTGTAACCTTCCTGGTCACCCAAACCTAGCGGATCAATAATCTCTACTTGGTGTTGGTCTTTAAATTTCTTTTCCTCGGCGCCTTTGGGCTCTGCGACCTCAGAAAGAATGTTTCTAAACCTTTTCATTTTTCGATTCCTATAAGTTGTTTAATTTTTATTTTATTTATTAAAGTTCAGGTTCTTGTGAATTATCAGTATCAATGTCAGCATCTGGATCTGGTTCAGATTCCTTTTCTGCATTCATTCTTTCCTGTTCTTCTTTCCATTCATCTTCCGTGAGCTGAAGAACATTTTTGACAACCCATTCTCTAGAATAATATGTACCAACGTGATCCTCTACCTCTCGTAAGGTAGACATACGTTCTCTAAGAATTTCCGCATCTTTGAGTTCATCAAAGTAATTTTCTTGAATAAAGTCATAACGAATATTATTTCTGATTTCAGCAAAATCCTCTGGTCCCATAATACCTTTAAGAATAAGCTGCTTTTCAAGAATTATACTGAATAGCCAAGAGAATCGAGCACGAAGCCGCTTTACAAACTTACCAAATTTAACCTCATCACGACTGATCTCAGAAACACGACCAAATGAGTACATTGTTTCCGGCTCAAGTCTTGATAAAGGAACTTTCAATGACTTATACAATTTCCGTTGAAAATACTGTAGGTTTGTATCATCGGTTAAACCAGCCGCATTTCCACCAGCCATAACGTCAACCTCTGTTGATCTTTCCCCGCCTCTACGTGGGAACCAAAAGTCTTCTGTCATGGTCATCATTTTACGAGAATCAGATATTTCACCAGTGGATGAGTTATACTGAAGCTTGTTTTTATGGCGAATCATCATATCTCGCAGATATTGTTCAGCCTTCGATTTAGGTAGGTTCCCAACATCAATATAGAAAATTCGTCTTTCAGGAGCTCGTGTAAGAGTGTAAATGACTGTAGCATCTTCGAGCATCCTTAATTGGTTTAATGGTTTAATTGCTGGGTGCAAATTTCCTAAAACCATTGAGTTATTTTCGTTCATAATACCAGATGTTACTCGAGCAATGGAATCCTTTGAGATTCTATAACCTTGAGTATTGCCACCACTGGCACCAGAATTTGTATTAGTAAACCCACTCTCAGAATATAGATAATATTCATTTTTTAGTTTTTTGGTCGGCACACCGGAATGTGGATCCTTTTTACGTTTATCAACCTCTTTTACAAGTTTAATTTTTCGTGGGTCAATATAACGTAATTCGATAATACCGCGCTTTAGATCATCATTGTCAATAATAATATGATAATTTAGTCTTCCGTCAACATAGAACTTACTGAATGTATCATAACCGTTATTAGTAAAATCAAGTAATCTTAAAACGTTTTCAAATTCTTCTGATACTTTTTCTTTTACCTTATCCGGCAGATCCGTATCTTCCAAGACAATCTCAACAACCTGATCATTAACATCAATAGAAATTGCTTCGTTTACAATCTCATCAATGGCCTGCGCAATTTCTGGTTGATTTGCCATACCACGATATTTTGTGACAAGCTCAGACTCACTTTTAGCAGCACCCTCCATATCAAGAAGAGTGCCATAAAAGCCACCTAAAGCATTACCAACTGTAATGGCACCATCATCATTAAGAGGCTCAGCGAACGAAACCGGGGCATTTTGGGCCTCGTCCACTTCCCTCTTTATTTCAAAGCCGAATAATTTCAAAATTTTATTCCTTCATTAATATAGTAAATTATGTAGTTGGAATACCAGTAACGCCCTCAACTCTCCATAGATCGTATTGGAAGGTCACTGAAAACTCCTCGATTGTGTCTGTAGCACTCCAATCCATTGGAATTCCTTCGACAGCAATTGGGAACATTCCTTCAAAAATATATGAACGTAGTGCATTACCATCTTTACTGAATTGTGTAATGACACCATTTGATTTATATTGTTGTGGAAGTGCCCTTGTATTGGCATCATGCGAATTGATAGCATTTGTCCAGGCTTCCATTGCATTTCTGATAAGGAAATCCTCATCATTAATAACCGTTACGGTCCAATCCTCAAAAACTCTCTCTCCTGCGTATTTAACATTCCTACCGAAGTATGGAACCGTATAGGCACCCAAGCTAGAGCTTGGGATACCAGCGGCACGTACCATGAAAGGAACCTTAAAGTCGGCCTCGGGAGCAATAGGATTCAAGATTTGACATTGGAAGAGCGTAGGACGAGCGCCACCACCGACTAGTTGTGATTTAAACTCGTTTATATTAAAACTCATATCTTCTCTCCTCGTTTACTTTTATTTATGTCAACTGACCGACAATCTCATCAAATTCTACACCACTTCTTGTGGCCACGAATGTCAATTCAATGACGTTGATGGATCTAGCAGGTTTGATAAAGATATTAGCCCTAAACTTATTAGCATCAACCACCGTTGGAGTATTTATTGATGCATCCGAAACGATACGGAAGTCAATAATACCTCTACGCCCTTGAATATCTCTTAGGAATGGATCAATTGCATTTTTAAACTGAGTTTGAGTAAATTCGTCATTCAGTTCAAATAGGAATGATTGAGATGCATTCGCAATGGCTTTTTCAACTGCAATAAACAGTCTGCGAACATTCAGTCTATCAAATGCACTAGTTGTTCCAAGCCCTGTCTTATCACCAAATAGAACAATACCTTGTCCAACCTGTGAAATTACTGGGTTAACATCCGCTGCATATAGCTGATCACGTTGTGCCTTATCTGGATTAAATGCAAGTTTAACAACATTTTTGATAACACCTTTTCTGAAGCCAGCAGGTGATTCCCAAGATTCAACACGAGCAGCAAGACCGGCCATATCACCATTCAATGGAACCCAACGATATACGTCGTTATACTTATCGAAGCGATATTTATAGCCTGAATCCATAAACCAATAAGATGAATTTTGGATCTTATTACGATACCCAATAATTGCATCTAGTTTAGCTTGAGTTGTTGCTGCAGTAGCACTTGTTCTGTCTGGTGAAATAAATGCAACCGCATCCTTTCTGTAATCAACGACATTTGAAACAATATAATTTGCCACATTACCTGCAGTATCACCTTTACCTTGCATCACGAATTGTACATCAATTTCGTTTGCATTTTTAAATGTATCATACGCAGGGCCTAGATCAGCAATGGTTGCTGCTGATTCAGATCTGCCATCAGTACCTTCAGCAAATGTTTCATATGCTGTGGTGATAGCCTCAAAAGTTGGTTTATCGTTGATTTTTACCCATTCTGATCTATTATTAATTACTGTTTCATAATATTGATCAGTGCCATCGCTTAATTGAGCGCCAGCCACTTTTGATACGTTGTTATATAATTCCAAAACAGTACCAGCTGCACCGGAAATATTACCATCTCCGTCAACAACAGCCACGTGGAAATGATCATTAGAATCAGCTGCTTTACCAAATAGGTTAGCATATTTCCATTTTCTTGTAATTTTTAGCCTTGTGGCCTCTGTTTCTGACATTGTATAGTTTTTAGCAAAACTAATTGTCACGTTTTCTGCAGCTGCAAGATTAGCATTACCAGCGTCGTTACCAGTCAATTCTACGCCTGTTGAATCAACTGATGTTGTTGAAAAGGCAGAAACCTCAAGTTCCTGATAGCCTGATCTGTCACTACCGATAACAATAACATCACCGACGTTAAATGCATCAGTGGTATTAGCACCGCCTGCATGAGCACCCAGAAAATCAGTATTTGCAGTAATTGGGTGTTGGAATGTATACGATGATGTGTTGAATTCAATATCATTACTCGGTGCTGTATTAGCAACTGCCGAAAATGCTGTATGTAATGCTGGAATATCATCAATTACAACACTTTCAAAGTCGTCACCTCTAGCAATAGCAACCTCAATAGAGTTACCAACTGCTCCAGGATATTTTGCCGCAAAAGCACCCACGGTTGAATTTGCCGTATCAAGTGCCCCTATGGAACCTGGCGTGGTACCTTCAACATAACCTGGTGCTGCAGTATTTGCATAGGCAGTATCAGCTGTAAAATATACGTTATCGCTACCGGTTGCCGTAGCAGCACCATTATCAGCACGTGATACAAATAATGGACTACCATATGCTAGAAAATCGGCTGCGGTAAAAAATGTCTCAAAGTTATCGTCAGTTGGTTTACCAAAACGATTTACTAATTGATCTTCCGATGTAATGAGAACAGGTTCGTTAACTGGACCCCATCTGAAAACGCCGGCTATTGCGCCAGGCGGTGTTGCGATGGCCGGTACTGTTGCCGATGCGTCCACCTCTCGAACAATGACGGAAGGACTTACGGTAAAAGCCATATCTTTCTCCTTTATATATTATTTTAGAAACGGTTTCTTTTTCAGTTCATGTCACTATGTTTATTTATAAAAATATTGTTTTAATAAGTCCAATCACTGTCCACCGCCACGAAGCCTTCATCGTCACCGTAGTCATCGCCTACATCAATAAAGCCAAAAGGTAGAAGATCTTCCTCAATTTGCTCTTCAGTTTTTTCTCTTAGTGCCATCATCGTATTTATATCGGTCATATCTTTAAAATATCCCTGGTCAGTGAGCCAAGAGAAGATAACCAAATTCATGACCAAATCGTCGTGCGAACCTGATTCAGCCTCATATGAAGATCCTTTTTTTGAAAATCTTGATAGTTCTTGGATAGTATTAAAATCCTGCAATAATAATTGATTTTGTTCTATTAACATTTTCAAAATAGAACATCCAATTGATTTAACGCTTTTGGTTGTTCTAATACCATTATCAACTGCTTTTCCAAATCCACTAGATATTCTTTTTCCACTTCGTCCTGCATTTTCTGTATAAAGAATATTTTCGTATCCATAATCCATTAAAAGTACATCGGCTACTTGCTCACCAATGTCATTTATTTCTACTAATACTGCTGCTTCGTTATAAAAATTCCCTATTCTATATATAACACTAGCGAAATCAACCGGTGTTACAAAGTTATCTCTAAACGTACACACTTGTCTGTAAGGCATCTGTGTAATATCAATAACATTGAATGTCGAATAATCCAAACCTTTACCACGAGAAACGTCAACCGTCATAACGTACACGTGATCATCTATTGGTTTTTCATATTGGCAAATATTATCTTTTTCTAATATGGGACGAGAGTATACTAGTTCCTTGAGTTTTGAGCCGTCGATTAGAGTACCAGAGCTACCTAAAAATTCACAGCAATATTCTTGTCGGAACTTCTGGTCATCATAATCCAATGCAGCTAGTGTTTCATCCTTCCATTTGTCGTCTCGTCCAGGAACATCGTTCCACATTACCTTGACAAATTCATAGCCGTTTGTTTGCTCTTCAGCACCTTTACAAGTTTTATAAAAATGATTCAAACCGTTGGGTGTTGATGTCATCAACAATTTGGTAGTTTCACCAGATGAAATTGTCGGATAAACCGATGCGAAGAAATCATCGTAGCCTTCAATAAATGCAACCTCATCCAGGTACAGAAAGGCAATAGATTTACCACGAATAGCACTCGAGGATGTCGTCCCTGCATAAATCTTACAACCGTTTTCTAAAGTTATATTACCTTTGTTCCATTCCTCAACACCTTGCTGAATCCATTTGGGAAGTGCTTCATATGCCAACTGAACTCTACTGAGAACCTCTCTAGCAGAATCACCTTTGTTCGCTAGAATGGCTACGGTTTTATATTCATTAAATAGGATATAATGAAGGATAACAGCTACGGCTG
>Ga0181579_10001181_pt1 | contig 21683 bp, 17 predicted proteins | sample 071ome_24_FD_132996 | JGI IMG/M metagenome (GOLD analysis project Ga0181579, IMG submission 132996) | Coastal salt marsh microbial communities from the Groves Creek Marsh, Skidaway Island, Georgia - 071402CT metaG (megahit assembly) | ecosystem: Environmental > Aquatic > Marine > Intertidal... | reverse complement strand
GATCTCAGCGATGAAGACCGCCAATTCCTTGCGCAGTATTTCAATGCGGAAATCCTTCCCGTGATTGCCCCTATGGCGATCGACCCGGCACATCCCTTCCCGTTCATCGCCAACCGTGGATTTGGGATGTTTCTTGGGCTGGAGAAAAAAAAGGGCAGGGAAATGCAGGCGCTTATCCTGCTGTCGCCCAATCTCAAACGCTTTATCTCTCTTCCCGGCACGGCGGAGAGGTTTATTGCGCTGGAAGATGCCATCATCCTCAATCTTGCCTCGATTTTCCCGGACCACACCCTGATGGATCACGTCATGTTCCGTGTCCTGAGAGACAGCGAGCTTGAAGTGGATGAAGAAGCCGAAGATCTGGTGGCGACGTTCGAAACAGCGCTGAAGGCACGCCGCCGCGGTAATGTGATTGCGCTGGAACTGTCAACGACCACCGACAGAACACCCTTTGTCAGCAGCCTCCTTGAGGCCATGATGGTAGATGAAGCGGATGTGGCGCATGTTGGCGGAATGATCGGACTTAATGATCTGGGGCAGCTTTGCGGCTATGGGCCGGATCATTTGCGATTTCCGTCCTACACGCCTCGTTTCCCGGAACGTATCAGGGATTTCGGGGGCGATTGCTTTGCCGCTATCCGGTCCAAGGATATTCTGGTTCACCATCCGTATGAAAGTTTTGATGTTGTCCTGCAGTTTCTTCGCCAGGCCGCCGAAGATCCAAAGGTGATCTCCATCCGTCAGACGCTGTATCGCACTCTTCCGGATTCGCCGATTGTCCGGGCGCTGATTTCAGCCGCCGAACAGGGGAAGTCCGTGACCGCGATGGTGGAGATCAAGGCCCGCTTTGACGAAGAGGTCAATATCCGTCTGGCCCGTGATCTGGAACGTGCCGGCGTTCAGGTCGTCTTCGGGTTCGTGGATCTCAAAACCCATGCGAAGCTCTCTCTTGTTGTCCGCCAGGAAGACGGGGTTTTACGGTCCTACGCCCATTGCGGGACCGGAAATTATCATCCTGTGACCGCCAAGGTTTATACGGACTTGTCTTTTTTCACATCAGAGCCTGAGATTTGTTCGGATATTATCCGGATTTTCAATTTCATGACCAGCTATGTTGAGCCGAAGAATCTCAACAAGGTCGGATATGCGCCGGTGACAGCCCGCAGGATTTTCACCGAAGCCATTGATCGTGAAATCGAGGCCGCCAGAGCAGGAAAACCCTCAGGCATCTGGATCAAGGTCAATTCCCTGGTAGATACAGCTTGTATCGCAAAACTGTATGAAGCGTCTCAGGCTGGCGTCCCCATTGACTGCGTTGTCCGTGGGATCTGTTGCCTCAGACCCGGAGTGGCCGGTTTGTCAGAAAATATCCGGGTCACCTCGCTGATCGGACGTTTTCTTGAACACGCACGTATCTATGTGTTTGCCAATGGTGCGGCGCTTCCGTCCGGGCAGGCCAAAGTCTATATTTCATCGGCCGATCTGATGCCGCGAAACCTCAACCGGCGGGTGGAAATCATGATGCCCATAGAAAACCCAACCGTTCACCGGCAGATCATTGACCAGATTATGATGGCTAATCTCAATGACAATCTCAACAGCTGGCAGTTGGCTTCGGATGGGAGTTATCACCGTATTGCCGTAACTGGTGAAGAAGAATTTTCCGCGCATCATTTTTTCATGACCAACCCCAGTCTTTCTGGTCGTGGTTCGGCCCTGAAGAAATCAAAGAAAAAATCTAACAGGGCACTTAAAGACGACTGAAATGAAATCCGACCTTGAATCTATCCAGCTTCCGTCACAAGAATCCATAACAAGCGACAAGCGGATCGCCCTCATTGATATCGGGTCAAACTCTATCCGTTTGGTGATCTATCGTGCCGGCGGGCGTTTGCCGCATCCGCAATTCAACGAGCGTGAGGTCTGCCGTCTGGGTGAAGGGGTGATGGCAAATGGGAAAATGGCGCAGGACCGTATAGATCATGCGATGGAAGCGCTGTCACGCTTTGCTCTGATTGTCCGGCACAGCCGGGTTGAACGTTTGGAAGTTTTCGCAACTGAAGCGGTGCGGCGGGCTTCAAACAGCCCGGATTTTCTAGTATCTGCCGAATCTCTTCTCGGGGTTCCTGTGCGTATTCTCAAAGGGTCGGAAGAAGCGACACTTTCCGCAAAAGGGGTGTTGAGCGGATTTGTTGAAGTTGATGGCGTGGTTGGGGATATAGGTGGAGGCAGCCTTGAAATGCTCAGTATTGTTCCCGGCCAGAAATTGAGCGAAGCATCAAATATCAGCCTTCAGCTTGGCCACCTGCTTGACCTTTCGGAAGAATATATTCATCGCGAGTTGAAAAAACTGGATTGGCTGGCCGCAAGGGAAGGCAGTACGTTCTATGCTGTTGGAGGTGTCTGGCGGGCGCTGGCCACGGCCCATGCCTCTTTTCATAAAAATCGCGTTGATATAGTTCACGGTCTTTGTCTGTCCCGGGACCAGATTCTTGCTCTTATGGAAAAGATTGATGAGGTAGATGGGGTTGTTAAGGGAATTCCTCCTGCCCGGTATGCAAGCATGCGCCAGGGGAACCGTGTGATGCGGTCTGTTCTCCGGGTGATGAAACCTGAAAAGGTTATCTTTTCCAGTTACGGATTGCGGGAGGGCATCCTTTACGATCAGTTAGATGGCCATATTGCCAAAGTTGATCCATTGCTGGCAGGCGCGGCTGAATATGGCGGCATGGCCAGCCGGTTTGATCATCTCGGCCCCGCCCTCATTGCATCGCTTGAACCTTTGCTTGAAGATCTGCCGCCTGAACTGGATCGTCTGGTTAGGGCCAGTTGTTATCTTGCGGATCTGTGCTGGCTTGAGCATCCGGATTACAGGGGTATTCTTGCATTAGATAAAATGCTGGGGCTTTCGGTGGTTGGTATCAGCCACAATGAACGTGTCTGGATGGCGGCAGTGCTTTTTATCCGGTACACCGGAAAATTCCCCAAAAGAAGATTGTTCAAGGGCATGCTGACCCGGAAGGAGCGTAAACTGGCGCGTTTTATCGGCCTGACCTTGCGGATGATGATGACAGTCAGCGGCGGAATACCTGAAATTATTCAGGACATCAGGATGATGTTCAAAAAGAAGAGTATCGAGATTGCCTTTCCTGCCGAAACAATTGGCGAGCAATCAAAACTATGCGAGCGACGTGTTCAGTCCATGCAGGACTATTCAGCAAGAAAAATTAAGATCCTGCCGCCGGAAAAGGATTAATCCCCCCTCACGTCATGCATGCGGATGCGACGTCCCTTGGATGACAGGGCCAGTTGTCCGCTTCGTATGGCTTCGGCATGTTTGCCGAAAATTTCATATCGCCACCCCGTCATGGCTTTGATGCCATCGGTTTGGCCAAGCGCTATGCTTTCAAGCTCACTGGCGCTGGCGATGAGACGTGGGGCGACGTCCGCATCATCAGATACATGTTTGAGCAGAACCCGCAAGAGATCCACCACAGCCTGCGGAGGCTTGTCTTTAGATAAAACCTCTACCGCCGGCCATGTCTCCTTGGGGGCTGAGGCCGCGTTCGACAGAACCTTGAGCACAGGCTGCACCAGCTTGCCGCTTGCCCCGCCCGGGAACCCCCTGATGCGGTCAATGGCTTTGGCTGAAGAAGGATTGGCAAGGGCCAGCGCAACCATGGTGTCATCCTTGATGAGCCGTGTTTTGGGGACGTTTCGTTCCTGAGCTGCGCTCTCCCGCCAGGCGGCAAGATATTTAAGCCGGTTGAGCACAGCAGGTTTGGTCCCCTTGTTCTTTATCCGCATCCACGCCTCTTCAGGCTCAGTCCTGTAGAGTTCAGGCTCGGTGGTTGCGGCCATTTCCTCGGCCAGCCAGGTTTCCCGTTTTGCTTTCTGGATGCGGCTGACCATAAGGGGGAAGATTTCTTCAAGATAGAGAACATCATCCAGCGCGTAGCGAAGCTGTTTTTCCGAAAGCGGGCGTTGGGCCCAGTCCGTAAACCGTGACGCCTTGTCGATCGTATGCCCCAGCATGCCTTTAACCAGTTTGTCGTATCCAACCTGATCACCAAACCCGCATACCATGGCGGCGATTTGCGTATCGTAAATCGGGGTCGGCAGATCACCCATAAGGTTCAGAAAAATTTCAAGATCCTGTCGGCCGGCGTGAAAAACCTTGATAACCCCAGGATCACGCATAAGGGCGAAAAGCGGGGAAAGGTCAAGGCCATCCGCCATCGGGTCAATAGCAACAGTCTCTTCTGCTGATGCGATCTGGATGAGACAAAGCCTGGCGTAATAGGTTGTCTCACGCATAAATTCGGTATCAACCGCGACATGTGCATGCGCCTTGAGACGCTGGCACAATTCTTCAAGGTCCTGATTGCCGGAAATAAGTTTTGGAGACAAAGACATGAGCATCCTGTTGAATGATGCAATACGGATTGCAATGTTTACTGCCGAAACCGCTTGCACAACGGTATTTTTGGGACACATTATAGGTATTGAACATTAAAACAACCGAAATCATGAGGTATGGCATGCGCGGCCTACGCCAGATAATCTTTGTGTTGGGAATTCTGACACCATTTGTCATCACATCCGGAGACGCAAAAGCTGGCGGATTTCTGTCACATTTCGCGGTTTATGATCTTGATCTTAAATCCGCTGACTCATCTTCGAACGTAAACACGATCGACGGCCGGACATCCTATCGTCTTGAACGTACCTGTGATGGCTGGGCAGCGGTTGAGGATTACGCCATTTCTTTTGGTATTGGTGAAAGTGGCCAGATTTCTAATTTCATTTCCCATTATGAGACGTGGGAAAGCTTTGCCGGAACAGCGTTTTCCTTCAGTGTTGTTGAAAACTCAACCATAACCGGGGAAAATATATACGAGGGATTTGCCAATATCAGTGATGATATGGCGGAGGCCGTTTTCCTTGACGATGCAGAAATGAACAGGGAATTGCCGGCGGATACCGTTTTCCCGGTAAAGCACATGCAGGAATTACTTGCACTTGCGAATAAGGGAAAGAAAGTGCATCAGACATCACTTTTTCTTGGGGGTGACGAGGAAGACGCTGTCTATTTCGTCAGTTCCGTCATCGGGAACAAGAAAAGTGAGGCGCCCGGGGAATTGCTGGGCAACCTTGGACAGGACAGTTACTGGCCTCTTCGTATCGCATATTTCAACCCTGAGGCCGCGGATGCGGAACCGGATTATGAAATCCAGTTCGACATGCAGGAAAACGGCATTATCCGATCCTATTCCGTTGATTACGGCGACTTTGTCATGAGAGCCCGTCTCAGTTCCGTTGAAGCGGTGACCGAAAAAACCTGCTAGTTTTGCTTTTTGTCGATGGCAAGCCTCCGGCCGCGGATAATCTTGCTGTCTCCGTGGCGTTTTCTGACCGTATCCATCGCTTCTTCCAGACGTACCCGGCGTGAAAGATCAGGGTCCGCAAGGTCAGTGACCTCGCCCGCGAGATGATCGTCCAGCATTTCAACACCAATTCCTATGAGCCGCCATTTCTTATCAGGGCTGACCTCACGACTGAGCAGAAATTTACCTGCCTCAAAAATCTGATCTGCCATTTGGGTCGGGGTCATCAGTGTCGTTGATCTCGTGATCGTCCGGAAGTCGTGGGTTTTGAGCTTCAACACCACGCGGCGCCCTGATATGGCCTTTTTTTTCAGTCTCGCGGAAACTTTCTCGGCCAGCATTTCGATCCAGGCGGTAAGAATATTCCCATCGCTTAAGTCATCCTCAAATGTTGTTTCGGATGAAATGCTCTTGGGCGGGCTGTCCGGGGTTACTTTCCTCAGGTCAATGCCAAGGGCACGCTGTTGAAGAGAGGGGCCATGCTCACCGGCTTCTTCAAGGATAAGCCTCACGTCTGCCCTTGCCAGCTCGCCGCAGGTCTCAATCCCGCGGGCTTTGAGACGCTGGACGAGCGTGCGACCCGCGCCGTAGAGAAGAGATACAGGTCTCGGGGCAAGCCATTCAGCCGCCTCCGTTGCGCCTATCACATGAAAACCACGTGGTTTGTCCTGATCAGAGGCGATCTTGGCCATGGATTTGTTGGCGGCAAGACCAATGGAAACAGAGACGCCGACATCTTTCTCAACTTGTTTTGCAAGTGCAATCAGACTTGCGGCCGGAGACTGTCCATGAAGACGCTCTGTGCCGGAAAGGTCAAGGAACGCTTCGTCAATGGAAAGGGGTTCAACCAGCGGCGTCAGTTCCAGCATCAGCTGGCGGATCTTCAATCCGGCGTCGCGATAGGTATCCATGCGCGGGGATATCACAACAGCATCAGGACATAAAGAGAGCGCCTTGAACATCGGCATGGCTGACCGGACGCCATGGATACGTGCCACATAGCAGGCCGCGGCGACCACGCCGCGCTTACCCCCGCCGACGATAACCGGTTTGTTGTGAAGCTCAGGATTATCTCTTTTTTCAACGCTGGCATAAAAAGCATCGCAGTCCACATGGGCGATGCTCAGCCGCATGAGTTCGGCATGCTGAATAATGCGTGCGGACCGGCAGGCCGGGCAGGATGATATCGGCGGGGATGTCCCGGCATGGCCGCAGTCCCGACAGATGTAATTTTCATTCGTCATCAGACCACAGCCAGGCCGCCCCACGGACACCACTTGAATCGCCATGAAGAGGTTTCAGCAGAGGCGTGCTGACGTCCCGGCCAAAAACAAAAGAAGGCCATTTCCGGGGCACATTGGTATAGAGACGGTCCAGATTGGAAAGCCCGCCACCAAGCACGATAGCGTCCGGATCAAGGATGGTGATTATCTGGGCCAGCGCCCGCCCAAGCCTGTCTTCCAGAACCTGAAGAACACTTTCTGCCAGGAGATCTGAGGCGGTATTGGCGGCGATCTCGTTCACCGGCAGCATAATGCCGCTTCGTGCGGCGTAATCCTCGCTGACCGCTGTGCCGGAAATGAATGTCTCAAGGCATCCTTCTTGCCCGCACCAGCAGTCATGGCCGGTATATTCGCCGTCCAGGGGCCAGGGGAGGGGGGTATGTCCCCATTCGCCTGCTATGGCGTTTGCGCCGGTAAGAGGACGTCCGTTGGTCACAATGCCGCCGCCGCATCCCGTGCCCAGAATGACGCCGAACACCGTCTCATATCCTGCCGCAACACCATCTGTTGCTTCGGACAATGCAAAACAGTTGGCATCATTTTCAAGCCGGAACGGGCGCCCTGTTCTGGCTTCGCAATCGGCACGGAAATTCTGGCCGTTCAGAATTGTGGTATTGGCCCCGCGAATCCGGCCCGTCTTTGGTGAGATGCTTCCCGGAATCCCCATACCAACCGGGCCGTCATGTCCGGTCTCTTTCCGGGCCAGAGATGTGATGTGTTCTATAGTGTCAAGCAGAGCTTTATAGCTGCTTCTGTCGGTGGGAATGCGATGCCGCCATATGAAGGCACCGTCGCCATCAATAACGGCAGCTTCGGTTTTAGTCCCACCCAGATCTATACCAAGCCGCATATCTTATCCTTTACGAATAAGAGTGCAGTTTACTTGATTTTAGCCTCGCGAAAAAGCACGTGCTTGCGGGCTTTTGGGTCATATTTTTTGAGCTCAAGCTTTTCAGGCTTGGTGCGCGGGTTTTTCTTCGTCACGTAGAAGTAGCCGGTATCGGCGGTGCTTACCAGTTTGATCTGAAGGGTTGCTGGCTTGGCCATAGCAATGCTCCTCGGTTGCGCAAATCATGCGAGTTAACTCAGGCGCGGAAAATCGCCTATCACAGACGGAAAGTCAAGTCTTTATCGCCGCCGCTTTCCCCGCTTTTTCATGTCTCTGGATTTTCTGCCGGCAGGTTTGTTTTTCCGGCCTTTGAAGCCTTTCCCCGGGTTGCCGCCCATACCGCCTTCTGCCCAGGCGAGCGTGACCGTTGCCTTGAGCGGCATGACCTCTTCGATCAGCACGTCAACATCCTGGCCAGTGCGGATGGTGAGCCCTGATCGCTGGCCCTGAATAACCCCGCGGACCGGATCAGTCTCGTAATAATCATCCGGCAGGCGTGAGAAGGGGAGCAATCCCTCACTTCCATGTGGCTCCAGCGTGACGAAAGCACCGAAGCCCGTGACGCTTGTGACCCGGCCTGTGATAATGCGTCCGCGCTGATCCATCATCAACTGGGCGGCAAATCGGTCCGTGGTACGGCGTTCCGCTGCGGCCGCCCGACGTTCGGTTTCCGAAATGCCGGAGGCGATCATTTCCGCTTCTTCCGGACCGGGCGTTGATGCAGGTTTTCCCTGCTCTGTGAGGTGGATAAGGCTCCGGTGGACCATCAGGTCAGCGTATCGCCGGATAGGTGAGGTGAAATGCGCGTACCGCCTTAAAGCCAGGCCAAAATGCCCGGGGTTTGTGATTCGGTATTCCGCCTGTGACTGGCAACGCAGAACAGTTTCATTAAGAAGAGCAAGGCCGGCTTCATCCCCCCGCTCCCGTGCCTTTCCAAGAAGCGTGTTGAAAATCTGTGGCCGGATCACCTGACCTTTTGCAAAGCTGAGCCCCATGGCCTTTGCGGTATCACGGAGCCCGTCAACCTTGGCAGGATCAGGCGGTTCATGCGCTCTGTAAACACAGAGCGCCTTTGCTTTCTCTAGGGTTTCTGCCGCCGCGACATTGGCAAGGATCATGAATTCTTCGATCAGTTTCTGGCTGATGGACTGATGCCGTCGTGACACGCCGGTTGCCTTGCCTTCATGGTCAAAGATAATCTTCTTTTCGGGCAGGTCGATTTCCAGCGCGCCACGCTCCTTTCGTTGCCGGGCCAGCACCTCATATGCCCCGAACAGATGATCAAGGCATATGGAAGAAAGCCCCGCCGGTGGATCGGTGTCCATACCTGTTCGGTATTCTTCCAGCCAGTCATAGGTAAGCCGGGCATGTGACCGCATCAGCCCGCGGAAAAACCGATGCTCTTTTAAAACACCTTTCTCATCGATGATCATTTCGACCGCAAGGCATGCTCTGTCTTCTCCGGGAACCAGTGAGCAGAGCCCGTTTGAAAGCGCTTCAGGTAGCATCGGGATGACCATATCGGGAAGATAGACGGAATTCCCGCGGGTCTGGGCTTCACGATCAAGGGCACTTCCCGGGGCCACGTAATGGGCCACATCTGCGATGGCGACGGTCAGTCTCCAGCCTCCATTATCAGCGGGCACAGCATGAACCGCATCGTCAAAGTCCTTCGCATCCGCGCCGTCAATGGTGATAAGCGGGGTGTTGCGCAGATCAACCCTGTTTTCAAGGAGAGGTTTACGGGCCGCATCCGCCTCAGCCAGCGCAGGTTCAGGGAAGACATGCCGCAACTCAAATTCGGCAATCGCCAGTGTTGAAAACGCCCCGGACTGATCCGCTGGCCCGAGGGTGCGGATCACCCGCGCCGTTTTGGGGCCATATCCTGTTGAGCGGGTGATTTCAGCCTCAACAAGATCTCCTGCGCTGAAGATGATCCTGGCATCAGGTGGCAGCAGTTGAAACGATGATTTTCCCTGCCGTTCGACCGGCTCAAGGCCATAGCCTTTGCTGTTTTTGAAAACATGACCAAAAAGCCTTGACCGATGACGATCAAGCCGCCGGATTACCTTTCCATCATAAGTGGAGGCATCAATGCGGGTCAGCCGCGCCAGAACCCGGTCACCGATGGCAACACTCCGGCCTTTTTTTCGCTCTGCCATGATCACGATCACCGGCATCGGATCAATGGCCGGTTCAACGGGCTCGGCAATGGCATCGCCATCATCGGTGATACGGGTGATTTCAAGGACGGTGACTGGCGGCAGGTTGTCCGGGCTTCCCAGCCGACGGCCTTCAAGACGGTCAATTTTTCCGCTTTCGGCCAACTGCCGCAATCGCTGTCGCAATCTTGCTCTGCCATCGGCACGGATGCCGAACTCTCTTGCCACATCCTTTACTTTCGGTGGGCTGGGCTGACTTGTGATAAAGTCGATCAGATCCTGATCACCGGGCAGGCCCTGATCTTCGGGCACAAAAGAGCGTTTATTGTCAGCATCATCAGAACCGGCACTCATCAGGCGGGCCGTGCTGATTTTTTTCGTCCCGCACCTGAAGACGCACGCTTGGCTTTGGTGCTGGCCGTTTTACGTGATGAAGATTTTTTCGAAGGGGCTTTCTTGCCACGAGGCCGGGTTGGCCCTTTCGCCTTTTTAATCTCAATCAGTTGCACCGCTTCTTCAAGGGTTATGGTCTCCGGATCCATTTTCTTCGGGATCGTTGCGCGGATCCCGTCCTGTTCGACATAAGGGCCGAAACGCCCGGATTTAACCATGATCTCGCCGCCGTCACCATGGGAACCGAGCTTGCGCCCCGCTGTCTTGCCTGAACTTTCGATCAGCTCAACCGCGTGGTTAAGGCCGATATTGAGCACCGTATCGTCAGCAGGAAGAGAGACATAAGCCCCCCCAAACTTGAGATATGGTCCATACCTGCCAATCCCCGCGGTGATCATCTCCCCGCTGGAGGGATGAACGCCGATATCACGGGGCAACGACAACAGGGCCAGAGCCTGATCAAGCACAAGCGTCATTGCATCGATGCCTTTGGGCAGACTGGACCGCTTCGGTTTTTTGATATCTGGCCCGCCGAGCTGGACATAAATGCCGTAAGGCCCCTTTTTAAGCATGACCTCCATGCCGGTTTCCGGGTCAATGCCGAGCAGTTTTTCGCCGTCAGCAAGGTCGCCGCCGGTATCATCACTGCTGTCTTCGCCGATCTGGCGGGTGTATTTGCATTCCGGATAATTGGAACAGCCGATAAAGGCCCCGAACCGTCCCAGCTGAAGCCCGAGTTTGCCATTACCGCAATGCTGGCACTGCCGCATCGGTGCTCCGTCTTCACCCAGGGGGAAGAAGTGCTGCTCAAGAAGCATATCGACCTTCTCAAGGACATCTCCACGGCTCAGATCGGACATGCCGTCAAGCTGGGTTTTGAAGTCCTTCCAGAAGTTGGCAAGCAGGGTTTTCCATTCGAGCTTACCATCGGAAACCCGGTCAAGGTCCTCTTCGAGCCGCGCCGTGAACCCATATTCCACGTATCGGGCAAAGAAACTGTCCAGGAAGGCGGAAACAATCCGTCCCCGGTCTTCGGGTACAAAACGGCCCCGGTCCTTGATAACGTAATTCCGGTCCTGAAGAACCGACAGAATGCTGGCATAGGTGGACGGGCGTCCTATGCCAAGCTCTTCCATCCGTTTGACCAGACTTGCGTCGGTAAAACGTGGTGGTGGCTGGGTGAAATGCTGTTCCGGCCTGATTTCGATGGTTTTAAGCGTCTCGCCGCTGGCAAGAGGCGGCAAGAGAGAGTTGTCCTCTTTCTCGTCCTGACCGCGGGTTGTGTCATCGCGATCTTCCCGATAGACCGAAAGGAAACCATCAAAGACGATGACCGACCCGGATGCGCGCAAGACCACTTTGCCATCACCGTCGATGATATCCGCTCCGGTCTGGTCAAGTTCGGCGGATTCCATTTGGCTTGCGATAGTCCTCTTCCAGATCAGCTCATAGAGACGCTGCTGATCACCATCTAGATACTGGCTTATATCTTCCGGCCGGCGGGTGATGGCTGTGGGACGGATCGCCTCATGCGCTTCCTGGGCATTGGCGGCCTTGGATTTATAGGCGCGGGGAGTGGAGGGCAGGTAGCGACCGCCTTTGTATTCACTGATAGCAGACCGAATGTCACTGATCGCTTCCTGTCCGAGCTGAACGCCATCGGTTCGCATATACGTGATCAGCCCTGTTGTTTCACTGCCGATATTGATCCCTTCATACAGCTTTTGCGCAACACGCATGGTGCGGCTCGCGGAAAAACCCAGCTTTCTGCTGGCTTCCTGCTGCAGGGTTGAAGTGGTGAAAGGTGGTTGCGGATGACGCTTTACGCGCTTTGTTTCGATCTTGCCCACTTCAAGTTGTGAGGCGCGGATGAGGTCAGCTGCATGCGTGGCTGCGCTCTCGTCACCAAGGCTGAGTTTACCAAGCTTTGTTCCCTCAACATGGGTCAGCTTGGCGCTGAAACTCTGCCCGTTTTCCTTTTCAAGGCGGACTTCGACACTCCAGTATTCATCTGCCTTGAAGGCTTCAATTTCAGCTTCACGTTCGCAGATCAGCTTCAGCGCAACTGACTGCACCCGACCGGCTGATCGTGCGCCGGGGAGTTTGCGCCACAGAATGGGGGAAATGCCGAAACCCACCAGATAATCAAGCGCACGCCGGGCAAGATAAGCCTCCACCAGCTCCCCGTTGATCTGGCGGGGTTTCTGCATCGCTTCAAGAATGGCGGATTTGGTGATCTCGTTGAAAACGACGCGTTCCACCGGCGCTCCGTTCAGGGCTTTTTTCTGGGTAAGCACTTCCTGTACATGCCAGGAAATGGCTTCTCCTTCCCGGTCAGGGTCGGTGGCGAGGATGAGCTTTGTTGCGCCTTTGAGTGCTGCGCTGATCTCGCTGACCGGCGCGTTGCTTCGGCCCGACAATTCCCATTTCATCGCAAAGTCATTTTCAGGATCGACCGAGCCGTCCTTGGAGGGCAGATCACGGATATGCCCGACAGAAGCTATGACTTTGTATTCACTGCCAAGATATTTGTTTATTGTCTTGGCTTTGGCGGGCGATTCAACAACTACAACCTTCATCGTACCATTTGTCCTGCATTGTGCTGACCGTTCGGTGCCTGCAGATGCTTGTAATTACAGTAACTTAGACCTTTTTATAAGTAAGTGTCACTCGGTTTCCGTAGAGACGGGTGACGACCCCGGCAAGTTCCATTTCAAGCAGCGCAACATTCACCACCGATGCTGACAAATGACATCGCCGGATCAATTCGTCAACCTCGATGGGGTCAAAACTCAAAAACTTTCTTAATTCAGCATGGGCATGAGTAAGGTCTTCAGAAGTGAAAGAGCGGCATGTTTCAGCCGCTTCGATGACAGGTTTGGGTTCAGGTGAGCGCATATCAAAATCTTTTACAACTTCAAGAATATCGTTTGTATTTCGAACAAGAATTGCGCCGTCACGGATAAGGGCATTGCATCCCGATGATCTGGGATCAAGCGGCATGCCCGGGACGGCCAGCACCTCACGGCCCCTGTCATTGGCTTCATGTGCCGTGATAAGCGAGCCTGATTTCAACCCGGCCTCAACCACCAGTGTCGCCAGCCCAAGTGACGCGATGATCCGGTTTCTGATCGGGAAGTGACGCGCCAGGGGCTGCATGCCCAGCGGCATTTCAGATATGACAAGGCCTTCGGCACAGATCCTGTGATAGAGTTTTTCATTCTCCCTCGGGTAGATTTGATCCACCCCGCCACCGAGAACAGCTATCGTTCCGCTTGCAAGCCCGCCGTGATGGGCGGAGGCATCAATGCCCCGCGCAAGTCCGGAGGCAATGACAAAACCGTTCTGCCCGAGCTCAGATGCTATCTGTTCGCAAAAAGTCATGGCGTTGGCGGAAGAGTTTCGTGATCCCACAATGGAAATTGCCGGTCGATGCAACAGCGGGCCATGCCCGATCAGCGACAAACAGCCCGGGGCATCGTCAAACGCATCAAGGCTGGCGGGGTAACTGTCTTCGCCGCGGACAATTATCCATCCGCCCAGTTTTTCAAGGGCCGCGATCTCATCTTCGATCATGGTTTTGCTGGCCAGCTTGACCCGGACATTGCTGCGGTGCGTCAATTCCGGCAAACGGTCAATCGCATCTAGTGCGTTGCCATACCGGTTTATCAGTGTCTGGAAAGTGATTGGTCCTATGGTGTTACTGCGGATGAGGCGCAACCGAGCAATCTTTTCGGCAAGTTTCATTCCGACAGTATAGTCAGGAAGTCTTAAAATATCGTTAAGTTACAGAAGAGATATTACCGGCCTATTTTCGGCTCATTGCCGGCAAGCAGTCGGGCAATATTTGCGCGATGCCTGGCCACAGACAGGACGGCAATGACAAGTGCTGCAATGGCAAGTGGAGCTTGTTCCCCCTCATCAGCCAGAAAGAAAAGTATAATGGGTGAGGCGAGATACGACACAATCGCCGCGGCCGAGGAAATGCGTGTCATAGCCGCTGTGGCAAGCCAGGTCAGGATCATCACCGCACCGGACAGGGGGTGCATGGCAACAACCACGCCGATGCCTGTCGCCACGCCTTTGCCTCCCTTGAATTTAAGCCAAATGGGAAAGCAATGGCCGATAACGCTGAAAATCGCGGCAACAGCAACAAGAAGGGCCTGATGGGTCATCATCTCCGTGATCATCACGGCCACGGCACCTTTGCCGATATCAAGAATGAGGGTTGCAGCGGCGGCGGTTTTACTGCCGGTGCGCAGAACATTGGTTGCTCCGATATTGCCGCTGCCGATCTGGCGCAGGTCTCCGAGACCCATGAGGCGGGTGATAATCAGCCCGAAGGGCAGTGAGCAAGCCAGATACGCCGCAAGAGCAACAAAACCAATATGGAGCACATCAACCTGCATCGGCAACGTCAGCCTCAAAAACCTTCTTGCCGGCTATCCATGTGCTGAGCACCTTGCCCTGCACCGGTTGACCTTCAAAAGGTGTTGACTTGGACAGGGATCGGAAAGCGGAACCTCTGATCTGCCATCCTCTTTCCGGTGCAAACAGCACCATATCGGCAACGGAACCCGGGGCAAGACTGCCGCCGGGCAGATCAAGCAATACAGCAGGCGCGGTTGAGATCATTTCAATGGCCCTGATGAGCGGAAGATATCCGCTTGTATAGAGCCCGAGCACGAGAGGAAGCAGAGTTTCAAGCCCTGAACTGCCCCTTGCGGCAATACCGAAGGGAAGCAGTTTGGCATCCCGGTCCTGCGGGGCGTGGTCGCTCGCGATACAATCTATCGTGCCGTCAATAATGCCGTCGAGCACCGCTTGCCTGTCAGATTCCGAACGAAGGGGCGGGGACAACTGAAAACGGGTGTCGTACTGCAACGTGGCCAGATCATTGAGCAGATAATAGGGCGGGGCGGTATCGCAGGTGATGCTGATGCCTTCATCCTTGGCCCGACGGACCAGATCAACGCCGCGGGCCGTGGAAATATGGGCAATGTGATAGCGGACGCCGGTCAGCCGGGCGAGGGTGATATCACGTGCGATCATGATTTCTTCCGCTTCGGCGGGAATGCCTCGCAGGCCGAGACGGGTTGAGTTTTCACCTTCATGCATTTCCCCGCCAGCGGCCAGTGCCATATCTTCGGCGTGCTGGATAACAGGTTTATCCAGCATGGCAGCGTAATCCATGATCCGCCGCATCACCAAGCTGTCTGAAATCGGGATGATGCCGTTAGTAAATCCGACTGCGCCGGCTTCAGCCAGAAGCCCCAGTTCGGCCATATGCTCGTTATCAAGATTGCGTGTTGCGGCGCCATAGGCAAAAATTCGGGGCGATGGTCTGTCGTCGTCCCCCTCATTTCGTACCAGCGCAGACAGGCTGTCAGGATTGTCCAGCACCGGGTTGGTGTTCGGCAGGCAGACCATGGTGGTGATGCCGCCTGCGATGGCCGCATCAGTCAGGCTGGTGCAGCTTTCCTGATAGGTATGTCCGGGGTTTCTCGATTGAACCCGCATATCGACAAGCCCGGGGGCAAGGATGGCACCCTCAGCGCTGATGAGGGTTGCATCGGATGGTGGAGGGCCGATTTCATGAGGGGAGCCCGCGGCGGCAACCAAACCGTCTTCTACCAAAACGGACGCTGTTTCATCCCGTCCGGTGGACGGATCAGCAAGATGAATACGGTCAAAAAAGATCCGGCTCATGACAGCGGGCCTTCCTGGCGTTTTGCGGCAACCGCTTCGAGGCAGGCCATGCGAACGGCAACACCCATATCCACCTGCATGGTGATCAGGCTTCGCTCAACATCATCGGCCAATGCACTGTCAATCTCAACGCCCCGGTTCATGGGGCCGGGGTGCATGATCAGCGCCTTTGGCGCCGCTTCGCTGAGCTTGGCGGCATCAAGCCCGAACAGATGAAAAAATTCACGTTGTGACGGCGTCTCGGTTCCCTGCATGCGTTCTGTCTGGAGCCGGAGGAGCATGACAATATCAACACCTTCTATCCCCTCCATTAAGTCATGATGGCATTCAACGCCCATATTGCTGATCCCGGCAGGCAACAGGGTGGACGGGCTGACAAGCCGTATTTCCGCACCGAGGGTGGATAACAGATGGATATTGGATCTCGCCACCCGGCTATTGGCGATATCGCCGCAGATGGCAATTTTAAGCCCTGTGATATGTCCCAGTCTGCGTTTGATGGTCAGGGCATCGAGAAGCGCCTGGGTCGGGTGTTCATGGCGCCCGTCGCCGGCGTTGACCACGGACGCGTCAACATGCCTTGACAGCATCAGGCTGGCGCCTGAATTCTGGTGCCGCATGACGAGGATATCGGGATGCATGGCGTTGAGGGTGACGGCCGTGTCCAAAAGGCTCTCACCCTTTTTGATGGATGAGGTGGAAACAGGAACATTCACCACCGAAGCCCCGATTTTACGTGCCGCCAGATCAAAGCTGACCCGTGTTCGCGTTGAATTTTCAAAAAACAGATTGAAAACGGTAACACCCTTCAGATGCGGGAGGATTTCCCGGCTGGGCAGTTCGGCAAACTGGTTGGCCCGGTCGATAAGGCCTTCGATAACCGGCCTTGTCATGCCTTCGATGCCCAGAAGGTGCTGATCATCAAGTCTGGCAAATGCTTCGGGGGACCGGGCTGATGTCATCAACTCGTTCGTGCTGGTTTTGGATTGGGTATCGGCCTTGCTGCTCGCCGATCTGCGCTGACCTGACATGAGTTGCTTATATATCGGGTGATGCTATGGCGTCCAGTGCTGATTGCAGGATCCATCCTGCGGCCAGCGCATCGCGCCTCATCTGACGTTTCTGGCGGGTCATATCCGCGCTGAGCATGGCGGACTCCACCGCGGCGGTGGAAAGGCGTTCGTCCTGAAAAGCAACCGGCATGTCGCGGAGACGAAGCATGGCATAGGTGAAATCACGGATAGAATCGCATCGCGGACCTTCGCTCCCGTCCATGTTTACGGGCCAGCCGATAACCATGCCGCCAATCGTCTCTTCGCGATCAATGAGGGCGAACAGCTTGTCCATATCGGGGGTGAATTTCCGCCGCCACAGGATGGAATGAGGTGTTGCGATCGTCCAACTGGCATCACAGGTGGCAAGGCCGATTGTTTTTTTGCCCACATCAAGGCCGATCAGTCGCTGTCCGGCGTGTACATGTGACCTGATCTCGTCTATCTTGCATACAGCCATAACCGGTGCTATTACCCCTTTTGATTACAAAACTCCCCATTCATAGAGCAAATGGCCATGTCTGTCGACAAATCCACCGTTTCCCGAATAGCCCGCCTTGCCCGTATCGATATCGGCGAGGACCGGCTTGAGCCGATGGCCGGTGAGCTGAACGGTATCCTTTCCTGGATCGAACAGCTCAATGAAGTTGATACCGATAATGTTGAACCATTGTCGAGCGTCACCGGTCACGCCCTGCCCATGAGAGAAGATCAGGTGACCGATGGCAACATACCGCAGGATGTTGTCGCCAATGCACCTGAAACCATGTCCGGCTTTTATGTTGTCCCAAAGGTGGTGGAATGAGTTCTTGTCTTGATTTATCCGCAGTCGAGGCCAAAGCGGCACTGACTGAAAAGAAAATTTCGGCGACCGAACTGACGCAAGCCTATCTCGATGCCGCAGCCCGGACCGAAGCTCTTAATGCCTATACCGAAGTCACGGCTGAAAAAGCCCTTGCCATGGCCAAGGCCAGCGATGATCGTATCGCAAAGGGTGAGGCCCGCGCGCTTGAGGGGATACCGATTGGTGTAAAGGATCTGTTCTGCACCAAAGGTGTCGAAACCACCGCCTGTTCGAATATCCTCAACGGCTTCAAACCGGTATACGAATCCACCGTAACGCAGAATCTCTGGGATGATGGTGCGGTGATGCTGGGCAAGCTTAACTGCGATGAATTTGCCATGGGTTCAGCGAACGAAACCAGCGCCCGCGGACCTGTCGCGTCACCATGGAAAGTCGCAGGTGATGATAAATCTTATGCTCCGGGCGGATCTTCAGGTGGGTCTGCGGCTTCGGTGGCTGCCCGCTCATCCCTGATGGCAACCGGCACGGACACAGGTGGGTCTATCCGTCAGCCGGCGGCTTTCTGCGGGGTGGTCGGGATCAAGCCGACCTACGGGCGTTGTTCGCGCCGCGGGATAGTGGCCTTTGCCTCTTCCCTTGATCAGGCAGGCCCGATCTGCCGCACAGTGGAAGACGCGGCCCTCATGCTGCAATCCATGGCCAGCCATGATCCGGGGGATTCGACGTCGGTTTCTGAACCCATGCCGGATCTTCTCAAAGGGCTTGAGGACGGCGTTAAGGGGCTGAAGATCGGTATTCCGGCCGAATACACAATGGATGGCATGGACAGCGCGATTGTATCGCTCTGGGAAGAGGGCCGCAAATGGCTTGAGGATGCGGGGGCGTCTTGTGTTGAAGTCTCCCTGCCGCATACAAAATATGCCCTGCCGACCTATTACATCGTGGCACCGGCCGAAGCGTCATCCAATCTCGCACGTTATGATGGCGTGCGCTACGGGGCGCGGATGGAAGGCAATTCACTTGATGAAATGTATGCCGCAACCCGGGCGGCAGGTTTCGGGGATGAGGTGACCCGGCGTATCCTGATCGGTACATATGTGCTGTCGGCAGGATATTACGATGCCTATTATCTCAAGGCCCAGAAAGCGCGACGCCTGATCCAGCAGGATTTTACCTCAGCTTTCAGCGGGGTTGATCTTCTGCTGACACCGGCAACGCCTTCAGCAGCTTTCCCGATCGGCCAGAAAATCACTGATCCGGTCACCATGTATCTCAATGACGTGTTTACTGTTCCCGCGAGTCTGGCCGGTGTTCCGGCGATGTCGGTGCCTTCGGGACTTGCGGCAAACGGCCTGCCTCTCGGTCTGCAGCTGATCGCGCCGTCCTTCCGTGAGGATGTGCTTGTCAGGGCAGGGCGGGCAGTGGAGAAGGCGGCCGCCTTTTCCGCTGTTGCAACCGGAGTCGCAGGAGGCAGATCATGACGGAAAATACTAACCTGGTTGAAGGCCGTACCGGCCTGTGGGAAGTGGTGATCGGCCTTGAGGTTCATGCCCAGGTTTCCAGCCATTCAAAGCTTTTCTCCGGATCTTCGGCGGAGTTCGGGGCCGGGCCTAATGAGCATGTCTCCCTGGTGGATGCGGCGATGCCGGGGATGCTTCCGGTGATCAACAGCTATTGTGTGGAGCAGGCTGTCCGTACCGGCCTTGGCATTAACGCTGAGGTCAATCTGGTCAGTGTTTTTGATCGCAAGAACTATTTCTATGCTGATCTGCCACAAGGGTATCAGATCAGCCAGTACAAACAGCCGATCATCGGTGAAGGCAGTATCACAATCGATCTTAAGGATGGCACAACACGTGAGATCGGTATTGAACGCCTGCACCTTGAGCAAGACGCAGGCAAATCGCTGCACGATCAGCATCCGAGCAAATCCTATATCGATCTCAACCGTTCAGGGGTCGCGCTGATGGAAATTGTCTCCCGCCCGGATATGAGATCAGCGGAAGAGGCCGCGGCTTATGTCAGCAAGCTTCGCTCCATTCTCCGCTTTCTAGGGACATGTGACGGCAATATGGAAGAAGGATCATTACGGGCGGACTGTAATGTGTCGGTGCGTCGGCCCGGAGAGCCTTTTGGCACCAGAACCGAAACCAAGAATCTCAATTCAATTCGCTTTATCTCGCAGGCTATCACCAGCGAAGTTGCGCGCCAGATCGAAATTCTGGAAGACGGCGGGGTGATTGATCAGGAAACAAGGCTCTTTGATACCAGTACTGGCATGACACGTGCCATGCGATCCAAGGAAGACGCCCATGATTACCGGTATTTCCCTGATCCGGATCTTCTGCCGCTTGTTCTCGACAAAGCCTGGGTTGAGGATATCCGCGCAAATCTGCCAGAACTGCCAGACGCGCTCAAGTCGCGTCTCATCAGCCAGTACGGGCTGACACCGTATGACGCCACCGTTATCAGCGAAGACCGCGAGACGGCGGCTTTCTATGAAGCGGTTGCATCGGGGCGTGACCCCAAACTTGCCGCCAACTGGATGACGGTGGAACTGTTCGGTGCCCTCAACAAGATGGGCAAGAGCCTTGATGAAAGCCCGGTTTCCCCGGATCATCTCGGCGCGCTTGTCGGTCTTATCAGTGACGGAACGATCTCCGGCCGGATTGCCAAAGACGTGTTCGCTTCCATGGTGGAGACCGGCGAAAGCCCGGATAAGATCATCGAAGAGAAAGGCCTGCGGCAGGTTTCCGATACCGGCGAAATCGAAGCCATGATTGATACGGTGCTGGCTGAAAATACCGACAAGGTTGAAGAATACCGCGGCGGCAAGGACAAGCTTTTCGGCTTCTTTGTCGGTCAGGTAATGAAAGCCTCCAAAGGTCAGGCCAATCCGGGCATGGTGAACCAACTGCTCAAGGCGAAACTGGACGGCTAGCCGAACAGCTGTTCCATGACGTCTGCCAGCCCTTCGATGCTTGGCAGAATGGCATCTGTTTCGGGGATGAATTCAGGTTTCCGGGGCGCGGTGTCAGCAATCGTGATGAACCCCCTGAAACCGGCATTATGTGCGGCGGCCCAGTCTGTTGCTGTATCACCTACCATCACCGATTGTTGAGGCGTTACACCCATCCGGCGGCAGCATTCGAGCAGGCCGTCAGCATCAGGCTTACGGCCGAACCCGCTGTCGGCACAGATGATGGCGTCAAAACAATCCCTGATCTTCATGTCGCTGAGGTTGATATGGGCGCTTTCGGTATTGTCGTTGGTGGCAACCGCAAGCGCATAGCCTTGTTCACGAAGCTCCGTCAATGCGCGCAGCACGTCACCCTTGGCCACGGTCTTGCCGCGTACGGTTTCCTGGCTTATGCGCAGTATATCGGCACGATAGCGGGCATGATCATCGAAAACAGGGGCAAGCCCCGGTTCCATTCCGGCCCAGATTTCACGCATTTCGGCAAAGGTTCCCGCGGCAAAGGCGCCGTTCTCAACGATTGTTCCTGTATCGGTGCCCGGGGTGATGTTCACGCCCACCGCCGCAAGCAACGCGTCGCGGTCAGCCCGGCCATCCAGCCGGAAAACAAGGTATTCAGCCATGGCAATGATCACCGGCAGCCAGGTTTGGTTCAGATCAAGCAGAACGCCGTCCTTATCGAAAACAATAAGCCGGACAGATGGTTGGGCCATGGGGATATATCCTTGTTGAGATGATGGAGAGGCGACGTTGAAAAGGGCATCTTGCCAGCATGAAGGCCCTTGGGCAAGAGCGTGGATCAGCCATGCCGGACTTCGGGTTACCAGAATCGACAAAAGAGATTATTTTGGCATTTGACAGGGGCGGCGCATGGCGGTAGGAAAGGGACATGCATACGCCGTGGGGCTTTGCCCATAGACCCACTTTTCGCGGAGGGGTGGCCGAGTGGCTGAAGGCGGCGGTTTGCTAAATCGTTAAAGGAAGAAATTCCTTTCGGGGGTTCGAATCCCTTCCCCTCCGCCATTT
>Ga0181579_10001172_pt1 | contig 21755 bp, 22 predicted proteins | sample 071ome_24_FD_132996 | JGI IMG/M metagenome (GOLD analysis project Ga0181579, IMG submission 132996) | Coastal salt marsh microbial communities from the Groves Creek Marsh, Skidaway Island, Georgia - 071402CT metaG (megahit assembly) | ecosystem: Environmental > Aquatic > Marine > Intertidal... | reverse complement strand
GCGTAAAGAATTTGCCTTGGCGCTGGAGGGTCGCCTGACAAAGGACAATATTCATGGCACCTGAACTTTTTGGCACGGACGGGATTCGCGGTACCGCGAATGCGTACCCGATGACTGCCGAAATCGCGCTGAAAGTCGGCCAGGCAGCGGGCAGACTTCATATGCGAGGCGATCACCGCCATACAGTCGTTATCGGCAAGGACACCAGGCTTTCCGGCTATATGTTGGAGCCCGCGCTGGCGGCGGGGTTTATCGGGATCGGGATGGATGTAATTTTCGTCGGACCGATGCCGACGCCGGCTGTCGCCATGCTCACCCGGTCTCTGCGGGCCGATCTGGGCGTCATGATTTCCGCATCCCACAATGCGTTTCAGGACAACGGTATCAAGCTCTTCGGACCGGACGGATACAAGCTGTCCGACGAGCGGGAGCGGGAAATCGAGCATCTTGTCTCGGCTGGAGAGGCGCCCGCGCTTGCGCCTGCGGATGAGCTGGGTCGAGCCAAGCGACTCGATGATGTTGAAGGACGCTATATCGAGTTCGCCAAGAATACTTTTCCCAAGGGGCTTAGACTCGACGGGCTCCGCATCGTCATCGACTGCGCCAACGGCGCCGCCTACAAGGTCGCGCCGTCGGCTCTGTGGGAACTGGGTGCCGACGTTATCCGCCTCGGCGTCTCGCCCGACGGGTTCAATATCAACCGCGATTGCGGCAGCACTGACACAAGTCAGCTCTGCCGTTCGGTTGTCGAAAACGGGGCGCATCTGGGTATCGCGCTCGACGGTGACGCGGATCGGGTAATCGTGGTTGACGAGACGGGCAAGGTCGTCGATGGAGACCAGCTGATGGCGCTGATCGCGACCGGATGGGCGTCGAGCGGCCGACTTGCAGGCGGCGGCATCGTCGCAACGGTCATGTCGAACCTCGGGCTGGAACGCTATCTCGACAGCATCGGCGTGGCGCTCTATCGCGCGCAGGTAGGCGACAGGTACGTGGTGGAGCAGATGAAGGAGCGCGGCTGCAATGTCGGCGGCGAGCAGTCAGGTCACATTATCCTCGCGGACTACAACACGACGGGCGATGGGCTGATTGCCTCGCTCGAGGTGCTCGCGGCGATCGTGCAGGATGGGCGAAAGGCGAGTGAGATCTGTCATCTGTTCGAACCGCTGCCGCAACTCCTGCGCAATGTGCGTTTTTCGGGTGAACCGCCTCTGGAGACAGAGCTTGTCAGGGATGCGGTAAAGGATGGAGAGGACCGATTGAGCGGATCGGGACGTCTTCTTATCCGGAAATCGGGCACCGAGCCGCTGATCCGTGTCATGGCGGAAGGCGAGGACGAGGCGCTGATCGCGAGCGTGGTCGACGATATCTGCAACGCGGTCGAACAGGCCGGTCGCTGAGTTCACGAAACCGGAGGAAATCGACGTGACGGGAAGGGTTCTGATTGTCGCCGGATCCGACTCCGGCGGTGGAGCGGGAATCCAGGCCGATATCAAGGCGGTGAGCGCGCTTGGCGCCTATGCCGCGACCGCGATCACGGCGCTGACGGCGCAGAATACCGAAGGCGTCCATGACGTTATGCCGGTGCCTCCCGATTTTATCGATCGCCAGATCGGCGTCGTGCTGACAGATATCGGCGCCGACTGCATCAAGACCGGCATGCTGCACGATTCAGGCGTAATCGAGACCGTCCGGGCGGCGATCGACCGGGACGCGCCGGACACGCCTCTGGTGGTCGATCCGGTGATGGTGGCCAAGGGCGGCGCAGCGCTTCTGCAGGACGAGGCTGTTGCGACCCTGCGAAGCGTGCTGCTTCCGCGGGCCACTGTGCTAACTCCCAACATACCGGAAGCGGAAGCATTAACCGGCATGACGCTGTCGGGGCCGGAGGACATGGAGGACATCGCACGCGCTCTGCTGGATTGCGGGCCGCGCGCAGTATTGCTGAAGGGCGGTCATATGGACGGCGACGTCGTCCGCGATCTGCTGATGTCCTCGGACGGGATGAAGATTTTCGAAAATGCGAGGATCGATACGCCTCATACGCACGGGACCGGATGCACGCTCGCCTCTTCCATTGCGGCGGGGATCGCAAAAGGGCTGGACCTGGAAGCGGCGGTCGGACGCGCCGAGGCCTATCTGCATGAGGCCATCCGCACCGCTCCCGGTTTTGGGCGCGGCCATGGGCCCGTGAATCACCAGCACACGGTCAGCGCTGACTGGAGATAGCTGGGTTACGTCTTCCGATTTATCAGGTCGATGCCTTTACCGGCGCGGTATTCCACGGGAATCCTGCGGCCGTCTGCACGCTGGCCCCGTTCTGGGCGCAATGGCTGGGGAAGAACAGGCTTATGGCGCGCCAGTTTTCGGCTCGCGGCGGTGAACTTTGCTGTGAGTTTCTGGGTAAACGCACTCGGCTCGAAGGACAGGCCGTGCTCTATCTCAGCGGTGAGATAGAGGTCTGATCATCGCCGCCGGACAGCCGCTGCGGGTTCTACAGTTCCACCACGGCGATGCCGCTGCCGTCCGGTTTGCGCTGGATCGATTTGATTTTCCTGTCAGGGAATACCTTTTCGCGCAATTCCTGGACCATGGCATCGCCCCCGCCGAAAGGTGCGATGAAATCCACCAGCCATAGATTATCGCCCGATTTCCATTCCGAGGGGTTTACGCGACTGATGCGGCCCGCTTCGGCGCCTTCGGTAAACCGCTTGTCGGCTTCGTCGGACAGGAACGCCCAGCTTGCATAGGCAACCGGCTGGTTGTTCTGACGCCAGATACGGAACTGCCGCAGCGGAATCGGCGGCATGACCATCCAGTCGAGTTCGGTCAGGAATATGTGCTTGTGCGCCTCGGATCGGCCCAGCAGCCAGACGATTTCGCCCAGCAAGGCAGCTGTTGCGGAGAGGCGAGGCACATCGCCCTGCGTCTCGGCCTGACCTGCGGTCGCCTGTTCCGGCTCCGCCCCGGCAGCAGCGCCGTCGCCGGTTTCGGCGGCATAGGCGATCTCGGTTGAAAAGAGGCTGTCCCTGGTATGCATTATTCGTCTCCGATTTTTCGTCCGGGCACATCGCGCCGCAAACCTACCCGCCAATTATTTGCGAACCTTTAACCCTGTCCCGCCCGGGATCGTCGCGCTGCGCCGTTGCAACGACTGAGAAACTTGCGGCGGTCGTCCTCATTTATTATCCCCAGAAGGACTTTCCGGTATCCCTCGACCGCTTCCGCGCCGGCTTCCCGGTAAGCGCGCGCAACGCGTTCCCGCTGGTTTTCCGAAAGGCGTCGTTCCAGTTCGACGCCTGACGGCGTCAGTGCAAGCAGGCGGTGCCGTCGGTCCCGGGTCCCGGGTGTCTGTACGATGAAACCCTCACGGACAAGCTGGCTCAGTACTCGCGACAGGCTTTGCTTGGTGATCTTGAGAATATCCAGCAGTTCGGAAACCGTCATGCCCGGGTTGCGACCGACGAAATAGATGACCCGGTGGTGAGCGCGACCGAAGCCGAACTGCGCGAGAATTGCATCCGGTTCCGACGTGAAATCGCGATAGGCATAAAACATCAGCTCAATCCCCTGATGCAGTTCCTCGTCGCGCAGAAACTCGGGATTCATGCCTGATTTTATGTCAGTCATGTTGACATATATGCCCGCGAATGATACCGAGGGCAAGGAAATTCGGGCTCTGGAAAAGAATCCGCCGTATTTACGGACAGGTTCTCATCAGGTCCGGCGGAGGCAGATGAAAAGAATAATGTCATGATGAATTTCGACGATCAGGACGGACAAATCTGGTTTGACGGCGCGCTCCAGGACTGGCGCGACGTCAATCTCCATGTGCTTAGTCACGGGCTGCATTATGCCAGCTGCGTATTCGAGGGAGAGCGCGTCTATGACGGTCGCGTCTTCAAGCTGCGCGAGCATACCCAGCGGCTGATCAATTCAGGCAGGATCCTGGGTTTCGAAATTCCATGGTCGCTCGAGGAGATCGAAGCCGCGACGATGGAAACAGTAAGGGCGCAGGGATACGAAAACGCCTATGTCCGTCCCGTGGCCTGGCGCGGCAGCGAGATGATGGGTGTATCCGCGCAGAAGTCGAAAATTCACCTGGCGATCGCCGTGTGGGAGTGGCCGTCCTATTTCTCGCCGGAAGCGCGTCTCAAGGGTATCAAGCTCAAATGGGCGCCGTGGAAACGGCCGTCGCCCGAATGCGAGCCGGTCCATGCGAAAGCAGCCGGGCTGTACATGATCTGTACGCTGTCGAAGCACGAGGCGGAGGCCGAGGGCTATGACGATGCTCTGATGCTCGACTGGCGCGGCCAGATCGCGGAGACCACCGGCGCCAATATCTTTCTTGTAATCGACGGCGCACTGCATACGCCGACGCCCGACTGCTTCCTCGACGGCATTACACGGCGGTCGGTGATGGGGCTCGCCCGGAAACGCGGCTACGACATTGTCGAACGGGTCGTAATGCCGGAAGACCTGAAGAAGGCAGACGAGGTGTTCGTGACGGGCACCGCGGCGGAAGTGACGCCGGTCGGCCAGATCGGCGACATGTCGTTCACCGTGGGGCCTGTCACAAAGGCGCTGATGGAAGATTTCGAGGCCATGGTCCGTTCGCCGGAGACCGCTTCCGCGGCCTGATTGCAACGTCCGGAATTAGGTCGACCAGCGCTCCGCCGCTTCGTCATCCTCGTCGCGGGCCGCGACCCATTTTTCTCCGGAACCGGTTTCTTCCAGCTTCCAGAACGGCGCCTTGGTCTTGAGCCAGTCGATCAGGAAATGGCAGGATTCCAGAGCCGCTTCGCGGTGGGCTGACGCGGTCACAACCAGCACGATCCTGTCTCCGGGCTCGAGCCTGCCGTATCTGTGAACGACCAGCACGTCGTCGAGCGGCCAGCGTTCGCGCGCTTCGGCCTCGATTTTTTCGAGCTGGCGTTCGGTCATGCCCGGGTAATGTTCCAGAGTCATGGCCGATACCGCTTCGCCGGCCGCGATGTCCCGCACCAGCCCGACGAAACAGCCTATTCCGCCGATCGACGTCTTGCCGTCTGTAAGACGGGCGATCTCCGCTCCGACATCGAAATCCTCGGCCTGGACCCTGATCATGGAATGATGCCCGTCATCCGCCCGTCATCGGCGGGAATACCGCAATTTCGTCGCTGTCGGCGACGGGGGTCTCCAGGTCGGCGAGTTCCTGATTGACCGCGACCCGGATAGCATCGACTTCTTCCAGAGCCTCCGCGTAGTTCTCGCCACGGGCCTGGAGCGCAGACAGGAGAGCGCCGACGGTGCCGACATCGCCCGGCAGGGCGAATTCCTCGCTCCCGGTTCCTATTCGTGTCCGGACCCAGCCGAAATAGAGAAGCTGCATCACTGCACCTCGTTGAACGGTAGAAAATTCACCATGGTGCCGGGCTCGACCGACGTCAACTCTTCGTCAAGCTCGACAAGCCCATCGGCGGCGACCATCGATGAAAGGATGCCGGCTCCGTCGCGCGGAAACTTCTCAGCGTGGAATCGACCCGATTCGTCAGGGACGAGAGAGGCGCGAATCCACTCGCGCCGGGAGGGCTTCTTGCGATATGCGAACGCCGCCGGCACGCGAAAAAATGCCGGATCGATGTCTGTACAGCCTGCCAGCCGCAGGATCGCCGGGCGCGCGAACCGCATGAACGTCACCATCGCCGCAACCGGGTTTCCCGGCAGGCCGATGAATGGCACGCGGGCGATCTGTCCCAGTGCGATGGGACGGCCCGGCCTTATCGCCAGCCGCCAGAAATGGATCGATCCCATAGATTCGACCGCCGCCCGAACGTGATCCTCCTCGCCGGTGGAGACGCCGGCCGACGTCATGACGAGGTCGTGGGATTCAGCGGCGCCTTTCAAGGCGGCTCTGATAGGTTCCGACCGGTCTTCGAGGATTCCCAGGTCGTCGACAATACAGCCAAGGCCGCGGAGCAAGGCGGCGATGGAGTAGCGGTTGGCATCGTATATGCAGCCGTCCGGGAGATCGCCGCCGATATCGCGGATTTCGTCGCCGGTCGAGAACAGGGCGACGCTCAGCGGACGGAATGTCTCAAGTTCGGCTATGCCAACGGATGCCGCGAGGCCCAGATCCTGCGGGCGCAACCGACGCCCTGCGCTCAGAATAATCTCGCCTGCGGAGATATCTTCGCCGGCAAATCGCCGGTTGGCGCCCTGTTTGATGCCCGCCGGGATGATCACGCGGTCCACGTCCTGCCTGCAGTCTTCCTGCATCAGGACGGTATCGGCGCCCGCCGGCATGGCCGCCCCCGTAAAGATGCGATAGGCCACGCCCTTCTTCGCCGGACCTTTTAGGGGGTGCCCAGCGGTAATCCGGCCGGCGACCGGCAGGGGGGTCTCCGCTTCCGGCGACAAATCGTCGAACGCCACGGCGTATCCGTCGACCGCGGCATTGTCATGGGGCGGGACGGCGCGGTGAGAGACGACATCTTCGGCCAGTATCCGGCCCGCCGCCTCCGCGATAGGAACCGCTTCTGTTTCCGCGACAGGCGTCAGGCATTCGTCCAGCCGCGCCAGCGCTTCCGCTGCCGTCATCAGAATGCCGCCGAATGCGAAGCAATCGTCCGAGAGCTGTGCCACGGTCAGGCGGCTCCCGCCTCGGTCTGTGCGGTCAGGCCCACGTAATCGAGGACGAAATCGACAATGGTCTCCGTATCGGCAAGGTCGATCACGGGTATATGCAGATTGGCGATCGGGTGATCGCTGGCAACGGCGACAATCGTTGGGTCCTGGTGGCACAGAACGCCATCGCCGACCCCGCGCCGGTGAATTTCCAGCTTGAAATGCGGCCAGGACTTGAATCCCTCGATCAGAACCAGATCGACCGGGCTCATGCGCGCCAGAAGCTCGTCAGGCGTTGGTTCCGCGTCTCCGCGGTTCTCGTGCATCAGGACCCAACGGTTGGTCGAGGAGATCATGACTTCCCTGGCGCCGGCTTCCCGATGCCTGAAGGAATCCTTGCCTGGCTTGTCGATGTCGAATGCGTGATGAGCGTGCTTGATGGTCGAGACGCTGATACCTCGCGCCGATATCGCAGGCAGGAGACGTTCCATCATGGTTGTTTTGCCGCTGCCGCTCCAGCCGGCGAGCCCGAAGACCTGCATCAGCGTACCCCGTCGGAACGCGTTCCGGCATTGTCGCCATCATCGGACGCTGCGTCGGCATTCCTTATGTGACGAAGCCCTGCGTTCAGGTAGTCCCATCCCGTGACGAGCGTAAAGCCGGCGGCAACCCAGAGCCCGACCTCGCCGATCATCCGGGTCGGCAATATATCGGGTCCATGATCGCCCACGATCAGAAAGCCGATCGAAAACATCTGGATCAGCGTCTTCCACTTGGCGAGCGCGCTGACAGGCAGGCCGACATTGATCTCCGCCAGAAACTCCCTGAGCCCCGACACCAGTATTTCCCGGCAGAGGATGACCACGGCCGGAAGCAGGACCAGGCCCGAGACCTGACCGAACCCCGTCATCATGAAAAGCACCGCCGCGACCAGCAGCTTGTCAGCGACAGGGTCCAGAAAACGTCCGAAAGAGGATTGCTGGCCGTATGCGCGCGCCAGATATCCGTCCAGGAAATCGGTCATGGCCGCGATGCCGAACAGACCGCAGGCGAGATACTGGCCCATTGCGCTTTCCAGATAGAACAGCGCAATGATACCCGGGATCGCCGCGATCCTGAACTGGGTCAGCAGGTTGGGAAGATTCGTAAGCATGATCAGATCCGACTCCGGCGCATACTAACCGTCTGAGTGGAAATGGTCATAAATCTTTTTCGCGAGAGACCGGCTGATTCCGTCCACCGCCTCCAGGTCGCGCAGCCCAGCGTCGCCCACCGCCTTCGCCGAGCCGAAATGATGCAGCAATGTGCGCTTGCGCATCGCGCCGACTCCTGGGACTTCGTCGAGCGGCGAGCGGCTGATGGCGGTGCGTCGCCGCGACCGGTGGCTCCCGATGGCGAATCGGTGCGCTTCGTCCCGCAGGCGCTGCAGAAAATACAGCACCGGATCGTTCGGTTTGAGCATAAAAGGCGTGCGTCCGGGCAGGTGAAACCGTTCGCGCCCCGCATCGCGGTCCGGTCCCTTGGCGATGGCGACCAGCAGTACATCGTCGATGCCGAGATCCGCCATCACGTCTCGCGCAGCGCTCAGCTGTCCCTCCCCTCCGTCAATCAGAACGAGATCCGGCCACGTCCCCGATGCGCGGTCCGGGTCTTCTGAAATCGCCCGTTTGAAACGCCGCGTGAGGACTTCCCGCATCATGCCGTAATCGTCGCCCGGCAGCGTTTCGGGATCCTTGATGTTGAATTTTCGGTAGGCCGCTTTCATTAGGCCCTCCGGCCCTGCAACGATCATGCCGCCGACTGCGTTGGTGCCGGAGATATGGCTGTTGTCATACACCTCGATGCGGGATGGCGGTCCGTCGAGCGCGAGAATTTCCGCCACGCCGTTGAGAAGACGGCGCTGGGTCGCGCTTTCCGAGAGGTGGCGGGCGAGCGCTTCTTTTGCGTTGTCGAGGGCCTGCGCCACGATCTTGCGCCTGGCGCCTCTGGCCGGGACCGAGAGCGAGACCTTGCGCCCGGCGCGATCCGCAAGCGCATCGGCGATGAGGGCCGATTCCGGCGGTCGTTCGTTGACCAGAACCGATGGCGGGGGAACCTTGTCGGCATAGAACTGGCCAAGAAACGAACCGATGACCTCGTCCAGCGGCACGCCTGCCGTACGCGCCGGGAAATAGGTCCGGTTGCCGAAATTCTGGCCCGCCCGGAAGAAGAATACCTGGATACAGGTCATGCCGCCGCCCTGATAGCCGGCGACCACGTCGGCATCGCCCAGGGATGCGACGTTGATGTCCTGATGCGCCTGGATCTGGGTCAGCGCCCGTATGCGGTCGCGAAACACGGCGGCGGCCTCGAACGCCATCTCGTCGGAGGCTCGTAGCATGCGTTCGCTCAGGCTTTCCTGCAGGTTCCGGCTTCTTCCCGTGAGAAAGGCACGGGCCTCGTCGACGATCGCGCCATAGGCTTCCTCATCGATCCGGCCCACGCAGGGCGCGGTGCAGCGTTTGATCTGGTACTGCAGGCAGGGTCGGGTACGCGCTGCAAAAATACTGTCGGAGCAGTTGCGTAGCGGAAAGGCGCGCTGCAGGGCGGCCAGTGTCCGGTTGACCGCCCCTGCCGACGCGAACGGTCCGAAATACTCGCCATCCCGCGCTCTGGAACCCCGATGCTTGATCAGCTGAGGCCATTTCGTGCCGCCGGTGAGCAGGATATGGGGGAAGGACTTGTCGTCGCGCAGCAATACGTTGTAGCGCGGCTTCTCGCGCTTGATGAGGTTGCTTTCAAGCAGCAGGGCCTCAACTTCCGTATGTGTACGGATAATCGCGACAGAACGGGTGGCGGCGATCATGCGCTGAATGCGGACCGGCATCTTCTCCGGACGCGTATAGGCAACTACCCGTCGCTTGAGGCTTTTGGCCTTGCCGACATAGAGCGGCTTGCCGTCTTCATCCAGCATCCGGTATACGCCGGGGGCCGCCGGCAGGGTCTTTACGGCGTCCGATATGATGCCTGCGCCGCGCGCCAGAGACGGTGCGCGCGCCCTGGAATTCTGTTCTGTCGTAGCCAATGGACGCCGTTCCGCTTCGTTCATTCGGCCCCGTTTCCACCCGGTCAGGTTACCGGATGGAAGAAAAAGCCCCAAGCACTACCCGTTCGCCAGCCTTTATCGGTGCTTTCTGTGGATAAGTCTGTAGAAAAATCGTTTGCAGACACGCCACCATGTTGCAATCGTTGGGTTTTGTGCTGACTGCCTGTTTTTCAGGCATGAATTCGGATTATTTAAAAATAGTTCCGGTTTTTCATATAAGTAATTGATAATATGTAGAAATTTATTTCCGTTTTCCTACGGGTAAGTTAAGGCAAGTAAACAGATCGTAAATTTCGAGAATTTCCCATAATAAACCGGCTCGTCCAGTGTCTTGCTTCGTGGGTGTGTATATTTATCGCCGCAAACCGCCTGTCATAAATCGTTCATCTTGCCTTATCTCAGATCGGCGGGGTCGAGCGGACCCGTTCGATTTCAATTCCAACGCTCGATGCGTCGGTAAATACATCGAGTTTTTCGACCCGAAGGCGCACAGAGTGTACTCTGTTGTCCGACAGGCAGCGGGCGGCGATCTTCTCCGCCAGCGTTTCGACCAGGTTGATATGCCCGGTCCCGACGATTTCGCGGACCGCCATGGTGATTTCCTCATAGCAGACAACATCGGAAAGCCGGTCCTGGATGAGGGGCTGGGATTCGGGGACCGCCAGATCGATATTGATACGGACCCGTTGGGGGCCCTTTTTTTCATGCTGGTGCACGCCGATTCTGGCGTCGACGACGAGATCGCGTATGAAAACCTTCCGCATGCCGGCGCCATCCGGCTGGTGCAGGGGGGTAACGACGCCTGGTGAGGTCATGGCTTGAATCCTTTCCGGGGAACCCAGATCCGGTTCATTGTTATTCGACTGTGTCGCCGGTTTCGCCCGGCATGGTCCATCCGAGGTGCTGGCCGCCGTCAAGGGCTATCATCTGGCCGGTCATCGATGGCGCTTCAAGTATATATCGCACCGCAGCGCCGATCTCCTTCGGATCTGCGCCGTGCCCCAGCGGTGTAGCCGCCGCCTGGGCTTCGAACTGTTCGACGGACTGGCGGGGGCTTGGCAGGGTCGGGCCCGGTCCGATCGCATTGACACGGATGTAAGGCGCCAGAGCCAGGGCGAGCGTCCTTGTCAGGGTCCACAGGCCCGCTTTGCTGACCGTATAGGACAGAAAATCCGGCGTCAGGTTCCACACCCTCTCATCGAGGATATTGACGACAGCTCCCGGGCGGCCGACGGGCAGGAGCTCCGACATGTTCTGGATCAGTTTCACTGGCGCCCAGAGATTGACATCCAGATGTTTGTCCCATGATTCCCGGCTAACCGATCCGATTTCGTCGCGCTCGAAAACTGATGCATTGTTGATCAGGCAGTCGATCGGCCCTTCCAGTGCTTCGGCCCCGGCGCGGATCAGGTTTTCGATGTCGATTTCGGACGAGAGGTCGCCCGAGATCAGCCTCGCACGACCGCCAGCGGACTCGATCTCCGATGCCAAAGACTTTGCTTCGTCGCCGTTTTGCCGGCTGTGTATCGCGATGGCGAGCCCCGCATCGGCAAGCGAGCGGACGATAGCGGCGCCGATCCTCCGGTCGCCGCCGGTAACCAGCGCATTGCGGTATCCGATTGCTGTCATACACCGATCATGCAGGAACGAAGCAGGCTCTTCAAGACGCCGGAAAGTGTCAATAGACGTGAACGAGGAGGTAGGCCGCGTACAGGACAATTAACACGACTCCTTCTCGTCGCGTAATCCGGCGCCCTGTCAGCATGAGCGCGATCAGGCCGATCGTAACGACGAGCAGCGCCCAGATGTCGAAATCCATGATTTCGGCTGAAAAGGGGACGGTTCCGGCGATGGCGCTGGCTCCCGTGATGGCCAGAAGATTGAAGATCGAACTGCCGATTACATTGCCGATGCAAACGTCGTCATGCCCCCGCCTTGCGGCGACAATCGCCGTCGCCAGTTCGGGGAGCGATGTACCGATGGCTACCAGCGTTAGCCCGATCAGTTCTTCAGAAACGCCATAACCACGCGCGATTACGGTGGCGCCTTCCACTGCAAGCCTGGATCCACCCACCAATGCGCAAAGCCCTACGGCGGTCACCAGGATCAGAACGGCAGGTTTGTCAGGCAGGCCGGTCTCGATTTCCTCGCTCTCTGCGCTGTGAAGTTCCCCCGCGCCAGTAGCGCGCCGACGGTCCATCCAGACCGAAAACCCGAGATACAGACCCAGCGCGATCAGCATCAGGATTCCCTGCTCGATCTCGGCAGAGCCGCTCAGGGCGATCGCGACAAAAAGCAGGGTCGCGCCGACGAGAACCGCCGAATCCCTTACCAGTACGTCTCTATGCACGGTCAGCGGCACGATGACAGCCGCGCACCCGACGACCAGCATCATGTTGGCGATATTGCTGCCGATGACGTTGCCTACGGCGAGTCCCGGGACGCCGCTCAACACCGCATCGACACTGACGACAAGCTCGGGCGCGGATGTGCCGAATCCGACGATGGTAAGCCCGACGATCATCGGCGAAATCCGCGCGTGCCGGGCGATACCGACCGCGCCCCTTACCATGCCCTCGCCGCCTGCCACGAGCAGGGCGAGTCCGGCGATCGTGATCAGATAGTCCATCGGGGCCGGTCCGGTTTCAATAAGTGTTCAGAGCCGAGTGACCGGCATACCATGACGATACGTCCTCTAACATTCGATGAACAGAAGAAGTAAAGGATTTCAGCCCCTTGTCCGTCTTCTTGCGTCGTTTTTCCTTTGGCCCTTTGTGCGGAGGGCCGTATTGCCGCGTCTTTTCGCATCTGCGGCGCGAATTCGGGCCGCGAGTCGTTTTGGCCCCATCGGTTTCGCGTCGCCGATGCCGAGCTCGACGGCCTCGAGGCGCTGGATTTCGTCTCTCAAACGGGCCGCTTCCTCGAATTCCAGATCGGCGGCGGCTTCGCGCATGCGTTCGTTCAGGTGATTGAGGTGTGTCGTCAGATTGTCGCCTACCAGATGTAGCGTGTCGTCGTCGCCGGTATCCACCGTGAAATGGTCGTTTTCGTATACCGATTCAAGGATATCGCCAATTCTTGACCGAACGCTTTCCGGCGTAATCCCGTTGGCGGCGTTGAAGGCCTGCTGTTTCTCGCGCCGACGGTTGGTTTCGCCGATTGCGTATTCCAGCGACCTTGTCATGTTATCGGCATAGAGGATGACTCGCCCGTCCACGTTGCGCGCCGCACGGCCGATGGTCTGAACCAGCGAGGTAGCGGAGCGCAAAAAACCTTCCTTGTCGGCGTCCAGAATGGCCACCAGAGCGCATTCCGGTATATCGAGTCCTTCGCGCAGAAGATTGATGCCGATCAGCACGTCGAACGCCCCGAGCCGTAGATCGCGGATGATTTCGATCCGCTCCAGCGTGTCGATATCCGAATGCAGGTAGCGCACGCGGATGCCCGCCTCCTGCATGTATTCGGTCAGGTCCTCCGCCATCCGCTTTGTCAGGGTGGTGACCAGGACGCGTTGCGATTTCAGCGCGCATTCGCGGCATTCGGCGAGCAGGTCGTCGACCTGGTTTTCTACGGGACGGACGATGCAGACCGGGTCGATCAACCCTGTCGGGCGGATCACCTGCTCGATAAAGGCGCCGCCGGTGCGTTCCATCTCCCACCGGCCGGGCGTCGCCGAGACGAACACCGATTGCGGGCGCATCGCGTCCCACTCCTCGAATTTCAGCGGCCGGTTGTCGACGCAGGAGGGCAGGCGGAAACCGTGTTCGGAGAGCGTCGTTTTGCGGTTGAAGTCGCCGCGGTACATGCCGCCCAGTTGCGGCACGGTGACATGGCTCTCATCGACGAAGATCAGCGCGTCTTCCGGGAGGTACTCGAACAGGGTCGGCGGCGGGTCTCCCGGCGCACGGCCGGTCAGATAGCGCGAATAGTTTTCGATGCCCGCGCAATGGCCCGCGGTCTCCAGCATTTCCAGATCGAAGATCGTGCGCTGCTCAAGCCTTTGCGCTTCCAGAAGCCGGTTCTCGGCATTGAGAAGGTCCAGCCGTTCCTTGAGCTCCGCGCGTATGCCCTTTACCGCCTGCTGGAGCGTGGGCTTCGGCGTCACGTAATGGCTGTTGGGGTAGATCGTGACCGTGTCCATTGTACCGGTCTTTTCGCCCGTCAGCGGGTCGAACTCGACGATCTGTTCGATCTCGTCGCCGAACAGCGAAAACCGCCAGCCGCGATCCTCGTAATGGGCCGGAAAAATCTCTACCAGGTCGCCCCTCACCCGGAACGCGCCGCGTGTGAAATTCTGGTCGTTGCGGCGGTACTGCAGCTCCACGAACCGGCGCAGCAGCGCGTCGCGCTCGATCCGCCCGCCAACTTCCAGCTTTACCGTCATTTCCGAATAGGTCTCGACCGAGCCGATGCCGTATATGCAGGAAACGGAGGCGACGATAATCACGTCGCGCCGTTCCAGCAGAGCCCGCGTCGCGGCATGGCGCATACGGTCGATCTGCTCGTTGATCGACGCGTCCTTCTCGATATAGGTGTCGGTGCGCGGAACGTAGGCTTCGGGCTGGTAGTAATCGTAGTAGGAAACGAAATATTCGACCGCGTTTCCGGGGAAGAAAGCCTTCATCTCCCCGTAGAGCTGGGCCGCCAGCGTCTTGTTGGGCGCGAGGATCAAAGCGGGACGGCCCAGCTGCTGGATCGTCTGCGCCATTGTAAAGGTCTTGCCCGAGCCGGTGACGCCCAGAAGCACCAGCTCGCGCTCGCCCTCGCGCAGCCCCGATACGATGGCCTCGATAGCCTTTGGCTGATCGCCCGCAGGCGTGTATTCCGATTCCAGCCGGAAATCGGCTGGCTCGCCCGGCGGCGGACGCTCGGCAATGACGGTATTCATGGGGGGAATATAGGACTTCGGGGGCGGGGTTCGCCAGTTTTGCGCTGAAATTCGTCCACGACTCTCCGGTCCACAAAGAAAAAAAGGGGTTGCATTCCGGCCTGAATCCCAGCGGAATATTGAAAGGTCGGTCGCGGAACCGCCTGCAGTGCGAGGTATCACGGTTTCGTGAAGGGCCTCGACGATCCGGATTCAAGGACTGGAGGCAGGAATGACAGCCGCCCGCATTCTCAGCAACAAGAAGCTCGATACGGTCACAATCGGAGCCGATGCGACGATTGCCGATGCGGTCGATCTGCTTGGAAAGCATAATATCGGCGCCCTCGTGGTCAGCAATGACGGCAAATCAATAGACGGCATCGTATCTGAACGCGACATAGTACGAGGGCTGCGCGAGCGCGGCGCGTCGCTGCTGGATTGCAGCGTCGCGGACTGCATGACGGCCGACGTCAGGACGACAACAGAATCCGCCAGCACCCGCAATATGCTGTCCCGCATGACGGAATTGCGGCTGCGTCATCTGCCTGTCGTCGACGATCACGGCAATCTCGCCGGCATGGTGAGTATCGGCGACGTGGTCAAGCTTCGGCTCGACGATCTCGTGTCCGAAGTCGAGGCGCTGCATGGATACATAACCACCGGATAAGCACGGAGAAAACAACCGCGGGAGGGACAAATGGCACAGGCCTTCATCCTTTGCCCAAACACAGGGAAATACGTGTATGTGGGCATGAATCTCGAATGGCTCGATATCGAGACGCTGGAGATCGGCGATGACGAACTCGATTGTCCCGAATGCGGCGAGACCCATCCCTGGGGAAAGGACGATCTGACCCTGCGTGCAGACGGTGGCGGTTGATCGTTATGCAGCCGGCCGCCCGAGGCCGGCCGACCCGGGAAACAGCAGCGACTTGATGACGACCGGCGCGGCGCCGGAATCGACGCGAACGGCGCCGATATCTATGAAGTCGAAATCGCTAAGGGAAATCCCGTCGATGGAGACGACGGGCGCCTCCAGCCCCATCTCTTCCTTCACATGAATGCCGAACATGCGGCCGATATCGCCTTCGCATACCATCACCAGCGGGTGGCCCGCATCGAGCACCGGCGAGAGCCCGTTTGCGACGCCTGACAGGAAATCGCTGGTGCGGGCGTAGCTGGCCGAGCCAAGAAAATCGAAGCAGAGCGCGACCGGTTTTTCGCCGTCGGCGAGTTCGAACCGGTGCAGCGCCTCTCCGATCGCGCGCGCGATGGCGTCCGGGTCGATCTGTTCCGCCGCGAGCGGCAGGGCAGGCGCGATCACCGGGACATTGCGCAGCGGCAGGATATCTTCCGGTGCGACATGGATCGTCGTCCCGGAAAGCTGCAACGTGTATTGCGATGCGCCGACGACGGTCGCGCGGATGCTCTCCACCGGTTCAAGAATCCGGCTTCCAGTTGCCTCCATACGGTTTCGTATGGAGGCCGCGAGAGCGGGGCCGAGATCTCCGAAATCCTCGGACGCATACCCGTAAACATACTCTGAGACGCCGCCCGAAAAGGTCACCGCATCGATGCGCCCGCGCCATTCGATGGGCGGCAGCCGCAGCAGCGCGTCGGTTTCCGGCGACAGTTCCTGCAGGGAAAGGACCTCCATCAGCCGGTCGGCCATGCGTTCCGCCAACCGCTCGCGACCGCCTTCCGGCATGGGGAGGCCGGGCGACAGAGAAAGGCCGGCCTCGTCGGCGAAGTGCTTTCCCGCTTCCTCAAGCCGCTGGACCGAGCCTCTTTCGTCCAGCGCGACGAGCCGCGCGCCGATATCGATGGCGGTCTGGCCGACGATCTTTCCCTCGGCGCAGATCGCGATCTTGGTCGTGCCGCCGCCGATATCGACATTCATGACCGTCGCGCCGGTCAGTTCCGAGTTCAGCGCCGCGCCCGAGCCGTATGCGGTCATCGCCGTCTCGAGCTGGTCGCCCGCCGATACCGAGACGAACTTGCCTGTTTCAACCGCGAAAAGCTCGCCGATGGCCCGCGCATTGCCGCGCCGTACCGCCACGCCCGTCAGGATCAGCGCGCCCGTGTCGATATCGTCGGGGGTCAGCGCGGCGGCGCGGTACTGGTCGTCGAAGAATTCGCGCAGGGCGTCGGCGTCTATTGTGTTCCCGTCGCGATAGGGCGTCAGCAAAATGTCCGAATCGTATGTCACCGCCCGGTCGGCGACGACGTAACGCCCGTCACGCTGCTCCATCAGGACGCGCGAAAACACCAGATGCGTCGTCGCCGAGCCGATATCGACTCCGACGCTGGTCAGCGCGGTCTGTTCCGCGTCTTCCAGATTGCGTCGGGACCGGGCGAACACGATGCGTCCGCCTTCGTCTTCCCCGCCTTCGACTTTCGTGTCTTGGGCTTCAGTGTCGGTCATGTCAGGTTTGCTCAGCCCGTCATGGTCGGCCTTCGCCGGCCATGACGTTGGAATATGTGCCAGCGTCTCGAAGCATCACCCGCCGCTTGCGAAGGAAAAGGTCGTATTGCGTTCGTAGAACCGGTCTTCCATACGGTTTTCGGTCCCGGCAGCGCCGGTCGCGGCGGCGAATTCCGTGCGCACATGCGGGTCCTCCATCCAGTAGGGGATCGAGGTGCCGCCCGGCTTGTCGATTTCGACCATGCCCTCGTCGATGACGGCCTCGCCAGGTACACCGGCGGTCTGCGCCCGGTGGTTGTTCGGCCCGTACCAGGCCAGCAGCCGGAGCGGGTCGGGCCCGGTCGAGAAATGCTGGTGCAGCCAGTTGCCCGCCATCGGCGCCGCCGACATCATCGAGATATCGTCGTAATCGAGCCGCATGACCTGGTCGTCGTTGCCGTCCTGCCATGGCGTCGGGCCGAGATCGAGCGGCCAGGTGTATGAATATCCGCTGCCGCCGATGCAGATGAAGGCGGCCGCCCGGCCCGGCGAATAGCCCCGCGAATAGCGGCCGGCGGGAAATTCGCCGATATACTGGTAGAACACGTTTTCCGCCATTTTCGGCTCGACCCGGCGGTAGCCGGGCGTCCGCCGGTTGTCGAGATAGAGCTCGGTCGCGAACACGTCGGGGATAATATTGGTCTTGCACATGGCGAGGCCGCGTGCCTCGTCCTCCTGCAGCCCGTCGCGCGCCTCGAACGCGTTGTGCCCGGCGTGATAGCGGTTTCGGAGCGCGACCGCGCTGTTGAAGATCGCATCCTCGTTCCGGATAAGGTTCATCATGTTGGGGGCGCTGGTGCCGGCCAGCAGCAGGGCCGGCTGTGCTGACGAATTGACCAGCCGGTGATGGGCGTTCATCGGGATTGAGAAAAGCGAGCCTTTCTGCCATTCGAAGATTTCCGGCCGTTCCTGCCCGTCGTTCCAGATTTCCGTTGTGCCGCGCCCGTCGAGGACCAGATAGATTTCCTCATACAGGTGCCGTTCCTCGTTGAGCGCACCGGCGCCCGGGATCTCGACGACGTAGCTGCCCCACGCACCCTCGGTGCCGAACAGCTGGATGAAACAGCCGCGTCCGCCCATCCGCGCCCAGGGTGCGAGCGGCAGATCGCGCACCCGCGGCACCGCGATATTGCGGACGATCGGAATTTCCTGCGCGTCCATGAACTCGTCATAGGCGGTCGGACGGCGCGGCCAGACGGAGGTGCCCGCGTAGGTGTCGCGTCCCGGCTCGTGCCAGTGCGGATCGTCGCCGATATCGTGTGGCATGGGTTCCTTCTGCGTCCGGTTATGTCAGGCGGCGGCGAGCAGGGGGCTTTCCTCGCGTTCGAGCACCGTCCGTACGGCGGGGCGTTCCAGCATCCGGTCCTTGAACGCGGTGAAGCCGGGCAGGTCGGCCATGTTCATTTTTACCCGGTTTCCCCAGCCGTAAAACACCAGCGCGTAGGGATCGAGGATGGTGTACTGGTCGCCCATCATCCACTGCCGCCCGGCGAGCCTTGCATCGATTTCCTGCATGTTGCTCCAGAAGGTCTTGCGCGCGTTCTCGCCGATCGCCGCCATGGCCGCTTCGCCGATATCGACCCCGCCGCCGGGCCGTTCCGGGTGCAGCACCAGGCTGAAAGTAGGATGGACCGCGCTGGTCAGCCAGCCGGCCACCTGCATGCATTCGGCGAGTTTCACCGGGTCGCCGGGCAGCAGGTTGGCGTCCGGAAACTGCGACGCGATATAAGGCAGGATAGCGACGTTCTGGGTGATGATCCGGTCGCCGACGGCCAGCGCCGGGACTTTCCCGTGCGGGTTGACCTTGCGGTACTCCTCGCCGCGCTGTTCGCCCCTGGCGAGCGCGACTGGCGTCGTCTCGTAATCCGCGCCGCATTCTTCGAGGACAATGTGCGCCGCCATCGAACAGGTGCCGGGCCAGTAGAACAGCGTATACATGAGAGCCTCCTTCATGGGCGTTACGTTGGCCGGAGTGTGGCCGCGAGGGCGGTCGTTGTCCAGACGCACTGGCTTGCCGCAGAGGACAATTGCGCGCGCCGCGCCGGTTGGAGTAGAACCTCGGCGCTGCATACTGCAATTCCGGGGAAAAAACATGGCTTCCTACCAGTACATCTACGTCATGCAGGGGCTGCGCAAGGCGTTCCCCGGCGGTCGCGAAGTGGTCAAAGACGTCACGCTGGCCTTCCTGCCCGGCGCCAAGATCGGCGTGCTTGGCGTCAACGGCGCCGGCAAGTCGACGCTGCTGAAAATCATGGCCGGGCTGGACACGGAATATACCGGCGAGGCGCGGGTCGCCGAGGGCGCGACCGTCGGCTATCTGCCGCAGGAGCCGGATCTCGACCCCGAAAAGGACGTGTTCGGCAATGTGCTGGAAGGGATGAAGGAGACCCATGATCTTCTCCAGGAATTCGAGGAGATCAGCAACAAGTTCGCCGAGCCGATGGAAGACGACGAGATGAACGCGCTGATCGAGCGGCAGGGCGAGCTGCAGGAGAAGATCGACGCGGTCGACGGGTGGGAGCTCGAGCGCACCGTCGAGATCGCGATGGGTGCGCTGCGCTGCCCGCCGGGCGACGCGGACGTGACGAAGCTGTCGGGCGGCGAGCGCCGCCGGGTCGCGCTATGCCGCTTGCTGCTGCAGAAGCCCGACCTGCTGCTGCTCGATGAGCCGACCAACCATCTGGATGCGGAATCGGTCGCCTGGCTCGAACGGTTCCTCGACGACTATCCCGGCACTGTCGTTGCGGTCACCCATGACCGGTATTTCCTCGACAACGTAGCGGGATGGATCCTCGAACTCGACCGGGGCAGGGCGCTGCCGTTCGAGGGCAACTACTCGTCCTGGCTGGAGCAGAAGGAAAAGCGCCTTGCGCAGGAAGAGCGCGAGGAATCGACCCGTCAGAAGACGCTGGCGCGTGAGCTGGAATGGGTGCGGTCCTCGCCGCGTGCAAGGCAGGCCAAGAGCAAGGCGCGCGTCGCGGCCTATGAGGATCTGCTGGCGCAGGCCCGGGACAAGGCGCCGACCTCCGCGCAGATCGTCATCCCCGCCGGCGAACGGCTCGGCGATCTGGTGATCGAGGCGACGGGCGTCAAAAAGGCGTTCGGCGAAAAATTCCTGATCGACGGGCTCGATTTCAAGCTGCCGCCCGGTGGGATCGTCGGCGTGATCGGCCCGAACGGCGCGGGCAAGACGACCCTGTTTCGCATGATCACAGGGCAGGAGACGCCGGACGAGGGTGAGCTGCGCATCGGGGATTCCGTGACGCTCGGCTATGTCGACCAGTCGCGCGACTCGCTGAACGATGACGCGACCGTGTGGGAGGAAATCTCCGAGGGCGAGGCGGAGGTCGAGCTCGGCAAGCGCAAGGTGCAGAGCCGGGCCTATGTCGGCGCGTTCAATTTCCGCGGCCCCGACCAGCAGAAGAAGGTCGGCCAGCTATCGGGCGGCGAACGCAACCGGGTGCATCTCGCCAAGATGCTCAAATCCGGCGCCAACGTGATCCTGCTCGACGAGCCGACCAACGATCTCGACGTCGACACGCTGCGCGCGCTGGAAGAGGCGCTGGCGGAATTCGCCGGTTGCGCCGTGATCATCAGCCATGACCGCTGGTTCCTCGACCGCATCGCGACCCATATCCTCGCCTTCGAGGGCGACAGCCATGTCGAATGGTTCGAAGGCAATTACGACGACTACGAGGCCGACCGCAAGCGCCGCCTCGGCGCCGACGCCGACCAGCCCCACCGGATCAAATACAAGCCGCTGAGCCGGTGAGGCGTCAGCGGGAAGCGGTAGTTTCACAGACCGCTCCTGCCCAATGTTCGGACATACCAGGCGCTGTTGAAGAGGGTCGGCACCTGACCCGGAACGGACTCCCGCCCTCAATAGGCCCTCCTCATATCAACGCAAAGATCTTCGACAATAACGAGTATCAGAAAAGACGTGGCAGCCGTGCGAATTGAAAACGGTGGCTCATCGAAGAGCCACCGTTCTTGCTTCGACCGCCCGATATCGAAATCAGGCAGTTCATTATTCTATGGTCTATGAAAATGGACGGCGGCTTTTCGAGCTTTGCCCTTTTCGAAAATTTAATCCCCAAACCAGCGCGCCAATGCCATAAACAGTGCCCCGGCCAGTACAGCCCAGATCAGCCATTTTTGCGCCTCTGACTGAGGTTTGCTATGTCCTCCGCGCCTATCCTCCGGCGATTTTGTGGCTGCTGAAGCGTGCCTGGGTAAGAAGTCCACCAGACGAACCGCGATCGACCGTATGTCCGATTCTTTCCAGTGCCCGTCGGGGAGAGCCGCAATCTTTGCTGCCAATGCGCTTGTTGCGGCCTCCCGCGTCAATTTTGAGAGATTAGCTGCCTCGCCCCACGGATCGAGGCCAAGCCGCGCCAATGCGGAAAGAACGGTGAGTTCCACGCCGTTTTCCTCTTCGCCGACGAACGCAAAGAGAAAATCATTGAATTCGGCATCCATGAAAAAGCAGTCGGATCGCGAGCCCATTTCTAGCTCCTTTCAAGCGAACAGCGCAGTCACGCAGCGCCCCATAGGCCACTCAGACAGATTTGTCCTTCGCATTGATAGCCTTGGAAGCCGCCGCAGAACGCAAAGCGCTTTCCATTCTGTCATCTGCAATATTTCGAATACTGGCCAATATATCTGGCGCATCGAACAGGAGCGGTGGCCGCGCCTTTTGATAGAGGGTGTTTTTGCGAGAAACATTGGATGCG
>Ga0181579_10001169_pt1 | contig 21778 bp, 17 predicted proteins | sample 071ome_24_FD_132996 | JGI IMG/M metagenome (GOLD analysis project Ga0181579, IMG submission 132996) | Coastal salt marsh microbial communities from the Groves Creek Marsh, Skidaway Island, Georgia - 071402CT metaG (megahit assembly) | ecosystem: Environmental > Aquatic > Marine > Intertidal... | reverse complement strand
GCACGGCTTCAAGGCGGGGGCACGGGTCCTGATCAATACCTCGCCGGAACCCTTTACCAATATCGGCGCGTCGGTTGCCGAAGACGCGACCGTGATCGGCGGTGTCACGCTTGCTTTTCTCAATCCGGCCGCTTTTCTCATTCTCGCAGTAATCCTGCTTGCTTTCATGATCTGGCTGACGCCGAAAATCTGGCGCGGGATCATGGCCCTCATCAGCCGGATACGCGCATTGTTCGGCGGCCCGCCGCCGGAGCGACTGGAATCACGGCCGGCAAAGATTTCGCTGTCATTAAAGGGCGGAGAACCTCCGTCTCTGCCGAATGACAAAGGGCCGGACGCACCGGGTTGACTTGATTGGGCTCAACCGCCAGCATGCGCCGCTATTGGCAATGTTCCATAACAAGAATAAGCGGGGGACAAAGGCGTGACTGCCATCAGCAATGCGATTCTTGGGGCAATCCGGGTGCTGCTCGGAATCGTCCTGATCGCCAGCGTCTTTCTGATCGTCGCCAACTCCATCGGCCGCTATGTTTTTCTCACCCCGATCATCTGGGCGGAAGAAATTCTCGGCTATGTGCTTGTCTGGACCGTCTATCTCGGCGCGGTTCTGGTAACCTGGGATGGCGGGCATTTGCGGATGGATTTGCTCAGCCGGTCGCTCGGCGGCGCCTCGGGCGCCATCGTCAACGGGCTCGCCACTATCGGTTTTCTGGCAATCGGCGGGGTCATCATTTATCAGAGCTTTATCGCGATCCGTGAATTCACCCATGAAAGCCAGGTCGCGGAATTGCCGATGAACGTGATCCATATGGCGGTCCCGATATCCTTTGCGCTGATCGTGCTGTTTATTCTTGTTCGTGTTAAGCGCTATCTGGCGGGAAATCCTGAAGAGCCCCCGGTCATAGCTCCGGACGCGAAAGGAGGCCCGCCATTCTCTGGGTAATGGCCATCCTGCCCATCCTGCTTCTCGTTCTGGGCTTCCCGATCTTCGTCATTCTGATGGTGTCGTCTGTGATCGCGATTATCTGGATCATGGATTTGCCGATCGCGATGATCCAGACGGAACTGTTCGGCAGCGTCGATAATTACAAGCTGATCGCGGTGCCGTTCTTTATCTATGCCGGCGCGATCATGGCGCAGGGCGGTATCTCCAAAAGGCTGGTCGAATGGGTTCTGTCCATCCTGGGCGCGATCCGGGGGTCGCTGGCGCTGACTACGGTCGGCGCCTGTACGGTCTTCGGTGCGATTTCGGGCTCCAGCCCCGCTACGGTGGCGGCGATCGGCGGGATGATGTTCCCGTCCCTGCGCGACCGCGGCTATCCGGAAAAATTTTCGGGCGGCTTGCTGGCCAGCGCCGGCGCCATTGCCGGCATCATCCCGCCCTCGATCGCCATGATCCTCTATGGCGCGGCGGCAGAAGAATCCGTCCGCCATCTGTTTATCGCGGGCATTCTGCCGGGCCTGTTCATCGCCTTCGTGATGGGGCTCTATATCTATTTCTACGCCCGCAAAAAGAATATTCAGGAAGGCGGCAAATTCGAGCTGGCGCGGTTCGGACGCGCGACGAAGAGCGGCGGCTGGGCGCTGGGAACGCCGTTGATCATTCTGGGCGGGATTTACGCCGGTATTTTTTCGCCGACCGAGGCAGCCGGCGTCGCCTGTCTGTACGCGATGGCGGTCGCGCTGTTCATATACAAGGACCTTACCCTCAAGACGCTCTGGGACGTCACCATCGAGTCTGTTTATCTGACCGCGCAGGTACTGGTGATCGTTGGCGCGGCCACCCTGTTCTCGCGCCTCCTCACCATCGCGGGTGTGCCGCAGGCCATGGTCGAATGGATCAACGAACTGGCGGTTCAGCCATGGATGGTGCTGCTGATTATTAATCTGCTTCTATTGCTGGTTGGCTGCGTGCTGGACCCCGCTTCGGCGATCCTCGTACTGGCGCCGATCCTGAAGCCGGTCGTCCTCGCCGCCGGGATCGACCCCGTGCATTTCGGCATTATCATGACGGTGAATGTCAGTATCGGGATGTTCACGCCCCCCTTTGGGCTAAACATATTCGTAACACAGGCACTGTTCCGGGTCCCGCTCAGCAGCCTTTATCCCGGCCTGATGCCCTTTATCGTCATCAATCTCGCGGCGCTCGGCGTCATCACCTATTGGCCCGATCTGTCCTTGGCGTTGGTACGCCTGTTGGGATAGGTTTTGTATAATTTTCGTTCATCAGGGAGAAAACAAATGAACAAACTTCTGGTTTCCGCGGTCGCGCTCAGCGCTTTTGGCTGGGCAACCGCCGCACAGGCCGCATATGAAATGCGCATCGGCATGGTCACTATCAATGACCCACAGCATGAACTTGCCAAGAAATTCGGCGAAGAGCTGGAAAAACGCAGCAAGGGCGAGATCAAGGTAAAGATTTTCCCGGCGGCCCAGCTCGGTAAAATTCCGCGCCAGATCGAAAATCTGAAGCTCGGCGCCCAGGGCGGGTTCGTCTCCCCGCCGGGCTTTTTCTCCGGCATCAACAAGGCGTTTCAGGTGTTGGACGCGCCTGGTCTTTTCAAGGGATTCTGGCATGCCCATAACACCGCGACTTCGCCGGAATTTCGCGAAAAATACCTCAACCTTGCGAGCAAGGCCGGGGTAGTCGGCGTTTCGATTTTCAATTACGGCGCGACGTCTATCGCCTCTCTCAAGCCGATCCGGAGCATCAACGATATGAAGGGGCTGAAGATCCGGGTGCTGGCGACCAAGATGGAAAGCAAGCTCGCCTCGACTCTCGGCATGACCGGCGTGCCGATGCCGTTTTCAGAAGTGCTTCCGGCATTGCAACGCAAAACCATCGATGGCTGCCGCAGCTCCATGGTGGTCATGGGCGCGCTGAAATTTTTCACCACGACCAAATACATCACGCAGATCGAATCCGGCCATATCCCGAGCGCGCTTTGGGTCAGCAAGCGCTGGCTGTCAAAATTGCCGAAGAACCTCCAGAAAATGGTTATGGATGTCGGACGCGATCTGGAGCCCTGGGCCGGCAAGATGTCTTGGGGTTTCAACCAGAAAGCCGTTGCCCTCTGGAAAAAGAACGGTGCGGAAGTCATCAAGCTACCCGCGCCGGAGCAGGCACGGCTGACCTATTCGCTGGCCCCGCTGGGCGACGAGTTCCTTGGCAGCGACAAGGCCACCAAGGACATGTACGCATTGCTGAAAAAGGTCCTTGCCAAGACCTCGGACAAGCAACCCTGACCGGCTAAACGGCCGAGATAAGGGGCCGGGCGTTCCGCGTCCGGCCCCGTTTCGTTTGGAGACCCGCCATGGCTGAAAAGACATTCGATTACATCATCGTGGGCGCCGGTTCCGCCGGCTGTACGCTGGCCAACCGGCTGACCGAAGACGGCGATGCAACCGTTTTCTTGCTTGAGGCCGGTGGAAGTGACTGGGACCCGTTGATCCACGTTCCGCTCGGCTGGGGCAAAATCTTGTTCGAACGGCTGCATGACTGGGGATATTTCACCGAACCGGAACTCCATCTGGACAACCGGAAAATAGAATGCGCGCGCGGCAAGGTTATCGGCGGCTGCTCCTCAATCAACGCGATGGCCTATGTCCGCTGTCATCCGGAGGATTTCGACCGGTGGGCGCGACAAGGGTGCGACGGCTGGTCCTATAAGAACCTCCTGCCCTATTTCAAACGGCAGGAAAGCTGGCAGGAAGAGGGCAGCGACTATCGCGGCGGCGGCGGTCCGCTGACCACGACACGAAACCGATATCCCGACCCCTTGGTCGAAGCCTGGTTCGAAGCCGGCAAAGCCGCCGGATACAGCTTTAACGATGACTATAACGGCGCGGAAAACGAAGGCTTCTGCATGATGCAGTCAACCGTCGGCAAGGGCCGCCGTTGCAGCGCTTCGGTCGGGTATCTGCGCCCCGCGTTGAACCGGCCCAATCTGACCGTTTCGCGTAAGTCGATGGCGCTGCGTATTCTGTTGGAGAACGGCCGCGCGACGGGTATCGAATACGGCAGAGGATCGGCCAAAATCATCGCCCGCGCGGAAAAGGAGATCATTCTTTCTGGCGGCGTCATCAATTCGCCACAGCTTTTGATGCTGTCCGGTATCGGTCCGGCGGCCGCATTGGCCGAACACGGCATCCCCACAAACCTCGAACTGCCCGGGGTGGGACAAAATCTTCAGGATCATCTCTCCGTCGGCATCGAATATGAACGAAACGAGGACGGTCCGTTTGTCGGTTATCTTCGTTATGACCGGATCGCGCTCGCCATGATGCAGGCCTATTTCCTCGGTACCGGCTTCGCGACGGAAATGCCGGGGCCCGTTATGGCGTTCCTGAAATCCGACAACGCCCTGCCGCAACCGGATATTCAGTTTCTGACGCGGTTTGTCCCGCCGGAAACGCAACCCTGGTTCCCCGGTATCCGCAAGCGGCCGAAAGATGCCTTTATGTGCCGTCCGGTTTTGCTACACCCGAAAAGCCGGGGAGAGATAAAGCTGCGTTCCGCCGATCCGAAAGACCCGGTGGCGATATACCAGAATTTCCTCTCGGAACCGGAAGATTGGGAAACATTCCGCACCGGTTTCGACATGGTCCGGGAAGTCGCGACTCAAAAACCGCTTGATGGTTTCCGCGGCAAGGAGCTCAACCCTGGCGCGGACTGCAAGAGCCAGGCGGATATCGACGCCTTTATTCGCCAGACGGCCTGGACCGTCCATCACCCGCTCGGCACCTGCAAGATGGGGGCGGCAAGCGACGAGACCGCTGTCGTCGATCCGGAAATGAAAGTCCGTGGTCTTGACGGATTACGGGTGGTCGACGCCTCGGTCATGCCGGATATGCCCGGCGGCAACATCAACGCCCCGGTCATAGCGATGGCCGAACGTGCCTCGGACCTGATCAGAGGAAATACACCGCTGACGGCCTGACAAAAGTATTGTCGTCGCTGCTATGGATTAACGGGCCGCTTCAAAAACCGCGATTACCGGGTGATGGTCACTTCGGACACTCGGACCAATCCGGAAATCGACAACGCGCAGCTTGTCATTATGGAGAATATAGTCGAGCGGGAGCCTTACGAGCGCCGGGAACGGCGCGGGCCAGGTGGGCAAGAGACCGCGCCCCTGGCGCGGATCGGACAACCCGGAATCCTTTAAAACCCTGCGATATATGGCGGTTGCCGGAGTGACGTTAAGATCGGCCAGAACAAGCGTCGCCTTGTTGTCCTCAGTGCGGGACCATTTCGCCATGATATCGAGCGTATGCTTGCGCGCGATGACGGATTTGGTAACCAGCGGCGGCGGTGAATGCACGGCGGCAATTCTTACAGGCGTCCCCTTCCAGTCGATTTCAGCGAAAATCGCGGGAGCATCGTAAATCGGCATTTTCTCGATGCGGCGCTCCTTAAACGGATAGCGCGAGAAAACAGCGATCCCGAAGAGATCATCGGACGGACGGCTCACCCGGTGTGTGTAAATATCGCGCAACGCCGCCAAGGCGGACAGCCAGCCAAGATCGACCTCCTGCACCGACACCACGTCGGGCGCCTCGTTACGCAGCCATTCGACAACTTCATCGGTGTGGCGATTAACCTTGAGAACGTTCAGCTGAACGACCTTTAAAACATCGCCCTTCGCCGGCGGGGCTTCGCCCTTGAACGGCAGGAAGGGGATCAGCCAGGCGGCATTTCCGAGCATGGCGAGAATGCACATGACCGCGACCTCACGGGAGGCATATTTACGCCGGCGCAGCACGACATAGAAAAACAGAACAACGCCGCATAGCGCAAAGAGCTGGGAAAAATGCGTCGTCAGCTCCAGAAAGACGATTTCCTGCTCAAATGCGGGCGTAATCGCACACACAATCAACGCCGCCGCCAGCCAGAAGGACAGCCGGTAAATGGCATCTTTCAGGATCGTATTCATCAGCGATTTCATTTCACTGCCCGCGCTGTTCAAATTCCGCCGGACTTTACACGCCCGGCAAGCTCAGGAGAACCCGCTTCGTAACGATAGGCGCGAAATACCGAATTGCCTGCGCCGCCCTTTTCCAGCCCGAACCAGTTATAGGGACCGAAAAACGGCGAAACATATTCCCAGACGATCTCGCCATCGGGTGTAACTTCGAAAATGCGCCCCATCTGCCCTTCACAGATCAGCGTATTACCGCTCCATAGCCGTTGCGCGCCGGATATATTGGGGCTGAAAAAGGTCCAGGTCGGCTGGCCACGATAATCCCAGACCTCTTCCCTGGTCTCCGGATTCAGCTCCACCACCCGCGAAAACGGGTTCAGCGGCGTATAGATGCCGTTCGCGAAGAAAAGCATGTTGCCGTTTTCCAGCAACTGCACGTCGTGAGTCGTGCCCCACATCACATCGCGGTGCGACCAACGAAATTTCTTTGTCTGCCGGTCGATGATGGCGATGGTATGAATACGCCGGAAACTGACCAGCACATCGCCGTTTTCCATCGGATAACACGCATTGGCATGGGCGAACTCATTGCGGTCGACCACCTCGATCAGCGGATGATCCTCTATCGTCTCGTCTTCGTGGAAATGCCATTCCCAGACGGTCTCGCCCGCCGGGTTTACCTCGCGGATATAATCGCCATAGATCACCCCGTCCTTCTCGGTACCCGGAATGCCGCCGATAACGCGCGCCGCGGCCTGATCGGGCAGCGCCTCCCACCCCAGATAAATCGTGTTGCCGTTCGGGCAGCGGCGGAAATCGTGATGCTGGTTATGATCTTTATATTCCCAGAGGATATTGCCGTCCCAGTCATATTCACGGAGCAACCCGCCCTTGCCCCGGCGCAGCGGCGGGCCTTCCTCCGTCCGCCCGGACCAGAGCAGATTGCCATTCGGCATCAGATAGGCGTAATTGCCGGGCGTCAGCGGAAACTCCCACTGATGCACGATCTCGCCTGCCATATCGATCAGATAGGCGGCCTTGCCGACCAGCGGCACGATCAACGTATAGCCGGGCGTCGCCCGTTCCTCATCATGTTCCAGAACGCCGGTTTCGCGATGACGCATTTATCCACTCCCTGATTTCCAGTTTGACCTTGCCATATTCTGACAACGGCGGACAATCTTTGGCATCAAAGGAGAAAATGATGACCGACCTGCCCTACGCCTTGCCGCCTGATCCGAACACCCGCGCGCCAAGCTGGAAACTGCCCGATGGGGCCTGCGATACCCATTTCCATATTTTCGGGCCGCCGGACAGGTTTCCGCTTTCCGAAACACGGCGCTACACCCCGCCGGGCGCGCCGGTGGAAAATTACTGGAAGGTGCAGCAGGTCACCGGGCTGACACACGGCATCGCGGTACAGCCGACCGCGCACGGGTTCGATAATTCCGCGATCATGGATGCGGTGATCCGATCCGACGGCAAGATGCGTGGCGTCATCCGGTTCAATGAGAAAACCAGCGATGCGGAGCTTGCAGCGCTGCACGAACAGGGCGCGCGTGGCGCACGGTTTTCGCTGATGTCCGACCGACCGGGCAGCATCGAAAATCTGGAGGCCGCCCTGCCACGTATGGAAAAGCTGGGCTGGTCGCTGGTACTGCATGTGGAGCCGGATCATTTCGTCGATAACGAAAAGATCATCCGCAATATCCCGATCCCGACCGTGGTCGATCACATGACGCGCTGCAAACCCAGGGATGGCGGGATGAATCACCCGGCCTTCGCGCTGCTGATCGACATTCTGAAGGACGACCGGTTCTGGGTGAAGATCGCCAGCATCGACAAGCTGTCGGCGGAAACCGTGCCATTCGCGCCCGGCACCGTGCCATATTCCGATATCGTACCGATGGGCCAGGCGGTGGTCGCCGCCGCGCCCGACCGGGTGATCTGGGGATCCGACTGGCCACACGGCAATAATTTCGAACCCGGCCACGTGCCGAATGAGGGCGATCTGCTGGAAGCGCTGGGCGCGATGGCCCCGGATGCGGAGAATCGCCGCAAGATACTCTGCGACAACCCGAAACGGCTTTATTTCAGCGACTGACGGTGGTGCGTGCCTCAATCGTACCAGGCGAGTCGCCGAAATTCGTGTTAATCTGGCCATTCTGGCTTCAATACCGCAGAGAGGAACGCATGCTTCGAACCGGTCTTTTCGTCCTGATGGCACTGTCGATGTTTGTTGCGGCGCCGCTTCACGCGCAGTCGAACCAGCAAAAGAAAGATACCTATTCGGAGGACGAGGTTCTCTCGAAAGCAAAAAGCCTGTTCGGTTCCACCACCGCCGGGCTGGCCAAGACGGTCGAGCGCGTCTTCGCCGATCATGGCGAACCCAACGCCTTTATCGAGGGCGAGGAATTCGGCGGCGCCTTTATTGTCGGGCTGCGCTATGGCGAAGGGATGCTGAACCGGAAAAATTCAAAATCCCGGAAAGTCTATTGGCAGGGCCCGTCGGTGGGGTTCGATTTCGGCGGCAACGCCTCGAAAGTCCTCACCCTGGTCTATAACCTTAAGGATCCAGAAGATATTTACCGCCGCTTTCCCGGCGTTGATGGCAGCCTTTATGTCGTCGCGGGCGTCAGCCTGAATTACCAGTCGGCGGGCGATGTCGTGCTGGCCCCGATCCGCACCGGTGTGGGCCTAAGGGCGGGCGCGAATGTCGGTTATCTGCACTACAACAAGGAACATAGCTGGTTCCCGTTTTAGAAGACCGATTTCATCGCATCGCACCGGAACCGCGACCAGAAATATCAACTAACAGCAATTCGCGGTCAGCCCGCCATCGACCACCAGTTCGGCGGCGGTGATATAGCGCGCCTCGTCGCTCGCCAAAAACGCCGCCGCGTGCGCGATATCCCAGGCCTCCCCCATGCAGCCGAGCGGCACGGACCGCGCCCGGCGTTTGAAGATTTCCTCGACCTCCGCGGCATCGTGCAGCGCGCCCTGGCGCACCTGCGTCATCGGGGTCTTGATCTTGCCGGGAATAACCACATTCGAGCGAATATTCACCCGCGCATATTCCAGCGCCACACCGCGCGAAAACTGGATCAGCCCCGCCTTGCCGGTCTGGTAGGAGCTCATCGGGTGTTCCGGCACGCTGATCCCTGAGATCGAGCCCGTGTTGACGATGGCGCCGCCGCCCTGACGCTCCATCACCGGCAAGGCGAACTTGGTCCCGAGGAATGCGGGGCGCACATTGAGCAGGACATTGGCGCACCAATCCTTGGCGGATACCGATGCCGGACCCTTCGGTCCGCCCGAGCCACCGACATTATTGTGAAGCACATCCAGCCGCCCGAACGCATCGACACATTTGCGGATGACAGCCTCGACCGCAGCCTCGTCCAGCACATCGGCGGTCATATTGATGCAGACGCCACCTTCTCCTTCAATGATCGAGCGGGTTTCCGCCGCCGCATCGCCGTTTATATCGACCGCCAGCACCCACGCCCCTTCGCGCGCGAACTGCACGGCGGATGCCTTGCCGTTGCCCCATCCCGGTCCGAGGGAGCCCGCGCCGACCACGATCACCGCCTTACCTTCGAAACGCTTTTGGGGGGCGGGAACCGATCTGGCCTCCGCGTCCGGTGTGGGCACCGGGGGCGCGACGGCTTCCGGATCGCGCCAATCCAGCGGGCGGCCCGCGGTAATACCGCCATCAACCACCAGCTCAGTACAATTGATGTAATTCGACTCATCGGAGGCCAAAAATAATGAGGCATAGGCGGTATCCCAGGCATCCCCCATAAACCCCATCGGCACCATCCGTTCGCGCTCATCCAGCGCGGCCTGACGAGTCTCCGCCGTGTCGTAACTGCTGTTGATCCGGTCCAGCACCAGCGGTGTTTTCATCAGACCCGGCAGAACGCAATTCGCGCGGACACCCCGCGGTCCCCATTGCGCGCCGATCGACCGCGTCAGCTGGATCAGCGCCGCCTTTCCCGCCTGATACCCGACCAGGCTGCGTTCGAGATTTTTGATTCCGGCGATCGAAGCCACGTTTACAACGACACCGCCGCAGTTTTCCGCCATCACCGGCAGGACGTGTTTGGTTGTCATAAAGGCGGACCCGACATTGACCGCCATATTGGCTCGCCAGACATCTTCGGGCATCTCGACAGGAGAACCCGGCGCCGGCGCCCCGACATTATTGTGCAGCACATCGATTTTCCCGAATGCGTCAACGGTTTGCGCGGCCACCCGCGCCATGTCCCCGCTATCAGTGGCATCACCTGCCAAGGCGATTGCAACATTTCCCTCCGCTTCGATAATTGCGCGGGTTTCCTCCGCCGCCTCCGGGTTGATATCCACCGCGGCGACTTTCGCGCCCTCGCGGGCAAACAGCACCGCCGCCGCCTTGCCGTTTCCCCATCCCGCGGCACGCGATCCCGCCCCGATGACCAGCGCGGTCTTTCCCTCAAGTCTTAACGGCATTTTTAACCTCCCGATTGCATATTTAGTGTGTCCGCAAGAGCGGAACGGCGTCAATCCGTCGCAGTTGGCCCCGATTTCGAAAACTTGATCGCCTTGCGATTGACCCGAGCTTGGCGGGTGAGGTAGTAACCCCCATATCTTGGACAGGCTAAGAACAAAGGAATTCGTCATGAAAGCAGTTTTGACCACCGTCACCGCCCTTTTCATCGCCGTCATGGCCGGCCCCGCAATGGCCGACGGTGACGCCAAGAAAGGCAAGCGCGTCTTCAACAAGTGCAAAGCCTGTCACACGGTCGTGGCCGGCAAGAACCGGATCGGTCCCAGCCTGCACGGGATGTTCGGTCGTCAGCCCGGAACCGCCCCGAAATACAAATCGTCCAAGGGCATGAAGAAATTCGGTGAAGGCAAGAAATGGACGCCGGAGTTGTTCCTGACCTATATCGAAAAGCCACGGAAGGTCGTCAAAGGCACCAAGATGGCATTTGCCGGGCTGAAGAAGAAAAAAGATCGCGAAGATCTGACCGCCTATCTGATGGAAGTCACCAAGTAGACTTTTTCTCTCAGGACCGCCGCGATAATTCGGCCTCAATCGCGGCGGCCTGATCGTCGATATTAATATCGAGATAAGACGTTATCTCGAGTTCCTCGTCTTCATAGACATTGCTGTCAGGATGTGCGTCCTGCCAGGCCGCGACCGCCGCGTCGCGCGCTTCCAGCAAGTTCACGATCTGCGGCCGGAACAGGCGGATCATAAAGCTCACCCATCGGTTGACCGGCCAGGACGGCTGCGCGTGATCGATCCTGAAACTGTCCAGCATGCGCCGGACATCGTCAGCCGCATACCAGATTTCCCCTGTCACCCAGCGATTGGTCGTGAAAAGGCGGATCGGCACGCCGAACTTGTCCATTGAAATGGCGATCAGATGGCTCAGCGCCTCGTTTTCGCCTTCCGGCATCTTGAAGTCGGGAACCATAGCGGGCCGCACACCGGATGGCATGCCGTCCGGCCTCAAAAACGTATGAAAATGACCGTGTTCGCCGGAGCGCAATTCCTGTGGGTGGGCGTGGTAGTAAAATTGTGAATCCGTATTGTGATCAAAAACATCCCCTTCGGGATAATGATCCCACTCAAAAAACCCTTCCGTATCCTTGATCAACTCGCCGACGATATTGTCGTTGGTATTGGCAAGGATACGATGACATTCGACAACTTCGTGCGCGGCATCGCGCATTTCGGCCAGCCTGTCATCGGCGATTTTCGAAAAATCGACCGGTTCGGGAACGGGTAAGTCAGTGCGGGAAAAGGCGTCTGGCATGGGGTCCTCCTCCTCTAATAATAAGCACTCGGCGGGCTGTTTTGGAGGGCGGATGCCGTAAACTCACCGTGAGGCGTCCGTCACCAGCCGGAAACCGATCAGAATATGCTTGAGCGGCGCGGGACGGCTATGCCGTGCGGCGGGGCGGCAGATACCACAGCCTTTGTCGTCCCAGGACCCGCCCTTGACGATGAAACGTCCCGATCCGGCACCTGTCGCGGCCCATTCAAAGACCTGTCCGGCGGGATCAAGCAAGCCAAACGGGCTCTTGCCGGTTTCGAATTTCGTGACCGGCGTCGTGTCGAAAGATCCCTGATCGTGACTGTTGAGCCGGGTCGGATCGAATTTGTTGCCCCAGGGGAAACGCCAGCCGTCAGCGCCCCGGGCAGCCTTTACCCATTCCTGCTCGGTCGGCAGCCGCCATTCACGGCCGGTTTTTTCACTCAGCCATTTCGCATAGGCGCGCGCGTCATCATGGCTAACCAGCACGACCGGATGATCGCCGCGTCCTTTCGGTGGTTTTCTGTCACGCCAGGCATGGCGCCGCGTGCGTTTCCACAGATGAATCAACCGGTATCCCGCCCAGGTCTTTGGGTCCACATCGGGGGCGCGGTGCCCGGTTTCGGCGACAAACCCGGCATACTGGTCGTTGGTAATCAATGTCCGGGTTATCCGGTACGCGGGCAGTTCGATGTGCCGCTTTGGCGCCTCATCGTCGTACCAACCGTTTTTCCGGGTGATCGAATGACCGTAAGCCGCCTCATCGAGACGATAGGCGGCCTCTCGTTCTGCGGCGTCCGACCCCTCCAAGAATGCCCCGGCGGGAATGGCGATCGTCTCCGGGACCTCCGCGCGGGCATGACAGGCGGCAATGACGACAACCAGAATCGCCCAGAGATGCGGGTACAACCGCATGGCGGGATCAGGCCCGCTTTCGGCGCATTAACTGCGATCCGAGCGCGAGACCCAAGAACAAGAAAGCCAGCGGATATATCCATTTCTTGGACGGTTGCCCCGGTTGGGAGATATCAATTGCGGTCACGAAATCCTCATAGGGCCGAATACCGGTTTTTTCCGCAATGCTGTTGAAAGCGACATTCGCGACCGGATAGCGGTCGCCCTTCGGCACGTCGAGTTCCAGCCCGTAAGGCCCAAGGCCCTGTTTTCCGGTCCCGTTTATCCGAAACAGCTTGAACCGGTCGCCATAATCGGTCTCCCGCACAACATGCAGCCGGATCGCACGCCCCTCCGGCACGGTAAACTGGCCCATGACCGCCTCCGGCATTTCCACAGGCGCGAATTCCGGGTGAATGCGGTCCATCACGAAATCGGGGCGGAAAAATCCGATCATCGCCAGTAACAGACAGATGGCTTCGTACCAGCGCAACCGGATGATCAACCACCATTGCGTCAGAGACGAAAAACAGAAAATGGCGATCAGCGAGACAATAAACACCATCACCCCGTGCCAGATACTGGTGACGCCAATCAGCAGGAGTTCCGTATTGAAAATAAACACAAAGGGCAGGATCGCCGTGCGAATATCGTACAGGAAGGACTGCACCCCGGTCTTCAATGGATCGGCGCGCGAAATCGCGGATGCCGCAAAGGCCGCGAGACACACGGGTGGCGTCGAATCCGCCAAAAGGCCGAAATAGAAAACGAAAAGGTGCACCGCGATCAGCGGCAGGACGAGCCCCGCCGCGCCGCCAAGCTCGACCAGAACACCGGCGAGCAGAGAGGCGACGACCAGATAGTTGGCGGTCGTCGGCAGCCCCATCCCCAGGACGACGCACAGAACCGCGGTCAATATCAGCAGGATATAAACGTTGCCGCCGCTGGCGGCCTCGACCACACCCACCATGGCGTTGTTCAGCCCGGTGGAGGCGACGGAGCCGACGATAATGCCCGCCGCCGCGACCGCGATCGCGATCCCCACCATGTTGCGGGCGCCGGAAACCAGACCGATATAAACATCGGCCAAACCGGCGAGCACCGCGGATCCATAGCTGCCCTGGGCGCCGTTACGCTTCTGAACCACGCGTTGAAGCACGATGATGATCATCAGCAGGATGTTGGAATAGAAAACAGCGCTCCCGGCGGTCCAGCGCTCGACCATCAGCAACCAGACCAAAACGAAGATCGGAATCAGGAAGTGGAGCCCGCCCTTGAAGGTCGGCCAGAAGAGCGCAAGACGCTCCTTCGGCAAACCGGTGAGACCGAGCTTCAACGCTTCAAGATGAGAGATATAGAGCAGTCCGAGATAGCTGATCACTGCGGGAATAAACGCCGCGACCACCACATCGAAATAGGAAATGCCGATGGTTTCCGCGATGATAAAGGCTGCCGCGCCCATGATCGGCGGCATGATCTGACCGTTGGTGGACGCCGCGACCTCAATCGCGCCGGCCTTGACGGCGGGAATGCCGGTTTCGCGCATCACCGGGATGGTAAAGGTACCCGTAGTGACCACATTGGCGACGGAAGAACCGGATATCGCCCCGTTCATGCCAGAGGCGAGAATAGCGGCCTTTGCCGGTCCGCCGCGATATTGCCCGACCATCGCAAAGGCGAGATCGAGGAAATATTTTCCGGCGCCGGCTTTTTCCAGCAACGCGCCGAACAAGACGAACAGGAATACGAAACTGACGGAGACATCGATCGGTATGCCGAAGATCGCCTCACCCGTGAACCATTGATAGCCGATCAGACGTTCCAGCGAGACTCCCTTATGCGCGACCAGATCGGGCATCGACTGACCGAAAATCGAAAACACCAGAAAGACAGAACAGATAATGACCAGTGGAATGCCGATTGCGCGACGGGTCGCGTCCAGCAATAACAGAATGCCTATTCCCCCGACGATAGCTTCAACCGGAACGGAAGTACCTCCAATATTTTCCGACAACAACACGCCGACACGCTTGGTGATGCCTTCCTGAAAGACATAGAGGTAGAGCGTGACGCAAGCCGCCAGCAACGCCAGAAACGCGTCATAAAATGGCAGCCTGCCTGTCGAAAAACGCGGTAAAACAGGTATGAACAGAAAACAGATAACCAGCGCGAAACAAAGATGAATCGCGCGCGCCGGTATATCCGAAATCAACCCGAACCCGAGAACGAATGGCAGGGGCGAGGCGATCCAGAGTTGGAATACCGCCCAGCAAAACGCAATGAACCGGATAACCGCTACGCCGCGCGGACCGTAGGGCCGCTGGTTCTTCCCCTCGAGTTCCTCGAGCAGATGCTCGGGATCGCCGGGTTTCGCGTCGTCGCGCTCCGTCATCAAAATAATTCAGCTGAAAGAAAAGGGGCCGCCACGTCGTCGCGGCGGCCCCGAAAGCCCTTCAGGGACTATTTCCAGCCTTTTTCCTTGTAATATTTCATGGCGCCGGCATGGATCGGCGCGGACAACCCGTTCGAGATCATACTCTTGGGATCAAGATTCCGGAAAGCCGGATGCAGTTTCCGGAAATCGGCGATGTTTTCCATCACCGCGCGGGTCACTTCGTACACGGTCTTCTGCGGAACCGCCGCGCTGGAAACGAAAGTCGCCATCACGCCAAATGTGGTTACGTCCGCATCGGTGGTCTTATAGGTGCCCTTCGGGATTTTCGCCCAGGCATAATAGGGGCGCTCTTTGACGAGCCCCTTTGCCAGATCATTGTCGAAACTGACAATCTTGGCCCCACACCCGTCGGTCGCCGCGGAAACACCGGCATTCGGCACACCCACCGTGTAAATGAAGGCATCAATCTTGCCGTCGCAGAGCGCTTTTGATTGCTCGCTCGACGTCAATTCGGAAGCAACGGAGAACGCGCCTTTCTTCCAGCCGTATTTCTGCATCAGGAAATCCATCGTGCCGCGTTGGCCGGAACCCGGGTTGCCGATATTAACGCGCTTGCCTTTCAGACTGTCCCAACCGGTGATGCCGGACTTGCCGCCGACGATGATATGAAGCGGCTCGGGGTGAACAGAGAAAACCGCCCGCAGCTTGTCAAACTTCTTGCCTTTCCAGACGCTGGAGCCGTTATAGGCATGGTACTGCCAGTCGGACTGGGCGACGCCGAAATCGAGCTCGCCTTCCTTGATCTGGCCGATATTGTAGTTCGACCCGCCGGTGGAGGGCGCCGAACAACGGATACCATGCTTGCGGCCCGATTTGCGCCCTTCGGCGGCTTCCTTGTGAACCAACCGGCAAATCGCGTTACCGGCGGCGAAATAAACCCCCGTGGGCCCGCCGGTGCCGATTGAAATAAACCGGCGCTTATTGTCCGCCTGCGCGGGCACAGACATTGCCGCAGCCATAACAATGGCGGATACCATAAAAATTGTGCGTTTCATTTTCCCCTCCTGACAAATCGTTCATCTCAACAACACCGGCGGGAAATCGCCGCGCCAGCGCTTCTCGGAACCATGCCCGCTCGGTCCGGTCAGGTCAATCAGTTGTCAGCCGCGTAATCCGCCATAAAATGCGCCTGAACCAGCAATCACGGAAAGCGATCATGGATCTCAAAGAACACATCCGCGCCATCCCGGACTTTCCCAAGGAAGGCATTCTTTTTTACGACATTTCCACCTTGTTGCATCACGCCGAAGCATGGAAAAGCGCGGTGGACCAGATGGCGGAACGTATCGCGCCTTACGAGCCAGAAATGTTGTTCGGTATTGAGTCCCGGGGCTTCCTGTTTGCCGCACCGCTGGCATACAAGATGGGGTGCGGGTTCGCCATGATCAGAAAACAGTCGAAACTTCCGGGCGAAACGATCGCCTACACCTACGCTCTCGAATACGGCACCGATACTATTGAAATCCAGGCGGATGCGGCGGAAAGAGGGAAACGGGTCGTCATCGTCGATGATCTGCTCGCCACCGGCGGGACCATGGCGGCCGCCGTAAATCTGTTACAGAGGCTTGATGCCGATGTTCGCGCCGTGGCCTGCCTTGCGGAACTGACATTTCTGCATGGCCGGTCGCGCATGGAGGTCCCCTGCGAGACGTTGCTGACATACGATTCATAAGGCGGCCCGCCTTTAACCTTCCCTTTACGGCTGACGGAATAAACTGCCGATAAGTGTCCCGGCATTGGGGGCGGGGCACCGGTATTAGTCGTAATGTCGCTGCGAAGGGGACCCTGATGGCGGTCAAGTTTGACGCAAGAGGTGGGCGTTTGTCCCGCGTCGTCCCAAAGCGTCCTCAACAAACGGAATCTACGCCCCAAAGCGTCACACCGGTTGACGCATCCGGAGAAGACGCGCCGCTCCGCATCAGCGCCACCAATCTTCTACAGGCCGTAGACAACCCGGCCCTGATAGTGGACAGCAACCGGATCGTTCTCGGAATGAACGCTGCTTTCCGCGAACTATTCATGCTGAAAATAGAAGATTTCACGAACGGCATGGATTTCGCCAGCCTGGTGCGGCTTTGCAGCATGCGTGGCCGCTCCGAACTCATCGCCCTCGGCTCCCATCCGGACAACGCCGGCCCGATGCTCCCGACGGAAATAGATGGGGCGGGTGGCCAAAAATTCGACACGAATTCTTCCGATCTCGGTGGGGGGGCACGGCTCTTTACAATGCGCCCTTTAGATAACGGCTCTTCCTTGGGCAATGGCGCCGGGACCGGAGGCGCATCGGAACAAACCAGTGCGAAAACCGAAGCCAGCTTCCGGGAAGCCATCGAAAACATCACCGATGGTGTCGCCCTCTTCAACGCGGACGAGCGGCTGGTTCAGTGCAATCGCCGCTATCTGGAAATCTGGCCCTCGATTGAGGCGGTGGCCATTCCGGGCACCAGCTTTGAGGATATCGTGCACGCCCAGGTATCGGCAAGAAACCCCAAAAATCCGGAAAAGCACATTGCGAACAGGCTGGAATATTTCCGGAACGCGCCATCGGTGAAAGAGGTTGAGCTGGGCGATCACCGTTGGATACAGATCACCGATACGCCGATGAGCGATGGCGGCACGGTGGTGACCTGTACTGACATCACGGCGTTGAAAGAGCGGGAAGAACGGCTGCGCGATGTCAGCAACGATGCACTTCACGCAAAGGAAATGGCGGAAATCGCCAACCGTTCCAAATCGGATTTTCTGGCGAATATGAGCCATGAATTACGGACACCGCTGAATGCCATCATCGGATTCTCGGAAATCATCAAGGATAGCCTTCTGGGCGACGATCCGCTCGATCAATACAAGGTTTATGCCGGCGACATCCATGACAGCGGCACCCATTTGCTGGCCCTTATCAACGATATCCTGGACATGTCGCGTATCGAGGCCGGCAAAGCGGAAATCGCCGAAGACGAGATTTCGGTGACCGATGCGATTGACGCTTCTATTCGCCTGGTCGATGAACGGGCGCGCAAGCAAAGCATCTCTATCGACCGGAATTTCGAAGAAGGCCTTCCGATGTTGCGGGGCGATCTTCGCAAACTGAAGCAGATTTTGATCAATCTGCTCAGCAACGCCGTCAAATTCACCCGGGACGGTGGCCAGATTACCGTCTCGGCCTCAATCACGGCTTCGGGACGCATGCTGATCGGCGTCGCTGATAACGGGATCGGCATCGCGGACGAGGACCTCGCAAAGGTCATGGAACCGTTCGGGCAGGCCGACACCGGGCTAGACCGTCAATATGAAGGCACCGGACTGGGGCTCAAACTCACCAAAGGCCTGGTGGAACTGCATGGCGGCACCTTCACACTGGAAAGCGCGGTCGAAGGGCCGGACAAAGGCACGACCGCCTCCGCCATTTTCCCGGCGCAGCGGGTTATCAACCCGCAATAACCCCTATTTCGTCGGCCGTACCGCCGCGAATTCGGAATCCTTCAGACAGAACTTGCCGATCTTGTCCTGCCACAGGATCTCCTGCTGGTGCAGATGGCCAAGCGCCCGCCCGACGGCCTGAAACCCCTCCGCCGCGAACCGTTCCGCCAACTCGGCGTAGTAAAGCGGTTCTTTTGCGATGGTCTCCTTGACCCTTTCGGCCAGGGCCGCAATCTCCGCGTCAGAAAATTCGGGCGCCGGATTTTTTGTGCCGCCTTCGCCAACGAAATCATCGAGCTTCACCTGATCGGCATAGGCATAAGCGATGCGTTCATACCGTTCGCGCGGGATGTGATCGCTGATCGTCGCGTCGATCCCCATTTTCGCCGTCGTCGGAATTTTGCCCGGGATGATCGTCAGGCTGGGGTCGAGCGGTTTCGATCGCGCGCCCGAAATAATCAGCACGTCTTCATCCGCCTGGACCCGCGTCGCCACCGCCCATTCGACATCCATTGGGTCGAACACATCGATATCGGCATCGACAATGGTGACATGCTTCATGTCGGCAACCGACAGCGCCGCCAGCATCGCATTCTTGCCGTCGCCCGGCAGGCCGCGAATGGCGATTACCGCATGCCAGTGACAGCACCCGCCCGGCGTGATGTTCACCGCGGTGGCGGTAACCCCCGCTTCATGCAGGGCGCGCTTTACCGCCGCCTCGTATATCGGCCCCGACGGCCAGATATTCTCCCACGGCATCTGCAACGCGTAATAGATCGGGTTCTGGCGCATGGAAATCGCCTTGATCCGCACCAGCGGATTCCAGTGCAACCCGCCCATCAACCGGGTGAATTCACCGAAGCGCCCTTCCGGCAGCGTCCAGCCTGTCGGCAGGATCTCGGCTTCCAGAACGATTTCCGCATCGGCGATGCAGGGCGTATCAATGGTCTTGCAAGGGGTGAGTTCCACCGGCGCGCCGCGCATGCCACCCGACATGGCGATTTCGCTGACCCCGGCAGCCGCCTTGAAACAACCGGTAATCAGCTCCGCCGGATGGGTGCCGATATTGATCGAAATCGGCAGCGGCTCGCCTTTCGCCAGCGCCTTTTCCGCCAGCTTGCGCAGATTGTTCGGCGTCACCACATCGATACCTGTCGTATTGCGGTCCTTTACGAGAAAACGGTAGATGCCGGCATTGAGCCCCATCTCCTCATCCTCGACCAGCGTCACCCCGGCTGTGATCATCGGCCCGCCGTCGCGGATCGAAAAAAGCGGCACGGGCAGCTTGTAGAGATCGACATCGTCGCCCTCAATCAGGATCTCGCGGGCGGGCCCGGAATTCACGGTGCGCGGATCGATCGGCCGGTCGATCCCGTTGCGCAGCTTGGCCTCAATCTCGGGAAAATCACAACTCATCGCGATGGCCAGCCGGTCGCGGCTATTGGTCAGACCGGAGACAACCGGCATGTCATAGCCGATGACATTGGAAAACAGCAGCGCGGTATCCGATTGATCAACCAGCGCCGCGATATGGCGGATATCGACCGGCTTGGTAATTTCGGTCAGCTGGCCTTCACGGCGCAAATCCTCAACAAATTCACGAAAACTGCTGGACATAAAGTCTTTCCCCGTCGCTGGATTTCAAGGCGCGCGGACCCTATCACCGGGCCCAGACGCCAGCAACCGGCACAGCTTAACCGCGCTTGATGGCGTCGGCGATTTTTTCCGCGCACATGATGGTCGGAATATTGGTATTGGCGCGCGGCACGCAGGGGAAGAGCGACGCGTCACAGACCCGCAGGCCGTCAACGCCATAGACCCGCCCGCCGGGATCGGTGACCGCCGCCGGATCGTCCGCCCGTCCCATCCGGCAAGTGCCGGAGGGATGCCAGCATCCGCTGACCCCGTCGCGAATCCAGTCCTCGAAGGCCTGATCGTCGGAAAGCAGCTTTTTCATCCTGGCACCCAACGTGATGAAGCCATGAATGGCGGATCGCCTGACGAAACCCGGCCCATCCATCATCCCGGCCAGGATTGAGGTCAGAATCTTGTTTTTGGTGTTCACCGCGCCGATCTTGCGCACCCGTTCGGAATAGCAGGACGGGAACGGGTCGGACGCGACCCGCGCCAAATCGGGATCGTCGAACAGGGCCGCCATCTGCCGCACCCCATCCATCATGCGCACCAGATCACGCCGGTCGGACAGCATGTCGAAAGCGACATCGGGTTCCGCCGCCGGATCGGCCGATGTCAGCTCCATCGAGCCCCGCGAATAGGGCTTGTTGCACCACATCAGCATGGAACCGAGCCTTGTTCCCACCGGATGCCAGGCGGATTTCGCGGTGACGGAGGTATACATATCGTTCGCGCCGCACCCCGCCACGCCGGAGCTGAAGCGTAGCCCGATATGGACATGGCGTTTCCCCAGCTCATACATCCGCGCTTCGTGATGCAGATAGGCGGAGACCGCGATGGTCGGGTGCTCGTTCAAATTCGCGCCGACGCCAGGCAAATCATGCACGACTTCAACCCCGTGTTCGCGCAGATGCGCCCCGCGCCCGATACCGGACCGCATCAGAAGCGCCGGCGTATGGAGCGCCCCGGCGGCAAGAACGATTTCCCGCGCGGAGACGGTTTGAATTTCCCCGCCCCGGCGCAGCACCGCGCCGGTCGCGCGTTTGCCGTCGAAGACGATATTTTCCACCCGGGTTTCGGAGCGGATATGCAGATTTTCGCGCGCCCGGACCTCAGCGTTCAGATAGCCCATGGAAGAGGAATGCCGCCGGTCATCCGGATGGTTGGAGATCGAGACCGGGAACCAGCCATCGCGGAAATCGCCGTTCTGATCCTCTATCTTCTCATAACCCTGATTTTCGAGCGCCCTGGCGACGGCAAAGGAAAACTCGGTCCATTCGTCCTCCTTGACCCGGCGAATGACGATGGGTCCGTCCTTGCCGTGGAGCTCGCCGCCGAAATCGACATCGGTCTCCAGCTTCTTGAAATAGGGCAGCACGCCGTCCCAGTCCCAGCCCTCCGCGCCAAGTTCCGACCATTCGGCGTAATCTTCGGGGCCGCCGCGATTGGCCATCTGCGCATTGATGCTGGAGCCGCCGCCGATCACCCGCGCCTGTTCCATGAAGCGCGGCGGGGTGCGGCCCGGCGTGTTACCGCCAAGCGCGGCGTGCCGGACCTTCAATTCGTTCCAGTGATACTCGGGATTGAACGCCGCCCCCATCGGATAAGACGACAGGATATCGCCCGGCTCCTCGCCCGGCTTG
>Ga0181579_10001167_pt1 | contig 21798 bp, 25 predicted proteins | sample 071ome_24_FD_132996 | JGI IMG/M metagenome (GOLD analysis project Ga0181579, IMG submission 132996) | Coastal salt marsh microbial communities from the Groves Creek Marsh, Skidaway Island, Georgia - 071402CT metaG (megahit assembly) | ecosystem: Environmental > Aquatic > Marine > Intertidal... | reverse complement strand
ACGAATATGGGATCGCAAAGACGCCAATATCTTTCAGTAAGAGAGCCAATGTAATGAATCCGAAATGAGTGAATTAAATGCCGTGCCAGGCTCGATATGGGAGGGGGCGGAAGAATACAATCAACCCCGAGCTAGGTTTGCATTGAACCCGCCCCTGTTGATCGACTGCACTAAGCACTGCCCTTTGAAAGGCTACCAAAGAATTGATTAAGGCAACTCTTTCATTGTAACAGGATTCGTCCAACAAAGCCGAATCCAGTGTAAAAGAGAGACTTGTATGTTTCATCGAAACAAAGGTTGGTAGCTGGCGCCTCAAGGCCAATGGTGGCCAGATGTTTGCCTTCGGGGGACACCACTACTACACCGCCAGGACCTGCTGTAAAAATAGCCCCCGTCGGATGAACATCCATGCCATCAAACCATCCAATTTCATCGGAATCAAAGGGCCCATTGAAAAAGAGTTCCCCTTCTCCACTGCTAAGATCAAATCGCATCATTTCTGGCTTTGTCATGTCAGAACTATTTACGTAGAGATACTTTTCATCAGGAGATAATCCAACCCCGTTGGGAAACTCCATCGAGTCGGAAATCAGCTCGAGCTTGTTTGCCTTTAGGTCGAATTTGTAGATACCGCAGAAATCCACCTCTTGAGCGGAGCGATCAAAGACCATTTTTTTTGCAACAGGATCACTGTTGGGCAGATCAGCAAAACCATAAGGCGGATCAGTGAAATAAACTTGGCCACCTTTGGAAACAACGATGTCATTTGGACTATTCATACGCTTACCCTCGTAGCGAGCAGCGATTGTCTTGAAGTTCTTGGGTAATGGGGCATCAAGTGGCATGGATGCCAGTCTCCTATCGCCGTGCTGACACAACAGTAAGCTATCGTTGTAAATTGCCAGACCATTAGCACCCAAAAGCAAGGAATCTTGGTAAATAGGGGCAAATCCAGTATGGCCGCTTCTAGCTAGGAAAAAGGTCAGTCCTAGGTCCTCTGACCAAGAATAGACTGAATTTGCCTGAATATCAGAGAAAAGGAATCGGCTGTTTTTTGAATCCCATACTGGTCCTTCAGCCACACCGAATCCTCTAGCCAATATTTCGTTGGTGACTGTTGATGGCAGTAGCTCCTTGGTTTTGGAGTCTGTTGATATGAATCTGACTCGTTGGGTCGTTCGCTCTGCGCCTGTGAGGCATTGAATGGTTGTCAGCCCAATGCAGGCGAATGCAATTAGATGCTTGAAACTTTTAACAGTCACTGTGATAGGAGGATTTGAGTGGTGTTGGAGCTTTACCCTGTTCTTTGGTTCGCAAGTCAAGATCACTTCCATGGCTTCCACCGAATGGAACCAATCTCGAGGCCTAAGTCATCAATCAAACTGAAGAAATCTTCTCCTAGAGGGCTTTCCATGAATTCTTTCATCTCGTAGCTAGGACCCTCCGTAACGCGGGCAAAGCCATCATTCACAGTCCAGATCGATATTTGATCAACATCTCCGGAGATGGCTCGAAACACAACCGGTGTCTCCCCGCTCATTTGCACAACCTCATCCATCAAGCTGAAAGCCTTGTCATTGGATGCATGCTTGAACTTTGTGAAGTAGGCATAAACTGGGGTGTATTTGCCGCTAAGGTTGTAATAGCTAGGTGTAAGCTGTGGCAAATCTCCAACAATAGTGAAGAGTTGGGTTTTGGAATCCACAATGAGGCTCTGAAATTCCTCGTTGAGCGCAGCTCTCTTGGATTCGCCAAGACGCTTGTTAGCGCTCTCCATCCATTTTAACGAAACCGAATCGGTATGGTTGAGTTTATCAAGCCCTTCGGTGCGATGAAAAAGGACCACATGATCCCAATAGCCGGTGGTTAATTCAATTGGGATAGCTAGCCTTTGAACTGCCTGATCGGTTGGAAACCATGAGGATTTTACGATTTCTTGAAATCGAGCAATTTTGCCTGGTTTGACCTTTGAAAAATAAGCCTCGAATACCTTTGGTTGCGCCGAATGATGGTGATCTCCCATGAGAGTTGAAGAGAGTGCGACCGATAGGATGGAGAGTAGTAATTTCATATCGTGAATCTTGCTTACCAATTAAGGCTCGATCACTTCAATCAGTTTTTGTGACATTATTCATGACTGACCCTGTGAAAGCTGCATGGCCAGTGAGCAAACAAATGGACAGGCTCTGATGAACTGATCGGTATCCAGTCGGTTTTAGCTGATGATTTTGAAGCGCCAAATTTTGTGGCGCATTTATTACCGTTTTATCGTTAGGATAGTGTCATGAGTCATGCGCTTTTTCGCCTGCGAGGTATCGTTTTAACCATTCTCACCCTCAACCTCCTTGTATCTTGTGGGAAGCCCTCTAGCAGCCACTCATCTGGGAATCATGGATTTGAAGGAGCTGATTTGGATCTAATTGTTGGGAACTGGGCAACAGACAGTGCATTTGTATCCATTAGTAGGACACAAGGTGAAGCCGGAAACTTGGTGATGGAGCTTACATTTCTTGATCTAGAGAAGCTCACAGTAATTTCAAAACGTTTCTATCACTTGTTGAACCAATCAATTGGGCAGAGCGGAGAGGCATTCGGAATTGATGAGGAAAAAGGAATTCTGAAAGGTAACGTCACCTCTTTAGAAAACGGGATCAGAATAGAGGAGAAGACTTTGGCAGATGGTATGGACTCATTACCTGTTGAAATATCCGAATGGGTCTTCAACGAAGATTTCAGTCAACTATCTCTGAGCTGGCAAATGGGCTCTGAAGCTAGCTTACAGTTCCAAAAGGTGGCTACAGAGGAGAGTCAATTTTTGTATGATTTGGATATTCAAGTTTCTCGCAAAGTGAAGATAGCTACCCCCTACGACGAGTTGTTCGAAGGTTTTCTGGGCAGTTGGAAAGGCAAACCCACTCAATCCTGGCCGACCGGCACAAGAGTTGACGTGGTTTTTGAGCCGACCCCATCTGGGCGTATTTTGTTGGAGCGATGGTCATTTACTCATCCTTCGGGGGAAATCCTGCTAGAAAACACCAACTACACCTTATTTGATCGATTATTTGAGAAGAACTTCGAGCGGCCATTTGGACTGGTCAATTCCGCAGGGATGGTGGGTTATTGGCAAGTCAATCAATCGGGGGAGTTGATGCAATTCGAAGGCTCAGATGCGCGGATTACTCGTGAATTGATAGGTGATGATCAGTTTCTCGGCACTTGGCACCTCAAGTCTGAAGGAGGCATTTGGCGAAATGGCTATTACAACATTGAGATGCAGCGGGTGAGCCAATAGATAAGAATGACTCATGGAGCAGTTACAAGAGGTGGTTCCTTGGATGCGTTGGTTGACTAGCTCTTTTTTGGTCAAGAGGTGGCAATGGGAGGCACCGGGTTCCCTGCTCTAAAGCTCGTTGGAAAGTTGCAACCCTATGGACAAAAAATGGGATGATTTGTGATTATTTGAGATGAGTTGATGGTTTCAATGAATCAACTTAAACCATTGCCCTGCTGTGGTTTTGGCGTTTGGGGATGGCGTGTGATAGGGTGTGATGAAATACCCCGATCGAATCCGGAAACCGACGCTCTATCCAATTGAGCTACGCGCGCAAAAGGATTTATATTTAGCCGAGGCATGCTGCCCCGATCAAGAACACAGTCACAAAAAACCCCACCCGCGAGGGGTGGGGTTGAAAATCATCATCTGGGTAGAACGCGGCTCAGGCTTCAGGTGCCGATGGTATAGGCGCACTGCCCTCTACCATCACCTTGAGATGAGCATTCACTTCGGGATGCAAGCGGATTTCAACCAGATGCTCCCCTGAAACCTTAATGGCCTCAGACAATTGAATTTTGCGACGATCCAACTCTAGCTCGAACTGGCTCATCAATTCGTCTGCAATGACCTGCGAGGTAACCGAACCGAACATTTTTCCATCTTCGCCGGTTTTGGCGCGAATGGAGAGCACCAACTTACCCAAGCTGGATTCCAATTCTTTGGCGTGAGCCAATTCTTCAGCCTCTCGTTTCTGGCGACGATCGCGAAGGCTTTCGACTCGCTTCTTGTTGGCGCCCGTCAGCGGAATGGCATACCCCTGTGGGATGAGGTAATTACGCGCATAGCCAGCGGCCACGGTTGCTTGATCTGCTTCTCCACCCAGTCCGTCGACTGGTTTGATGAGGATAACTTCTGTCTTTGCCATGAATGTATGATTGTTGTGCGTTTATCTTAGGCGCTTCGTGGTCTTCAAGAGCGAAAAAAGCGCCAGGTTTTGAAATCAGAAAGGAGGGTCAAAATCATCTTCCATACCACTCCCTCCTTGCGGTTGGCTGGAACGTTTGGTGTGGGGCGCCGGATGTTGTGGGGCATCAAAATTTCCACCGTCTCCTCCGTAGTTGTCATCGCCTCGGTTGGAACCTGAATCCAGAAATTGAAAGGACTCCATGACGACGCCAAGACGACTCCGTTTTTGTCCGCTTTGTTTATCTTCCCATTGATCCAGTTTCAAACGACCCTCGATCATGATGGGACGGCCCTTTTTAAGATATTGGCCAAGCACCTCGGCCTGCCGTCCGAAGGCATCCACATCGACAAAAGTCACCTCCTCGCGGCTTTCACCCGACTCGCTCTTCCATGAGCGATTGACGGCAATACCTAATTTGGCGATCGCACGTCCATTAGGTGTGTAACGCAGCTCGGGGTCGCGGGTCAGGTTGCCCACCAGAATCACTTTATTGAAGGAAGCCATGGTAAAGATTCTCTCGAGCCACGCCCACTGGGTCAAGCATTGGTCACCAAAACTCGATGAACATCGGCTCGCTCGTTCAACTTGCTCTGCAATGGTTTTAAGTCATCCTTGCCGCATTCGAAGGGTATGGTGGCATAAAAACCCGATGTCACCTTCTTATCTACGACACGCGCAAATGTTTTATGATCGTGTTTTTGAGCCTCCCCTACCTTGCCACCGAATTCAACGATGGCCTGGCTAACGTCGGCGATCACGGCATCAGCGCCTTCTGCGTTGCCTGCCGTATTGAGAATGAATAATCCCTGATATTGTTTCACTGATTTATCTGTTAGTTTAAATGTTCTGTCACTTATGGCCTTGTTCAGGCACCTGGCCATTGAACAAGCTCATGGCTTTCTCGACCCCAACCTCTGACCATGTTTGCACCTGTTTTTCTGCTCGCAAAAAGACCTGTTCCAACCACTGTTGCTCCCGCAATGTGAAGTCCGAAAGGACATAACGCACGACGGCCTTTTCGCCGCGACCCTCGCGCCCTATTCCCAATCTTAATCGCGGATAAGGGCAACCTTTGAGGTGGCTGTCCACGGACTTCAATCCGTTGTGGCCACCACTGCTCCCGCTTGGCCTCATTCGCAAGGCAGCAAATGGCAGATCCAGATCGTCGTAGCAAATCAGCAGATGATCCAAGCTGATTTTCAAATAATCTACAACTTTTCGAACCGAAATGCCACTCCGATTCATAAAAGTCAGTGGTTTCACTACCAACCAACGTGTGTCATTGACCCGAAGCTCAGCGGTCGAGGCTGAGAAGCGTTGGCTGTTTTTCCTCCACTCTCCGCCCCATCGTCGAACCAAGTGGTCCGCAAAAAGGAAACCCACATTGTGGCGATTGAGAAGGTATCCCTGTTCTGGATTTCCCAATCCAACAATGACTCTGGTTTCCATGAAAGTGGCTCATCTGAGGAACTGTTGCTTTCAACAGCCTTTCCGAGGACACCAGAGCTGACTCCGCCTACTTGTTGGCCGCAGCGGCGGCTTTCTCCTGAGCTGCTTCGGCGCGTGCCGCACGACCCAAAGAGATGGAAAAAGCGGGAATTCCCTTGTTACCCATGACCTGTAAAGTATCCGGCAGGGGAATTTCACCCAGATGCATGGTTTGGCCTGAACGCATTTCCGAGACATCCACGTAGATGACTTCGGGCAAATCCTTAGGCAGTGCCTTTATTTTGGTTTGAAAGAGAACATGCTCCAGCAAGCCCCCTTCATTCTTCACACCATAGGCTTCTCCCTTGGGCTCAACGGGCACGGAAACAATGACGGGCTTGTCTTCGGAGACGGCTCTAAAATCCACATGCAAGACGGCTCCGCTGAGCGGATGCCGCTGAATTTCCTGAACCAAGACCAGTTGCGAATCTCCCGCTACATCCAGTTGAATAAGTATGTTCTGAGAAGCAGATGCCTTGATGACCCTCGCAAACTCGGCCTCTGCAATCGCCAGTGGCCGGGGTTCCAAAGAATTACCATAGAGCACGGCAGGAATATTCCCTCCAGTTCTCAGTTTCTTGACACGGGTGCGCTTAAGGTCGGCGCGGCTTTCAACTTTTAGAGCTTGGGCTTCCATTGAGTAATGTTGTCGTTCAAATACAATCGTGCCTCCACATTAGGAGGCTTACTAACTGGTTCTCGCACCATGGAATTCAAAGAGAGAATTCACCGACAAATTGTGGTGAATACGCTTGATTGCTTCCCCCAGGAGTCCTGCCACCGACAAGGTAGTGATGCGAACCCCGTCCACAGCGGAGCGCAGGACTGTATCAGTTGTGATCAGCTCGTCAATATCTGATTTACGCAACCGTTCAATGCCCAAATCGTTCAACAATGCATGCGAAACACAGGCCAAAACAGATTGGGCCCCTTGAGCTTTGAGGAGCTTGGCTGCTTCAGTCAATGTCCCTGCAGTTTCTGTGAGATCATCCACCAGCAAGACCGATTTACCACCAATGTCCCCGATCACAGTCATGCTTTCCACTTCAGTGGCACTTTTACGTCGCTTTGCCACAATGGCAAGATTCGAGCCGAGAACCTGAGAGTAGGCGTGAGCCATTTTGATACCACCTGCATCGGGACTCACGACGACCAGATCCTTGATCTGCTTCGACTTGAGATACTCATACATGACAGGTGCCGCATACAAATGATCGACAGGAATATCAAAAAACCCCTGGATCTGCTGAGCGTGCAAATCCATGGTCAAAACACGATGAGCACCGGCAGCAACAATCAGGTTGGCCACGAGCTTGGCTGTAATGGGAACCCTGGGCTGATCCTTACGATCCTGCCTTGCGTAACCGTAAAAAGGTAGCACCGCAGTAATTCTCGAAGCGCTGGCACGCTTGAGTGCATCAATCATGATGAACATCTCCATGAGATGGTGATTGGTCGGAGGAGAGGTGCTTTGAAGGACATAGACATCCTGACCGCGCACGTTTTCCTCTATTTTCACAAACGTTTCGCCATCGGGAAAGGCACTCACCTTGCACTGACCGAGTGGAATACCGATGTAATCGGTGATTTTGTTGGCCAGAGGTAAGTTGGACGTGCCACTGAAAATTTTCACTTACGGATAATAGTTGAGATGAACATGTCTTGAACCGAATGAAACTGCCTTGCAAGAAAGCGAGTATGATCAGATTCGAAAAAGCGGTTCAAGCGCGATTTTCAAAGTAAGACCGCGCCACCCTCTACTCAGCGCCGCACGAAGAATAACAAACTTTCCAACAGCCGGGGCATCCAATACCACCTTTTGTCATCGGGGCTTGATGCTCCGGATGAAACGTCCTTGCCACGCTTTCGCCCCCAAAGCCCTGCCCCAAGTCCTGCAGCGACAGTGAACCAATGAGCCCACTGCCCCCAAACAGACAGGGAGGGACCACCAGGTTTTTTGAAGCGGCCTGTGAATTGATCCCACTGAACTTTTAATATCCAGCGCTTGGTCTCGCATTCCATTAAGATCAACCGTTTTCGGACGGCGATTTCGTTCAATTGGGATCTGAAAAGCATGCCTGATCTTTTTTAAATTGATTCATGGTCTCGGCAAACATGGGGCTGGACTGCTGTGCATACTTTTTGACCCGATACACCCCCAATCCGATCGCTCCACATCCCACGATCACCCAGAAACACAGCCCCACAATCCGCCACCCTGGTGGAAGAACCAAAATCGAGAGCGCGACCAAAACCATGAGTAACAACAACGAAACGACGGCCATGAACAGCAGCCAAATGAAGATTTCCACCAAGCGCCACTTCTGCTCTTCTGCTTCGGTGAGAAAAAGTTCGAGCCGGGATCTGATCACATCAAAAAAACTTGCGACGAGATTTTGGCGAGACGCCTGACCCTGTTGGTTGCGGGAAGCCTTTGAATCGGATGAAGGGTCCATAGCCAGGAGGTTTTCGAAAATGACATTCGTTAGCAGGATGACAACCACCGAAATCGCTTTGCCTCCTGAACAGGATTCTGAAAGAAGAGAGAACCATTGATTAATCAGAAGTCGTTCTCTTGACGCAATTCTTACCTGTATAGTGGATTTTTTGTCAACCCTGAGTCCTCAAGCCGTGGCGAGCGAGAGAAATCTTCCTCAATGAAACAATGATTGAGATCTTGGCGAAGCTATTGAAACGCTCAAAGGGAGGGGGAAATGCACCAAATCAAACTTGACGTTAACTCCATACATATTCTAGTGTTTGTGCTTCAGATAGCTGTCGTTGACGACGACAGGTGTGCGTCGGCGATCAATGCCGGCTTTTTTATTCTCTTTAACGAGAAAGGAATCGCGCATGAATGCGGATTTATTGACTATATTAGAATATTGGGAGCGGGAAAAGGGTATCAGTCGTGACATTCTGCTCAACGCGGTTGAGGAAGCTCTGATCTCAGCTGCCAAAAAAGCAGTCGGCCCTGCCCGGGACCTGAGGGTACAAATCGATCCCAAAAGTGGCGACATCCGAGCCTACGCCACCTTACTTATCGTCGAACACGTTGAATCCAAACACGATCACATTACTCTTCAAGAGGCCAAGCGCCGTAAACCCGACGCCCAAATCGGGGAAGAGGTCGAAGTCGAAGTGACTCCGGAGAATTTCGGGCGCATTGCTTCTCAAAACGCCAAACAAGCTCTTTTGCAGCATCTTAGAAAGGCTGAAAAACAACTTATTTACAGTGAGTTCAAGGATCGCACGGGCGATATCGTCAGTGGCATTGTGCGCCGTTTTGAGCGATCCGACGTGTATTTGGATCTTGGAAAATTCGAGGCTCTTCTGCCCAACAGAGAGCGCGTACCGACTGAGGAATATCAACTTGGGGAACGAGTCCGCTGCTTCGTCAAGGCGGTTGATACGAGTTCTTATGGCCCTGAGATCATTCTTAGCCGAGCGGACCCAAATTTTGTCATCAAATTATTCCGACTGGAGGTCTCGGAAATCAACGATGGCACCATAGAGATCAAGGCGATTGCGAGGGAACCTGGTTATCGCACCAAACTCGCTGTTTACTCCACAGACAGCAAGGTGGATCCCGTGGGAGCTTGCGTCGGGCTAAGAGGTCAGCGCGTCAAGAACATTGTTCGAGAGCTCAACAACGAAAAAGTGGATATCATTCCTTGGGACCCAGATATTTCCGAGTTTGTGGCCAATGCCCTCAACCCCGCGCAGCTCAGGGCCATCGACATTGACGAGGAAAGGCGCCGGCTCAATGTGGTCGTCGACGAGGATCAGCTTTCTCTCGCAATCGGTAAAAGGGGGCAAAATGCAAGACTTACATCCAAGTTATGTGGATGGCATGTGGATATTCAGGCTCGTGAGGAAAAAGTCCTCGGTTTCGAGGAGAAAGTCGCCGAGGCCATTCACGCCTTTGCTGCCATCGAGGGCATTTCAGAAGATCAGGCTGGCGCTCTCGTGAATAGCGGATTCCATACCTTGGAAGACCTGAGCTCGGTGGAGATCGAGGATTTGGCGGAAATCCCAGGGATTGGTGATGCAGCATCGGACATCATGCAAGCCGTTCACAGCGAAACACAACGCCGCTTGGGGCCTGCCGAAGACGACTCTCAGGAGTCGGTGGATGCTCAGGAGCAAGAACCTTAAACCACCTATCAACTCATACCAAAACAGCTGATCAGTGCCCAAGGATTGATAGCTGACACACTTATTTTATGCCCGTTCGTATTTATGAAATCGCCAAACAGCTTGGCATACCAAACAAGGAGGTCATAGCTCGTGCCAAGGAATTGGGGATTTCCAATGCCAAAGTTCCCTCAAGCTCCATTGACAAGATTACTGCCGAGTATCTGATCAAGGAAATGGGTGGCGGCGATGCTCAGGAAGCACCCACCCAAGAAGCCGCCCAAGAAGCCATTGTGGTGGTCAAAGATGAGTCCGAAACGATTTCTGATGCGTCTTCAAGTTCAGAAAATGTTCCCACCGAGCCGACCGAGAACGAACCCTCTGAGGAAGGTAATATTAAGGTCATTCATGCCGATGAACCTGTAGAGGCAGAGACCTCTGAAGAAGTGGATCAAGAGACTTCGAGCACGGAGGACGTGAGCGCAGGTCAGGGGGCCCCACCCCAAGGTGCGGACATACCAGACTCGCAGGAGGAAACCACTCAGGAAGTTGCTCAAAATATAGCGGATGCAACACCCGCAACCGAAACGGAGGAGAACGCATCCGATGAGCCTCCTGCTCCCCCAACTTTAGGAGCTAAAATTGGCTTTATTCAACTGCCTACAAAACCAGCCGGGGCTTCCAGCCGCCCGGGAGACCGCAGAAAAGAGAGGGATCAAAAGCGCAAGTTGAAGCAAAGGGAACAAGACGGGCCTCTCACCGAAAGCGCTCAACCTGCCGCAGCTCCAACCGAGCCCAAGCCCAAGCCCAAATTCATTCAGAAATACAAAATTCCCGAGGATGGCGAACAGATTACCCTCAAGCCACCGATCATCATCCGAGATCTGGCACAGCTGATTCAGCGCAAGCCTTTCCAGCTGATTGCTGACCTGATGGAGTTGAATGTCTTTGCGACCGTGAACCAGGCCATTGAAGAGCCGGTCGCCAAGCAGGTCTGCGCTAAACATGGATTTCGTTTCGAAGTTGAAAAAAGGGAAAAAGGCGCTGGGTTCACCAAGACAGAAGAGGCCATCAAGCTCGATCATCGCGACAAAGATGAAGATCTGGATACGCGCCCCCCTGTGGTTACCATCATGGGACACGTCGACCATGGAAAAACCACTTTGCTGGATGTCATTCGGAAATCCAATGTGGTCGATCGCGAAGCGGGTGGGATTACCCAGCACATCGGAGCCTACACCATTCACTTCCCCCACCCTGAGCGTCCAGAGGACATTCAACAAATCACCTTTCTGGACACACCGGGGCATGCTGCCTTCAGCGCCATGCGGGCACGTGGCGCCAACATCACCGATATTGTCATTCTCGTGGTTGCTGCTGATGACGGGGTCATGCCTCAAACCGTAGAAGCCCTGAACCATGCCAAGGCATCGGGAGCACCGATCATTGTTGCCGTCAACAAATGCGATCACCCATCGGCCAACCCAATGAAACCGAGACAACAATTGCAGGATCGCGGTTTGATGTGCGAGGAATGGGGTGGTGAGACCATATACGTCGATGTTTCGGCCATTACCAAACAGGGTGTCGATACCCTGCTGGAGATGGTGCTCCTACAAGCAGAAGTTCTCGAACTAAAAGCCAATCCCAACCGCAAGGCCACAGGAAATGTCATTGAATCAGGCATGGCTCAAGGAGGACCTACAGCTACCATTCTGGTGCGCAAAGGGACACTTAGAGTGGGCGACACCATGATATGCGGGCCGTATTACGGAAGAGTCAAGGCATTGGTCAACGCTGAAGGGGAGCGACTCAAGCAGGCGGAGCCATCTGTGGCCGTCAAAGTGCTTGGCCTCAATGGGGTTCCGGAGGCAGGCGTCGAGTTCAACATCGTCAAAAACGAGAAGCAGGCACGCAAATTGGCGGAGGAGAGAGAAGAAGATGCCAAACAGCAATCGGCAGAGCGCCGCAAGTCTGTCACGTTGGAAAACCTCTTCAACACGCTCAAGGAGGGAGCGGCCAAAAGTCTGAAAGTGGTCATCAAGGCTGACACTCAGGGCTCCACGGAAGCCATTGTGGACTCACTCAGCAAGATTGAATCTGACAAAGTCGACCTAGAAGTCATCCACAGCGGCGTTGGTTCCATCACCGACTCGGATGTCATGCTCGCCGCAGCCTCACAGGCCATCGTTATCGGTTTTCATTCCAAACTCGACACCGGTGTGACGGACACAGCCAAGCGCGAAGGCGTACAAATCAGACTTTACAGCATCATCTATGAGCTGATCGACGAAGTGCGTGACTCCATGGTTGGTCTCCTGGATCCGGTCACCAAGGAGAAAACGACCGGCAAAGCGGAAATTCGAAAAGTGTTCAATCTTTCCAAGGGAGGGGCCGTGGCCGGCAGTTACGTGACAGACGGAAAGGTTGTTCGCTCCAGAGCGCGGCTTTACCGGAAGGAAAAGCTCGTCTACGAGGGAATCATTGCCTCCTTGCGCCGCTTCCAGGACGAAGTACAGGAGATCGGCAATGGTATGGAGTGCGGTATCCGTATCGAAGGCTTCAGTGACTATCAGGAAGGTGATGTGATTGAAACCTTCCAACTGGAAAAGGTGACACAGGAGCTGTAGGGGCAACCCCTTAGTGACTGCATGCAATCTTTGAGACACCAGCGCGTTCGAGAGCTGATCAAGAGAGAGTCGGGAGACCTTCTTCGCTCCCATCTCCCACTGGAGAGTTTCGGGTTGGTCTCGGTTCATGAAGTTTTTGTTTCAGGCGATCTGAAGCACGCCAAGGTGCTGCTTGGCCATGTCGGTAAGGCAGAACAACGATCAAAGGCCGAGGGCTACCTCCAACAACATCGCGGCACCCTGCAACAGGAAATGTCCCATCGCGTGCAGCTCAAATACTCGCCGCTTGTTCGCTTTACGTTTGACGATTCCATTGAGAAGGGAAACAACGTCCTGGACATCATCGAAGAGATCGAGCAAAGCGGGAATCTTGAGACATGAAGGAGACACCCAAATCCATCCTCAAGATTCTTGAAGCCATCAAGGGCATGCAACAGTTCTGTGTGGTCGGCCACATCCGGCCGGATGGAGACTGCATTGGCTCACAACTGTCATTGACACTCGCCCTGCAATCGCAGGGATTGGATGTCTGTTGCTGGAATCAGGATCCTGCGCCAGCCAAACTTCAATTCATGGATGCCCAGGGCCTTTTGAAAGCCCCTGAACCCGACCGAACTTTTGATTGCGTCATCGCCGTTGATGCTGCCTCTTATGAGCGCCTAGGAACGGTGGCCGATCATATTCAATCCCGCAAACTTCTCATCAACATCGACCATCATCCAAGTAACACTCGATATGGGGACATCAACTGGATTGCTTCGCATTCGGCTTCCAGCGGCGAAATGATTTATCAACTCATTCAGGCAGCAAGGTGGCCATTGAGTCGCCCCATGGCCGATTGCCTCTTCACCGCCATTTCGACCGACACCGGCTCTTTCCAGTATCCTTCGACGAGTCAAAGCACTTTCGAAACAGCTGGCCAGCTGGTGAAAAAAGGAGCTGATTTGGGAGCGATCTGTGATGAAGTGTACCAGTCTTATTCCCTTTCACGAGTGCGATTACTCAAGCGTGTCTATAATCAATTCAAACTTACCGAAGAGAACCAGATCGCTTACCTCTGGCTTAAAAAGACGGACTACGCCAAGAGTGGTGCAACCCGCGAAGACACCGAAGGATTGATCGACCATATTCGCGCCATTGAACCGGTTCTGGTCGCTTGCCTTTTTGAAGAAATTGAACCGGGCGAAACACGCATCAGCCTTCGGTCCAAGGACCCCGCGGTCAATGTCGATACGATCGCCAGACAGTTCGGAGGCGGTGGACATAAGGCGGCTTCAGGAGCCCGGGTGGCGGGCAAACCATTAACCATTCAACGCCGCGTCATCTCTGCCATCCGTAAGGCCATTCGGGCAACGCACCCCCCCGCTTGAGGAAATTGCACTGATATGATGCCCAAGTATACCGGCCCGGACGGGGTTCTTTTGGTGGACAAACCCAGCGGACCCACCTCTCACGATGTGGTGAACGCAGTTCGACGTCACTTTGGCGTCAAAAAGGTGGGCCACTGTGGCACACTGGATCCCAACGCGACCGGACTTTTGATACTCGTCTTGGGCAAGGCCACGAAACTGTCCGATTCCCTAATGGGCCAGGATAAGGTCTACGAAGGGGTGATCACCCTTGGGAAGGAAACCAGCAGTTTTGATATCGACGGAGACATTTTATCCGAAACACCCGTCCCTCCCCTCTCCCGTGAGGAGCTTACCACCATGGCACTTGATTTCAAAGGGGATCAGATGCAAACGCCTCCCATGGTCTCTGCGATCAAGAAAGACGGTGTTCCACTTTACAAGCTGGCCAGAAAGGGCATCGAAGTCGAGAGACCTCCACGATTGATCCATGTCTACTATTTTAAGATCACTCAATTCCAGACACCGGATTGTGATTTTGAGATTGCTTGCACCAAGGGTACTTACATTCGCAGTATCGCTCACGATCTGGGACAGAAGATTGGATGCGGAGCCCATTTAAAAACGCTTAGGCGAACAGTCTCGGGATCATTCAACGTCCGAAAAGCCTATGGGCTGGAAAGGATTCTCGAGATGGAGATGGCCGATCTATCGAAGGCTTTGATTCCCTTGGATCAGCTCCGCGAAAGCACCTTAACCGGCTGATGGCCATGCAATTCCACCGCACCTTTGATCGATTACCCTCCCGAGGGCGTCCCGTGGTCTGCGCCATCGGTATGTTTGACGGCTTTCATCTGGGACATCAAAAAGTCATCGAAAAGACCCTCAGGCTGGCCCAAGACCATGGAGCTATGGCAACGGTTCTGACCTTCCAGAATCACCCTGAATCCATTGTGGGAAAAGCCTCTCCCCCACCCCTGATTCACCCGTCCTTCATCCGAGAAAGACTTTTTGAAATTGCCGGCTTGGACCTGGCTTGGGTGGTTCCCTTTGATGCCGCCATGAGTCAAGTCAGTGCCTTGAATTTTGCCAACCATATGGCTGTTTACGCGGAACCTCTCAAGGGGGTGGTTGCTGGGGCCGGTTTTCGTTATGGACGCGGCCGCGAGGGAAATCTCCCCTTGCTGGAAGAGCACCTTCGCAAGATGCAGCCAAAGGCCTGTGTGAGGGCGGTTCCGCCCTGTGAACACTCAGGAGAGATCGTGAGCAGCACCCGCATCCGTCGACTCATCACCGAAGGAGAACTGGAAGCAGCCCATCAGCTACTGGGACGCGCCTACCTCATGCATGGAACGGTCATTAGAGGAGACGGTCTGGGCAGAACGCTCGGGTTCCCCACAGCCAACCTGGACATGCAGGGTCTGGTGGCTCCGCCAAACGGCGTCTATGCCGTGCGTGCAAAGATAGTCTCCAAGGTCTTTGATGGCGTCATGAATATCGGATATCGACCGACATTAAGGAAAACCACACCTACGCGACAAATTGAAATCCACTTTCCAGGTGAAACCCTTGATCTTTACAACCAGACTCTTCAAGTGGCTGTTCTGAAGCAGATTCGCAAGGAAAAACCATTTCCTTCCATGGAGGCTTTGAAGCACCAAATTGAAAACGACATACTTGCTGCCAGGCCCTTCCAAATTGAGCAAACGTCTTCGCTCGATTTCCTCTAGTAAGGGGCAGTCAGCGAAGGTCGCTCAAGCGACGCTTGTTCAACGTATACCAACCGACCGGATTGGTGAGTGGCCGCCCACTTCTGGATTGCATGCCATTAAGTCTGAACTGATAGACCTTACCTTCAAGCTGAGGCATTTGGCAATGAACGCGCATTCCGTCATGTGTCACTTCAATGCGTTCTGGAACGACTTCGGTACGATCTGCCTTCGGCGAACCATATTCAGGGCGATAAAGATAATGCCAGTGTTCGATTTTATAATGAGAGGCATCCGCCAGCGCTTTTACATCCATGGGTTGAGTGAATCGAATTTCAAACCCTCGGGTCGTCAACCCAATGGATAGCATTTCCACCGGTGTGGTTTGCCGATCCCACCGGACAGTTTGAAGACCAAAAATCTTATCTCCTGCCGAGCGCCAACCTCGACCAGTCTGCCCTACATAAAGCACGCCTTGTTCGTTGAACTGATTGCGCACCACACCACTTTGGAGACCATCTATAAAGTTGAAGATCGCCCCTTGATAGGCACCTTGAACTTTCTCAAGGGCAATGCGCATGAGATTGGACCGGCTCTGATCCCCCACAAATATCTGATCTTCAAACGGACCGAATTGGCCGGCTGTTTCATCAAAAACAGGCTCACCCGGTGAATTCGCCAAGTCGCCATGGATGAAATAGACCGCCGGCGGAGTGCGCATTTCACGATACGCGTCGACAGAAATGGCATTGAGATCCTTACCGGCAAAATCCGGGTGGTCCATCAAGGAGGATGGATGCCCGTGAAAGCGTCCCTTGACCACCTGTTGCAAGGTGGAGGATCCATTCCAATCACCTTGATTATCGGTATAGAAAATTTCGCCATGACGATTCATCCCCAAACCGGCCGGCGATCGCATTCCCATGGACCAGGGAATAAACTCGCCTTGAGGAGTCACTTTGAATGACCAGCCTCGATAGCGTGCTGCTCGCCCCATTTTACCATCATGAACACGACCAATGTCCCACTTTGAACTTCCGGCCCAACCCACCCAGCTCAGGCTGGTGTTGAGCGTTCCATAAAAGGAACCCTCAGCATCCCGCACTAATCCAAAGGCATATTCATGATAATTGTCCGTCAATCCCCATGCTGCAGTAATGGTACGATAAACGTCGGCTCGGCCGTCCCCATCGCGATCCACCAGTTGGGTCAACTCCGGACGTTGCATGACCCAGATATTCTCGCTGACAGGATCAATGTAAATCCCGAGGACTTCATGAAGCCCATCGGCAAAAAGTTGCCAATCCTGCCCCTTCAACCGCCAGACCTGTCCCTCGCGGGTCGTAATGAAGAGGGCACCTGAGGGATGAAAGGCGAGCCCTCCGACCCCGAGAGTAATTCCATCTGGAATATCGACCGTTTCTACCACATACCCTTCCGGCCCCTTGGGGGCTGCCACCATCAGGAAGGCCACCAACACAGCGCATGCCAAGGCGCTAAAACGAGAAAGAGGCTCTAAAAATGAATACCGTAATTGCATAGGAAAACTCAGCTAGGGTTGGTGGTAGGTTTGTATGGAGAAAGAATGATTGTCTTCAGGCTCAATGGCCAACCAGTTTCCATCCCATTTCCCTGCGGATGCTTCCACATCGCATTGGGAACGATCCAGGTGCATATAGACAGGTGTCACCACACCAGAATCCAGGGTAAAGGTGTGTTTGAGTCCAACGCCTTTGTCGGAAGGTTCTATCACCTGCCGGATCCAGGCTCCGTTCACAGTGTATTCCATCACCGGAGCATCCACACCGCGAAGCTCGTAACCCTTGAAAACCACCTGGGGGGTCAAGGTCTTGGCACCCAGTCTTAAGGGAAAGGCTCCCCAAGAGGATGAGAAGCGTTCGCCCAGCACTTTGACTGGACCTCCACCTCGTTGATTAGCATTTCGCCCCCAATCAGGTCCAATGTCCAAAAAGGGACCAAACCATCCAAAGGTCGTCACACAAGTCTCCGCATCAAAACAAGCATTGATCCCACCTGGGAAACCCATCAGGACGGATCTTGGAGGCCCCTCTTCAACAAAAGCTCTCTTGACGATCGGCGCATGATGCGGGTGCAAAGTCAGCGGATCTTCGCTCGTCGCATCATCCTGGGCACGGACGATCCATTGATCTGGTGCGGGTGCCGCAAGCACCTTCATCACGCCTTTCATGCTGAAGGCATGCCCCGGCAAGGTGCACACATACGGATAGGAACCTTCTTCAAGGGGCGCGACAAACTCCAGAAGCTCCTTTTCCCCGGATTCCAACACCTTGGTGAAATGAAGGATGACCTCAGGGATCTCGGGAACAAATTGTCGATCCGCAGCAGCATCCCCCATGGCCCACGCTTTCTGAGCTACCATCATGGTTGTCGAGGTATCTCCCCTAATAAGCACCCAGTTGTGGACCATTTCATCGTTATTGATGAAAGTCAGGGCAACCTTTTCACCAGGCAGAACTGAAAACTCCGCCACATCAAAGCGCAGCTTGCCAGGAAGCGTCGATAGGGTCACCGATCGATCCGCTTGGAGTGCATTCCCGGCAAAGAGCCATGCACCGTATATGAGCCACGTTGTCTCCCGAAAATATCGTGTGATTGCTTTCATGAAAGGATACCCGCCATCATGCATAAGACCGGAAACATGCCAGCCGGAGTGGCCATCAATACATCATAGATGGGGGCCTGGTAACAAGAATTAATCCCTCGCCTCTTACCGATAAGCCCCTGATGGCCCCTTCGATTTCAGGGTGTCGCCGATGCGCTTTCCTTGTCGGGAGGATCATCCTTGGACTCTTTGGAGTCTTTGGACTCTGGTTCGGAAGAGGCAATAACCAAAAACCAAGCGTCTCCTGCGCTCTCTTTGTTGTCTCCGGCAATCACAAACAACTCACCCTCCTTCCATATAGGCTCCAAAGGATGTTTGAGTGTGCGCACTGATTCTTCCGGTTCTAACAACTGCACTTGAAGGACCTTTCCCTCCTCCAATACTTGGAAGATCAACTCGCAATCCTTGCTCATTCGGATCTTCTTGCCCGTGACTAAAGGGAGATTCAGTTCTTTCTTGGTGAGGAGAAAGTAGTGTTCCCATTTGAAGATCTTGGTAAATTTATTCTGCAACTCCTGGTGCACCGGGCCAGCATACTGAAATGAGGGCGACGATTTGTCTGTCCCACAAACCAGGGAGACGGAGAGTGTGACCGGGGCATCGGCCCCCATCACAGGCTTCATGGCAGAAAGGCACATCAGCAACATGACTGCGTGAAGCCACTTTCGAAAGTATTCTAGGCACCTCTCTTTCATCATTTTTGTGCTTAACCAAGATTATTCAAACGCAGCTTCAGCCCGCAATGGCAAAAATCAATCATTGCTGATCCACATGACTGAAACGCGCTCAGACTCAGACCGGAAGGAAATCACACCACGTGGAGGCATGGAGCTATCCTTCGACTCGTAATATCCCATTGCGGAAGTTCCTGACTTGATCGATTCCGAGGAGATGGTGTCGGTCACCAACTTGGAATCGTTTGCCGGCTGAAACCACCAAAGAGCGATCAAGCAGCCGAGGCTTACGGGCAGGACCGTTCTCCACAAAAAATGCAACCTCGTCATGAAACTTTCACCCTGCCGACCGACCGATGCAGGATCCTCCAAGGAGTGAATCCTTTGCATCACCCGCTGCGCCAAAAAGGAAGCCTGAAATGGCATGGCGTGCTCTAGCTCTGATATTTCGCCCATGCGCTCTACCTCCTTGAGAAGACGGCGATAGTAGGCACCGCACTCAGACCGCTTGTCCATTTCACGGCGAAGGGCCTCTTCTTCAGGCGATGATAACTCTCCATCTACCAGAGCCTGAATCTTTAGCATCATTTCATGATTCATGTGTATGATTTCTCTTTTGCAACATGGGTTCCAGAATACTGGCCAAGTGCTTACGCGCATAAAACAGACGCGACATAATGGTGCCGATGGAACAGTTCATCGACTCGGCCATTTCAGCATAGGACAATTGCTCATAGGTGTGCATGACCAATACGGAGCGATGATCGGCACTCAGTGCCTGCATGGCTTGATCCACTAACTGGCTCAACTCCTGCCTTTCCAATCCTTCCAGCGGATCGTATTCCACGACCGGCAGCCTGAGATCGGGCCCCTTTTCCGTTTCCAACATGGCATCGATACTCTGATCGAAACGCCAGCGCTTGGATTTCCTTAAAAAATCGAGACACACATTGATAGTCACACGGGTCATCCATGTGGAAAAACGACTTTGGCCTCCAAACTGCCCAATGCGCTGCCAGGCCTTGATCCAGGCCGTTTGAGACATATCCAGCGCTAGGTCCTCATCTCGAACGATCGAATAGGCACGCGCGTAAACTCGGCTGGAATGGCGCTGGACTAGCGTTTCAAAGGCATCTTTGTCTCCCGATTGAGCCTTGGAGACGAGCACATCGTCCGGATCCTCACCAGCTTGAAACTCGGGATTTGTATGTTCTGACGCCTCGAACACTTTGGTTATTCATCAGAGGCTACAACTTGCCCTTGGTGCTTGGGATTTGATCCTGGATACGGGGATCATGAGAGCAGGCAAAATCGACTGCTTTGGCAAAAGCCTTGAACAGAACCTCTACAACGTGATGAGGCTCCTCCCCATAGAGCAATTCGAGGTGAAGGTTACATTTGGCTGCGTTGGTAAACCCCTGAAAGAACTCCCTTGCCAAGCCAAAGCGAAATCGCGAAGACATGTCCTGATTCTGTTCTTCGGGTGAAAGGATTCGGTAAGCCATGCTGTCCATTCCTTTCCACACGAGGTACGGGCGACCACTAAAATCGATCACGCAACGAGCAAGACACTCATCCATGGGCACATAAGCTTCGCCAGTGAAGGGGTTTCGAGGATCGAAGGCAAAACCATAGCGGCGAATGCCCTCCTTGTTCCCCAAGGCATCCAGGAAAGCTTCTCCCAGAGCGATCCCACAATCCTCAACAGTGTGGTGGCCATCCACTTCAATATCTCCCTGACAATGGAGCTCCAAATCAAGCACGGCGTGCCTAGCCAAAAGATCGAGCATATGATCGAAGAAGGGAATCCCAGTCGCGTTTTGATACTCACCCCTCCCATCGATGTTCAGGGAAAGTTTGACATGGGTTTCTCCGGTTTTTCTGTCAATTTGCGCAATACGCCTCATCACTGCTTCTTATCCCATGTTGGCATGAGCAACAAAAGAACAAACTTTCAGGCGCTTCCTCGCAGTTGGGTGGAGGATTCTACCTGGTTTTCATCGAGCACTTCCAAATAGACCAATTTCCACTCGTCGTCCACGGCCTTGACCTCCAGTTCTGCGCGATAGGCGTTTCGGCGGGTATGAATGTGGCCCCAATGTTCCACCGTTCCGGTAATCTCCCATTTCACGCTGAGAGAAAAGCTCTGTGCCTGCGTTGAGCGCGAGGTTGGCTCGGATTCGAGCCATTGGACATTACGGACTCGGGAATGCGCTCCGCCCTGCTCAGATAAGATCAGCCCTTTTTTAATCTGAAGATAGAGCTTTTCCAAATAATCTCCATCAGCACTTCGCGAAAGTGCCGCGTAGACATCTGCATCCTGGGAGTAATCAAACGACCGATAAATATTCCGCAGGAGCACTTCGGCAATTTTATTTTGCTCGGGTGAGGTTGGAAGAGGTGCTTGCTTGGTTGGATGCGGGATCACTATTTGCTGCCAAACGGGATTCGACCACCCAAACCAGCCACCCAGCGCCAGCAGGGGAACCGCTACCTTCCAGTTTCGCTTCAGCGCGAAAGCGCCACCCGATGAGGCCGCAAGAAGGAACAGCAAGGACAACGGCATGGTTGGCATCGATGGAACAGGAGGCAGGGAAAGCCATGAAGAGACCTGAGGCCCGGAAGCATGCTTCGAGGATTGCCATTGCCATGTGCGCTCGTTGTCCGTGAAGAAAAATCTCTCACCTGGCTGATCGAACACATAGGTCATGGTGTTAAGCAACGGGGTCACTTCGTTGAAAAAAGACCATTCCAAAGAGACTGATTGAAAGTTTCCCTTCGTCGGGAAAGAGAGAATCATGCCCACTCTCGCGTTCGCGACGCCCACTTTTTTGCGCTCCTGTTTCTTCGCAAAATCTCGAATATCCAGAGTGAAGAAATCGAGACGATCGAGTTGGGCTGTGATCTCCATCCCATCGATATGTGT
>Ga0181579_10001154_pt1 | contig 21856 bp, 17 predicted proteins | sample 071ome_24_FD_132996 | JGI IMG/M metagenome (GOLD analysis project Ga0181579, IMG submission 132996) | Coastal salt marsh microbial communities from the Groves Creek Marsh, Skidaway Island, Georgia - 071402CT metaG (megahit assembly) | ecosystem: Environmental > Aquatic > Marine > Intertidal... | reverse complement strand
GATCAACGACGGCCTGGCCGCGATCATCGTCACTATCATGTTGATCCCCCAGTCGCTGGCCTATGCATTATTGGCAGGCCTGCCTGCCGAAATGGGGTTATACGCGTCGATCCTGCCGCTGATTGCCTACGCACTGTTCGGCAGCAGCCGAACCCTCTCGGTCGGCCCGGTTGCCGTTGCGTCCCTGATGACTGCGTCTGCGGTGGGCGCAGTCGCATCACAGGGCGTAGTGGACTACGCGACCGCGGCAACATTGCTTGCCCTGCTGGGTGGCTTGATGCTGATCGCTATGGGGCTCCTGAAGTTCGGATTCGTATCGCATTTTCTCTCTCAACCAGTGGTGTCCGGATTCATTACGGCCTCCGCCATCATCATAGCCCTGGGGCAACTAGGCCCTTTGCTAGGCATAGCGCTCAAAGGCGCCACCCTCCCCTCACTGGCCCATGACCTTTACATGCAGTTAAGGGAGGCGCATACGCTGACGATCGCTGTGGGCGCAGGCTCAGTGGCAGTCCTGCTCCTTGCGCGGTACCGACTGAGTAGCTGGCTCGGGGCATTGGGCCTGCGCGGGCGCCCCGCAGAGCTGATGGTTCGCTCAGCGCCGGTTTTGGTTATGGCGGTGCTGATACCACTCTCTGCGGCGATGAGTTTTGAGTCTGCGGGGGTGCCTTTGGTCGGACAGATTCCGAGCGGCCTCCCTGCGTTTAGCGCCCCCAATATCAGCTGGCTTTTGATTCGGGAATTGGCATTACCCGCCTTTCTTATTGCGCTCATCGGGTTCATTGAATCAGTCTCTGTTGGTAAGACTCTGGGGGCAAAGCGGCGTCAGCGCATCGACCCTGATCAGGAGCTGATCGGGCTGGGTGCAGCCAACACTGCGGCCGCCATATCGGGAGGATTCCCCGTCACGGGAGGGTTCTCGCGATCAGTCGTCAATTTTGATGCGGGCGCTGAAACCCAGCTGGCGTCGGTATTGGCAGCCCTGGGCATTGCGCTGGCAGCTGTATTGCTCACCCCAATGCTCTATTTTTTACCCAAGGCTGTTTTGGCGGCAACGATTCTGGTCGCAGTCATCAGCCTGATCGATTTTGGGACGATCACCCTAGCCCGTCGCTACCGCGCCGCCGATTTCTGGGCGGTCGTGATCACGATTACCGTGACGTTATTGGCGGGTGTAGAAATGGGGGTGTTGGCCGGAGTCGGGGCCTCGGTGGGCTTACATCTCTATCACACGAGCAGACCCCACTTTGCAGTGGTCGGTCAGGTGCCAGAGTCTGAGCACTATCGGAACGTAGAGCGTCATGACGTCATGACGGACCCGCATATTTTGTCGATGCGCATTGACGAATCGCTGTATTTCGCCAACGCGGCGTATCTCGAGGACATGGTGTTTGCGCAGGCAGCCCTGCGAGAGGATCTCTTGCACGTCATCTTGATGTGCCCGGCCGTCAACGCAATTGACCTCAGCGCGCTGGAGGCGCTGGAGGAAATCAATACCCGGCTGAGAGAGAACAACGTTGCGCTACACCTCAGCGAGGTGAAAGGCCCGGTCATGGACGCGCTACAGCGCAGTGACTTTCTCACTCACCTGAGTGGTGAGATTTTCCTGTCCCACCACAGCGCGGTCATGGCGCTACGTGCTAGAGAAACTGCTGATCCCGCTCTGACTTGAGCAGTCGGCGAAAACCGCGCTCTACCGCCATCTCCGCCGCCAAGCTCAGTTTTTCTTGCCAGCTGCGCTTGGCGCGGTAGCGGACTTCAATCAAGTCGTAGCCCTCAAGATGCTCGACCAAAAAACTGTCTGAGGTACAGAGGCGATCCGCGAGGTTTTTCTCCAACGCCCGCTGGCCAAACCAAAACTCGCCGGTGCCAACCTCGTCAATGGCGACAACCGGTCGGTTGCTTGAAACGAATTCCTTGAATAGCACGTGGATGTCATCGATATCAGCCTGAAACTTTTCTCTGGCCTTATCCGTGTTTTCGCCGAATACCGTGAGAGTTCGCTTGTACTCCCCCGCGGTATGCATCTCGAAATCAATATCATTCTTTTTGAGTAGCCGATGAAAGTTAGGCAATTGCGCGACGACCCCGATCGAGCCGAGGATGGCAAACGGCGCTGCAATGATTTCATCAGCAACGCAGGCCATCATATAACCGCCGCTGGCGGCGACTTTATCTACCGAGATCGTCAGCGTAATCCCCGCGTCCTTGAGACGCGTCAGCTGACTGGCGGCAAGTCCATACCCATGAACCACCCCTCCACCACTTTCCAGGCGCAGCAGAACCTTATCGGCCTCCCCGACTACCGGCAAAATGGCTGAGACTTCCTCGCGTAACTGATCGACCTGACTGGCCTGCATATCACCGTCAAAATCGAGGACGAACACACGAGGACGTCGAGCCTCACCATCATCCTCCGCTTTCAAGGCTTGCTTGATGGCTTTGCGCTTCGCTTTCTTCTCTTTTTTCTGATCCTTACCGCGAGCTTTACTTTCCAGCGGATCTTCGGTCACTGCGCGGACTGCTTCCTCATGCATCTCGAAGCGCTCATTGAGTGATCGCGCCTCCACAGTGCCCTCTTCCCCCGCACCACGTTTGCGCTGACTGAGCGCCATCACGCCGGCAAAAGCGATTAAAAACACCCCCAATAAAATAATGGCTTGAAGCAAAAACTCGGCGATATCGAGAATAAATTCCATAGCGTTTACAGGCTCTCAATGAAGTGGGAGATGAGTTGCCCCGAGATCGAGGCATTGGGCGGTGTGGGTGGCATAGCACTGATATCAAACCAATCAGCGTCTTCGATTTCATCGGGATTCAGCGCCAGCTCACCAGACTGCCATTCGGCGAAGAAACCCAGCATGACCTGGCTGGGAAAGGGCCAAGGCTGTGACGAGAAGTAGCGGACGTTGGCTACTTCGATACCCACCTCCTCTCGAACCTCACGAATCACCGCGTCTTCGCAGGTCTCACCCGGCTCCATAAAGCCCGCCAAGGTGCTGTAAAAGCGCTTCTGAAATCCTGCGGCGGCTGCTAAGAGCAACTTATCACCCTTGCGCACCAGCACAATGACGCAGGGCGAAACCCGCGGATACACCCGAAGGGAGCAACTATCACAGAGTACGGCTCGGCCATCCTCGATCGGCCGGGTTAGGCTGCCGCAGCGGCCGCAGTGCCGATGCGTATCTCGCCAATAGAGCAGTTGATACGCCCGCCCGTGGGCATGAAATAGCGAGTCCTCCACCCTGCCCAACAGGCCGTAAAGATTGCCCGACAAATGCTCGGTCTGGTTAATGCTGTCCTCAGGCACCGAGAATGCCCACGCGCCGCGGTCCTGCCAACGACCGACAGGCACCGCATCAGCGCAGTTCACACCCCACTGCTCCGTCACCTCACTCAGTCGCCATGGCAAACCAGGCTGCCCGCGCAGCGAGGTCACTGTGTTTCGACCTGCGAAAACGAACCCCCAATCCTCGGACTGAGGTTCAGAGGGTAATTCAGAAATGTCGAGCACAGTGGAGGCTTCCTTAGCGCAGAGGCACACAGTCTAGGAAGCCACTCGCCTGAGCACAAGAACTTGAAAGATGTTTGAATTGCGACCAGTGACTGTGAGCAGGGCCTTCAAGAACCAAGTCACGGCGTCACCCGTATACTCAGCAACCTTAAAACCGGTGTACAGTGCCGGCGTCCGGTCTGCATGAGAGGGCACGGATCATCAGCAGCAATCAGCCACCTCGCAGGTGTAAGCCTGTCGTTATGGCGATGAGTGATAACAACGACATGGACTATCGACTATGAGTGAATCTTCTCTAAACGCCTTTTGGAGCAACTTCCTCGGCGAATCCCCGAACTGGTACAAGCAAACCATCATCGGGTTTATCGTCATCAACCCGCTACTACTGATGGTGGCGGGGCCGGTTGTCACAGGCTGGGCACTCATTGCCGAGTTTATTTTTACTTTGGCATTAGCCTTGCGTTGTTATCCGCTGCAGCCGGGCGGGCTGCTAGCGATCGAGGGAATATTGTTGGGTCTCGCCGATCCCCACAGTGTGTTCCATGAAGCCGAGGCCAACTTTGAGGTGATTTTGCTGCTGATGTTCATGGTGGCAGGTATCTACTTCATGAAGGACCTGCTCCTCTTTGTATTCACCAAGATCTTGCTCAACGTGCGATCCAAAAAGCTGCTGGCGTTTTTGTTCTCGATTGTCTCGGCGGTCTTGTCGGCGTTTCTCGATGCATTGACCGTGACGGCGGTATTGATCAGCGTTGGCGTGGGGTTCTACGCTGTGTTTCACCGAGTGGCTTCGGGGATGGACGTCTCCGATAAGAGTCATGACCATACTAAAGACAGCTCAGTGCAGGCTGACTCGCAGGCAGACCTTGAAGCATTCCGGGCATTTCTCCGGAGCTTGCTGATGCATGGTGCGGTAGGCACCGCGTTGGGGGGTGTCTGTACTTTGGTGGGAGAGCCCCAAAACCTGCTGATTGCGACGGTAGCGGGCTGGGACTTCCAGACGTTCTTCCTCTACATGGCACCGATTACCATGCCGGTTCTGGTCTGTGGTCTGATTACGTGCGTCCTGTTAGAGGTCACAGGTTGGTTCGGCTACGGCGCGCTGATGCCCGAAAACGTTCGGCAGGTGCTCACCCGTTTCGACGAGGGCCAGCAGGCCGCCGCTACGGCTCGCTCGAGAGCTAAGCTACAGATTCAGGCCATCACAGCCATCATTCTGGTGTTTGCGCTCGCGTTTCATTTGGCGGCAGTGGGCTTGATTGGTTTGCTCGTAATCGTACTGCTGACCGCTTTCAACGGGATTACCGATGAGCACGAGATTGGGCACGCTTTTCAGGAGGCCCTGCCCTTCACTGCGCTGTTGGTGGTTTTCTTCGCGATCGTCGCGGTGATTCATGAACAGCACCTGTTCACACCGGTTATTGAGTCGGTATTGGCGATGTCCAGTGAGGTGCGCCCCGCCATGTTCTTCCTGGCCAACGGCATCCTGTCGGCGATCTCGGATAACGTGTTCGTTGCGACGGTGTACATCTCTGAGATAGACGCGGCACTCAAGGCGGGAGAGATCGATCGCGCCGAGTTTGATCGGCTGGCGATTGCCATCAATACAGGCACCAATTTACCTTCTGTTGCGACGCCGAATGGCCAGGCTGCGTTCCTGTTCCTGCTGACTTCAGCATTGGCGCCATTAATTCGATTGTCTTACGGCAAGATGGTAGTGATGGCCCTGCCCTATACGATCGTGTTGACATCTGTTGGTTTGGCGGCGGTGTACGTCAACCTCTGAATTAGTGGCGGGGTGACCTCCGCCATACCGCCTCGCCCGCACTGAGGTCGAGCTCCCGGAGCTTGGCCTCGTGTCGCTCACTCTCTTCGGGGCTTGCTCTCAGCACAGTCAGTGGCTTCCGTTCGGCGGCCAATCGCCTGATGCTGCTTTCCGGCCCTGACCCGTTGGAAGACGCATCACTGTTCTCTGCTCCCAGACCGAGCGAGGCCTGACCTCCCGTCATGGCGAGATACACTTCAGCCAGTATCTCGGCATCCAGCAAAGCGCCGTGGAGTGTTCGACTGGTGTTATCGATCTCGTATCGTTGACATAGGGCATCAAGATTATTGCGCTGCCCCGGGTGCTTGTGCCGCGCCATCTGCAACGTATCCACGACACTGCAAACACTGTCGAGCGCGCCGACGGAGGGCTCCAGCCGATCCAGTTCGGCATCGATAAAGCCCACATCAAAGGGCGCGTTATGAATCACTAGCTCCGCGCCTCGCACAAATTCCACAAACTCCGGTGCAATTTCACTAAAAGTCGGCTTGCCCGCCAAAAACTCCTGAGTGATGCCGTGCACTTCCAGGGCGCCGGCGTCGATGTCCCGCTCAGGCTGTATGTATTGGTGATAGTGGCGGCCGGTTATGCGCCGGTTGACGAGCTCAACGCAGCCAATCTCGATAATGCGATGACCCTGGTTAACCTCTAGCCCCGTGGTTTCTGTGTCGAGCACGATCTGACGCCTATCCATTAGCGCCTCTCACTTCGTCCATACCGAGGTTTGCCAGCCTGTCCGCTCGTTCATTTTCGGGATGCCCACTATGGCCCTTGACCCAGCACCAGTCCACCTCATGCCGAGTCGCTTCATGGTCCAGCGCCTGCCACAGGTCCTGATTTTTGACGGGCTTTTTAGCGGCGGTTCTCCAGCCATTCCGCTTCCAGTTGGTTAGCCACTGGGTAATCCCATCTTTCACGTAGGTGGAATCGGTTGTCAGGCTGACACGGCACGGCTCACTCAGTGCCCTCAGTGCCTCTATAGCCGCGGTCAACTCCATGCGATTGTTGGTGGTGTCTTCGGCGCCACCATGGAGCTCTCGCTCATGATCGCCAAACTGCAGGACCGCGCCCCAGCCCCCGGGACCGGGGTTGCCGCTACACGCTCCGTCTGTGAAGGCGCTGACTTGCTTCATCAGGTGGTTTCAGCACCGTCCTGCTGGGATCGACTGACATGCCTAGGCACCGGCACCCCCTCTTGTGCTTTACCCAATGGGATCGAAATGAGCCGGGGTCTCTCCACCTTGATGCCCGCATCAAGATGCGCTGCTACCCGCTTGCGGGCATGCAGGAGGTAGGCGGTGCCTGTTGGCGCATTGATTCTCACCAGCCAGCGGTCGAATCGATCCATGAGGCGGCCCACGCGGCCTCTTCCTAGCGGTGCGAAACTCGCAAAATAACGCGGTTCAGCGTGAGAGAACCCTAGCAGCGATAGCCAATCGCCCAATCGCCGGCCACTGACACTCTTGGTGTGCCTGCGCCCCCGGCTAAGCCACCTGCGCAACCCGCTGGCTGCCCCACGGATACTGAGGGGATTAAACGAGATCACGAATAAGTGGCCGTTCGGCACCAGTACACGCTGACACTCCCGGAGGGTTTGGTGTGGGACCGAGGATGTATTCAGTGTATGACAGAGCACCAGCGCATCTAATGAGTCCGTCGCAAACGGCAGTTCGTGACTCGCACCCAGCACGGCTTGAAGGGGTTGATCGGCGTTGGCCCGCGTTATCAGTCTGAATAAACGCTGTGTCTTGCCGATTCGGCTCAACTCGAGACCCATGTCGGCCCCGGTCACCAGCATGTGGTAACCAAATACCTGTTCGAGTGACTCGTTCAGCGCCTCGGTCAACTGATCAGTGAGCCGCTGCCCTAGCTTTTTATTCCGGTACCAGCGGGACAAGTCGTTGTGACGGTTTGCTTCTTCTGTCATGGGGCTGGTCACACTCATTGCCACAGGGTAGCCTTTGGGCACCACAGGAGCCGGTTATTCAATGAAGATGTTGACTATATCGCCGATTCGGGCCTTCAGCGACAACTACATCTGGTTGATTGTGCGCAACAATCAAGCTTTCGTTGTGGATCCTGGGGAGCCGGGGCCCGTGCTGGCCGCTTTGGAGGCTGCTGCCATTGAGCTCTCCGGAATTTTGGTCACTCACCATCACTATGATCACACAGGTGCGGTCGAAGCCCTCAAGACAGAGACGGGGTGTGAGGTCTGGGGGCCACCGGATAGCCCTGCCGGTCCCTATGACCGAATCGTGGCAGAGGGAGATACCGTATCGGTATTGGGCGTCGATTTTTCGGTGCTGAACGTTCCTGGTCATACTCTGGACCATATCGTTTATTACAGCCCCGCTGAGCAGGCGCTTTTCTGTGGCGATACCTTGTTCGTGGGCGGCTGCGGGCGCGTATTAGAGGGCACGCATCCCCAAATGCGGGGGTCGCTGGAAAAGCTGCGTGGCCTACCCCCCGAGACCTTGATCTTCTGCGCACACGAATACACCCTGGCTAACCTGCGCTTCGCCCGCCTGGTAGAGCCCAAGAACAGCGCATTGGGCGCGTTTTTGAGTGCGTGTGAGAGCAAACGCGCGAATGATGAGCCGACAGTGCCCTCTCGTATCAGCGACGAACTGGCCTGTAACCCCTTTCTCCGCTGGGACAGCCCCGAAGTCAGGGAGACCCTCAAAACGGAAGGGAAACTGGTAGAGGACACTGCGGATGGCATCTTTACAGCCGTCCGAGAGTGGAAAAACACCGCTTAAGCGCCTGATTAGCGTCACTTTGAGAACTTTCCGCACTCGACGTATTGCGGTATCTTGCCGCCTCGCATTGCGCGATGGCTCGGCCTGAGCGCGTTTACGTTGAAAAGGAAACTTGAAAATGAAGATGTTTATTAAAACGATTTTCTCCATCGTCACCGCTTTGGCGTTGATGCCCGTAGTGGCGCTGGCGGGTCATCACGAGGGCGGCGACCACGCTGTGGCAGCTGAACAGATGGGGGATGATGTTGTCTGGGCCTCTGGCGCGCGGGCGATTGTCGCCGAGGTAGAGGGCGAGGTCATCGCGGTAGACATGGAAACCCGGGAAGTCGTTGTCCGTGGCCCTGCCGGTAATTTTGTCACGCTGTCTGCCCGCGAAGATGGCGTGGACCTGTCTAAGATCGTACCCGGCGATACCATCATTGCGGATTACGTGGCCTCTATCGAAGCTGAGGTGCGTGCGCCCAGCGCCGAGGAAGAAGCCAACCCATGGGTCGTTCTGGGTGAAATGGGCCGCACTGCGGACGAATCTGAGATGACTGCGGCGGGCGCGGCCCGACTGATTCGCGCGGTCTGCACGATTGAAGCCATGGATCGCAATGGCAACGTGATGATCAAGGATGCGCGTGGCCGTATGCACACGATTGGCGGCGTAGAAATGGAGAAGCTGGACAACGTTCGCCTTGGCGATACCGTTGTTGTCGTCTTCACCGAAGCGCTGGTGCTTTCTCTCAAAGAGGTTTAATCAGCGCGCCTAGCGTCTGACTCATATCCAAAAACCCGGCTAAAGCCGGGTTTTTTTATTCGCATACGCTAAGGTGCTGTATTGCGGGAAAGTAGAGGGCCGCTTTGATCGGCGCCTCGACTTCCCATTTCATCCCACCTATCAGCTCTACATAATTTTTCAGTTGACCTCTATACGCGTCACATTCCCGCGCTTCAAAGTCTGCTACGGTCTCGCCGGGCAGTGGCTCGCTGGTCTTATAGTCAATGATCCATCTCACGCCTTCTCGGTCGTCAAGGAAAGTGCGGTCAATGACATAGTTTTTGACCTCCCCTGCCTCCACCCGGCTGATCGCCAGTTCTGACTGCGCATCAACTTGCGCAGCCAAAATCCAGCGGCCCGTATCGCAAGTTAGCGCGCGGTCCACGAGCTCAGAGACTCGAGTGTTTACTCGCTCCGCACACTGCGGCGTGAGCGCATAATGGGAAAGGTTATGATTGATCCATGTCTGTACCCGCGGATCGTGCGCGCTCAAGAGTGACTCTTCTGACGCAGCCAGCTCCAGCGCTCGGTGCGTCACGACGCCAATAATGCGCTCTACACGATTGTCGGCGCCCAGAGAGATCGGTGCCGCATTGACCGTATTAGTGGCGGCGAGGTCCGGCTGCTCAGCACCCTCATGGGCAAGCGCCTGCATCCCTCTCTGCGCGTCCAGCGTCAAACGGTAGTGGGTCGAATGCCGCTGAGGCTCATCAACACTGCGTTGGCTCCCTGTTGTTTGGTCTGCGACAGACTGAACGGTGACCCGGGCAGATGCGGCCTCAGTTGACATGAGTAGCCGCAATAGCGAACCGGAGACACCCTCAGGAAGCCCTTCCTCGTCACCCAAATCAATGGAGGCTGTTAAATAAGCAGCAACCTTGGCCCTCGTTACACCAACGTAAAGCAGTCGCTTGAGCTCTTCTTGGTCTTTGTTTTTCTGCAACCAGTTCAGATAGTTATAGAGCGTTCTTGACTCTTTGTCGTCGTCATTTGCGGCGATCAACAGTTGCCTTCCGCCCTGATCTTGGTGCCAATGCCAGCGAATCAATTCTCTTTGGAGTGCGCGCGCGCGCTTTTGCAGATGCGGCATGAAAACGTAATCAAACTCGAGCCCTTTGGCCTTGTGTAGCGTCATGATCTTGACAGTGTGGCCCGCGTCAGGAGACTCCAATCCGGTCATCGCAGTTTCCCTCTCAAGCCAGTCAAGATTGAGACCCAAGCCCAGTTGTTCGGCCTTACGCAGAGAGACCAAAAACGCCTCGACACACCGTAAATCCTGACTACGTATTGACAGAGCGCCACCGAGACGCAACCAGATTTGCTCGATCCATATCGACAGCACCAGGCGGTCTCGCTTCATTTCGGCCCACTGCAATACCGCAGAGATCTGCTGGAGACGCTGAGCCTCGTCATTGGGGAGCTCTGGAAGGTGCTCTAGCGCATGTATTAGGTTGAGGGGCCGTTCGGGATGCCTATTCAACAACTGGGTCAGTGCAGGCAATGTCACACCACACCAGGGACTTCTCAGGAGTGAAACGGCCGCAATCGTGTCGGCCGGGTTGGCGAGATAACGACAAAGTGCCAGTAGGTCATTGATCACCGGTTGCTGAATGAGCGACTGGATTGCATCACCGCTAAAAGCAATACCAGCTTGTCCAAGCGCCACTGCAACCTCGTTAGCATGACTTCTGGCGCGCACGAGGATCGCGATATTCGCATCACTATCCTGCGCGATAATTGTCGCGACCTGATCAGCGATGAACTGCGCCTCCCCGCGCCCGCCCATATCTTCAAACAGCGCGATATGGACACCGGCATCCGCCGATGGGCCATAGTCTGGCAAGCTGTCGGCTTTGACGTGCCTCACCCTGCCGTAGTGAGGCAAATCCTCTGCACCCATAAGCTCTGCAAACGCGCCGTTAACCCACGCGACAACCTCCGGTCGAGATCGAAAGTTTTGGGTCAAGGTGACAGACTCCAGCGCGACACCAGCGAAATCCCCCTCTCTGGCCCGCAAAAAGAGCGCCACATCGGCGTATCGAAATCCGTAAATCGACTGCATCGCATCCCCGACCATGAACAAGGTCCTAGGGGAGGCACTCGTTGCGTTGTGTTCAGGCCAGCCTCGCACGAGTCTCCTCAAGAGCTGGGCCTGCGAAGAAGAGGTGTCTTGAAACTCATCAATGAGAATATGCTCGATCTGGTAATCAAGCCTTTGCGCCAATGCCGTCGGCATCTCATCTGTGCCCAACGCCTGAATCGCGGCTAACGCGACGTGGGTGTGATCGACCTCTCCACTGCTCTGAAACACCAGTAGCAGGTGCGCTTGGAGCACTGGCAATAGCGACGACAGGAGCACGATCAAGTCCCAGGCGCCTCCACCGCGTGAGGTGGTGGGCAGGTGCTTAATCTCAATCAGGGCTTCCAGCAAAAGCGGGTCTGCACCGAGAGCCTCTAAAATCGATGCAAACTGGATTTTGTGATCACTTTTGGGCGGAAAGCCGAGCTTCGCGTTAACGCCTCCGGCTTTACGCCATTGATCTTGGGTGGTCAGCAGCATGCCGATCATCGCGTGCCAGTCGGGCAATGACTCAGGGTTCTCGGAGATTGACAGGGGTGTCTTGTCGAGGCACGCCCTCGCGTCGTTTATCGCCGGTACAAGCGCACCTATGTGACCCCCAAGACGATGCATCGCATCACGTAACCGCTCCGCGCTGAGATGACTGATGGTCTGGGCCAAACCCGCTTCGGCTGTCTCCGGCTCGTGGTGTTGATTAACGACATCAGCCCAGTCACCCCTGCGTCCCAGCAAGGCTACGAGTAATTCACTGGCTCGTGACCAGCGATTATCAAAATGCCGAAGCAACTGGAGGATGCGCTCTCCGGTCACGCCTTCTCCTGCCTGATTCAGAAACTGCCTGACGGCCTCTTCATAAAGCGGCTGCGCGTTGTCGACCGGTTCTACCAATCCTCCTGTGCCACTCAATATCGGCATTTGCCGCGTGAGTTCGTGACAAAAGCTATCGATGGTCCGAATGTTGAGCGTCGTGTCGTCCAGTCGCCACTTTTTACGAGCCGCATGATCGATGACTGCGAGCGCCAATTCTCTGGTCTGGCGGTCGTGTTCCGCGGTCACCGGAATAGCTTCACGCGCCTGATGGAGCTTCTCAACCACGCGAAGCGCCATCTCGCTGGCGGCTTTGCGCGTGAATGTGATGGCCAGAACCTGCTCCGGTCGTTCCACTCTCGCGAGCAGCGCCAGAAGCCGTTGCGTGAGTAACTCCGTTTTTCCCGAGCCGGCGGGCGCGCTGACACAAAAGCTACGCGTCGGATCGATCGCCTCGCGTCGCTCGGTGTGATCTGCGGCCGTCAACTCGGGTCACCCAAGGCTTCTTGTTCGCCGCTAGCAGTCATCTCGTTGATGCGACACAGCGACGCCAGATCACAATAATCGCAGGCACCGGGCTGAGGACTGACGGCGGCCACACCGCCCATAAACTCCACGGCCAGTTGCTGAAGCGACGCCTCCCACTGCGCGACCAGTTCAGGCCATGTCGCGGCGATGCCGCGGGTTTGCTGCTCGAGGGATTTGCCGTCGCCTTTGACGAGCCCGAGGTCCTCGCCCAACGCGATAAACTGAACCGGATCGGTGGGCGATAGCTCAGCAAATGCAATGCCTTGTATTGCGGAATCTAGCAGGCTGTATAACGGCAGCTGCGGCTCTTGCGGGCGCTCTCCCAGCCAGCGGGTCCTTGCGGGCGCTCGGGTCTTATAGTCGATCACCGCTCTGCGGCCATCCTCAAGCTCGTCGATTCGGTCAGGGCGCAGGGTCAGCGACAAGCCCTCGACCCGTAGCGTTTGGTTTTGTTCCATCTCCACCACGCGAAACGGCGCGCCCCGCCTCCGCTCATGCTCCAACCACTGTCCCAGCAGATCGACACACATCTGGTGTTCCAGACGCCAGCACGCTGAACCCACCCGGTCTCGCAGACTGTAGCCACGGGCTTCGCATGCACTTTCAGTCTGTTGCATGGCACCGGATACCGCCGCCTCTATCAAGTCTTGCTCTTCTGCTGGTGACAGGCCGGACAACTCATCACTGGAGCCAATCTGGCGCCATAGCCTGAACAAGGCCTCGTGGAGGAATGCCCCTCTTTCAGACGCCGAAATCCCAATAAGAGTCGGTTGAAGTGAAGGTAGGTTCAGCCGATGCCTTGCGAACGCGCGAAAAGGACAGGCCGCCTGATCTCGAATGAGCGACGTGCCGCCGGTTGTTTCAGGTGTTTCATGAGGCAACGGCTCGTCTGCCGGGGCAGGCTCCAATTGGGTTGGGCCGGCCCATCGCGCTGGCGGGAACCACGGAGAACCGTTGTCGCAAATCTGGCCGGACAGCAAAGCGCTGGCTTGCTGTTGCAGCCCTTGCTCGGTGCTATGGTAGCTCGCGATCATCTCCCGACTCCCTGCGAACCAGACTTGGAGCAGTGTTCGGGCCTCTTCGGCCAGTGCCCCTCCATCGATATCGGCCATACCCAGCAACTTCTGAACGGTCGGCGGCAGGAATGCTTCAACGCGGGGCCGTGCTGGCAGTGCAGATTGCTGCACACCACAAATTCGTAGGGCGTCAAATTGTCCCCCTAGAGCCTCTAGCGGCCCTATAACCTGAATGCTGTCATGCGGCGTTTTAGGCTGAAAGACGGTTGCGGCCAAACAGTCTCGCCATAGACTGAGAGCGGATTCATAGGATTGATGAGGCAGCACTACTGACAACGAGGCTAGCGCGTCGAGGCTCGCATCAAGACGCTGGAACGCCTGATATTCAATCGAATCCAACCCTGGTCTGGCGGGCCACCCCCAGAGCGTCAGGCGCTCACGAATCACCTCTGTCCACCCGTCGAGATTTTTGACGCCCTTCTGAACCCGACTGGATCTGATCGAGCGCAGGATGCGGGTCAGCTCGGATGACGGATCATCTCGTGTCGCGTAATGAAGCACATTCTCGAGTGAAATCTCATGACTTCCCGACATGAACAGCGCCTGAATCAACCCAGTGATCATCTGTGGGTCGTACTTAAATGCCAGATACGGCGAGCGAGTCACACTTAACCACTGCGGACGGCTAAGTGGGCGCACCTCCCATTCCAGTGCAGTCAACGCATCCCGAAAAAGGGGGGTGCTGGCCAGTGGCATACCCGTTGCGAAGTTGACCGGCAGATCGTTGTACCGGGCATCGAGGCAATCAAATTCCTGCCGAAGAAAGTACTCGAGACGATTGCGATCATTAGCCATGTCTAGCAGCACAATCCCAACGCGTTGACCCGAGTCAGCGCTGCTCGAGCGCGCCCATTGCGCGGCAGCAAACAGTTCGTCATCACGGGTAACAAAAGAGTGGACCGGAATATCCGCGTGGTCGCGCCTGTCCGGTTCTATCAGGGCCACGCTCGCCAGGTGGTCGAGGGCTTTACGCGTCAGTGGTGGCAGCTCAGGTACGGTAAAAAGCCCCACTGTAGGTCGCTCTGTCACCGGCAGGGACAGCAGCTGCTGATATGCACCATAGCGTGATAGCGCCCCCAACTCAGTGAGCCGCGCGCTGTATTGGTGAGCCCAGTCTGAAAAAACCTGGCAGTCGTCATCGTACTGAAAGGCTGACCAGAGATCGGTCACCCCGGCGCCGCCATACATCATCAGTTTGTTCCAGGCGGCCTGAGCGCGCTGGGCAGCCGCTCTGGGGTGAGTGAGCGAAAAGCCGATACGTGCCTCTAGATCACTCCGAATGAGATGCTGCCAGACAGCCAGATCCTGCTGTGGCGTCAGCAGTCGCGCGGGAGGCAATCGGCCGGCCTCCACTGCGTGGAACCAAGCTTGCTCGAGCCAACTATCAGCCGTTGTCACCCTTGGCGTGGCAGTGACCGGACTGTCGGGTTCACAATGCCTGACCCAACTCTCGGTGATCTCGCGTGCGAGCCGTTTACCCGGCGTCACGACGTACGCGCCCGACTCTAGTAAGGGTAAGAAGAGCGGTAAATCAACAGTCGCACGCATGGTAGGAAGTATCCCATGTGCACTTGAGGCTCGGGAACCCGCCGACTGATGGATGTGTCGATTGATGCGACAGATCAAAGAATCAACTGGCTCCGGCTGAATTTCGCCCACTGAATCGGTACACTCCCGCTCCGCCAGCAGATACAGAGGCTGAGACGAGGCGGTATCAAGTCGAGCGCGGCTTGAATCGATCCGGCGCCTGAGCAACGAGGACAGCATAGTGGCCAACCCCCATATACATAACGTGAACGTCGCGGATCAACGCGTCCTGATCTCGCCTGCGGCGCTGCGGGACACCGTCGAGATTTCTGATGCCATCTATGGGTTTGTGTCGGCCTCCCGGACAACCATCGAGCAGATCATCGATCGACAGGACCATAGATTGATGGTCGTAGTAGGCCCCTGCTCGATCCATGACGTTGACGCGGCCTTGGACTATGCCAATCGGCTAAAAGATTTGTCGGCACGGGTCGCAGACAATCTGTACCTTGTCATGCGCGTTTATTTTGAAAAGCCGCGGACAACCGTTGGCTGGAAGGGCCTGATAAATGATCCCAGCCTCGACGATTCCTTTGAAATAGAGAGCGGCCTCACGATTGGGCGCACGTTGCTAAGGGATATTCTGGCGCTGGGGCTGCCGACCGCCACGGAAGCGCTCGACCCCATTACGCCGCAGTACCTGCATGATCTCATTAGCTGGTCAGCCATCGGCGCCAGAACCACCGAATCACAAACCCACCGGGAAATGGCCAGCGGGTTGTCTTCTCCCGTGGGGTTCAAAAATGGCACCGACGGCGGCTTGGCAGTAGCGGTTAATGCATTACAGTCCGTTGCCAATCCACACCGTTTTTTGGGTATCAACTCGGAAGGCAGGGTCTCGGTCTTTGAAACCAGCGGCAATCGGTACGGCCATATTGTGCTCAGAGGCGGCAGCCATGGCCCCAATTACCGCGCCGAGCACATTGCTCAATGTGAGACAGATCTTCAGGCCGCTGGCCTTTCTCCCAACATCATGGTCGACTGCAGTCACGCCAATTCCGAAAAGGATCCGGCGTTACAGCCTGCCGTAGCGCGCAATGTGAGTGAGCAGATTGTCGATGGCAACCAGTCGATCATAGGCCTCATGCTGGAGAGCCATCTTGAGGCGGGGAATCAGGCGATTCCAGAGGATCTATCGGCGTTACGCTATGGCGTTTCCGTGACGGATGGATGTATCGATTGGGCGACCACCGAATCGCTCATACTGGAGCTCTCTGAGGCCACCTCTGGGGCACTCGAAGCACGCGCCGCTCAGTAATAGGCTTGGCTGCGATCGCTATGATCGGTGTTATCTCGTACGCCTGCGAGCTGAGGGACTTGCTCCAGTAAGGTTTTTTCTACGCCGCCCTTCAAGGTCATATCCACGGCGCTGCAGCCCTGACATCCGCCACCAAACTGCAATACTGCGAACTGATCCTCTGTCACCTCAATCAGGGATACCTCGCCACCGTGGGCAGCCAGTGAAGGGTTAATTTCGTTGTACAGGACGTAGTTAATGCGATCCTCGATCGGACTGTCGTCGGACACGCGGGGCATTTTTGCATTTGGTGCCTTGATGGTGAGCTGCCCCCCCATTCGGTCCGCAGAGTAATCGACCAGGGCATCCTCTAGAAACGGGATGCTTCTGCCCTGAAACCATGCGGTGAAGTGCTCGAAAGATTCTTCAACGTCCCCCTCTTCCATATCGCCTTCGCGACAATAAGCGATGCAGGTTTCAGCCCGGGGAGTGCCAGGGTCATTAATGAACACGCGCACGCCCAGCGCATCCTCCTGCTTCGCGAGCAACTCAGCCAAATACTCCTGCGCCGATTCGGTAATGGTGATCATATGAGGCTCATCCCGGCAATAACCTAGTAAAACAGTCGGATAATAACGGTTTTGTGTCATGCCTGACAATGACGCCCTCTGTGTATTAGAGGGCCCCACACATTTGCTAGTCGGCGCGCGACACCCTTGGATGGCTCGTCTGCATTAAACTTGATCGCCATGAGCGGAGATACCCACGCAGAGAGCCAGACAAGCCGACTGAATGAGATAGAGCGGTCACGTTTGGTTGCTGATATCGAAGCAGCCCTGCCGCGAGTACATCGCTATGCACCGGCCACCCCTATTCTGGGGCTCCCCTCGCTCGATCAGTTTATTAAGGGTCAAATTCTGCTCAAGGCAGAGTGCGCGCAGGCAACGGGGTCGTTCAAAATTCGCGGTGCACTGAACGTCATGACGCAGCTCTCTTCGGAAGGGGCAGATCGCGTGATCGCGTTTTCCTCGGGCAATCACGGTATTGGCGTCGCTTATGCTGCGCAATGCCTAGGGATGAGCGCGACCATTGTGGTACCTCATGATGCGCCTGAAGCCAAGATTGATCGTATTCGTCGCCTCGGAGGCGAAATCGTCTGGTATGACCGGCTGTCAGAGGACCGGGAGCAGGTTGCGAATGCGATTCAGGATAAAACTCCGGCACCACTGGTAAAGCCCTACGATGACTGGGACACCATTGCGGGTCAGGGCACATGTGGCGCTGAAGTCATTGCGCAGGCTCCGGGGGCCATCGACACAGCCATTATCTGTACGGGTGGCGGCGGGCTGGCCGCCGGGATCGGTACTTATCTCAAATCACACTATCCCGACGCCCGCGTCTTCACCGCTGAGCCAGAGGGCTGGCAAGACCATTACCTTTCATTCCAAAGTGGTAAGCGGACCAAAGCCCCTGGCGATGGCACGCAATGGTGTGACGGTCTGCTGGCGCCCATCCCCGGGGAGCTGACTTTCTCCATTAATCAGGCAAATGACGCAGAAGGTTTATGCGTGTCCGATGAGCGGGTTGCAACGGCCATGAGGACAGCCTGGCAGTGCCTTGGCATCAAACTGGAACCCAGCGGTGCCGTCGCGCTGGGGGCGTTACTATCCCAGCCCGAGTTATTTCAGGGGCAGCGAGTACTGGTAACGCTCACTGGCGGCAATGTCGATGACCAGCGATTTTCAGAGTGTCTGGCGTTAGCTGGGTAATCCCGACAGCCAAATCATCAGGGCCACCAATGCAACGCTGATCAGCGCGGTTGCAGCAATTGCGTCGGCTACGCCATCTTCAAGGTTACTTTTCGACATCAAAGTTCTCTCCGGTCGCCTCACATGAGGGATCGCACTAGGATTAAAGGGCGTCTGTTGACTCCACACCCTTGCGGGCGGCGCGATTGTAACGGTTATCGCGCCCGTTTCTCCAGTCGTTGTGAATACATTTTGCACATTCACCGGCCAATGAATGGACTGTGCCAAAATAGACCTGCAGGAAGATTTCTACCCAGCCGATAGCCACGGCATTCATCTTCTTCGTCGCTACCAAACCGAGACTGGATGATTCATGGAAACAGGCATCACCTTTACCTTTGCGGCCATTTTTCTTGGTGCGGCAGTGCTGTCGTCGATTGCCCTCTATGCCCGGCAACCCATCATCATTGCCTACATTGCGCTTGGTGTAGCGCTGGGCCCCTTCGGCTTGGGCGTGGTATCCGACATGGAGCTTGTGTCTGGCGCCGGCCACGTTGGCATTATTTTTCTCCTGTTTTTACTCGGGCTCGACATGAAACCGATGGCCCTGTGGAACAGCCTGCGCCAATCAACTCTGGTCGCCCTGATCAGCGCGGCAGTCTTTGCTGCAGCAGGATACGGTTTGAGCCGTCTGTTTGGGTTCAGCGGAATGGATGCTCTGCTGATCAGCGCGGCGCTCGTATTCTCGTCGACGATTATTGGTATCAAGCTGTTGCCGACCACGGTGCTACATCATCGTCACCTCGGTGAGCTCATGATCGCCCTGCTCCTGTTTCAGGATCTGCTCGCCATCATCGTTTTGGTAATGATTGAAAGCGCGGGTGGAGAGACATCAGGCATGGGGGCCCTTTTACGGCCGTTACTGACACTCCCCCTACTAGGGGCTGTCAGCTGGTTAAGTGTGCGAGCGGTTTTGCTGCCCCTGATAAAGCGTTTTGATCGCTATCACGAGTATATCTTTCTGCTGTCGATCGGATGGTGCCTTGGCATGGCGGAACTGGCTATCTGGATGGGGCTATCTGCTGAGATCGGCGCCTTTATCGCGGGTATCAGTATCGCCAGCAGCCCCATCGCTCAGTACATCGCCATCAGCCTCAAGCCGCTGCGAGATTTCTTTCTTGTAGTCTTTTTCTTCTCTGTGGGGAGCGGTCTCGACATGGCACTACTCCCGGAGGTGGCACTCCCCGCGGTCGTCATCGCGACCCTGTTCCTAGCGCTTAAGCCCGCCGTGTTCCACCTGCTGGTCCGGGGCGTGTTTGACGAACCCAAACTCAGCTGGAATCTGGGTCTGCGGCTGGGCCAATGTAGTGAATTCGCCCTGCTCATTGCATTCTTGGGGCTGTCAAAGGGCCTGCTTGGGGGGGCAGCGGCGACGCTCATTCAGGCGGTCACCGTCATAACGCTGTTGGTGTCGTCCTATCTGGTCGTGCTGGCACTACCAAACCCGATTGCGATCAGGGAGTCGCTGCGCCGGGACTGATTCAGCTGCGAGTGCTGTTTCGGCTGGGAGGGAGAGAAGCCGCCGACAAGTGTCGGCGGCCGAGAGGTCGTGACGATATCTTAGCTTCTAGATCGCAGCCTCTAACTCGGGCAACGCCTCAAAGAGATCCGCTACGAGGCCGTAGTCGGCGACCTGGAAGATCGGTGCGTCCTCGTCCTTGTTGATTGCCACGATAACCTTGCTGTCCTTCATGCCGGCAAGGTGCTGAATGGCGCCTGAAATACCCACAGCGATGTACAGATCCGGGGCCACAATTTTGCCGGTCTGGCCTACCTGATAATCGTTGGGCACAAAGCCTGCATCAACGGCCGCTCGAGAGGCGCCGATTGCTGCATTCAGCTTGTCAGCGATCCCCTCCAGCAGACTGAAGTTATCACCGTTCTGCATGCCACGACCGCCTGAAATCACGACCGACGCTGATGTCAGTTCGGGGCGATCGGAAACAGCCACTTCCTCACGGATAAATTGTGAGACGCCAGCATCATGCGCCGCAGAGCACGCCTCTACCGTCGCGCTGCCGCCCTCGGCCGGCACCGCATCAAAAGCAGTGGTCCGGACAGTGATCACCTTTTTGGGATCTGCCGACTGCACGGTCGCGATGACATTGCCCGCATAGATGGGCCTCGTGAAGGTGTCAGCACTCTCAACGGAGAGAATGTCGGAGATCTGACCGACGTCAAGCAGCGCCGCCACGCGCGGCATAATGTTTTTGCCGTTCGCCGTGGAAGGAGCCAGAAGGTTGTCATAGTCAGCACCTAATTCTGCGACCAATAAACTCACGTTTTCAGCCAGCTGATGTTCATAGGCGGCGTTATCCGCACAAATCACCTTGGCAACACCCGGCACCTGCGCTGCCGCGTCAGCAGCGGCGCCACAACCGGCCCCCGCTACCAGAATGTCTACGTCACCACCAAGTTCACCGGCTGCCGCAACCGCATTGAGCGTGGCCGCCTTCAAAGATGCGTTGTCGTGCTCTGCAATCACCAATGTTTTCATCAGATCACCTTTGCTTCGTTTTTCAGTTTGTCGACTAGCTGCGAGACATCCTCTACTTTGATGCCCGCTGCTCGCTCCGGAGGAGGCGCCACACCCACTTGCGTGACGTGCGATTGCACCGCTACGGAGAGCTGCTCGGGTGTCAGCGTCTCCAGCGGCTTTTTCTTGGCTTTCATGATGTTCGGCAACGATGCATAACGCGGCTCGTTGAGGCGTAAATCTGTCGTGATAATGGCCGGCAGCGTCAACGAGACAGTTTGCAGACCACCGTCCACTTCTCGGATCACCTCGACCGCGCCCTCGCCAATCTTGACCTCTGAAGCAAAGGTGCCCTGCCCCATCCCGGTCAGTGCACCCAGCATTTGGCCGGTCTGGTTGTTATCGCCGTCAATCGACTGCTTACCCATGATCACCAGGTCCGGAGATTCCTGGTCGACCACCCCTTTGAGGAGCTTGGCAATGGCCAGTGGTTCAGGCCTGCCCTCGACCTCTACGTGCACACCTCGATCGGCGCCCAACGCCAAAGCGGTGCGGATTTGCTCTTGGCAGCTACTTTCACCCACTGAAACAGCAACAATCTCGGTGACGGTGCCGGCCTCTTTCAGCCTGACGGCCTCTTCAACCGCGATTTCACAAAATGGGTTAATCGCCATTTTGACGTTATTCAAATCAACGTCTGTGCCGTCTGCTTTCGCGCGAACCTTGACGTTGTAATCGACCACGCGCTTTACCGCGACCAATGCTTTCATGGTGTCTCCAGATAATTCCAGATCTTTGTGTAGATTGTTTGATGCCGCTATAGGGGCTGTTTCGCACTCACAGACTTAGGCTTGCATGGGTCATCGAGGGCCGTCTCCGGACTCTTTTTTCAGCCAGTTACCACTAGGGTTCCCGTGCCTGTATCTCCTCGCAAACCTGTTTGTACGGCCATGTTAGTGTATCATGCCGCCCCAAAGTAAAGCACCCAACAGAGCTGGATTCTAATGGATTTCGGTGATGTTGGAGATTACCGAAGAGCCGCTAAAAAAGTCGCGAGGTGTGGTGTGGAAAGAGAGTCGATGGAGTTTGACGTAGTCGTCGTCGGAGCCGGCCCAGCAGGCTTGTCTGCGGCAATTCGACTGATGCAACTGGCCGAGTCTGAAGGACGTGAGACCACAGTGTGCGTCGTCGAGAAGGGGTCCGAGGTTGGCGCGCACATCCTCTCCGGTGCGGTACTCGAGCCCCGAGCTCTGAATGAGCTGCCACCTGATTGGCAAGACCGCGGTGCGCCGCTCAACACTGCGGTAACGGGCGATACGTTCTACTTCTATACCGGCCAGGAGAGCGCGATCAAACTACCGGGATTCGCCATCCCACGGCCCACTCACAATGACGG
>Ga0181579_10001151_pt1 | contig 21866 bp, 30 predicted proteins | sample 071ome_24_FD_132996 | JGI IMG/M metagenome (GOLD analysis project Ga0181579, IMG submission 132996) | Coastal salt marsh microbial communities from the Groves Creek Marsh, Skidaway Island, Georgia - 071402CT metaG (megahit assembly) | ecosystem: Environmental > Aquatic > Marine > Intertidal... | reverse complement strand
CATAAATCAATCTTAGGACCTTTTTGACTTAAAATTATTTTCTTTTTTGATATTATATCCTTTACCCAAAAATTGATATTATATCCAGGTTTTATATTTCTTGAATTATAATTAGCAAGTGTTTCATCGTCCAGTTCGTCTAATGGAATTAAACCTGTTAGACACTTATCAAATTCTACAAAAACACCAAACTTTGTGGTACCTGTTACAAAACCCATTCTCTGTTCTTTTATAGATTCACTTACAGTATCTAAAGTATCATCAACAAGTGTTCTTAGATATTCTCTATGTGATACAACTATAGAATCTTTTTGTCTTGAATAAAGAACAGGCATAACAATTAATTCCTTTCCTATGATCATTTCAAAATCATATAACTTGTTTAAACCGGCCAACGACCCTGGCATAAAGCAACGAACACCAGATATATTAACCCAATATCCTCCGTGTATCAATTCTTCAACCTTACATGTAAATGCAACATTCTTGTTTCCTATGGACTTTAAAATCTCGTCAATCTTAACCTCCATTATTGCATCACCAATGGAAGCAGTTAATTCGCCTTTTCTATTTTTCTTTGTTTTTACATCAACCTTCATACCCTCTGCCAATTGATCTACAATTTCTTTAGGCTCTTTTTGTAAAGAACAACTTGCAGTGTATTTTGAATTTACATTTATTAAAGCCTCTATAGGTTTATCATCTTTCTTAATAAGCTTCTCTATAATACCAGTAGTAGTGCCTTCATCTGAAATTCTTTCCGATGTTGTATTGCTTTCAATTTCGTGCTGCATATAAGTCTTTAAAAGTTCAGCAGCATAAGGTCGGTTTGTCATTAATCGTACCCCATTAGGTACAACTATTTTTACTTTTTTTGTGTCAAATGGATCATCACTCAATTGGATAATTACTTCCTGTTCTTTCATTTTATTTTTGTTAAAAGGTTATGATAAAAATTTATTTTATATATTTTAAGTTAAACCTACCCACGGGAATGAAAACGATGTAGGTGGTGTAGACGAAGTTTGACCAACCCATATTCCTTGAACTGTAGTTAGGTGATTGATAAATGCTTGATTTAATTGTGTGGCAGAAGCTTCTGCAGATTCTTGAGAAAATGCAGTTCTTAAATCTGCTGCAAGAGAAAGAGGTATACCTGGTACTGTTATAGAATTAACATTACCTGATGATCCACCCGGCGGAGGAGGAACAGGGGAAAACTGTGCACCCGTCCAATATGTAATAATAGAACTTGCAGCAGGCAACCATATATTAACATCGAGTTCACCTTCTTCTATTTCCTTTCCTGCATTAAAAGAATCTAAAAATCCTTGTGCTATACCAGCAGGTGAACCTACACTAATCGGTAATGAAAGAAAAAGTGTTTGTGCAGTTGTAGCTGCAGCTGAATACGCTTGACTAATTGTTTGTGCTGTATCTGCTTCAGTTTTATCACTTAACGAATTAAACCAAGATGTCATTGTTCCTGTAAATGAACCGCTATTCCAAGGCATTAGTCTGTTGTGTTTTTGGTACTTAAATATGAATCTGTTATACTTGGTGGTGTAGGAGGTCCGCTTGGCCCAACGCCCGTAGGATGAATATGGGAATCAAAAATTTGCTTGAATGTATCACCTTTCATAACTGCCTCAGCTGCTTCTTCACCTAATTTAATTCTAGGAGAATCAATATGGGCTTCTTCGCTTGCAGTTACTTTTGCATTTTGGCAATTTATAGTTACACTTCCGTTATTTTCCATTAAGATCTGATCCCCGTTTGGATTTGTTATCTCTATGGAATTATCATTCTTTATATTAATGATCGATGAACCTTCAGTTGTTGCATAATCAAAAACTAATCCTTTATCTTCTGTAAAAAATACTTTTATACCTTCGCCTTCTCTTTCGTTTTCATAAATACCAGGACTTTTTTGAACAATACCAAAAGCAGTATCATATATTAATGAATGAGAATTTTTATATGAGTTTTCTAATTCTTCTTTTAATTCATCAGAAACCCCAACAGCTTCATGATATATCGGTGAATAGAAATTGCCGTTATCAAATGTTATTTTTACGTATGATCCTAATTTAGGTACTGAAAATCCACCTCCACCTGATAAAGAACTTCCAGTTAAATTATTAGCAGGTCTTGCCCACGGACAGCGGTCACCAGATATAAGGTAATCTCCTTCTACACCATCATCGGTCTCTTCTCTGCCGTCCAGCTTTCCCAATATTCTTACCCTACATCTCCCTTCAAAAAGTGGATCTTCTACATCTTCTACCAAAGCTACCCATTGAGTACCTACTAAATTATCAATCTTAAAATCTTTTGAACTTATTTTCATTTTCCAAATATATTACTAGATCCTAATGATGGTCCTGATGGCGCAGCACTAAATATTTTACTAGTAGGTAATGAATTATTAGGCTGAACACCTTCTCCTAAAGGATTTCCACCAAGCTTGAATGATGGAGAATCTCCAAATGCAGTTTGTTCTTGAACTGCAGCCCCGGCAGCAGCACCCAATAGTGTTTGTGCATTTCCTAATGTACCAATTATTTGATTTCTTAAACCAAATACATTTCCTAATTTTATATTCCCGGCTATTGCTGATGCGCTTCGCTGTGCAAGACTTATTGCACTATCAGCTGCATTATTTAACTGATCCTTTCCAAACTTTTTAACTGTATCTAAAAGCTGTTCACCAAATGTTAGTGGTGGGTTAGGTTCATCTGGCTTAAGCTCTCTACCATCTGCTAATTTAGAATCAAAACCAGAAAACTGTGATTCTATTTCAATATTTGAGAATGACCATTTCATTGAAGAAGATGCAAATTCATTTCCACCTGCATTAGTTACACCATCTAAAACCTTACCACTTTCAGATGGATCCCATACACAATCCGTAAACTTAAATGTAATTTGCGAAGTATTTTCATTAACAAACTCACTAGTCTTTGCTTCGCCTGATTGTGTTATAGCTGCTCTTAAAAAATTTCTAAATGTTTGAAATTTTCTTATTTCTTGTATATCAACATAAACATTAAAATACATTAAGTTTTTAGGAAGTATAATTCTTTTATATTTAACATCATAACAGGCTAACTTATAGAGTGTAAAGAGTGCTGATATTTTTAAATCTATTGCCTCAAGACATCCTATTGTTATACCTTCACCATCAGCGCTTCCACTAAAAGGATCTGCCATTTGGAATGTTTTATTATATGCATCAGTAAGACCTTCGATTGTTTGCCAATAATAAGGTCTATCTCTATTTATGGCTTGTATGCCTCTAATGAATCCTTTTAAATAATCTGCTCTTGTATTCTGACCTATTGCTTGTAAATACCCAACTGCGCTTTCACTACCAATAGTACCATCAACGCCATTAAAGAGAGGAGATGAAATATCAAATCTTAAACTAAATCCTAAATATGTAGGATCATCAAAACTAGTTATACCGTTACCAAACTTTGCTGTTTCTTTATCAGGAACTATAAACTTTTTACCGTATTCATATGCACTTGGATATTGTGCGCCCGGGCCTCTCTTTCTAGCCTCTTCCCCAAAAGGACCTGCTAATTGTTCAAAACCTAATTGCCCTGCTGAACTTGCTAAATCTAATAATGGCATAGACTATTTTATTTTATATATTCAATTTAACTTACTTGAAAGAGAATGAATGGTGTTGAAGCTGATCTATATGTTCCCACGGGGAATGTGCTAGGCAAAGTAGATGTATAAGTTAATGGAGCTTCGTAAATATAATAAGCACCAGCAAGTGAACTTATCATAGTAGAATCATATCCCCAACTTTCCCAATAATATGGGTTCGTATACATACTGCAGTCTTTACTAGCAAAATATACAACAGCATAGGCGCCTGGTTCTAAAACAAGAGGTGTCGATAAAGAAATAGTTTGTGCAGTTGTAACAGTAAGAATAAACTCACTCGTTTGTCCTAATAAATTTGTAGGTAATCCATTCTCTATTTCATATATACCTATTACAGAATTTCCTGCGCCATTATTAATAGAATATCTTAAAAGAATATCTGTAATTGTAACAGTCTGTTCTATTTTTATTTTTTTTGCTATTAATTGGTTTCCAATTACAACACCTGATTGTCTAACTATAACACCATTAAATGAATGAAAGGTACCACTTGCGTATTGATCATATATTGGTGTGATAGCGGTTTTTAAATTATCATATGTAATTTTACTAGTGGTACCAGATTGAACTATGGGTAAGATTGAATCTGCACTGGGTGTAGTTACAGAAGGAAGATTTGATATTTTTCTATTAGCCATATTAAGCTTTTATTTATACAAATTGTGCAAGATAATCTGTAATCATTTGCATATATTTGTCTTTTCTTTCTTGTGTAAATACCGTGTCAACTGCAATAGTAGGTAAAGTAGTATTGATTGTAGCAATATCACCAACTTGAGCAAACTGAAGAATTAATTCAAACTTAGCCATTAAAGTGTTTCTCTCTTCTTGTGTAGTTCCAACAGATCTGTTATCTGTTAAGAATTCATTAATAAGACTTTGACAAAACTCCATATCATAAGGAAGTCTTTCTACCTGTGTTAGGGGTACAAAAGGTCCTACATACTCTACTGAATAAGGCCCGTCTGGTAATGTATCAGCAAAAGCCTGTGCTTCTTCTATTGTATTGTATCTTTGTACTACTGACCAACCTTGTTTAAAAATTTTGTAATAATTCATTTTAAGTATTTTTATTTTATTTATTTACAATATTAAATTAAATGGAATAGCTGGATAACTACTTGAGGTAGTTCTTAAACTTGAAAGTGGAAAAGTAGTAGGAAATTCACTAGGACTAGTCCAAGTTCCGCTTGCTTTATCGATAACAAAAACATTTCTTCCATCTCTTACATTATATCCTCTTACTGTTTTAGGCGGAAAAAAAGTAGATTTGGGTGCAGAAGTGCTAAACGTATTATTGATTCTTAGTCCTTGTGACGTTTGATCTTTACATGCAGTACCTAAAAAATGAGTTCCTTGTGTTAGTGTAATTGGAGTACTTTTAGTGATTGAAATATTTCCTGTCGTGCTAGGTACAAGTTCCCAATAGTCAACTAAAACAAATTCCTTATTTATAGGATCTACTTTATATAAAGGCGCCCAAACAACATCAGTCGCGCTTGCTATATTTATTCTAAAAACAACAGTATCTACTTCTGTGTCCTGCCAAATCTGTATTGTTTGTTGAGGAAAGAACCATATATTTGTTTTTGGAAATACCGCATTGTACGTATTAGGACTAATTCCATACGAGTCTGCTTTTAATGAAAATCCTTTTATAACTGAAACATTATCCATATCTTATATCTTTTATTGTATTATTATATGCGGTGCTATAAATGCTGCAGCATTGGTATCAAATGTTAAATCTGCATAAAGTATTTCAGCAGGCAAAGCAGTTAGTGGTGTATTACCAGGAGAGTTATAATAAAACCTAGACCATTTACCAGCAGAAGCTCTCCAATCATTTTCAGGGTCCCAAAAATAAACTTGACCTGTAGTATTATTAATAAAATCTCTTTGGTTCCAAGTATATGAGGTGCCTGTATAAGGGGTAAAAATTGTAGAAAAATACGTACCCGTCGTAAGTGTAGTCGCACTTGGATTTGAAAAAACTGGTTGCCCTGTTGCTAAAGCACCTGACCATTCTACTTTTAGCTCTAATTTTCCATCTGCTTGATTATAATAATAAAGTCCTACATATCCAGTGCCACCTGGATTTACGATTTCACCATCCAAAACGCATTCTTGTACTTCAACATCAGCAAAAACTTGTATAGGTTGGTACATTGAGAAAATCAATCTATAATTTATTTGTGTTGTAATTGATGTACTAGATTGATAGGCATGCTGGTTTGGCATTACTGCGCAATCTATTCCGGGTATTGTTGTTACATTTTGTATTGCCATGTTATTCAAATATTATTGTTGGTGGAAGTATCGGTGTGCCTGTTGAGCTAAAATCCATATCAGATTGTAATATTTCCCCCGGCATAGTTGTTATCGGAGAACTCGGTAAAGCATATCTCATTTTATTTCTAAAACCACCAGTATTTTCATAATTAGAATAAGGATCCACGTGTACGACATTTAGATAAGAACTTGTTGAATAAGTTCCTCTTGCACCACCAGAAGATACTGTATAGCCTGTAAAGTATGTACCTGGTGTTAAATCTACGGGAGAACTTAAAGTATACTTAGGAAATCCATCCGAGATAGGTCCTAGCCATTCGGCAGCTAATGTAAACTTTTCATTTGGATAATCATATTTATATAAGCCTATTAAAAGATTTCCAGCTGACAATAGAGTTGTATGAACAACCGTACTTTGAACACTTTGTGTCTTATAAATCTGAATAGGAAACCCGGGATTAAAAAGTATTTCATTACTTCCTAAATTTATAACACCGTTAGCAGGACTTGCTGACAGATAATATTGATACTTAGGCGCATATCCTTGTAAAGCTATTGTATTTTCTAATGTTACGGTAACAGGGCCACTACCACCGCCAACTTCATAAAAGAAACTTGTTGCTAATAAATCAGCCAATGCTTCTGAACTTCCACTAAAAGGAACTGCTGCATTAGGTTCAACTTGTGTACTGTTTATTTCACTTCTTTTAAAAATAACATAACCTCCATCCAAATTTATTCTAACTTCACTAGGATTAAAAACTATGTTTTCTGCACCTCCACCGTAAGCATTCTTAAATGCACCTGAATCTGAATCATAGATAAAAACATTATCATTATTTTCTTTCTTAACTATGTTTATTGGCATTCCTTTATTTTATTTAAAAAAGCTTTCACATAGCAATTCAGCTAATGCTTCTGAACTTCCACTAAAAGGAACTGCTGCATCAGGTTCAACTTGTGTACTATTTACTTCACTTCTTTTAACAATTAAATATCCACTACTGAAATTTATTCTAACTTCGCTAGGATTATATGCAACAGAGATGATCTTATTAGTATATGAATTTATTAAATCACCAGTACCTGAATCATAAAAGAAAACATTATCATTATTTTCTTTCTTAACTATGTTTATTGCCATTTTATATTTTTATTTTATATATTACGTGCTGGGTGTAAACTCCCTACGCTGTAAATAGAGTTTCATTCTTATAGGTCCTGTGTTTGCTAAAATATATTCCAAACCACTTATAACATAATATCCGCTGAGAAATTCGTTAACTACACCTTGATCTCCTTTACTACTATCTTCTATTTGGTCGTTTCTTTCTTCTTGATTAGGTTGAACAACACCTTCTTTATTGTTAGGTTCTAATAATATTTCTTTAACAGGTTGACTATATTCAAGGATGTAACAATAAATCCTAGAATATCTCAAAAGAGCAGGATTTATGGTATCTAATTCTATAACCATTCCTAGCTTTGTTACTTCTACTAAGTTTTGATAATTAAGAATAATAGAATACATATACTCCTCATGTACATTTTCGCTTTGCGTACCTAAATATTTGTATCTTACTTGTTCATCACGGGGGCCTTCGCTTTCACCATTTATTATTCTCCCTTTTGTTGCGGCTACTGTATCAGGAGATTCTGTTATAAGAGGATCTACAAATTCTGATATGAATATTTTTTCAATTGAATCCCAATGCTGAGAATATCTCTTATAGCCGTTATTTTTACTAACTGTACCTGATTCATTAACCATTTGATATTTTGATATGTATCTTGCACCTCCTTGCATTTGTACCATATTACTTAAATAGTTGGGAAAATCATCGCTTTCGCCCGAGGCATCCTGTGCCCCAAAAGTATCACCCGCATTTTGATTAAAAGTTTTACTTATATCAATTTCTCCATCTTGTCCAAAAAATTTATTAACATCAACAAATGTTAAGTAATAATAGGGATCTATATAAGCAGTAAAAAAAGATTCATCATCAAGATAAGAATTAGCAACCGTATCTTGTATAAATTTATCTACTGTATCCGTAGGATTTAGCCAAATCATTTCATCCTTTGTTTCTTCTACATTTGATGCATAACCTAATTTTAATTCCTCGGCAACTGCTAATAGTGTATTAAAGCTAGTATCTTTATAAGAAGCACAAGTTTCTGTAAAAAGATTAGGTACATTCATTCTACCTTCAACAAGAAACTTATTTGCAGAGACACCGCCACCGCCACCTGCTGGGCTTATAAGTGTTATTGTAAAATCAATCCTTATTGGCTTAAACGTAGTTTCCTCTCCCTGTGATCTAATATGTACTTGAATTAAATCACCATCGGTTGGAAAATCTTTAGCAAGAAAAAACCCATCAGTGTCACTAAAAACAATTCTACATGTTGGATAAAAACCAGTACATCTTAATTTAAAAGAATCTAATCTATCTCCCTGTACCTCAAACCCATTTATTCTTATCATTGGAATTACCTGTGAAATCTTTGAAGGTTTTTCTTTCATAGTTACACCTTCAGAATTTTCTGTTCCGCTTTCAGCATCAGGTATTGCTAATTCATCTAATTCTATTGTAGGTTCAATGATAGTTAATATATTTCTTTCTATTTGTGACATCTATTATCTATTATTGTTATTTCTTGTATTTAAATTAGATCCTAAAATAATTCTACCTTCTGTGAATTTTTTAGCCTCTTGTCCTTGTTGTAAAACATTAGGAGGAAGAGGTGTATTCACTCCTGATTTTTTCTTCTTGGCTTTTTGTATTAATCTCTGTATTCTATTCTGATCCTTTTCACTCTGTACATTTGTATTTATGTATTGGCTCTGTATAGAATCAGGACGAGAAATGGTATTAGGTCTTCTATATAATTCTTCTTCCCTTCTTAAATTGGGTATAAAAAGAACATCTCCCTCCTTTACACTGAAAGGATTAAATATATTATTAGTTACACAGATTGCATCGACATATTGAGTAGTACCAAAATATAATTCGCATATTTTATCAATTCTCCCATCTTGATCTTGTGTAACATAATGTATAGCCTTAACACCTGCCTCTACTTTGTATTTAAATGATGGTGCAGTCAGATCAAAATAGTTTTCTCCTGTCCTATCATCAATTAATACATTCTTTAAACCTAATGATTTTATATCCATAATTAATAAATTTTTAAGAGCCTATCATCAGATCAACCAAATTTGATGCATATTCTCCTGTTGCTGTTGTATTATTCTTTTTTACTCCACCGCTTTTGGCATTACTTGCTTTCAGATCAGACGCAGGACTTCCATTATTATTTGCAGATTGAGTTGCTTGTAGATTTGAAGTTCCTGCATCTGGTACTGCACCATATATACCTACATCACTACCTGCTAAATTTAAAATATCTTCTTCACCTGCGGCAGTAGCATATATCCTACCCCTACCTGCATTGAACATATTTTCAATATCACCCTTATCTCTAGGTTTTCCGTGCTTAAGATCTAATTCAAATTTTACCTCCATTGGAAAATCATCATAACCTAATTCATTTGAAAATTGCATAGTACCATTATCACAAACCATGTTTCCCATCATAACAATAGGATTTAAGGGATTTCCTACTGTTATATGCCAATTCCCAGTTGCTTCGCCACTTATAAATGCTTTAGTTGCGCCTACACCGCTAACTGCACCAACTTCTGAACTTAAGAATCCACCTAAAACATTACCTAAAAGGTTTTTACCTCCTTTTAATGCTCCCTTTGCAAGCTGCACTGGGTCAATTGACCCACCACTTACATCTAAACCAAATATATTTTTAAACCCTTTATCAAAATCACTTACAACGCTACCAACATATCCAGCAAAATCGCCATTTCTTAATTTGCTTATATCACCAAACTGATTATCAACAAAACCAGCAGATCCATAGTATCTGTGACCTCCTCCAAAAAACTGGCCATTGTTGGTTGTCATTGTTAACATATTACTTATAATGTCAATCATAGCAATTTTAGGATTAACATAATTAAGAGATTTCAGTTCATATTCAAATGTAAGTTTAGTATCACCACCAAATTTTATGCCTCTATCTCTAATTAGAGTTTTATCTATAACGTTTACTGGACCTAAAACAAAATTAGCATAAGTAGTACCTAACCTATCTGTGGTAGGATCATTCTGCTTTCTAAACTTTGTACCAGAGTTAACATTCTTTAAAGTATCAAAACCTGCCCTGCCTATTGCACCAAGTTTACTATAAAAAGGTTGAGACGTATATCCCCCATCTCCAGTACTAATAGATTCCATTTCACTGGTGATTTCTTTCCAATTTAAACCAAATGAAAAGTTTAATATATCTTCTAATTTATTTCCTGCAGTTTCTCCTAAATATGTTATTGCTGTTACACCTGCTACTTGCGTTGCTTCTGTTGTTTTTTGTGGGTCTTTTGCATCTCTTGTTCTAAGATCAAAAATATTATCTTCTATTGGTATTGGGAATCTTCTTAATGTTATTAAGTGATTTAAAGGTATTGTCTTATAGTATTTACCATATAGAAAATCTTGAGGAGAATATGGTATTTTTGGATATTCTTCTTCAAAAAAATTTATAAGTTTTGCTATAGATATATTTTTTGCAGCATCCCCACCCATTAAATAATTGGAACCACCATCCCCACCATCAAAATAACTACTAAAGGGTTTACTCCCAACCAAATCCCCATACATTCCTCTGAAATTATATAAAGCATATTTATTGAAAATAGAACGAGGCACTGGGGCAACCATCCCATTTGCGACGCTGAATCCATCTGCCTGTGTTTTTGATTGATAAAAAGACTTTGACGCTATAAGAGCAACATCTTGTGCTAATTGATTTGATTCCGCTCCAAATACTTCTAATTTATTTGGTGTAGTTGGACTGTTGAAAAGAGAATCACCGACTCCTTCTATATAGTTCTTAAAATTAAATGGCATATGATCTCATCTATTTTTGTATATATTAGGTGAGGGATTTCAAGTACTTTTCAATTGTCATAGGTTCTTTAAATTTGTCGTCCCACCCTACGGTAAATCTTGCATCCCATTCAGATCCACTATGCGTAGATAGTGACCCCTGAAAGAAAGGTCTTGAACTTAAATCTCTTATTTCTTTTAACTTTCTTGATATTAAAAAGTTTTGAACTCTCTCAAATAATGCTTTAAGTTCTACCTTTGTTTTTGTACACATTACACTTTCAACAATAACATAGTATCTTTCTCGGCCTTCATCACTAAGCATTTTCTCCAAATCACTTACACGTTTTAGACCTTCAGGTTTAAGAATTGTTGATCTTGCCCTCTTTTCAAATTCATAACTAAAATGCATATTAAAAAAATATGTTATTAAGAAATGCAAAGAATCATAAAACTTAGTAATACGAATCTTATATAGAGGATTTACTGGATCCCATTTAACATCCATTATAACACCACCAACTGGTATAAGTATATTTGGTTCTTGATACGAAGATAAGAGTGCATGAACCCTATCGCCCTTATTAAAGATTCTGTGCTTCTTCATTAAAGAATAAAACTTTTATTAAATAATTTGCTTGTTCCGTTAAGGTAAGTACAGTCTGAATGATATATGTTAAACTCCAATTCGCATTCAGCTATAGATTGAATAAATGATTTAATGTTATTAAGAGTATCTTTGTCCAATGTACTTATCACATAGTATATTTCTTGTACATTTTTAGATAATGAAAGATAGAGTTGCTTTATTAGATATGATGTTATAACTTCATCACTTGGTTCACATTGATAAAAGTCATTCTTTGCTAATTTATTATAAATATCTAAATAGTTTATGTATTCAGAATGACTAGGAATGGAATCCAAAAATGATTTTATTTGACACTTATCTTTTGAATAAACAAAGTTAATTTCTATTTTATTATCTTCTCTTAAATCTTCCATTTTATTTTAAATTATTTAAAAGCAATTCCAATTCATTGGATAGAATTCCTTTTAAGTCTTTTGACCTTGCCTGCTCTTCAACAAAGGTTTTCAAATCAGCATCAAAATCATCTTCACCAAATGTACTAGAGAGTAAAGACATAACCTCTCTCTTTGGTATTTTAATATTAAGTTTTAAATTTAACTCAAGTTCATCAAAATCCTCCATCTTTTCCAAAAGAGTTAAGATAGGAGAAGACTTTTTCCCTAAAGGGTTTCCTAATTCTTTTACTGTTGGTGGCGGCGCATTTACTTCTTCAAAATCTAAAATCTCATTATCATTTTGGATAAGAATCATAAATTCTTTAAGTAAACTATTTGAAATTCTTCCACCGCTTTGGAATGTAGTCCATTCGCCATCTTGCTCTTTTACTATTTCTACATTACCTTGCTTATCTCCCTTTACCCATTGAAGTTTTTGTACTTCGGTTTCTTCACTCATTATATTTTATTTAAAAGGTTTATGAATCTGAACAACTTAACGACCAAGTAACTGAAATATTATCAGAAGCACCCATATCAGTATACCCAAATCCAACCGATAAAAAGTCTCCTGCATTTACATTCTTTGTTAGTGTATGATCTATTGTTAATTTATATATACCAACGGTTCCATCAGTCACACTTGGGGCAACCTCTGCAGATTCCAACATTTCAATTGTAGTATCACCTCCTGTGGTATCAAAGAAATCATCTTGATCTAAATGAAGAATTGCTCCTCTGAAACTTTCGGTTGGTGTACCTGAATTTATTATGAATCTACACATTGCAGTTAGTTTAACCTTTTGACCGATAACTAAATTATAAGGCACGGCGATAAGACAACCTGTTCTTTCAAATTCTATAGAACCTAAACTACCTGCTGAATTATTTATGCTTATTGTATAAGCAGTTGTCCAGTTAGGTTCATTCCATCCTGCCTGATTAACTAGAGAATTCCCTGCAAGAGAAAAATCTGTAGGTATAGATGAGTATGCAGTTACTGCGAATGATGTATTTGTTGTTACTCTGAATTGTGAACTTGCTAATACATATTTGAAATTATCTTCAACATCAGAAGTACCTCTCATCAAGTGTCCTGTAGATTCGTTTATCCAGAGTGTTTTATCTTCATAAGGTATTTCACCCGTAGGCGTTACCGTATTACATACTGGAACTGATGCAGATTCTTCAAGAACTATACCTCCTTGCTTAACAGCAATACATCCTCTAAACAATCCTGCCCAGGTTTCAAGATTTTCATCTATTTCAAATTCATTAGTATAAGAGTTAACAACATCAGCAAAAATACCGATCGTTGATGTTGCATTTGAGCCGGTTGTCCATATTGTGGCAAAACCGTATTCTTCTCTGATTGGCGCAGCTGGAACGGAACTACTATCAGTAGAATTTACACCTAAGAAGTTAAATAGGTTTTGGGCATCCCTTGAATAACTATAAAAATTAGATCTATATCCTGCTAAATAAATCTTGTCACCGGTAGATGTAGTATCTTTATTAAGTATATTCATTTCAGATAAACTGATACCATTTTCAACAGTACCTACTTTACCAGTTGCTCTTTCTATTAAATCATTGTGTATACCTACTACTTTCTTTGAAATAAGACCTAAACCACTAGTCTCAGAATCAAGAGCTTGTCTTACTTGACTGTATATGCCATAGTCAAAAGGACCTCTTGTAGTTACTGTTTTTTGATCTTGTGGTATATTTCTTATCCAAGCTCCTGCTTTATAACCGTCAGTTTGGTATTCACTATTAAATAAATCATTAAGAGAATTTATTTGAAATTGACCTGCTCTACTACCTTGGCCATTTGTGCCATCATAACTATAAGTTACATCGGTACTTTTTCTAAACTTTCCAGTTGCATCTAATGCCTGTGTTTGATTTTCAGCAAAAGGTAAAAAATGTTCATTACCATTTCCGCCAATATAAACACCTGCCCCTAATTGCCTAACAAATAAATCTCCAGATGAATCAATATTTAAAGCATCATTACCAGGACCGCCTAATCCACTTGTTCTAATTCCAAATGAATTTGTTGCTATATCTAAACCTATATTGAAATCAAATGCTCCACCTGTATTAGAAAAATTAAGAACAGAGTTTCCTGCTGCATTTTGGTTTGTAATACTAACTTGTGTATCATTTATGTCTTCGGCTATAATATCAAAAAGTCTTGATGTTGTAGTAACTCCTATATTAGCACCCAATCTAAATGTATTAGTACCTGTTGGTCTATTGTCAATTCTAAAACCTCCAGCATTTCCTCTAAATGTTAAATTTGATGAATTACCACCATCAAGATTAACTACCCTATTAGCTGATGTTATAGTATCGCTTGCAGTGTAAATGTTATTTATACCAAACGATGTAAACGGAACAGGCACAAAACTCATTAGTGAAGAATCCCACTGTAAAAGATCGCCATTAGCAGGCATTCCTGATGGATAGGTAATATCTATAAGTTCATCTGCAGTTGGGGCACCGCCTGATAATTCACTTAGGTTTAATAGACCTGCATTAAATTCATATTCTATATTATTAGTACCTAAATTAGTTGCTACTTGTAAGACAGAATTTATAGAATTATTTCTTGCTTCAAATCCTTTAAACTGAAGATCGGTACCGCTCATCCCTGCATAAACCTCCTGTCCACCTATACCTATATTGACGCCGTTATTAATTTCACCAAGAGCACCTGTATTTACAAATTTAAGAGTGTTTGTTGTAACATCATGTTGAAGCTGTATACCTGCCCCTGCCACATAGTTAAGTGTTGCATCAGGATTAGGTGATCTAAGAAGAACATCGTTACCTGTTTGATATGGGCCAGTTGCACCTGTATAATTAACAAGAATTCTGCCAAACCCATCTGCACCTCTTACACTTATATCACCTGTTCCTAAACCACCGATAAGGTCCCATTCATCTAAAAGAAATACTCCTTTTGTTGTTCTTGTGTTTGCTCTCCACCAACCAAGACTCTTTTCTTCTGTTCCTGTTGGTTGTATAACCTCAGCAGGGGCATCTTCTTGAAGTATTGCTCCAATATCACCGCCATCTGATTCAACAACCACCGGGTGATACACAATATGTCCCTCTTCATATATTCTTTCCTCTACCCAAGGATTGGCAACCATCCTAAAGTTTGTATCTACCTCAGCATTGAATAGTTCTCTATTGACCTCTGTTCTAAAAAGAATGTATTCTTTTAAATTGAATGCCATTTTTACTAATTATTTTTTTATTTATTTCACACCTTAATTGGGTGGTTTGTTTTGTATATTTGCATTTGTGTATGGAAATTGAGAAGTACTATTGGGAGAGATAAATGCTTCTCTTAAGGATTTAAGATACCAAGTGTTTTCTGACCAACCCGGTTCTGCGTAACACGGAGAGTAAATTCCTGTTACATAGATTCTTTTTATTTCATTAAAAAAGGCAAGATACTCATTCACCGTTTTTTTAATTAAATCAGACTGCCTTTTTTTAAATACCTCTCTTTGTGTATTTCTTTGGGTGTCAAACGATGTGTTCTGTATTAATTGGAAATTTCCTGTGACATCAATTGCTTTATACTCAATGTCAAAATTAAAGGTATTACTACCTGCGAGAAAAAATTGAATTGCACCTAAATCACCCAAGAAGCAATTATCAATAGGTGTATAATTATTGGTAAAGTAGGATTGCATTTCCTCAACAGTTAGAAAGTCCACAAATTCGTGTCTTACTCTATCAAAGAAATCTATCTTAATGTTTGTTGCTACTATCCTATTCTTTTTAAGATAAACAAAAAAATCTGTGGCTAACTTAAAACTTATTGCTTCTAAAATCAATTAAGTACATTTTTTTGTATATATTAGAACGGCTTAGGTGGATAGATGTATTTTTCGTAATCGTGTTTGAATTTTTTTATAGTCCCATTCTCTATATCACAAAGATCAAAAAACTTTAAATGATCTGTGTCTCTATATTCATCTATATAATACACCCATTTAAATCCTGCATTAATCAAAACCTTTGTACACATTTTACAGGGTGATAGTGTTAATAGTATAATATAGTTTTCTGGATCATGTTCTTTAAACTTGGCAAGCATATTAATTTCTGCATGGATAAACCCACTCTCACCAGGTACAAGACTCTCTTCTTCACCACCCGTTTCTTCTTTAACATAATCTCCTGCGAAAGATCCATTATAACCAAATGATGCTATTTTGCTGAAATCCTTTTTAAGTGCAATGCACCCAACCTTTGTTGTTTTTGATACACTTAATTCTTTAATAGAGTTAAGAATGTCTACGAATGTATCAATCTTTAAATCTATTCTATTAGTATCTCTATCTTGCATCTAATCTCTTAAGTTTATATTTATTAACTATGTGTTTAATTTTACTTGCATAACAATACCCACCTTTATAGCAGCTCGTTGCATATACATAATTTCCATCACTTACGAATTTTCTGCTACCGCTTTCGGTTAACGATCCGCATAATGCAATAAGCCAATTCTCAAGTGTAGGTTTTCCCTTAAGTCTTGGGTAATAAGATTTCATCAAAAGCTTTGAGTGAGCTCTCATAGAAAACCATTTTGATCTATACTTTGTAAACTTATCATTAGGACTATCATCTGCGGCAATAATAAACTTATCCTTATCTTTACCTCTGTATTTATGACCAAAAAAATTATTGGCTTCACACGCAAGTCTACTCTTGCCATAATTCGATTCAAGTATGAGCTGTGCAACTATTAGTGAAGGTGGTATTTTATCATACACAGTAGATTCTATAATAGCTTCCTGTGACATCCAATTAATAAACTCACTTATGTATTTTTTCTTCCATCTCTTAAAGAGAAAAAGAGTATCACCTTTTACGTGATCTCCTCGCCATTCCTTTGAAGTTAACCATTCCCTCTTTGTAGGTAAACCTATCTTGTCATATTTACCGCTACTCTTATCATATCTTCCTGCATATACTTCATTATCGCACTCGTCCAAATCATCATCGGTTATTTCATTTCTTATTTCAACTTCTTTGGGTATTTCCGTTTCATCGCTTTTTGTATTATTATAAAATGATAATAGAATACCGAAAAATGAAAGTATGATACAAAAATATGCAATCGTATCATAAAATTTACCAAGAGGATTATATGAAGGTTTCATACTATTAGTTTTTAATAAAAAAGAACTGCTAAACAGTTCTCTTATTTAAATTATATATTTTAAATTGTTTACCAGGTAGGAGGATTTTCTTTGATAAAATCCGGAGTGTATAAATGTGAATCATCATTGTATTTGATAACATCTTCCCACCAACGAATTCCTGCCTGTAATCTAGGAACGGAAAATTTCCCTAGGTCATCGGTATGAACATAAAAGAAAAGGTCATTTCTACCTCCTGTATTGAAGTCAGGTGTACCATCTTCATTAAGATCAGGTAAGGTTGTAACCTCGCCTTTGTACTTAACTCTTGTTCCAAATTTTTCCATAAAAAAGTCTTCTAATTCTGTAGGTGTCGATTCACCCATACTGACTCCTGGCCATACGCAAAGCTGTGTGTAATTTTCTTTATTCATTATGATATTGTTTTTAGTTCAATAATATAATAAAACAGAGAAAAGGAATTTGAAAGTTTTTATATAAAAATTTTTTATTAAAATAGATGATGCTAGTCTCTCTAATCTTGCATTAGAGTTAATGATTTTATTATGAATTATATTCTTGTATAGAAAAACAATATAACATAATAGATGATGTTTAAAAGTCTTGTTCTAATACCTTTGTAAGATCAAAAAGTTTTTTACATTTTTCATACTCTTCGGTATCTTCAAAGTATTTCATAATATCATCAAAGGGATTGGTATAATTATTATAGATCTTTTTTAATTCATCAACATCAAAGTCCATTATGACATCATACTTTATGTTTGCCCATACATCAAAATATTCTTCCTTTAATATTTCAATAGTTTTAGAAAATGAAAAATCGTTATTCATAGCTTTTCTTTAATTTGTTTTAGCAATTCAATACACTCCTCATTTAGATTTTCTGGTATTTTTATAAACACATTAATCAAAATGTCAGAAAACAGTTCATCGTTTTCATACACAGGAAATCCCTTTCCCTTTATTCTTAATATCTTTCCGTTCTGTGTACCGCTTGGTATTGTATAATTTATTTCTTTATCAAAAATTGCCAATGATCCTTTGCCACCTATCATTGCTGTAATAGCATCAATGTGTTCTATGACATGAAGACCTTTATTATCTATAAAGAAGGTTGGGTGCTCTAAAACTTTAACTGTTACTATTAGGTCTCCATTTAAATCTTCGCTTGTGCCCTTTTGGCCTAATCCTTTAAGTCTAAGTTTCATTCCATTTTTAACACCTTTCTTTATTGTGATTTTTATACTTCTCTTATAACCTAAACCTATTTCCCTCTCACAGCCATAATAAGCATCTGCCATTGATATACTTACCTCAGTATATACATTCTTTCCTTTCTTATTCCTATTTCCGTATTGCTGATTAAAGGCATCAGAAAAATTACCATATTGGTGAAAGAATTCAAATGCACTGCTTTCCCACCCACCTTTATTTATGACTCTTTTTGAATCATACCTTCTTCTGTTTAATTCATTTCCCAATACTTCATATGCTTCTGCGACTTCTTTAAAATTCTCCTCTGCTTCTTGATCATCTGGATTTTTATCCGGGTGAAACTTTAGTGCAAGTTTTCTGTAGGATTTTTTAATGTCATCTCCTGATGCATTTTCATCAAGTTCTAATATTTTATAATAGTCTTTCATTTCCAAAATAATTGTATGGCTATTAGTGTAGTTGCCAATCCTAACGATACAAGAGTCTTAATTGTAATGGCTTCTCCTAAAAGATACCAAGTTAGAAATGCAAATACAATAATCCCAGAACCAAATCCTATAAATCTACCGGGCCACAATAACCCATCATAGTATTCAACAACATATCTCGTAGCATAAATTAAAAGATAACTTATGCCTGTGCCTAATGTCATAGAAAGTATAAGTGGATTTTTCTTAAACCACACCCATAAGAATTGGCCATTCGTTTGGATCCAAATTAGAGTTTGAGCTGTAAAGAAGAGAAAAAACGCTAATAATAATTTGCTCATTTTTTTCTTTCTTTAAGTTCTTTAACTTTAAGTCTTTCGTTAAACTTATTTTCTCTTGTCTTTAGATCGTTTGCTATTTTAAGCTGTGTACTTATTTCTTGTAGTGCCTTAACCAATGCAGGTATATCTGCATCAAAAAACTTTCTACCTGCCTGTGTCCTATAAAAATCTCTCATAGTATTTTGTTTATTTATTTTTATATTAGGAAGTCTTGATTTGTTTAATATATACAATAAATAAAAGTAAGAATGAAAATTCCAAAGTTTGAAAAATTTAATGAAGATTATATACCTTTAGGATTTGGGATGTCTTCAACACCAAGATACACACTTGGGAATCCTAATGCTAATACAGGATATAATATGAATGCAATAGTTGGACCAATAACAAAACTTGGTAATGCTGTTGCTAATGAAGGAAAGGCATATGAGGAAAATGAAAACCCAGATCATACAATGGAAGGCTACTTAAAAGAAGCTAAAAAACACGTATGTGAAAAACTTGACGAGGCGTGTGGTTACAAATCAAATGTAAATGAAGAAGAAGAATGGGAATTTAATCCCCAAGAATCGTATGATCGTTTAAAAAGAAGAGAAGAGCAAAACATCCAAAGATTTAGAGCCGCTCAAGATAGAGGTGATAATTATGCAATTAAGCTTTATGAACTTCGTATAAAGATGGATGCAATAGATAAAAAGAAGATAGAAATAAATACTGCTATAGCAGAGCTTAATAAAAAATTTGGTAAGGATGAAAAACAGTAATCAAGAAAATGAATACCTGGAGAAGATAAGATATTATAAAGGAACGGTTGCTGACTTCAAAAAATTCTGGGATGATAAAGCAGGCAAGAACACAAATGCATTTGACACACCAGAGTATCAAGGGTTTAATAATGTTCACCCAACCCGAGGCGCAAACGAAAGCCCACACTGGAAAACTTCAAATAACTCATAAAAAAATGGAATCATTAAGATTCCATTTTTAGTTTTTAAAAAGACATGATAGCAAGTCCGTCTTTTCTTTAGCCGTATTATGTAATTAATTGCACATAGTTAAATATTTTTATGATAGTTAATAATCAATGAAGGTGCGAATATAATTACGAGTAAGAATAGTATTGCCATGATTAAGAGTTTGATGAAAGTAATTGATTGATAGAACACTTGTAGTTATTCCCTCCTGCACTTATTTCAATTGGGTATCTTTTTGCTCTTGGGTTAAAGCCTTCAAGAATAAATGATTTCCCGTTAACTGTTACCTTATCACCTATATTTAAATGACCCATACCGTACATATGCTTATGTCTTTCAAAGGCTTCTGCTTCTCTAGTATAAGCTACACCTGAATCGGAAGTGGTATTAATATTAAGTTTAAAGTTAACTTCAGTTGAGGAGAATTTTGCATTACCTACATCAATACTTATTCCGTATTTTGCTGAAAGGTCAGCCAATGCTCTATCAAGTTCTGATCTTAAATTCTTTACTGTTTGTCTTGTGAAGTTTTCGATTTTCATTTTTATTATTGTTTTGATTCAATAATATTATAACACAAGAGATAGCATTTTGAAAGTCCAATGAAAAAAATTATGAAAGATTTTCAAGAACTACACCAACTGCTCCTAATTCCTCTGCTTCTCTTATTCCTTCCCATCTGCGAAATTGGTGCCCGGGTCTTCCGTAATAGTGATAACCATTTTCTTTACACCAACCAATAACAAGTTTCATTTCTTCTTCCCATGTCATTGACATCCACTCATCTAAACTTAATCCCATAACGCCTTCAAGGAGTTCTAAAATATCCAATACTTTAATTTCAGTTTTCCACATGATAGTTAAATTGATTTATTCTTTAAGTCTTTTATAATATTCTTTGCTATTTTTGATAAAGTATTCCAATCACCTTGATGATCTTTGGCTTCTTCCAAAAGTCTTCTTACCAAATACCCATATTGCTGATCATTAGGTACAAGTCTTGAAGATGATAAGAGTATGTTCATTAATTCAATCATTGGACTACTTTTTATAGATAAGGGATTTTTCTCACCTGTCAGTTCTTCGTAATAAGGATTCAATTCTCCAGTGTAGGGATCATGCGTTGGTATCTTTTTCATTCCTAAATTTTGTTATGTATTTAGTTTTTACTCTTTCGCTTATTGGAATAGATTCACCCTGTTCATCAATTCTAACAAAGGTCATATTTGTTGTTAAGATATTTTTCTGATTCCCATTATAGACATTATGACTTCTTGCTTCTAACTTAAATGTTATTGAAGATGTTCCTATCCTAATAGGCTTTGCATATATCTTAATTAATTGACCTTCCCTACCGGGTCTCATAAAAACACATTCATCAATACTCTTGGTAACCATTCTTGGTGTATCGCAAAACTCACTTGCATAAGCAGCGGCTGCAGCATCCATCCAAGCCAAGAGCTTTCCACCAAAAAGATTTCCGTGAAAACCTAAATCACTTTTCTTAACAGGGTGTGTTGTTATAAGTATCATGAATTTATTTTTAATAAGAAGTCATTCCATATAAACTCACGTGAATCGGTAAGATAACCTTCATTTTCTAAAAAGCTCATTAGGTGATGAGCAGTCCATCCTTGAATGTGATCAATGATTTCTTCTCTTGCCTCGACAAATTCTTCCCAATCAACATTAATAAGTTTCTTTGCACCGGAGTCATACATCTCCTTAATTTGTTTTACGATTTCTTTTT
>Ga0181579_10001150_pt1 | contig 21867 bp, 22 predicted proteins | sample 071ome_24_FD_132996 | JGI IMG/M metagenome (GOLD analysis project Ga0181579, IMG submission 132996) | Coastal salt marsh microbial communities from the Groves Creek Marsh, Skidaway Island, Georgia - 071402CT metaG (megahit assembly) | ecosystem: Environmental > Aquatic > Marine > Intertidal... | reverse complement strand
CTCGGAGCAGCCGAAGAGTTCGTCCGTCTCCTACGCGAGCGGGGAGTCACCGTGATCGGGCAAGCGACGTCGGGCCGGGCTCCAGGCGAACCGGCAGCCATTGCATCGGTCACCTCGGCACCGCTTTCGGAAGTGGTTCGGGAGCTGCTCACCAACTCCGACAACAACACGGCTGAGATGGTGTTGAAAGAGATCGGATTTGCCACGCGACAAGCCGGGTCGCGTTCCGCGGGCGTCACGACCGTCGTCGAAACGCTCACCCGATGGGGAGTATCGACAGACGGGCTTCAGATCGTGGACGGATCGGGTCTGTCTCGCGAGAACACGTTGACGTGTCGCACGATGCTCGATGTTCTCGACCGCTTCGACGAGACGTCGATCTTTGCGCAGTCGCTGCCGGTAGCCGGGCGAACCGGGACCATGGCCACATATTTCGTCGGTGATCCGATGGAAGGTCGTCTGATCGCCAAGACGGGATCGCTCACCGGGGTGAAAGCCCTAGCCGGATACCTACCCGTCGACGGAGGTGGTCTCGTCTCGTTCGCCGTGATGCTGGTGGGCGACGGCGTGTCAGACGATGCCGGGTTCCGACCGATATGGGAGGGGTACCTCTCCGACGCGTTGGCCACGTATCCGGCGGGGCCGACGTCCGACAGGCTCGGGCCGGCCGCGGCGCGCTGATCCCACGTCATGTCGAATGCCCGGCGCGTGCCGATGTTCCCTCTCGGAACTCCACTCCTCCCCGGTTCGCTCCTTCCACTTCACGTCTTCGAACTTCGGTACCAGATCATGATGGACGACGTCATGGCTCGAGAGCCCCACGAATTCGGTGTGGTCATGATCGAACGGGGCTACGAAGTGGGTGGGGGAGACGTGCGCGCCGGAATCGGGACGGTTGCACTCGTCGCAAGAAGTGAAGAGGTCGACGACGGCCGTCGCATGGTGCTGGCCGTCGGAACGAGTCGAATTCGCGTCGTCGAATGGCTAGCTGACGATCCGTATCCGATGGCCCTGGTCGACGACTGGCCGATCGACGAAGCGCATGATGACGCGCACGATCTCGAGAAGCAACTCGACGAGCAGGTCGAGCGTTTTGTGGCACTGGTTCGTCGATTCGACGAACGGGCGCCGTCGATCGACACACGCGCCGACGACGAGAGGCTCATTGCCTACGTGTACCGGTTGTCATCGAGTCTTCCTCTCGGCCCGGCCGATCGCCAGGCCATCCTGTCGGCGTCCTCGAGTCTCGATGCCACTCGTCGGCTCGTCACGGCGATCGACGACCTGGATGCGCTGGTGAGATTCCGGGCTGGTCTCGATGCGTCCGACGGATAGGTGTGCCGAGGGCTCGGCGTCACGGTGCCATTCGTTGTCGTCGCTGCTAGAACGTGAGGGTGGCTGATCGAGTGAGGCGAGAGCGAGCCGGGGTCTCCGACGTCGTCGACGTCGTCAAGGAGTACGCCCGCCAGGAGACTCTCGGACCATTATCGGGGGCCGGCCGCTGGCTCGCCCTTGGTTCGATCGGCTCCGTCCTACTCGGCCTGGGTTCGATCTTCGTGCTGCTCGGCTCTCTGCGGTTGCTGCAGACCGAGACGACGGCATTCGACGGCGCGTGGAGCTTCGTGCCGTATCTCGTCGTGCTTGCAGTGGCGATCGGACTCACCGTCGCCACCTTGGCCCGTGTGAAGAAGGCGACTCTCGGAAAGGAACCACGCCATGACTCGAAGTGAGCGGATCACTCGCGACGACATCGAGAAGAAGCTACGTGGACTTCAAGGCGAGGTCGCCGAGAAGGTGGAGGATCGCAAAGGTGCCCTGACGACGGTTGCCGTGGCGGCCGGAGTCGCCGTGGTGATCGTCGTGTTCCTGGTCGGACGTCGAAGTGGACGACGCCGCTCGACCATGGTCGAGATTCGTCGACTCTGAGCCGAAGTGTTCGCTCTTCTTCGATCTCGCAGTCTGCGCAAGGGCTTCCTGCGTGGTAGCCGAATGTGGTCGGCGGTCGGGGTGGTCGTGTGGGGTGTGCATCTCGTCCGCCGTGCAGTCGGCCGTCGTCCCGAAGTCGTCACGACCGAGACCATTCGACCGGGCCGATCGATCGTGGTGTCGTCAGTCGAGCGAAAGAATCGCCACTCGTGATCGTCGTGCTTCGTCATCCACGTCGTGAGATCCGAATCGAAGGATCGAGACGGGTTCACGCTCTACTCGCTGAACTCGAATTGACGCGCGAAGCTCACCTCGTGATCCGCAATGGGACTCTCGTTCCAGGAGACGGCCTGCTCGAAGCCGACGACACCATCGAGATCAGACCCGTCGTGTCGGGAGGCTGAACCGATGAAGTGTCGCACCTGCCGTGGTCCGGCAGTGATCGATCTGCCTCGTCACAACGCCAATTTCTGCGCCGAGCACTTCTTCGAGTTGTGTCGGCGCCAAGTGACCAAGGCGATCGACGAGCATGCGATGTTCGGAACCGACGATCGCATTCTCGTTGCAGTGTCCGGCGGTAAGGATTCGCTGGCGGTCTGGGACATGCTCGTCGAACTCGGGTACCGGGCCGATGGCTACTACATCGCACTCGGAATCGGTGACTACAGCGAAGAATCACGCGAGATCACGGAACGGTTCGCTGCCGAACGGGGACTCGCGTTACGTATCGAATCGCTTCGTGATGATCACGGATTCGACGTTCCGACGGCGGCCAAGGTCACCGGGCGCGTCCCGTGTTCGGCATGCGGCCTGAGCAAGAGGCACCTTTTCGATCGCGCGGCGCGTGAGGGCGGATACGACGTGGTGGTGACCGGACACAACCTCGACGACGAAGCCGCAGTGCTGTTCGGCAACGCCTTGCGTTGGGATGTCGAGTACCTGGCTCGTCAGACCCCGGTTCTCGAGGCCGGTGATGGCTTCCCGAGGAAGGCCAAACCCCTCGTGCGCCTGTCCGAACGCGAGACGGCGGCCTGGTGCATTTTGCGGGGGATCGACTACGTGATCGAAGAGTGTCCTATGGCCGCCGGAAATCGGCACCTGCAGTACAAGGAACTCCTGAACGCGTTGGAGGAGAAGTCGCCGGGATCGAAGGCAGCGTTCTACTCCGGATTTCTCGACCGGATGAGCCCACTCCTTGCCGACGATCGACGTCGCGACGTCCTGCATCGATGCGTCCATTGTGATTCTCCGACCGGGGGCGAGAGCGAAGTGTGTGCCTTTTGTCGCCTGGTCGAACGAACGCGCGGTCACGAGGCGGTGCCGGTCGAGATGCTTGTCAAGAAAAAGTCGCGTTCGCGCACCTCCCGTCGGGGAGACTGACGGGACCGTCGGTATCCACCTGGGATCCACCGAGAGATTGGGCTTCATGACTGTGTTCGAATACGGAGACAAGGCACTGCTGATCGACAGCAAGCAGCGGCGCTATTTGGTCACCCTTGCGGAAGGTGGCGAGTTCCACAGTCATGCCGGATTTATTCCTCATGCTGAGATCGTGGGTCGAGGGGAGGGTCGGCGTCTGGAATCGACACGAGGCGCGCGCTACATCGTGCTGCGGCCGACTCTCGAGGACTTCGTGATCGAGATGCCACGTGGCGCCCAGGTGATCTACCCGAAGGACTTGGCGCCAATTCTGATGATGGCCGACATAGCGCCGGGGGTGCGGGTTCTCGAGAGCGGAGTCGGTTCGGGTGCCATGTCGATGTCTCTCCTTCGAGCTGGTGCTCAGGTGACCGGTTACGAACTCCGTCAGGACTTCGCTGATCGAGCGGTAGTCAACGTGAAGTCGTTCCTCGGGGCCGACGCCCTCGATCGCTATGACGTTCAGGTGCGGGATTGCTACGAGGGAATCGACTCGTCACTGGCCGGCGTGATCGATCGTGTGGTCCTCGACTTGCCCGAGCCCTGGCACGTGGTGCCTCACGCCGAGACGGCGTTGCGACCGGGGGGAATCCTGGTCGCCTACACCCCTTCGATCACGCAGGCCGCCGAAACGCGCCGTGCCATGGCGAATCCGCGGTGGACGACGACGCGCACCATGGAGGTACTCCATCGAGGGTGGTACATCGAAGGAGCGGCAGTTCGGCCCGACCACCGCATGGTGGCTCACACGGGTTTTCTCACCGCCGGACGGTTACTCGACGCCTGAGACGTCGATGGCTGCGTCGATCAGGGTTCGATGAAGATGCACTCGCCGGGGCATTCCTCGGCGGACTCGATCACTCCGTCGAGCTGACCATCGGGGATCTCGGCGAGTCCATCGGCTCCCTGAGGGTTGCCCTTGGCGGTCGCATAGATTTTGTCGCCCTCTTTGACGTAGGCAAGACCGTCGTCGAGAAGAGTGAAGACGTCAGGTGCGATTTCCTCGCACAGACCGTCGCCGGTGCAGAGATCCTGATCGATCCAGACCTTCATAGTTCTCGTGCTCTCCTCGTGTCGACGGGCCCGGGGGCGCTCGTTGGCAAGTGTTGCGTCTGGCACTTTCGTACCGGCTCCGGAGAATCTTACACAGAGGGGTCCGCCGTCGCACTGTCGGCTGGTGCGGTGTAGGTTGCCGACCAGGAGGTCTCGATGGCTGCCGACGACAATCGACCCGTCCCCGACTCCGACGACGATCTCCGGCGACGGCTGGCCGATGTGCCGGTTCGCCTGCGTCAGATGGAGGAGCGCCTGCTCGAAACCAAGGGACAGCTCGCCCAAGAGATCGCGAAGAACGAGAAACTGAGTTTCACGTTGCGCGAGGCCCGTGAGCACATTGCGAATCTCCGCGACGAAGTCGACAAGTTGTCGCAGCCTCCGTCGGCCTACGGCGTGGTGGTGGGGCGCAATGACGACCGTACGGTCGACGTGCTGTCGAGTGGCCGCAAGATGCGTGTCAACGTGCACCCCGACATCGAGGTCGACGACGTCGACCTGGGTTCCGAGGTCGTGTTGAACGAGAGTCTGAACGTGATCCTCGTGCGGAGGCCCGAAGGTTTCGGCGACGTCGTGACGATCAAAGAAGTCCTGGAGGATGGAATCCGGGCGATCGTCGTCGGTCGGGCCGACGAAGAGATGGTGTGCGAATTCGCCGATTCGTTGCGCGGAGCCCGTCTGCGGACCGGTGACTCGGTGCGGCGGGACGAACGATCCCACATGCTCGTCGAGAAGTTGCCCCGACCCGAGGTGGACGAGCTGCTCCTCGAAGAGGTCCCCGACATCAGCTACGGCGACATCGGGGGTCTCGACGAACAGATCGAGCAGATCGCCGACGCCGTCGAATTGCCGTTCCTTCACCAAGATCTGTTCGCCGAGTACCGCTTGCCGGCTCCGAAGGGAATCCTTTTGTACGGGCCGCCGGGATGCGGCAAGACACTCATCGCAAAGGCGGTGGCGAACAGCCTGGCCCGAAAGGTGGCGGCCGCCACCGGAGACGAAAAGGGTCGCAGTTACTTCATCAACATCAAGGGTCCGGAACTGTTGAACAAGTACGTGGGCGAAACCGAACGGCAAATTCGCCTCGTATTCCAGAGAGCCCGGGAGAAGAGCGAAGAAGGGTGGCCGGTGATCGTCTTCTTCGACGAGATGGATTCGATGTTTCGCACTCGAGGAACCGGAATCTCGTCCGACATGGAGTCGACGATCGTGCCTCAACTCCTGGCCGAAATCGATGGTGTCGAAGGACTGCGCAATGTGATCGTGATCGGAGCGACGAATCGCGAAGATCTGATCGATCCGGCGATTCTGCGCCCGGGTCGACTCGACGTCAAGATCAAGATCGAGCGACCGAGTGCCGATGCCGCCCGTCAGATCTTCGGTAGGTACCTCACCACTGACCTTCCGGTCTCCGAAGCCGAAATCACCCAGGCCGGATCGATCGACGCAGCCGTCGCGCACATGATCGACGCCACGGTCGACGAGATGTATCGCGATGATCCAGCCAATCGATTCCTCGAAGTCACCTACGCCAATGGGGACAAAGAGGTCCTCTTCTACCGAGACTTCGCCTCCGGTGCCATGCTCGAGAATGTCGTCCGTCGAGCCAAAAAGGTGGCCATCAAACGCTTCATCGGCGGCGGCGAGAGGGGTATTTCGACGAGCGACCTGCTCGAATCGATCCGTCAGGAGTTTCGCGAACACGAAGATCTCCCCAACACCACCAACCCCGACGACTGGGCGAAGATATCGGGCAAGAAGGGTGAGCGAATCGTCTTCATCCGCACCTTGGTCGACGAAGGTCGCGAGCCGTCAGAGCTGTCGGGTGGTCGGGCGATCGAGCGTGCCGCAACCGGTCAGTATTTGTAGGTCGGACGTCTCATGGCGATCCCCAAGGTCTGTGGAATCGAAACCGAGTACGGAATCCTGGTGAGAGGGGCCGATCCCAATCCGGTGGCCGCTTCGTCGATTCTCATCAATTCCTACGTCGCAGCTGCGCATCGAATCGATTGGGACTTCGTCGACGAGCATCCCGGCCAGGATGCGAGGGGTTTTTCGTGGGAAGAATCGTTGGCCCCCGATGTCGAGCCGCAACTGGTGAATGCCGTCCTCACCAACGGGTCGCGCTACTACGTCGATCACGCTCATCCCGAAATCTCCACACCCGAATGCCGGAGTGCGAGTCAGGCGACTCTTTACGACCGGGCAGCCGAAGAAATCGTTCGCCGGTCGATGTCGCTCGCTCGATCGGTCATGCCCGAAGGCGCCGAACTACTCCTGTACAAGAACAACAGTGACGGCAAAGGAAACAGCTACGGGTGTCACGAGAACTACCTGCTCGATCGCGGCGTTCCGTTCGGTCGCCTCGTCAGCGAGATCACACCACATTTCGTCACCCGTCAAGTCTTCATCGGAGCTGGCAAGGTCGGATCGGAATTTCCTGGTGACTCTCCATCCGATGTCGCGTTCCAGATCAGTCAGCGGGCCGATTTCTTCGAGGAGGAGGTCGGACTCGAGACGACTCTGAAGAGGCCGATCGTCAACACACGTGACGAGCCGCATTGTGATCCGCTCAAGTACCGACGTCTGCACGTGATCGTGGGCGATGCGAACATGTCCGAGGTCGCCACATTCCTCAAGCTCGGAACAACATCTCTCGTCCTGGCGATGATCGAAGACGGGGCGATCGACCGCGATCTGTCGTTGGCCGATCCGGTGAGAGCGATCCGTGAGGTGAGCCATGATCCGACCCTTCGTCAGACTGTCTCTCTGCGTAATGGCAAGAGAATGTCCGCTCTCGATGTCCAGTGGTCGCTTCTCGAGATGGCTGAGCGCTATGCGTCGTCGCGCGGACTCGAGTGTCTCGGCGGAGACGGGCCGGCGATCATCACTCTGTGGCACGAGGTCCTAAATGGCCTGTCCACGTCTCCGGAATCGGTGGCCGACGTAGTGGACTGGGTGGCCAAGAAACGGGTGATCGACGCGTACGCCGAACGCCATGGGCTAGAGGGATATGACGTCCGGACCAAAGCCCTCGATCTTCAGTACCACGACATGCGTCCTGAGAAGTCGATCGCGGCGCGGGTCGGACTCCGTGTCGACTGCGCCGCGTCGGATGTCAAACGGGCCATGGTCGAGCCTCCCGACGACACACGCGCCTATTTCCGGGGGCGCGTCCTGGCGAAGTGGCCCGAGAGCGTGGTGGCGGCCAATTGGGACAGCATCGTGTTCGACGTCGGGCGCGACCCGCTTCGTCGGGTTCCCATGATGGAGCCACTGCGGGGCACACGAGATCTGGTCGGTGACCTCGTGGATCGGAGCGCAGACGTGACCGAGTTGCTGGAACGACTCGGTGACTGATCATGGGATTTGGCGTACTCGCTGGCAGGATGTACTGAGGAGGCGATCATGGCTGAGCGAATCCAACGGTCCAAGGGAAGTGATCGGGACTCGTCGCGAGTCGAGTCCTCCGCTGCCGATCTGGATGCCACGACAGAACAGGGCGATCGGCTGAAGGCCGAAATGGACGACATCCTCGACGAGATCGACGACGTTCTCGAGACCAACGCCGAAGATTTCGTCAAGAGTTACGTGCAAAAGGGTGGTGAGTGAGGGGTGAAGGTTCCTCTCTTCGGACCCGACAACGATCCCGGTAGTGGTTTCACCGATCTGTTGAGGTCGGTTGGACTCGACCCGTTTTCGACTGTCTCAGGAGTTCCTGGAGTGTCGGGGGCCCCGCATGGAACCACCGTGCTCGCCTTGCGTTGTCTCGACGGTGTCGTGATGGCGGGCGATCGTCGCGCCACTATGGGGCATCGCATCTCCAATCGTGAGATGGAAAAGGTCGTTCCCGCCGACCGCTACAGCGGTGTGGCGATCTCTGGAACAGCCGGTGTGGCCATGGAGATGATCAAGCTGTTCCAGTTGCAGCTCGAGCATTACGAAAAGCTCGACGGTCGTGCGATCAGTCTGGAAGGTAAGGCCAACCAGCTGTCGCAGATGGTCAAGGCCAACCTGGGTGCGGCAATGCAGGGTCTCGCGGTCGTCCCGATCTTCGCGGGCTATGACCCGCTTCGACGGACCGGTCGTCTCTGGGACTTCGACGTCACCGGAGGACGATACGAAGAGCGCGAATTCGTGGCGACCGGATCCGGCGCTGGTCCAGCGGCCACGGTCCTGAAGGTTGGTTACCGCCCGAATCTCGGGCGAGACGATGCCGTCACCTTGGCCTGTCGAGCCCTGTTCGAGGCAGCCGACATCGATGCGGCGACCGGAGGTCCAGATGTTCTGCGCGGGATCTATCCGGTTGTTGCCATCATCGACTCCGAGGGATGGCGCCGGATCGACGACGAAGCGTTACGAACCCTTTTCGAGCAGATCTCCGACGAACACCGCGCCTCCCGGGAGGTTCCGTCATGAACATGCCGTTCTACGTGGCTCCCGAGCAGATGATGAAGGACCGCGCCGACTTCGCGCGCAAAGGTATTGCCCGAGGCCGCGCCATGGTGGCCGTCCAGTACGCCGATGGAATCCTTTTGGTCACCGAGAACCCTTCCAACACCTTGCGCAAGATCAGCGAGATCTACGACCGCATCGCTTTCGCAGGGGTCGGCAAGTACAACGAATTCGACCAGCTCCGTCGTTTCGGAGTGCGCAATGCCGACGTGAAGGGATATTCGTATTCACGTGACGATGTCGAGGCACGAAGCCTTGCCAACGACTACGCACAGATCCTCGGCCAGACCTTCACTCACGAACTGAAGCCTCTGGAGGTCGAAATCCTCGTGGCCGAGGTCGGTGTCGATCCGAGTACCGACCAACTGTTCCACATCCTCTACGACGGCACCTTGGTCGACGAACGGGGGACGAGTGTTCTCGGTGGCGATGCCGAGGCGATCGCCGAACGACTAACGACCACATGGTCGGCGGCGCATGCGCTCGACCAAGCCCTACCGGTCGCCGTGGCGGCCCTGGCCGGACCCGACCGCCAGTTGACGGCTGACGACATCGAAGTGGCGGTTCTCTCTCGACGCAACGGCCGTCGTTGCTTCTCCCGTCTCGAAGACGCCGATGTGGAGGCCATTCTCGGTTCGTCGGGTTCGTGACCCGGCACGTCGGTCCCCGAATCTCGTCGACCAGGCTCCACGACTAGGTTGCCCACATGGAGCGTCGCATCTTCGGGATCGAGAACGAGTATGGCGTCACCTGCACCCTGCGGGGCCAGCGCCGCCTCAGTCCCGACGAAGTGGCCCGATACTTGTTCCGCAAAGTCGTCTCGTGGGGTCGCAGCTCGAACGTCTTCCTCGAGAACGGATCGCGCTTGTATCTCGATGTCGGATCCCATCCTGAATACGCGACCCCCGAGTGCGATTCCATCTACGACGCGGTCGTCCACGACAAGGCCGGTGAACGAATTCTCGAATCACTTGCCGCCTCGGCGGAAGAGCGCCTTCGTGACGAAGGTATTCGGGGAACCGTGTATCTGTTCAAGAACAACACCGACTCGGCGGGGAACAGCTACGGCTGCCACGAGAACTATCTGACGGGTCGATCCGACGACGGATCGCGACACGCAGAAGTTCTGATTCCCTTCCTCGTGAGTCGGCAGATCTTCACTGGTGCCGGAAAGATCGTCCAGACCGCGCGGGGACCGGTGTATTCGATCACTCAGCGAGCCGATCACATATGGGAAACGATGTCGTCGGCGACGACGCGCAGTCGGCCGATCATCAACACGCGTGACGAACCCCACGCCGATGCCGAGCGGTATCGACGCCTGCACGTGATCGTCGGCGATTCGAACATGAGCGAGTACACGACCTTTCTGAAGATCGGCTCAACCGCTTGCATGCTTCGCATGCTCGAGGATCCACGCGTGGTTCTGCGAGACATGTCACTCGAAAACCCCATCCGCGCGATACGAGACATCAGCCACGACCCGACGTGCCGACGAACAGTGGTGTTGGCGAACGGGCGCGAAGTCAGTGCGCTCGACATTCAACGCGAATATCTGGATCGAGCCCTTCGCTATGCAGACACCAAAGGGTTTCCGCCCCTCGAGCAACGGGCTCTCGAAATGTGGGAACACTGTGTGTCGACCATCGAGAACGATCCCCTCAAACTTGATCGAGAGGTCGATTGGGTCATCAAGTGGCACCTGATCGAGTCCTACCGGGCCCGACACGGCCTGACTCTCGGAGACCCGAAGACGCAGCTGCTCGACCTGCAATTTCACGACATCGACACCTCGCGGGGCCTGTTCTACAAATTGCAATCACGCGGACTCGTCGAACGTGTCGCTTCGGACAGCGACATCGAGAACGCACTCACCGAGCCGCCACAGAACACACGAGCGCGTCTTCGTGGCGAGTTCATTCGGGCGGCCAAAGAGAAAAAGCGTGATTACACAGTCGACTGGGTCCACCTGAAGTTGAACGACCAGGCACAGCGAACGGTTCTCTGCAAGGACCCCTTCCGAAGTCGTGACGAACGTGTCGAAAAGTTGATCGCCTCATTGTGACCGACCCCTCCGATACCGTGTCCGACGTGAATTCCGATCACGAGGCGACGTCGAACGACGCGACACCGATCGGTGGAGCGTCGATCGCTGATCTCGACAGGACGTTGTCCAATGACGACGAAGGGGGAGACGCGCGGTCCCGTTTGGCTCGAACCATCGGCGAGTGGGTCGCCGTCGTAGCCATCGCCATAGCGGCAGCTCTTGTCATCCGTCTGTTCCTGTTTCAGCAGTACTACATCGACGGTCCGAGCATGGAGACCACCCTCCAGCCTCAAGATCGCGTATTGGTGAACAAGTTGTCCTACCGCCTGCACGACGTGAACCGAGGAGACGTCGTCGTGTTCGACCGCGTCACGTCTCCCGACCGTCACGACGATCTCATCAAGCGGGTGATCGCGCTACCGGGAGAAACCCTCGAGATCCGGTCGTGCATCGTCTATATCGACGGTGTTCGTCTCGAGGAGCCCTATCTCGACGACAACGTCCAATCCCAAATCGACCCGGTGGCTCGGTGTGGTTCCCACACCGACTCGACGGCTCTCGTGATTCCTGCTGAGATGGTTTTCGTGATGGGCGACAATCGCCTGCAGAGCTTCGACAGTCGAGATTTCGGACCGATCGAGATCGACAAGATTCGTGGCCGTGCTTTCGTGGTGATCTGGCCGTTCTCGGCCTGGGCTTTCCTCTGACGAGCGACCGACGAAGTCAGCCGGCTTCGAGACCGATGGCCTCCATCATGCGGTCGGTCCAATCGCTGTAGACGCCGTCGAGGCCCATGCGAAGACACTCCCTCAGGACGTGCTCTTGTTGCATGTCCCAACCGAGCGCGTAGAGGTCGAATCGATGGAACAGGGTGACCAGCCCACCGCTCCAGTCGGAGTGATGCATGTTGATCGCGTCGACACCTGCCTCGCGAAGCGCGAGTGCACGACGTTCAGGTCCTTCGCTCATTTTCGAGAAACGACACGAGTCGACCAGTCGGGCCTCCGTGAGTCGTCGCCATGATGCGACCATGTTCCAATCGTGATGGCAGAGCCACAAGCGCGATTCGACGTCGATGTCCACCTCGCGACACTGAGCGACCAGAGCCGAGAGAGCCGTCGGATCCTTCACGTCGATGCTCAGGTGTAGCCGCCTGTCGCAGGCGTCGATCAGTTCCGCGACCGACGGAAGATGGTCGGGCAGTTGCCGTCGTGAGAGTTCGGAAATCGGTCGTCGACGGAGACGACCCCCCACGACTCCGTCGTGATCGAGAACCACCACACCGTCTGCGGTGATCCACGCGTCGGTCTCGAGCCCGCTGGCGCCGAGACGTTGGGCGAGAAGAAAGGCCTCGAGAGTGTTTTCGGGGGCGTGGGCGCGAGCTCCGCGATGGGCGAAACCGATGGGGGGATCGAGCCGAGAGGGCAGTCGTTGCTGCACGAGCCCATGATGGCAGAGGTCTCTAGACTCGTCGTGTGTTCAACCTGTCGGGCAGTGAGATCGTGATCATCCTGCTCCTGGCTCTGGTGGTTCTGGGTCCCGAGAAACTTCCCGAGGCGATTCGACGATTCGGACGGGTCTACGGCGAGCTGAGGAGGGTCAGCAAGGGATTCCAGAGCGAGTTCAAGGAGGCCTTCGACGAACCTTTGAGGGAATTGCGCGAGACGGCTCATATGACCTCGGACGCCGTGAAGAAGATGATGGACGAACCGACCGACGATGTAGCGCCGTCGAAGATCGATGAGCCCGTCACCGACGACCCCGCATCCGGCGATGAATCACCTCCCGAAGGCGGCACGTCGTGAGCCTGTGGAAGTTTCGGCGCGCGAAGTTGGCGACGACCAACGAATCGATGACCCTCACCGAACATCTGGCCGAACTTCGGACGCGGATCATCAGGGCGATGCTCGCGGTCGGAGTCGGTGTGATCGGTGTCCTGGCCTTCTATGACCCCGTCCTACGCTTTTTACGAAAGCCCTACGACAATCTCTGTGAGCGGCGTCCGGATCTCGTCACTGATTGCGACCTGTACTCGCTCGGTCCCCTCGACGGATTCACCGCCCGCATGAGGATCGCCGTCTACGGCGGTCTGATCCTCGCATTACCGGTGGTGTTGTGGCAGATCTGGCGCTTCATCGTTCCAGCCCTGCACGATCGGGAGCGGCGGTACGCCGTGCCCTTCATCGCCTCGTCAGTGATCCTCTTTCTGGCCGGAGGAGCGCTGGCCTTCATCACGCTCGACAAGGGGCTCGAGTTCTTGGTGGGGTGGTCAGGAGCAGACGTACAACAGGCCTACCAGATCACGAAGTACGTGAGTCTCGTGGCGCTCATGATTGCGGCGTTCGGCGTCGGGTTCGAATTCCCCGTACTTCTCGTCTTCCTGCAGCTCGCTGGCGTGGTTCGTCCTCGCCAATTGATCGAAGGCTGGCGAATAGCGATCGTCGTGATCGTGGTACTGGCCGCGGTGATCACCCCGTCGGGCGATCCGATCACGCTCATCGCTCTGACGGTGCCACTCGTCGTGCTCTATTTCGCGGCCGTCGGTCTCGGGCACCTTCTCGTCCGGCGTCGAACGTGAGCGACGCGCGCAACGCCTTCGTCGAGCGTTGTGGATTTCCGCTCGACCGTTTTCAAACCGACGCGATGGATGCCATCGACGCCGGGTCGTCGGTCGTGGTGGCGGCTCCGACCGGCAGCGGAAAGACCATCGTGGCCGAGTACGGAATCGAACGCTCCCTGAGTCGTGGTCGACGGGCTTTCTACACGGCGCCCATCAAGGCTCTCTCCAACCAGAAGTACAACGACCTCGTCGCCCGGTACGGGCGGGATGCCGTTGGCCTCCTCACCGGCGACAACGCAATCAACGGCGACGCATCGGTCGTGGTCATGACCACTGAGGTTCTTCGCAACATGATTTACGCGAGATCTTCGGGACTCGACGCGGTGGAAGTCGTGGTGCTGGACGAGGTGCACTTCATCCAGGACACCTACCGAGGTCCGGTGTGGGAGGAGGTCATCATCCACCTGCCGCACCACGTGCAGCTCGTGTGTTTGTCGGCCACGGTCTCCAACACCGACGAAGTCGCTGAATGGATGACGACCGTTCGAGGCTCGACACGAGCGGTGATCGAGACCCGGCGTCCGGTCGATCTCGACGTGCTGTTCATGGCAGCGGATCGGACATCCGACAGCGAACACCTCCTGCCCGTTCTGGTGAACGGTCGACCCAACAACGATGCCGGGCGACTTTTCGATCAAGGTGTTCGACCGCGCCGTCGAGGTTCGTACCGCCCGAGAGCCCGACGTGTGTTCGCCACACCAGCGAGGATCGAAGTCGTCGATCGCCTGCAGGACGAGGATCTGCTGCCCGCCATCTACTTCATCTTCAGTCGAAACGCGTGTGACGAAGCGGCCGCATCGTGCGTACGTCAGGGTGTACGACTCACGACACCGGACGAGCGTCGCCGTATCGCTGCCATCGTGGACGAACGACTCGGAGGGCTCGACCGCGACGATCTCGACGTCCTCGGCTACGCCCAGTTCGTCACCCAGCTCGAAGCTGGTGTGGCCAGCCATCACGCCGGTCTCGTGCCGCCCTTCAAAGAAACCGTCGAGGCGTGCTTCGTGGAGGGACTGGTGAAGGTCGTCTTCGCCACCGAGACGTTGGCGGTCGGCATCAACATGCCGGCTCGGTCGGTGGTGGTCGAGAAATTGTCGAAATTCACCGGTGAACATCACGAGAATCTCACTCCTGGAGAGTTCACGCAGTTGACCGGGCGAGCCGGTCGCCGGGGACTCGACGACCGTGGTCATGCCGTTGTGCTCTGGAATCCGTTCACGACCTTCGATCAGGTCGCTGCTTTGGCAGCCAGCCGCTCATTTCGTCTCACATCGTCGTTTCGGCCGACCTACAACATGGCCGTCAACCTCGTTCGCTCCTATTCGAGCGATGAGGCGAGGCACCTTTTGAATCTTTCTTTGGCGCAGTTCCAGGCCGATCGGGACGTCGTCCGGCTTGAAGCTCGCTTGGAGAAGCGACTTGAACGTCTCGACGAGCTGCGTGCCGAGGCCGAGAGTCCGTACGGCGACATCCACGAGTATCGGGCGCGCCTCGAAGGTGTACCGCGAGTACGAAGCGAAAGTGCGATCGAATTCGCGCTGTCACGCCTTCGTCCAGGATCGGTCATCCAGGTCGACAAAGGTCGGATCATCGGTCCGGCTGTCGTCTTGTCGGCCGCCCACCGTGCCGGGGGAGTCAAGCTGTCGATCATCACTGGCGATCGGTCGATGACCAACTTGACCGCCCGCGATTTCTCTCGACCACCGGAAGTCTCGGGACGAGTCGAACTTCCGGTTCCTTTCGCACCGAGTCGTCCCGAATTCCAGCGTGACGTCGTCGAGCAATTGTCGAAGATGGTATTGCGGGGGGCCGAAGCGGTCGTGGTCGACGAGGATCGCTCGGCGGTGCATCCGGTGGAGGACGATCCCGATCTGCCCCTTCGTTTGCGAGCCGCAGCCCAGGTCGATCGCCTCGAGAGGGAAATCGATCAGACACGTGAACAGGTGAAGGGCCGCGGGAACTCGGTGGCGCGACGTTTCGATCGTGTTCTACGAGTCCTCGACGACATGGGTTACGTGAACGGCTGGTCCCTCACCGCCAAGGGCGACGTCCTGGCTTCAACCTTCCATGAGAGCGACCTGCTCGTCGCCGAGGCTCTCACTGGAGGACTGCTGGACGGTCTCGAACCAGCCGATTTGGCGGCGCTCGTCTCGGTTTTCGTGTACGAACACCGCTCGAGCGAACCACCTCCTGCTCCGTGGTATCCATCCAACGAGGTCCGTCGTCGAAGTCGAGCCATCGAGACGATCAGTCGCGAATTGCGGGTGGTGGAGGAACGAGAACGACTTTCGGTGCATCGAGCTCCTGATCCGACGTACATCGCCGTGGCGTACGCCTGGGCGTCCGGTGAGGATTTCGCCGAGGTCGTGGAAGCCGAAGAGCTGTCGGGTGGGGATTTCGTTCGAACGATGAAGCAACTGATCGATCTTCTCCGGCAGATTGCTGTGATGGCGCCCGAGTCCACGACTCGCCGCTCGGCAGACCATGGGGCCGACCTGCTCCTACGCGGTGTGGTGGCCGCATCGTCAGCGGTGCTCGGAGTCGATTCGTGACCATTCGCAAGGGCGTCGACTGGGGTGAGCCGGGACGACCCCCGGCTGGACTTCGTTGGTTCGACGACGACAGGAGCGCATCGGATGCATTGAACGAGGGGGCGACTGCGCTCGGGTTGAGTCAAGGAGACATGGCGCGAACTCTTGGAGCCGGTCGAGCCTCGTCGTCGGTGGAGTTCTCTCTCGACGTCATGCGACTCTCGGACAATCACAGCCGATCGACGTTCGCGTTGTCGCACGTGGTCGTGCGACGTCGACGTCTGGGTTGGTGGTTCGGGGGAGTGACCGTCGTGATGAACGCGCAGTACTTGGGCACGTGGGACGTTGCGCCACGTGGACATCCGAACGACGGGCGAGCTGAACAATTCGTCGTCGATCCCACCATGCCACTTCGACAACGTCTGGCCGCTCGTCGCCGATTGCCTCTCGGGTCTCACCTTCCACATCCCAAGATCGCCAGTTCCTCGGCACGACACCTGAGCGTGGAGGTGCCTCCGAAGGCGCGTATCGACGTCGATGGGCGGTGCTGGTTCGTGAACGAGGCGAACGAGTCGTATGCGGTCGTGGTCGAGGTCGTTCCCGACGCGATCACCGTGTGGACGCTCGGAGCCGACCAGGAACTACCGTTGTCGCCATGACCACGTCACGTGAGGCCAAAGATCGTGTCGGAGCCGAGGTGTCGAGGCGGGCCGACCGACTGGTGTCGGTGAGTCGTGAGATTCACGCACGACCCGAACTGAACTACGAAGAAGTCTTCGCTCACGATCTGCTGTGCTCGGTTCTCGAGGACGAAGGATTGCCGGTAGTTCGTCATGCCTATGGTGTGGACACCGCATTCGAGGTGTCGATCGGAACCGATGGTCCCGAGGTGCTCGTACTTCTCGAGTACGACGCCCTGCCAGGAATCGGCCACGGATGCGGACACAATGTCATCGCTGGGGCCGGTCTCGGTGCCGGTTTGGCCGCCGCGTCGCTCGCACGCGATCTCGGGGGCCGGTTGAGGATCCTCGGGACACCTGCCGAAGAGGGTGGGGGCGGCAAGATCGCCCTGGCGCGACAGGGCGCGTTTTCAACGGGATCGGCGGCGATGATGATCCACCCAGCCGATGCCGACCTGCTTCGTATGGATTCTCTGGCTATTCACACCGTCGATGTCGTGTATCACGGTCAGGAGGCGCATGCATCTGCGGCACCGTGGATGGGTCGCAACGCTCTCGACGCAGCGGTTCTCGGCTATGTGAACGTGGCCGCACTCCGTCAGCACATCCGTCCTGATGAAAGGATCCACGGCATCTTCACCGAAGCCGGGGAGAAGCCGAACATCGTGCCGCGTCGAGCTGCTGCGACCTGGTACGTGCGGTCACCCACGATCTCGTCACTACAACCGTTGAAACGACGCGTGATGGCGTGTCTCGAAGGTGCGGCTTCGGCGTGCGGTTGCCAGATGGACAGTACGTGGGATGGTCACACTTACGCCGAAGTGAGAGACAACGAACGTCTCGCATCGGCCTACGCGGCCAACATGGCCGAGGTGGGCCGCACAGTCGTCGATCCTCGAGTGACGGGGCGACCAGTTCTCGGTTCGACCGACATGGGAAATGTGTCGTACCTCATGCCTTCGATCCATCCGATGGTCCAAGTGGCCCCGTCTGGTGTCGCCATACACACGCGTGAGTTTGCCGAGTACGCCGGTTCCGACGAAGGTGACCGCGCTGTGATCGACGGAGCCCGCGCCATGGCGATGACGGTGGTCGATCTATGGCTCGACAACAGCCTCCGCGACCAGGTGGCTGCCGAATTCTCGACGCTGTCGAGTGAGGTCGACGTGCTCGCCTAGGGCAGGATCGGATTTCCCAGAATCGATCCATCGCGCCTACTAGCGTTCGATCTCGTGACGGTCTACGCCCCCGAGGAATTCAGCCCCGAGGAGGCCGAGGTCCTGAGGCGCTATTTCACCAACCTGGACGGACCCGTCTTCGCCCTCGTGAATCTGCCCGAAGTCGTCAAAGGGGCATTGTTCGCCCGCTACAGCCGCAGTTCGAAGAGTCTGCGCCGACTGTTTCTCGACGAATTCGTCGGAGATCTCGATGTGGCGGGCGACCAGGGGGTCGACGCCACGATCGGCCTGGAGCGTGCCGAGGAGCTCTATGAGCGTGTCTTTTTCGAGTACGGAGACGATTCGGTCGCCCAGCTCGGTGGCGTGCACCTGGCATGCGAACAGGCGTCGAATGTCCTCACCAAAATTCTCGAATGGGGCCGGTTGGCCAGTTATCTCGAGCAGAGCACCCGATACATCGCCTACGACGCTCGGTTGGCCGGGCGATATCGCTACTACCGCGATCTCGGAGTCCTGAATTCACGTCTCGGTACCCGATACGTGGGGGACATGGACCGAATGTTCGACTCGTACAGCCTTCTCATGGAGAAGGTGACCGATCACATTCGTGCTTCGGTGCCACGCGACCCGGCCGACAGCGACTTCGTGTACCGACAGGCCACCAGGGCCAAGGCGCTCGATGCCGTGCGTGGAGTTCTTCCGGCCTCGTCTTTGTCGAACGTGGGGATTTACGCAAGTGGTCAGGCGTACGAAGCGATGCTGATTCGAATGCGGGCGCACCCGCTGCCTGAAGCCCAGCAATATGCGGCTCTCATGCTCGAAGAACTCCGCAAGGTGATCCCGAGCTTCCTACGGAGAGTCGATCTGGCCGACCGTGGCGGCCGGTGGAGCGATTATCTGACCTCGACGCGTCACGAGACGTCAGAACTCGTGCGCGAGTTGTTCGCCGAGACACCGACCGATCACAGTGCTCCTGTCGTACTCACCGACTGGGACCCCGACGGCGAGAACAAACTGGTGGCAGCGATCTGTTATCCGTACTCGAGCCTTCCCGAATCCCAGATCCTTCGGCAGGTGGAGGCGATGAGCCATGCCGAGAAGGTCGCCATCTTGCGCTCGTACATCGGCCAGCGCGAGAACCGCCGTCATCGCCCTGGTCGTGCCTTCGAGCGCATCGACTATCGCTTCGACGTCCTGTCCGACTACGGAGCGTTCCGCGATCTGCAACGCCATCGACTCCTGACCATCGAATGGCAGGCACTCACGCCCAATCACGGCTACACCCGACCAGATCTGGTGGACGAAGCGGGAATGACGTCGGTGTTCGACGAGGTGATGTCGCGTTCGGCGGCGCTCTACGACGATCTACGACCCGACTTCCCCGACGAGGCGTCATACGCCGTGTCGATGGCGTATCGAATCCGCTACGTCATGCAGTTCAACGCTCGAGAAGCGATGCATATGCTCGAACTCCGGTCGTCGCCCCAGGGGCACCCGGCGTATCGACGAGTCGCCCTCGAGATGCACCGACTCATTGCCGAACAGGCCGGCCATCGGGCAGTTGCGGACGCCATGACCCACCTCACGGTCGAGGCTCCCGAGCTCGAACGATTGGCCTCGGAGCGACGGGCCGAACAGCGTCGGTCAGAACGCCCATGAGGCCAGGGTGACGGCTGTCACTGACGTTCCACCTGACCTGGACGATCGTGGTGCCTATTATCCGCGCCCGCGGTCGAGTTTTCGAACCTTCCGCTGGCCTGCGAACACGGAGATCACGATGAGTACGACAAGGAGTTTCGATGGCCGCTGACGACGACATGATCGACGACGACGACCTCGATGAGGACGGTTTCATCGAAGAGGGCGGGGACGACGACCTCGAGCTTGATGACGACGAACTCGACGACGACTTGGATGATGAAGACGACATCGGCGGTGATGACGATGACGACGACAGCGACGACGAGAGCGACAGTGACGAGTCTGCGCCGAAGGCTCGTGAGAAGCGGACCTCCGACGACGACGACGAAGATTTGACGACCGCTGACGATGTGGAGGCGGATCTCGCACACATCTTGGACGAGCGTCTTCGTGAGCGCAGTGAAGTCGATGAGGACGACGAAGAGGAAGAAGAACCCCCCTCGGCCGTCGACCCCGAGACCAGCATCCAGCCGAAACGGGCCGACGAACGTATGTGCCCGCAGTGCTTCCTCCTTGTCCGCAAAGGTGCTCCCGTCTGCCCGGTGGGCGACGACGGCTGTCCGTTGTTCGGCTGACACCAGGAGTTCTCACGTGACGGCCGAAACGAGCGTCCGTCCCGTCGACGAGTCGTCGGCGAGCGAGTGTGTCTCCATCGACGACTCGTTGCGTCAGGGCATGGTCGATCGTCGGGGAGGAGAGGCCTGGCTGGCCGAGCATCCTCGTCTTGGGGACCTCGAGCAGTGGTGGGGCGACTCGTTCGTGGCCTGTGTCGACGAAGTCGTCGTGGGCTTCCTCGTCGGACGTGTCGACGAGGATCCGCGCGGGCGAATCTTCGTGGTCGACCGAGTCTTCGTGGTGGACGGGGCGCGAGGTCTGGGATGTGGCGATGACCTGTTGGAGGTCGCCCTGTCGCATGCCATCGCCCGAGGTTGCGCTTACCTGGAGGGAACGGCGCTCCCGGGGGATCGGGACACGAAGAACCTCTACGAGCGGGCGGGGGTGACGGCCCGCTCGATCACGGTGTCACAACGTCTCAGTGACCGGTCCAGTTCGGAACACGTTTCTCGATGAAGGCGGTCAGACCTTCTTTGGTGTCGTCCGATGCCATGACATCGGCGAACAAACGGTTGGTGAGCGACTTCAATTCGTCATCGGTTTGGTAGGCCGCGGCCAGAACGACTTGGCGGCTCGCGTAGACGGCGAGTGGAGCGCACGCCGTGATCTGGTCGGCGAGTCGGCGCGCCTCGTTCATCGCTTCTCCGGGTGCGACGAGCCGTGACACGAGACCGAGGTGATACGCGCGTTCGGCCGGAATCGGTTCTCCGGTGAGGATGGCTTCCATGGCGGCCGCCTGGCCGATGGCGCGCGGGAGGCGGAAGAGTCCGCCGGCTCCGGCGATCAAGTTGCGCTTGACTTCGGCCAAGCCGAACGCCGAACGGGTGGTCGCGATCACGAGATCGGCGGCCAAGACGATTTCGCATCCTCCGGCGGTGGCCAGGCCGTCGACGGCCACGATGATCGGCTTACGGCGTTCGCGGTACACGAATCCGGCGAATCCGCCCCGCTTGGTGTTGAGGGCTCCGGCCTGACCTGAGTTGATGGCCTTCAGATCGGCACCGGCACAAAAGACCGGGTTGCTCTGACCGTCGGTGTTGGCCGTGAGGATCCCGACCCACACCGAGTCATCGTTCTCCAGAGCGTCGATGGCTGCCTCCATGCCGGAGGCCACGTCTCCGTTGACGGCATTACGCGCATCGGGACGATTGAGGGTGATGATGCCGACGCGCCCGTCGGCCTGGTACGTGACGATGTTGCTCATGGCCCGACCGTAGCGGGGCGAGACGGTAGGACGTCAGTCGGCGTCGTCGGTGCCGGATTCAACAGTCGGGGAGTCGTTCGAAACCTCGACTGGCGGAGTATCGACAGCCGGAGTCTCAGCCGCCGGTAGTACGGCAGGGGTGATCTCGACAGCGGGTACTTCGGCCGGGGTTTTTTCGGCTGAGGACGTGTCGCCTGACGGCTCGCTGTTCTGCGCCGGAGACGGCTTCGGCGGAATCTTTTTCGTGGCCGGCTTCGTGGGGCGTAGCGGTTTTGGTGTCGGCGCACCTGCCGATGCCGTCACACCGAACACGGCGGCGACTTGGGGTATGAGTGGAGCGAGTCGTGCGACAGTCTTGGTGAGTTCAGGTGTGACCGAGGCTGGGGGAGCGGCAACTGTCAGCGTGCTCCGCACGGGGGAGAAAGCTGCGGCTTCGAG